>RCUK01001179.1_pt1 | contig 17596 bp, 23 predicted proteins | sample 2166381 | NCBI WGS metagenome assembly RCUK01 (sample SAMN09932809, study PRJNA488358) | compost metagenome | isolation source: compost soil in an enriched community | place: Germany: Experimental Botanical Garden | reverse complement strand
CCTGGTCGGTACCCAATAGAGCTGGGTAGGCCCAGGGGCGCAGCGCTAATCCATTTGCACTTTGCGGATACGACCCGAGTGGAAGGGGCGGTGTGCCCAGGAACGGTTGTTAAAGCAGCTTCATTTCACCAATTAACGGGGCTTCTAACAGAGAACCCATTTGAACTTATATGCCGAATCTTGCCTTGACTCGCCCTTCCTTATATGCAAGAATTACCTCAATGAAATGACAGACACGGCAATGAAGAGAAAGAGTAGCTTACTTGTATTGTTCAAGCGAACCGGCGGCTCGGTGAAAGGTCCGGTACAGGAGAGTAAGTGAATGGGTCTCTTCGCTTCAGCCCGAACCCCTGCACGCTTAGGGCAGTAGGCGTTGACGGTTCTCCCCCGTTATCCTAAGGAGGCATGATCAGGTAGAGCTCTACTGGCCTTCTATCCTCGTCGTGTTAAATGAAATGAATTTAAGAGACTGGCTCTCTGACGCAAATTCCTTATGGCCTGGAATTTGCGGGTGAGCAGCCTCTTGGTTCATCTCAGTAGAGAGCGGCCTTACGTGCCGAAGCTGGGTGGTACCGCGGAGCAGACACTTCGTCCCTTTAGGGATTGAAGTGTCTTTTTGTTATACTCACACAAGCCATAGGAGGTAGATTGAAATGAAACGTATTCTATCCGGGATCAAACCCAGTGGGGATCTCAACATTGGAGGGTACGGGGGTGCACTGCATCAATTCGTTCAGCTCCAGCATGATTATGACTGCTTCTTTTTCGTGCCGGATCTTCATGCCGTTACCGTCTTCCAGGACCCCAAAGAGTTGTATCAGCGTTCAAGAGAGATTGCCGCCTACTACATTGCAGCAGGAGTGGACCCTGCGAAAGCGACGATTTTCCTGCAATCCCAGGTCTCAGCCCACGCTGAGCTCGGATGGCTGCTGGAGACCCAGGCCCATTTCGGCGAACTGAACCGGATGACTCAGTTCAAAGACAAATCCAGCGAACAGGATGTGGTCAGTTCAGCTCTCTTCACCTATCCAGTGCTGATGGCGGCTGATATCCTGCTCTATCAGGCCACCCACGTGCCGGTCGGGGAAGACCAGAAGCAGCATCTTGAGCTCACCCGCACCCTGGCCGAACGATTCAACCATCGTTACCGGAAGACCTTCACCATGCCTGAGCCGGTCATTCAAGAGCTCGGCTCCCGTATCATGAGTCTCGATGACCCCACCAAGAAGATGAGCAAAAGCAATCCGAACCGCAGCAGCTACATCCTGCTTCAGGATTCCGCGGATGACATTCGCAAGAAGCTGGCCAGAGCGGTCACGGATTCCGACATGCAGGTCCGCTATGACTGGGACAGCAAGCCTGCCGTCAGCAATCTGATTGAGATCTATGCCATCTTCTCCGAAGAGCCGATCTCTGAGATTGAACAGCGTTATCAGGGACAGGGCTACGGCACCTTCAAGAAGGAACTTGCCGAAGTCATCGTGAGCCGATTAATCCCGATTCAGACGAGATTCAAAGAGATAGCTTCCTCTAGTGAACTGGACCGGATACTTCAAGAGGGTGCCGAGCGGGCTGCCGAGACTGCCGGGAAGACCCTGCTCACCGCGAAGCAGGCTATGGGATTTGTGACATTTTGAAAGGGAGACTGGTCCCAGGGTTCGAGTAACCCCGCATTCTATCCAGGCTCTTTGAAGGGGACTCCATCAGGGCCTCCCTCCCCCAAATTAATAAGACCACCTGATCCTTCGCTTGATGATAAGCCGAGGTAAGCAGGTGGTCGTTTACATATGTACGTAACAAGCTCAGCATCTTATCCTTGGAATCACAAACAGCTCCACCTATGCTAAATTTAGCAAGATGAAGCTGTTCTCTAGGAATACAATTAGGCCAAGCCCTTAATCTCAAGCAGCTCGTATTCGATCCGCCCCATAGGAGCTTCCACACTGATCTTGTCTCCGACGGATTTCCCCATGAGTGCAGCGCCCAGCGGGCTCTCGTAAGAAATTCTATTCTCGGCGACATCTGCCTCTGCAGGTCCTACGATTCTGTATTCGATTCGTTCGGCGAATTCCACGTCATTCAGAATGACTACGGAGCCGACCTGAACGACGGAATTGTCGATATGGTCTACAATCTTGGCCTTTTTCAGCATTTTCTCAATCGTAAGCACTCTCGTCTCCATAAAAGACTGATCATTCTTGGCCGAGTGGTACTCACTGTTCTCCTTAAGGTCTCCATAGCTGATTGCCGTCTTGAGGCGCTCTGCGAGCTCTCTGCGTTTGACCGTGGTCAGCTCTTCAAGTTCGCGTTCCAGCTGGGCATAGCCCTCGCGTGTCAAAATAACTTCGTCTTTAGACATTTCCGTACCTCCTGTATAGATTCAACTTAATGATACTAATCATTGTAACCGATTTGAAGCTGCCCGTGATGGGTTAATCCGGACTCTGGTGATTTTTAATATAATTGGCCGTGGCCCCCCGGTCCTATTCACAGACCGCACGCAATGACAGGAATTCCCGGACTGCCCGGTGATAAGATCATGTACAAAGGAGGTGATGCGGTATGGATTGGCTGAACCGGATGAACAATGCCATTGATTTGATGGAGAACATGATGGAAGAACCTTTCGATATAGGCGAAGTAGCCAAAGCGGCTTACTCCTCCCCTTTTCACTTCCAGCGCATGTTCCATATGCTGACCAGTATGACTGTAGCGGAATACATTCGCAAGCGTAGATTAACTTTAGCTGCACAGGAACTGGCCATTTCCGGCTCCAGAGTGCTCGATATCGCGCTGAGATTCGGTTACGAATCCCCAGAGTCCTTCTCCAAAGCATTCCGAAAGCTTCACGGAGTTCCTCCATCCGAGGCGCGTAATCCGGGAGTTACCCTCAAAGCCTTCTCCCGCATCTCTTTCCATCTATCATTGAAGGGAGATCAAGGAATGGACTATCGTATTGTGGAGAAAGAGGAGTATCAAGTTGTAGGCAAGTTAATCGAGGTCACTACAAGGGACGGGGAGAACCACCGGGTTATCCCTAAGTTCTGGGAGACCTGTAACTCCGACGGGACATCTGACAAGCTGTTTTCGATCGGACAGGACGAGGCCTGGCTTGGCATCTGCCTTGACATGCAGCCGGAAAAGGAGCTCTTCAATTATATGATCGGCGTCCGATTAAACCCGGGAACCCCGCTGGAAGATGAGTTCACCGTGCGGACCATCCCCGCATCCACCTGGGCGGTATTCACTTCTGTCGGACCGATGCCAGGGGCGATTCAGGACGTGTGGAGAAGGATCTTTCAGGACTGGTTCCCCTCTACAGGATATGAACACGCCGTGGGTCCCGAAATTGAACTCTACCCTGCGGGCGATATTTCATCCGAAAGCTATCAGTGTGAGGTCTGGATTCCTGTGATCAAGAAATAGCTACCCTTGAATCCGTATCCACCCCCAGATTCCTTCAGGTTACAAGGCCGGTCCCGGGCAGGGATCGGCCTCCTTGTCTATGCCAACCCCATTAGCCAAGCTGCATCAGCGGCAATTCCTCCTTCAGGCAAAGCCGGTACTGCCTTGGCGAAACCCCACCCACCTCTTAAATGCGCTCTGAAAGGAGCTCGGTTCCGAGCATTCATCTTCTCCCCGAACCTCGGCATAATTCCAAATACAGATACATATTCATCCAAGATGGGCCCGGCCTCATAGTTGAAATCAACCTGCTTTACCTGATGGGCTTACCCGCTAACTCGATCATAAGATGATACAGCGAACTTGCCATATCCTCCATACAGTGACGGGATGGAAGTGTGGACAGGTTTTTGGTGCGTATGATCATATCTTTAGTCAACCCGCCGCACTTACGATATTCCATATATCTAATAATGTAGCATGAACGCCTGATCTGTTGGCAGTCGGTCTGAATTAGCCGGAGAGCCATGGTAAGGGACCACAAGGAGGAATTAACATGGTTAAGAAAATCGCTATCATCAATGGACATCCTTACCCGGAAAGCTATTGCAATGCATTAACCGAATCCTATAAAAAGGGGGCTAAGGCCAGTGGAGCCGAGGTTCGCTGTATTGAGCTTGGCAGGTTAAATTTCAACCCGAACCTCATGTATGGCTACTCGAAGCGAATGGAGCTTGAAGAGGACCTGCATACAGCACAGGAGACGATTAGCTGGGCAGATCATCTGGTCTTTGTCTACCCGACCTGGTGGGGCACAATGCCTGCCTTAATGAAGGGCTTTATTGACCGCACGTTCCTGCCGGACTTCTCTTACAAGAACGTGCCAGGTTCCCCTCTTCCCAAAAAACTGCTGAAAGGAAAGACCGCACATCTCCTGGTCACGATGGATTCGCCGCATTGGTATTACAAGTGGGTCGCTAAGCAGGCTGGACATCATATCATGAAACGCAGCATTCTCGGATTCTGCGGGGTGGCTCCTGTCCGGATTACCGAATTCGGCCCCATCAAGACATCCTCCGCGGAACGGCGGCAGCTTTGGCTGGATAAAGCCCTGCAGTTAGGCTCCAGATTAGCATGAAATGAACGGCTGATTAAGCTAACCTAAGAGCCGGAATAGAATGCGCCCTTCGATCCTAAGGGCGTTTTTTGCTTCTTACTTATACTTAGTCACTTGTTGGAGAGTATTGACAAAAGGTTCTGTATCCTTTACTTTAAGTACATAATCAATATAGTAGTATTATTGAATACTATTCAAAGAAAGGGGCCTAGATTGTTGATTGATGAACTTCGTAAAATAGGCTTGTCCGATTTAGAGGCCCGGTGTTACTATACCCTGCACCAGGAGCCGAATATTTCCGGTTATGAAGTCGCAAAGCGCGTCTCTGTATCCCGGACCAATGTATATGCAGCCCTGCGATCTCTAACTGACAAAGGCATGTGCCGGGTTATAGAGACCGATCCGGTTCTGTATGACGCGGTTCCCATTGAACAGCTGATCAGACTGCTGAAGTCAGACTTCGAGCTGACATCCAAAGCCCTGATGGAGCAAATGAACCACCAGCCTCGAAAGAGTGCCTCCTTCTATACGTGGCAGGGTGACGCAGCAATAAAGACAGCTATTCAGCGGCTCGCTGCCAATGCTGACAGGAGTATTGTCGTGGATGTCTGGGCTGAGGATTTGCACTGGTGCGAGGATGCACTGCTTGAGGCCGAGAGCCGCGGCGTGGCCGTAACACTGATATCCATTGGTGACTGTCACAGCAGCTTGAAGAATGTTTTGATCCACAAACGCAGCGATGAATGGATACACCTGGAGTCTCGAAAGTTCTCCCTTCTGTGCGATGCCCGCTCCGCCCTGCTCGGAAGCTTCGGCCACGCCTATAAGCCGTCCGTGCTGGAGACGGATCATCCATCTCTGATTGAACTGCTGGTGAATGGATTCTATCACGACCTGGTCATGGAGCAGGTTGAGAAGGACTTCAGTGAGGAGCTGGATCGCGAATACGGCAAGGATTATGAGCGGATCATTCAGCCTTACCGGGAATACTTGAACACTTAAGGTGTTCCCTTTTTTTGAATGAACACTAGTCGTATTTTTAAATACCCCCCCAAAAAAATGACCGAATTTTTATTTTAAAGGAGACCGATCTCAATGATCAACGTAAATCACGAGGAAATACAGGAGCTGTTCACACGGATCGGCGGGCTGCTGCTGGACAATTACAGCCAACGGCAGGCACCCGCTGACCGGGAAGAGATGTTCGTAAGGTTCATGGAAGCTAACAACTGGGCAGAGCAGGCAATTAAATCAGCCTTGGCTGAGCGATATCCGTCCGTGAAGTCCTCTGATGCGGAGCTGGACCTGGATAAGCAAAAGAGTCCTGAATTCAGCGGAGCTTATTGGGTTCTTGACGCGGTCGATGGCGGCGTGCATCTTCACCAGGGCTTCGCTTTCTGGTCGATGTCGCTATGCCTTATTGAGGATGGCGAGGCCGTCTACGGCTTGGTCTATGACCCTTATCGGAAGGAATGCTTCCATGCTGTGCGCGGCGGCGGCGCCTTCCTAAACGGTAAGTCCATATCTGCTGCCCGCAAATCCAGAGTCTATGACTCCTTCCTCGCCACTGCCCCTCCTCTCGTCATCGAGGAAGACCCTGTGAATACCGAACTCACAGCCTGGGGTATCAGCCGGTTAATCCCTGAGGCCTTTGCGGTGCGAATGCTCGGTTCAGTTGCCCTTCAACTGGCCTATGTAGCCTGCGGCCGTATAGATGCCTATTGGGAGTTCGGAGAGCAGTACTATGACTGGATGGCAGGAGCCCTGATTGTTCAGGAGGCCCACGGTGGAGAGGTAACTGATATTCACGGGAGAGCCTTCACCTGGGGCTGTTCCGGGATTATCGCAGCCAATGAACCGCTGCGCCAAGAGATGCAGGCTCATCTGAAACGTTGACCCGAATTCACCTTCCCTCACATTACAAAAAATCAGTGCAAATTATACAGCCACTTCCCTCTAAGAGAAGTGGTCTCTATATTATCTGCAGTCTCGTATAGCCTCCCCCCACAACAGGACACAATAACACCGCTTGATTCTTTTGGGAGGTGATTCCATGATTCAGTCATCCACATTGGCGCCCCATGAAAGTCTGGATATTCATGAAGTTCTTAACTTCAAAACTCTTTGTCTTGCAAAATCAAAAATGATGCAGGGTCTAGTCTTCGACCAAGATCTGAGAGCATTGATGCAAAAAGATGTTGACCAGTCCGTGAAAGCCATCGCTCAGCTGCAAAGCCTCTATAGCAGAGCCCCAATCCACTAATTGGAGGTGACAAACAATGAACAATGACTATCTAGATCCCACTAACTCGCTGGGGACACCTGAACTTGCTGACACGACCTTCGCCATGGACTTTCTGATCAGAGCCAAAGAAGGTGTGCGTAACTATGCAATTGCCCTGACTGAAACAGCTTCCCCGGAAGCTAGAGCCATCCTGCGGGACCAAATGTACGAAGGCCTGGAACTTCATGATGAAATTGCCAAACTCATGATCAGCAAGAAATGGTTCCATCCGTATAAACTGGATGCACAATACAACCTGGATATGACTTCAGCCAAAACAACCCTGCAAATTGCACAAATGAAGCTGTACCCTGACAATACCAACCGCAAAGGCGTGTTCGACCGGACGCCGGAATAATACAAAGTGGAGGCACCCGATCATGAAAGCTGTCACTTATCAAGGCATTAAGAACGTCGTAGTGAAAGAAGTTGAGGAGCCAAAGCTCCAGAAGAAGGACGATATCATCGTCCGGCTGACGACAACCGCCATTTGTGGATCTGACTTGCATTTGATCCACGGGATGATCCCCAACTTCCCGGAGAACTATATTATCGGGCATGAACCGATGGGTGTTGTTGAGGAAGTTGGACCGGAAGTCACCAAGGTGAAGAAGGGGGACCGGGTCATTATTCCCTTTAACGTGAGCTGCGGAGAATGTTTCTTCTGTAAAAACGAACTGGAGAGTCAATGCGACAACTCCAACGCGAACGGCGAAATGGGTGCGTATTTCGGTTATTCCGACACCACTGGCGGCTACCCGGGAGGACAAGCAGAATTCATGCGGGTACCTTACGCCAACTTTACCCCTTTCAAGATTCCCGAGAACTGTGAAGTGGAAGATGAGAAGCTCTGCCTGATCGCGGATGCAATGACAACCGCTTATTGGAGTGTCGATAACGCCGGAGTTAAGCCTGGAGATACGGTTATCGTATTCGGCTGTGGCCCGGTTGGACTGCTGGCCCAGAAATTTTGCTGGCTGAAAGGCGCCAAACGGGTAATTGCCGTTGATTATATCGATTATCGTCTGGCTCATGCCAAACGCACAAATAATGTAGAAACCGTGAACTTTGAGCAGCATGAGAACACCGGGAGCTATTTGAAGGAAATCACCCATGGCGGGGCAGATGTCGTCATCGATGCTGTAGGCATGGATGGCAAGATGACGCCAATGGAGTTCCTGGGCACTGGTCTTAAGCTGCAAGGCGGGGCGCTAAGCGCTTTTGTAATGGCGACTCAAGCTGTCCGCAAATGCGGCACGATCCAGGTTACCGGGGTATACGGGGCGCGTTATAACGCCTTCCCGTTTGGTGATATTTTTCAGCGCAATGTGAATATTCGTACTGGCCAAGCCCCCGTAATTCATTATATGCCTCATATGTACAATTTGATTGCAGAAGGCAAAGTGGATCCCGGTGACATCATTACTCATGTACTGCCGCTATCAGAGGCTAAACACGGTTATGAAGTGTTTGATACCAAGACAGAGGATTGTATTAAGGTTGTTCTGAAACCTTAGATCCTATCTATTCAAAATAAGGAGGGCGGACGCCCATGGCTGACCACTTCGCTCTGCACGAGACGCTGGAGCTTCATGAAATCGCCGCATTCAAAACCACATGTTTGACCAAATCCAAGACGATGCGGGCTTTGGTCTCAGATGAGGGTTTGAAACAGATTTTGCAGCAGGATATTGAAATCGGTTCAAGACAGCTGGAAGAATTAAGTTCCCTGTTATCTCGAGCTAACACGCAGGGGGTGGCCCAATGAACCCCATCATTGAACAGTTAACAGGCATGAGCACCCTTACGGATCAAGTCATTGCAATGGATTATCTGATCGCGGCCAAAAGTGGCGTAAGAAATTACGCAATGGCCATTACGGAGACCGCTTCGCCGGAGATCAAGACGATCCTGGCGAAGCAGCTGGATGAAGCCCTCATAGCTCATGAGCAAATTTCCAATTATATGGTGAATAGAGGCTTCTATCATCCGCACAATGTAAATGAACAAATCCAATTGGATATTCAGAACATCCAGACGGCTTTGAACATTCCTTCATAGTAAGAGACCGTACGACTAAAGGCCTCCGACCATACAGGATATGGAACAGGAGGCCTTCTGATTGGGTATACACAATTACAGAGGAGCTGGAATTACCTATAGATGCTAAAAGGCGTTATTCAGAATCTCTTGCATCCTCTCCCTGTTCGATTCGAACTGTCTTCGCCTATGCCCATTGGCACCTGATGGATGCGGGAACCCCCACAAGACGCGCTTATCCTGCAGCTTCCCCTCCTGATCTAAGATGCGAAGCACACCTTCCACCGTCTTTCCTAGAGGGACAATCAGTGGTTGATTAGCCAGCAGCTTAAGCTCCTCCTCTATAAAAGCCAGTGCCTTGTCTCTGAGTAAAGGAACGGTTAACAGAAAAGGCTTCGCCCCTGTATAGTTCTTGTTCTCCAGGAACACCGGAAAACGAAGCAAAGAGGTCGTATGCAGCAGGTCACGATGAGCAGCGAACAATTCTCCGCATGAGGACAGACTCAGAGTCCGGTGAAGCTGAAGCTCATCCAACATATCGATTAAATGAGTTCTCATTGAGCCCGCGAAGCCAGCAGACTCCTTGGCCCTTCGGCAGATTTCCTCATCTTTCAACCTTTGTTCGAGACCTTCTCTGGCTGTTTCATAAGCTATCCTTGTCTGTGTCCATCCCGGGGTGATTCCTACGATGACAACTTGAGCCGGAGGATTAATATATTCGTTATGCGGTGCATAGAATATTTCAATAGGTCCGGACCGCTCCAGCAGGAATAGGTCCGACAGGATATCTCCGCGATTCAAGGGCTGATCGGCCGGCAGGCGAGCAATCGCAGCCCTATAGTCTTGTAATAAACGGGATAAAAGCATGGGCTCCTCCCTGGCAGTTGTTATTGATAATACCCCAGTCTCTTCTTATCATAACTTGTAACCTAAGATTCTATCCCAGCCACTGCCGCCGCTACGTTCTGGGTATTCACCGAGGACTGTTCCGCGATCAGGGCAATGCCCTCCATCATTTCAACCATGCTGTGTGCACTTGCACTTACCAGTTCAATGATGTCTGATACATCCTGAGACTCCGAAGATACTTGTTCGATTGTACTTAAAATATCCTTGAACACAGTACTGGTCCGGTCTACCTGCTTGATCCCTTCATGGAACTCCTCTGCGCTTTCGTTCAACCGGAGCGTAACTCTACAGAAAAACGAAATATATAAGTGCGGCAAGCGCAATACGATACAGCGCAAAAGGAACCAGCTTAATCCGATTGATCAACTTCAGGAAGAACCGGATGGAGATCAGTGCGAAGACGAAGGCACTGACGAAGCCCACGATGAAGAAGGGAATAACCTCAGAAGTGATGGAGCCCCAATTCTTAAGCAAGGAGAAAAAGCTCACTCCTGCCATGATCGGAACAGCCATAATGAAGGTGAAGTCGGCTGCAGTCCGGTGCTTCATTCCGAGCAGGACACCCCCCGAGATTGTAGAGCCGGAGCGTGAGAATCCGGGCCACATGGATAAGCACTGGACCAGACCCACAATGAACGCCTGCTTGTATGTAATTTGATCCACAGACACTGTCTTCGGTTCACGAGGTCCGAACCGGTCAGCAATAATCATCAGAATGGCTCCAAGCACGAGCCCAATGACCACCGTCTGGGTGGAGAACAGATAGGTATCGATCACATCATCCAATAACAGATACAGCACTCCCGCAGGAATCAAGGCTACGATGACTTGTCCAAGATTCAGGCGCGGCCCAGTTGTCGTCTGGCCCGGGATTTTCTTCAGACCCAGCAAATTCAGGAACCGGTCCCGCATAAGCACAACAACCGCAAGGATAGAGCCAAGCTGAATGACAATCTTGAACGTCACGGCTACCTCTGGAGAGAACATTTTGTTCGTCTGGAACAGGAAATCATCCACAATAATCATATGACCTGTGGAAGATACCGGTGCAAATTCCGTTATCCCCTCAACAAGCCCCAGAATCAGGGCCACAAACGCTTCCCACAAATTCAAGCAATCTCACACTCCTAATCATAGTTAATAACAGTGTACCTGCTCAGAAGGCTCCCTTTCAAATTTATACCATTTATGGGTGCCCGGAAGGTTTGCAATTTCTTTTAATAAATTTGCATCAGCCCGGGGCATTAGCCCAGCCCAAACCCAATCCTCCTACATAAATTACATTAGCCCACTACCTAGAAGGAGTGAAATAACTATGGGATTCAATCCACCGCCAGGACCGTTTAACCCTCAGCAGAACCCGCAGGGATCACAAGGACCCTTTGGGCCCCAAGGTCCATTCGGGCCTCAAGGACCGTTTACACCAGGACTACCGGGACCAGGAGGACCTGGAATGCCGCCCGGACCGCAAGGTCCTGGAGCTCAACAGGCACCCACATCACCTCCACCCTCTTTTATCCCCCAGCAGCAGGTATCCGCATATGCCGTTGACCCGGGTTCAATTGTCGGTTGTCTGTTCCGATTCACCTACATTTGGCAGACAAATGGGGATCAATACTGGTTCTATCCGATTTTTGTCGGACGCACCTCCGTGTCGGGCTATAGATTTTTCGGGGGACGCTGGAACTATTACGGGGTTGATCTAAGAAGAATCAGTTCATTCACCTGCTACTAATGATCAGACACGAATAAGTGCAGCGAAATTCTCCATAATAGGGAGGTAATATTAAGGCCCGAATGGAGGATGCGTTATGATTGACAATCTTGAAAGCAGCTATAACTGTGCGAGTGCAGGAGACGATCTGCATCAACTTAAGCAGGAGCTCGCTTCCTTGCGCGCACAGGGGACACAGTCCCAGGAACAACAAGAGACCATCAATCGGCTCGAGAACCAGATTTCGTTCATCATGAACAAATGCGGTATCAACCATTGATATGTAATGCTCTTCAACACTTAAGCCCTCCTTCACCTAATGGTGAAGAGAGGGCTTATTCCAGGTGAGAAGCTCCCGTTACCGGTGCCGACTCGGTTCATTTATTCAAAATACTGTCCTCCAGCACTGCCGACTTATCTCCGTACTCCTTAATGATGTGCCTCTCTCCCCAAGAACAGAGGGAATCGAGAATTCCCTTCAAGCTCCAGCCATACTCTGTGAGTTCGTACTCAACCCTGGGCGGAACCTCATTATAGCTGATCCGATTCACGATGCCATCGCACACCAGCTCTCTGAGCTGCTGAGTCAGCATCTTCTGGGTAATGCCCGGCATAAGCTGCTTGAGCTCGCTTGTCCGTCTCTTGCCATACGTCAAGTGGCACAGGATCACACATTTCCACTTTCCTCCGATGACCTCCAAGGTCGCTTCAATCGATATATTATATTTCTTCCGGACTTCCATCCTTTATTCCTCCCATGGTTACTTTTCAGTAACTATATAACTTTAAAGTACGTACTGTTCATTTCGATCCAGTTCATACATAATAACATTTGCCGGTTGGCAATTACTATACTTAGGAGTGGATGAAATGTCTTTAGATAAAAAAAGAAGCACTTTCGCGCTTCTAGCACTGGCGATTAGCGCTTTTGCCATTGGAACGACGGAGTTCATCAGCGTAGGTCTGCTGCCTCTGATCGCAGGTAACCTGCATATCTCGGTCACCCTTGCCGGGCTGACCGTTACACTGTACGCTCTTGGGGTCACCTTCGGTGCACCTGTATTGACCTCTTTGACCTCTGGAGTACCGCGTAAGACGCTCCTGATGTGGATTATGCTTGTCTTTATTGCAGGCAACAGCCTTGCCGCGGTCTCAGGCAGTATTGCTCTGCTCCTTACCGCGCGAGTTATCTCTGCGCTTGCACACGGAGTATTTATGTCGATCGGCTCTACGATTGCGGCTGACCTTGTGCCCGAGAACCGCAGAGCAAGCGCGATCTCCATCATGTTCTCAGGTCTTACCATTGCCACTGTCACCGGGGTACCGCTGGGGACCTGGATCGGCCAGCAGCTCGGGTGGCGGGCCGCGTTCGTGGCCATTGCCGCTGTCGGTATTATTGCCTTCATCGCCAATGTAATCCTCGTTCCGGCAGGACTTCGCAAAGGAACCCGGACGCCGGCAAGTGAACAGCTGAGGCTGATCACCAATGGACGACTGCTGCTTTCCTTCGCCATTACGGCACTCGGCTATGGCGGGACATTTGTTGTCTTCACCTATCTGTCCCCGCTGCTGCATGACATCACCGGGTTCAAGGAAGGAACCGTAGCCTTCCTGCTCCTGCTTTACGGCATTGCGATTGCCATAGGCAACGTCATCGGCGGCAAAGCGGCGAACCGGAATCCAGTCTCCGCCCTGTTCTACATGTTCGCCGCCCAAGCACTGATCCTGTTCATTCTGATGTTCACAGCACCCTTCAAGGCTGCTGGCCTGATCACGGTCCTCTTCATGGGCTTGTTCGCCTTCATGAATGTACCTGGTCTGCAGATCTTTGTTCTGACGCTGGCCGAGCGGTATGTACCGAAGGCAGTGGACGTTGCCTCTGCGCTAAATATAGCTGCTTTCAACGCAGGCATTGCGATTGGGGCTTACCTTGGCGGCATTGTAACCGAGAAGCTCGGGCTCATTCATACGACCTGGGTCGGGGCGTTAATGGTGCTGGCCGCGGTGCTTCTAACGGGCTGGAGCCGTGCGCTGGAACGGAGCGATCGTCCTGCTGTGCAGACCATACCTGAGCCTAACTGCTAACTTTTACAGCAACCTAAAGACCCTCCTTGCGGCTCACCCGCAGAGGGTCTTATTACATATCTGATTCACCGGAGGAAAAAGCCAAATTTTGTTCTACCCATGCAGCAGCTTGTACCTGTCCCTTTGCTCCGGTCCGTGGATCAGGTGTTTTTGCGAATAAGGGCATCCAGCAGATCACCCACACTGACATTCCCCAGCTCATCTACAATTCGATCTACCTTTGTCTTCCTTCTGATGGAGCCCACCAATAAGATCTCCACTCTTTGGTCTTTGTCGAGCAGAACGGAGTTAACTTCGAGCACATTTGTAAGCAAACCGACAACCACTGCGATCTGTTGGGGGGATAATCTGGAGGAGGGATTGTTCTTCTTCTTCCCATTGCTGCCATTACCATTACTGCTCTTAGTCCCATTTCCGCCGTTACCGTTATTCCTCACGGACCTCTCCCCCAAAATTTACACTATAATTGTAGTTCCAGCCTCCTCACCTGCTTTGCCGAGTCCCATTGCGAAAGCGGTGAAAATAACCACTACGACTATCGTAGTTATTATAATCTTACTGTTCTCATCATCCATATAGTGACCACCTTATGTTTGAATCTATCCTACTTCATCATATGACAGCTTCTTCAAGAGGTGCACCCCTCCGCCCAAAGGTGAATACGCTACAGCACAACGTAAAAACCATTTTGAATGAGGCGGTGTTTTTGGATTATGTATTACCAACCTTATGTGATTCCACACCCTGCAGCCTATCGTTCCAGGCCATATTACCGTAACAGCGACATGATCATTAAGCTTATCCGGGAATCGATCCAGGGCGAACGGAATGATGAGCTGTTCTATGACGCTCTTATAAAAATGGCTCCTACTGAGCAGGAGAAGGACGTCATTATCAGTATCCGTAATGATGAAAGAAAGCACCGAAAAATGTTTCGGACCCTGTATACCCAGTTGACGGGAATGGCTCCTCCTGTAGAACAGAAAGAACCTGCAGAAGATTCAGAAGCATTACCCACAAGTTACCTGGAAGGGATCGAGAAGGCACTCATGGGAGAATTAAAAGCATTTGAGAAATACCGTACGATTTATTTGAATATTGACCCGCAGTACCGTGACTGGATATTCGAGATTATGACCGATGAAATCAAGCATGCGTCTTATTACAACTGGCTGTACGCGAAAAACAAGTAGTGGAAATAGACGGGTATTTAAGCTTCTTCCGAATTGTGGTATATTTAATGCGTTAATTGTCAACTGAAGACAAACCTCATACATTTTTATTTCACTAGGGGAGCCTACCGGCTGAGACGAAGCAACCACTTCGGACCCTTGGAACCTGATCTGGATCATACCAGCGTAGGGAAGTGGAGCGCCTGTGAATTATGTTTTGGTTCGTGAACTGAACAAAGCTTAGGCCCTTCATCCTTTTACGGAATGAGGGGCCTTTTTTGGTTTTCTTCAAAGGAATTTCACGGGTGTGCACATCTGGACAGCTTCACTTTTGTTCCTGATATGCCGCACCTTACCCGGGAGGTCTGCCTTATAACGCCAATATTATCACTGCATCAACTGTCTTACTCTTATGAGTCCTCTTCCGTATCCAAGCGGTCGCCAATTATTGATCATCTGTCCCTGAAGGTTCACCAAGGGGAATTTGTATCCATCATCGGCCCGAGCGGCTGTGGCAAAAGTACGCTGTTCAAGCTGATTGCCGGCCTGCTCGAACCGACAGGCGGAGTCATCACCTGGACCGGCGGCGAGGTATCAAAGCGTCTCGGGTCCATCTCCTACATGCCGCAGCAGGACCTGCTGCTTCCCTGGAGAACCGTAAGGGACAATTGCCTTCTGCCATGGGAGCTGAAGAAGAATCTAGGGAGCAGACCTAAGCAGCTTGCCTTCATTATGGATATGCTGGAGCGGTTCGGTCTGGGCCGCTGGGCTGGCGCCTATCCCCATGAGCTATCGGGGGGAATGCGGCAGCGGGCTGCCTTCCTTCGGACGCTTGCCGCAGGCGGCAATCTGATGCTGCTCGATGAGCCATTCGGGGCACTCGACGCATTGACCAAGCGGGAGATGCATCACTGGCTGCTAAGTCTGTGGGGGGAGCTGCAGCGAACCATCCTGTTCATCACGCATGACCTGGAGGAGGCCCTCTTGCTGAGTGACAGGATTCTGCTCATGCCGCGCGGAGGCGGTGCCCTAGAGGAGATGAACGTCGATCTCCCGCGTCCCCGTCAGCCTGGGGTGCATGCCACGGCACGGTTCCTTGAGCTCCGTATGGAACTCGAGCAGCGACTGATAGGAGATGTATTTCGATGACAGCCTTAGTTATATACCTCCGCAAAAGGCTGCGAAGCTACGGCCCGTTCCTGCTGCTGCTCATCTTCATTCTGGCGCTGTGGGAATGGCTTGTCCGCAGCGGGGCTGTTCCCGCTTTTATTGTGCCGGCTCCGAGCTCCATCGCAGCGGCCCTGATCCACAACCGGGCGCTGCTGCTTAGTACACACCTGCCGGTCACTCTAGCCGAGGCCGCCCTCGGGTTCGCCTTGTCAGTCCTGCTCGGAACCTGCCTGGGCACCTGGATGCATATGTCCCGCATAGTGGAGAGAGCCGTGTATCCTTTCGTCATTATCAGCCAGACTCTCCCGCTCATTGCCTTGTCCCCCATCTTCATCATGTGGTTTGGCTACTCGATCTGGAGCAAGGTGGCCGTTGTCATTCTCACCGCCTTCTTCCCTATCGTCGTGGGCACTTACGACGGACTGCGAACAGGAGGACAAGCCTACAGCGAACTGCTGCGCACGATGGGCGCGAACAGGCTTCAGCTGCTGCTGAGGCTGCAGGTTCCGCTTGCACTTCCTTCCTTCTTCTCGGGCCTAAAGCTCTCCGTGGTCTATTGTGTCATCGGAGCCACCATTGGCGAATGGCTTGGCGGAAGCAGCGGACTTGGGTACTACAGCCGCCGAACGGCAGGAAACCTGCAAAGCGATGCTCTATTCGCGGCCGTACTTCTATTGTCCTTGCTCGGCCTGGCCCTGTTCCTGGGAGTAGCGTTAATCGAGAGGACTATTCTCGGCCGGGGCGGCTTTGCTGCCCTGACGGGTCGTACCCGTTCCCATGCCCGCAAGCAGAACACTTAACTATATGGATTGAACTAAAGATTGCCTACGCTCATTGCCGATTCCACAGGAATAGCCATACAACCTACGTTAATCTCTTTAGTTCATTCTATATAACTACACTGAAAAGAGGTCGTATTTATGCATAGATCCATGAAGCTTTCCCTTCTGTTGCTCTCCATCCTTTGGGTACTTGGCGGATGCAATTCCGATTCAGGTGCCGGGAAAGAAGAGACGAATTCCTCAGCCTCTCCTAAGGCAAAGCCGCTGCAAAAGATCAGCATCATGCTGGACTGGTATCCGAACGCGGTCCACTCCTTTTTGTACGCTGCCAAGGAGAAGGGCTATTTCGCTGCTGAAGGTCTGGATGTCGATATCCAAATGCCCGCCGACACGAATGATGCGCTAAAGCTGACCGCCGCTGGCAAGATTGACCTGGCACTCAGCTACCAGCCTCAGGTCTTGATGGCCCGGGGTGAGCATATCCCTGTAAAATCTATCGGGGCCGTGGTCAGACATCCGCTGAATCACCTGATGGTAGCCAAAGACAGCGGCATCACACGTCCCAAAGACCTGGCCGGCCGCACGGTAGGCTTCTCCTCCATTCCACTCTATGAAGCCATGGTACGTACGATGGTCAAGCAGGATGGTGGAAATCCGGATTCCGTGAAGCTGGTCGACGTCGGATTTGATCTGATTCCAGCCCTGTCCACCGGACAAGTGAATGGACTCATCGGCGGCTTCATCAACCATGAACAGCTGCTGCTTCAGAAGGAAGGTCATCCAGTAACCTCAATAGACCCCACCAAATATGGTGTGCCGGATTATTATGAGCTGGTACTTGTTGCAAGTGAATCGGGGCTGGCGAGTAAGCAGGATGAGCTGCGGCGATTCATGAAAGCTGCGGCGGAAGGGCAGCGC
>RCUK01001177.1_pt1 | contig 17619 bp, 15 predicted proteins | sample 2166381 | NCBI WGS metagenome assembly RCUK01 (sample SAMN09932809, study PRJNA488358) | compost metagenome | isolation source: compost soil in an enriched community | place: Germany: Experimental Botanical Garden | reverse complement strand
GCACTTTTATACAATGTAATTCCTAAGAAATGGATAAAAAAATATTCTCTTTTTTGTTTTCTACACGATTAATGGCCGTTCTTTTTTTAACATTTGCAATTGCAATGGGTATTGGAACTTTTATCGAAAGTAAATACAATACCGATACAGCCAGAATACTAATTTACAATACCTGGTGGTTTGAAGCGATTATGGCCATCTTTGTGATTAATTTCTTCGGAAATATCAAAAAATACCAATTGCATAAAAAAGAAAAATGGGCAAGTCTTTTATTGCACCTCTCTTTTATTTTTATTCTTTTAGGAGCTTTTATTACACGATATATCAGTTATGAAGGAATGATGCCAATTCGCGAAGGCGCGGCAGAAAACCAAGTTTATTCAGATAAAACTTTTCTAACCATTTTTGCTGATGGTGAATACAAAGGCGAAATGAAAAGAAGGGTTTTCGAGAAAAGCCTTTTACTTTCTCCTGTTACCAATAATGATTTTAGTATTTCAGGAAAATTTGATGAAACTCCTTTTGAAGTTACCTATTCAAATTACATCATGGGAGCCAAAGAAGTGGTTAAGCCAGATCCAAACGGAACTTTATACTTAAAATTAGTTGAAGCTGGAGCAGGCGGGCGTGAAGAACATTATCTAAAAGATGGTGAAGTTCAGAACATTCATAACGTTTTATTCGCTTTAAATAAGCAGACAGACGGTGCAATCAATATTAATACAACTGGTAAAGAATATACCATTCAAACTCCTTTTGAAGGTGAGTTTATGCGAATGGCAGATCAATTTAAAGGAAAAGTTACAAAAGATAATGTACAGCCTTTAATGATGCGTTCTTTATATAGCATTGGAGATATTAGAATTGTATTTCCAGAGCCTCCATTGAAAGGAAAAGTAGATTATGAGTCTAATAATGATTTTAAAGCAAAATCTCATTCTGATGCTTTGGTTGTAAAAGTAAAAGCTGAAGGACAAGAAAAAGAAGTGATGCTTTTTGGTTCTAAAGGACAGGTTGGAGAAGCTAAAACGGTTAAAATTGGCAATATAGAGTATTCTTTATTCTTTGGAAGCAAAGCTTATGTTTTGCCATTTAAAATTCGTTTGAACGATTTTATTGCTGAGAAATATCCTGGAACTGAAAAAAGCTATTCTTCATACAAAAGTAAAGTAACTGTTCAAGATTCTACAGAAACCTTTGATGCAGATATTTTTATGAACCACGTTTTAGATTATAAAGGATTCCGTTTCTTCCAGTCTTCATTTGATCCAGACGAAAAAGGTACTGTTTTATCTGTAAACCACGATTTCTGGGGAACTAATATTACTTATTTTGGTTACTATTTATTATATATTGGCTTAATGGCTATTATGTTTACTAAAAACTCTCGTTTCGGTGATTTGAAACGTAAACTTGAAGCTGTTAAAAAGAAAAAAGAGAAACTGATCACGATTCTAGTTTTAATGTTGAGTTTGAGCAGTTTTGCACAACAGACGCCTCATGTTCATTCACATGATCATGATCACAATCACACTGCAGATCCAAACGACCACGCCAATCATGTTACTGCACCACCTAGTAAAAAGCAATTAGATTCTTTATTGAATATTTATAAAGCGCCAGAGGCTCACGCAGCAAAATTTGGACGTTTGATTATTCAGGATGCTGGGGGTAGAATGAAGCCAATTAATACGTTTTCTTCTGAATTACTTCGTAAAGTAAGCCACAGTGATAGATATAACGAAATGAATTCTGACCAAGTATTTTTGTCTATGACACAATATGCTCAGGTTTGGATTCAGGTTCCTATTATTTACATTAATACAAAGAATGACAGTATTCGTAAAATCATTGGTATCGATTCAAAAGATAAGTACGCGCCGTTTGTAAAATTCTTTGATGAACAGGGCAATTATAAATTATCTCCATATTTAGATGCAGCCTATAAAGCGGCTAATCCAAATAGTTTTGAAAAGGATTTTGTTGAAACTGATAAAAAAGTAAACCTAATGGAATCGGCATTAAGCGGTAGTATTCTAAGAATATTTCCAATTCCTAATGATCCAAATCATAAATGGGTTTCTTACTTAGAGCGTGAAGGAGCTGGATTTAAAGGAATGGATTCTACTTATGTGAAACAAATTCTGCCTTTGTATTTTAGTGCTTTGAATAACGGTTCTATCGCTAAAAACTTTGATACAGCTGATAATTTAGTAGAAAGTATCAATGGCTTTCAAAAGAAATTTGGAGCCAAAGTAAGACCAAGCGAGCAAAAAATTGATGCAGAGATTGCCTATAATAAATACGACGTTTTTCAAAAATTGCCGTATTGGTATATTACAGCAGCAAGTTTCATGTTCATTTTTATTATTGTCAATATTTTCTTTGAGAAAAAATGGCTTCATATTACTGTAAATGCATTCCATATTATAATTGGATTATTGTTTGCGCTTCATACATTAGGATTAATTGCACGCTGGTATATTTCTGGTCACGCTCCTTGGAGTAATGCTTATGAATCTATTGTATATGTGGCTTGGTCAACCATGTTCTTCGGATTGGCTTTTGACAGAAAATCAAAATTAACCGTTGCTTCATCAGCTTTTGTTACCGCTATGATTTTAATGGCAGCATACTTAAACTGGATCGATCCAGAAATTGCAAACTTACAGCCAGTTCTTAATTCATATTGGTTAATGATTCACGTTGCAGTTATTGTAGGTAGTTATGGTCCGACTGCATTAGGAATGATTTTAGGTTTTGTATCGTTACTATTGATTTTGTTTACAACAGAGAAAAACAAAGCCAAAATGGAACTAAACATTAAAGAGATAAGTTATATTAATGAAATGTCTTTAACAATCGGTCTTATCATGTTGACGATTGGTAACTTCTTAGGAGGACAATGGGCAAACGAAAGCTGGGGACGTTACTGGGGATGGGATCCAAAAGAAACTTGGGCTTTAATCTCGATTATGGTTTATGCGTTTGTAATTCACGCTCGTTTTGTTCCTGCATTAAGAGGAAAATGGTTCTTTAACTTAATGAGTATGTATGCTTTTGTTTCTATCTTGTTTACTTATTATGGAGTAAATTTCCACTTAGTAGGTTTGCACTCATACGCAAGTGGAGAAGCACATTCATTAAGCTGGATTTACTATTGCTTGATTGCAATTTCTATAATTGGAGCGGTTACATATCCAAAGTATAGAAAATACTATAAAACCAAAAAAGTAAAGAAATAAATAATTTGCAATAATTATTAATTCATAAAAAAGCTCAACATTATGTTGAGTTTTTTTTATGCTTAGTTTGAAAATTTCCCAAAGAGAAGAAGTACAATACTTATTATTGTAAAAAAGCAAATTAAGAAAATAAAATGGCTTAATACGGATAAGAAAAATACTTTTGTTTTTGATATTTTATTAAAGAATTGAATGTTTGTCCAAAAGATTAAAATTACTCCAATAATATACATTGTATAAGTATACTGCTGCATATGTAAAGTGTGATTAAAAAAAATCATTGCAGGAATTGTCAGTAGCTGTACCGAAATTCTTTGCGCCGCTTTAAAAGTATTGAGCACAAAAAGCTCCACAAAATTGTAACCTTGGTTTCTAAAAACAAGATACGTGCCAACAGTGTAAATAGGAATTGTAGCTATTGTAATCCAAGAAAAATGTGTAGCAAACCATTCGTTAAAAAAAACAAAATCTAAATTAGGATCTTGTACATGATTAAAGGTGTCAATATGAAAATAGTGATACAAAAGTCCATAAAGAGTAGCAAGAACAACAACTAAAGATATTGGCTTAAAATGACGGACTCTTTTTCCTTCAATAAATTCACGAATAGAATGTCCAGGTCTAGTAAATAATTGTTTTAAAGAATACAAAATTCCTTTGTCAAAATGCAACAAACCATGTTGGATATCGTGCCATAAAAAATGCACATTTATTTTATGCGTCTCAGCAGACTGCCCGCAATTGTTGCAATAATGGCCTTTGAAGACCTGATGGCAGTTTTTGCACATTATTTCCATTTAAGCTTGATATTTGATTTATGAATTGCTTTTGTTATTGTTTATGATGCCGTTAGGATACATAATCGCCAATAGAACTATGATTAGCAGAAAATTGTATTCGACACCATTTCTTCCGCCGCCTACAACAAACCAACCTTCTTTATAATGTACTAGAATGATTCCCATTATAAGAACAAAAATGGTAACAAAGCCGGCAAGTTTAACGTATTTATTTGCTAATAAAAGTATTGCAGCAACAACATGAGATAATTTAATGCTCCAAGCTAGAAATACGCCATAGGGAGCAAAACCAATTTGGTTGAGAAAAAGATTGCCAAAATCATTAATGCCGTTATTGAACATTCCAAAAACGGAATGGGTGAGAAGAATAATGGCCATTGCGATTCTCAAAAGTAAGTTTGCGTTCATAAATTGGTTTTGGTATACTAAAAATAATAAAAAAACGCATATTACATTGAATATGCGTTTTAGCTTTTTATAGAAGATTAAATTTAAACTTTTCCTAAAGTGTAAAGTTGTTCCATTGTTGGAGTTGGGCTTCCGCCAGCTGGCTCCAAAGTAATTCCGAAAGCTTCCGCAGAATCCGTTTGTTCTACAGCAAAGATTTTTTGTTTATTTCCTTCAAAATCATCCAGTAAACCTATACTTGTCGGAGTAAGAACAGGACTTAACTTTAAAGACCAAACTTGGTAAACCATTCCTTTTGGAGGAGCTGGTAAACCCGCCGCATCAATATAAGTGGTCTTAGTCTGCTGATTCCAGTAAACTTTTGCAAAAGAAGCTGGAGAAACAGCTTGACCACCAAGAGTTACTCCGGTATTTTTAATATCTCTTACAATACTTAGATTTTTTTCAGTTTGTTTATTCTGCTGATCTAAAAATGCGTATTCTCTTTGGATTTTATTTTTTTCATTTCCAACTGTAGAGATTGCTTCTTGAGTTTTTGTTAATTCTAAAGTCTGATATCCTAAACCTAGCAATAGCAATACTGCAGCAGCCCATCCCACATATTGAGACCAGTTTGAAGCTGGCTTCATGTCGACTACTTTTCCGTGTTTAAGTTCGAGACGCGCTTTAATTTTTTCGAAATTCTCTACAGAATGGAAAGGAGAGAAGCTCGATGAAAGTGCAATGACAGCCTTTTCTATCGAAATAATTTCCTGATCCATTTCCGGATTCTTTTTTGCCATTTCGGCAATTTCGAGATTTTCTTTTTCACTTAATAAGCCATAAACATACAGCTCTAAAATTCCTGATTCTATATATTCTTGTGCTTCCATTATATTTTCAAATAATTACGTAAATCGTTAATACAGTTTCTGTTTTGCGTTTTGATAGTACCCAGTGGCAATGCCAATTCTTCTGAAGCTTCTTGCTGGGTATATCCTTTAAAGAACAATAAATTGATTATTTCGATACATTTAGGTTTCAGTTTTTTTACAAATTCCTGAATTCCGATTGCATCGAGTTTATGGCTCAATTTGTTGCTCTCATCTAAAAGATTTACGAAATTATCTGATGAAAGGTTTTTTTGACTGTTGTTATAATCTTTAGAACGAAGTTTATCTATCGAAGTGTTTCGAGCGATATTTAAGATCCAGGTGTAGAAGCGCCCTTTACTTTCGTTATAAGAATCGATGTTTTTCCAGATTTTGACAAAAACATCTTGAAGCACATCTTCTGCCTCTTCGCGATTTCTTATCAGAACATGAATGACAGAAAATAAGCTTTTTGAATACATATCATACAAATGTGTAAAAGCTTTTTCGTCCTTTTTGTAAATTAAAACTAGCAGTTCTTCTTGACTCATAGATTGGGATTTTTAAGTTTAAACATTAGAAATTAAAGTATTATGTGTTAATCTGTTATAAAGTTAACTTATTTTTCTTTCATTTTTTCATTTTTTTTAGTAGTCCAAAACCTAAGAAAATAAAGGGTTCAGAAAAAAAGTGCATTTTTTTTTACTTTTTTTAAAACCAAAAACAATCCAATTACGTAAATCAAATTAATAAGGAAGAAAGATCTTATTTACAGTTATAAAAGTTTGAAAAAAAACTGTTGTTAGAATATTATTAGAGACTTATGGATAGCAAAATTATAGTTAGAATATTAATAGTTGGACTAACAACAGTTTTATCATTGACCATTTTTACTGAAAAAGATTTTCTCCAAGAAGCTTTGTCAAGTTGCACAAAATTTGGATTATTCAGGAATTTGTGATTGGGAAAGATTTGATTATAAAAAGTAACAAAACATAAATATTGTATAGTTGATGTACTCGGACTTCCAGATCGAAATTTTTTTAATATGTCTCGGCTATTTTTGGATTTAACTTACATCGGTACAAGCCATTTAAATAATAAAAGACGTTTGACATATGGTGGATAAACGAATTTTCGACATAACCGAGTCATCAACTATAATTTATAAAAGATTGCATAATAATTAATTCATGGTTTGATTTGTTTGTATGGGGAGAAGCCTAACGTCTGATTAACGTTAGGCTTCATTTTTTTATTTAACTTTTGATTAGCAAAAAAAAAGTTTTTGTGAAATGGATTTTAGCTAATTTTATAAAAAATTATCAGATGAAGAAAATATTATTAATGCTTTTTGGAGCAGCAGTTTTGTCAGCGACGGGACTAAATGCTCAAACTAATACAAACAAATTATCTAAAAAAGATAAAGCCATGGCAAAAGAAACAATTTATCAATTTAAAGTAGAAGATTTATCGGGAGATACTTTTGATTTTGCTTCTTTAAAAGGCAAAAAAATCATGATTGTCAACACAGCTTCAAAATGCGGTTTAACTCCGCAATACAAAGATTTAGAAGCGGTTTACAAAGAATATAAAGATAAAGGTTTTGTGATTGTGGGGTTTCCAGCAAATAATTTTGCTTCACAAGAACCAGGTACAGCTAAAGAAATCGAAACATTCTGCCAGCAGAATTACGGTGTAACTTTCCCGATGATGAACAAGGTTTCTGTTAAAGGAAGTGATATTTGTGAAGTTTATAAATTCTTAACTGAGAAATCAAGAAACGGTTTGCAAGATTCTGAAGTAGAATGGAATTTTCAAAAATACTTAATCAACGAAAAAGGAGAACTAGTTAAAGTAATTAAACCAAAAACTTTAGTTACAGAACCTGAAGTAATTAATTGGATTAAAAGTTAAATTATAACTGTCTAAACTAAAAAATCCGCAAACTTAAATTTTAAGTTTGCGGATTTTTTTTTAGGTTCAAAGAGACAAAGGGGCAGGGGTTTTTCCCAATCTTGTCATTTCGACTAAAAGGAGAAATCGCACTAGTATTTCTACAAAGTAAATCGTGAATCTTTGTCGAGTTTCTTATGCGATTTTTCGTTCCTCGAAATGAAAAAAAGCTAAAAAAAATCCGTGTCAATCTGCGTCTTCGCGATAGTGAATCTGTATAATCCGCGTTCTAATTATTTCAATATTAACTGCATAAAAACCAAATCCAGCCAATGGTCAAATTTGTAGCCAACTTCGCGAATCGTACCCGTAGCAACAAATCCGAATTTTTCATGAAAAGCAATACTTCCTGCGTTATCGGCATCAATTGCGCCAATCATAACGTGAAAACCCTGTTCTTTTGCCAAACGTATTAACTCGGTCAAAAGTTTAGAACCAATTCCTTTTCCTATAATATTATCAACTACATAAACAGAATGTTCAACAGTATATTGATAGCCAATCTTTTCTCTAAACTGTCCATAACTTCCAAATCCAACTACTTCGCCATCTAAATCGGCTACAACTATAGGGAGATTTTTCGCCATTTTATCTTCAAACCATTTGGTCTGAACTTCTAAAGTTTGAATTTCGTAACTATAATTGGCAGTAGTGTGCAAAATAGAATAATTTACAATTTCTAGAATCTTTTGTAAATCATTTTTTGTTGCAGGTCTTAAAATAATACTCATTGGTAATTTATTGCAGTTTATTTGGTGTTCAGTTCAGCTAAAAGAGTATCAACTTCTTTAGAATTCCAATCCATTTCTTTGGCAATGGCTTTGGCATTTTTGGCATATTCTAAAGCTTTCTTTTTATTATTTATTTTATTATAAAGCTTGGCTTCGAGTAAATTACCGTCGTAAGAATCATTTAGTTCTAATGAGCGATCTACCCAAGAGATGGCTTTTTTTAAACTCTCCGTATCTTTAATATGTTTAAAATAAGTATTCCCGATATCTTTTAAAAAGCTTGCATCGTTCCAGACCAATTTCTGAGTATCTTCTAGCGTAACTTTTTTATAGAAATTCCATTTTTCAGTTCTTTCAGCTAATGTCAAATCATATTTAAAAACCAAAGAATCTGTCTTTTGTAATCTAATAGATTTTGCGACTTCCCTTTGCTTATAATAATTTATAGTGTCTAGATTGTCAACCAAAGGCCGTAGCAATTCGTTTACAATACTTTCAATTTTACGGTCGACACGATTTTGAGAAGCTACAGTGGCAAATTCCTTTTGATGGCTTAAAACATACTGAAATTCTCTAGATTTTATATCGGTTACACCATTAGCAATAACTCGCCAGTTTAATTCGCTAATCAGTTGTTTGTCAGACTGAGTATTTAAATAAATATGAGTTGGAACTGATAATTCTGTTCTATCTTTTCCTTTTTTTAAAGTATTCAAATAGGTAAAGAATTTATCTGAATTGCTTGGATCAGCAAGAAATTCTTTTTCTAAATAAGGCAGTTGCATTTTCGGATTTAAAGCATAGCGAAGTTCGTTCTGAAATTCAGCTTTTTTCATCTCTCCTTTTAGAGCATATATCAGCGTTTCACTACTGTCAATAAATAAAAAAGTTGGAAGTGATTTTGTATTGTATTTGTTCTTTAAAACAATCCCTTCTTCTTTTTCAATATTTTTATAAGTACATATAAAATTCTTATTCAAAAAATCAATAATGGCAGGATCGCTCAAAACTTCAGTTTTCATTAAATTACAGTGCGGACACCAATCGGCGTAAAGCATTACAAAGAGTGGCTTTCCTTCTTTTTTAGCATTTTCTAAAGCCGTTTTGTACGCAACATCAACAGGAACAAATTGATTCTGAGAAGTTATGGTTTGAAAAGTGACAGATAGAAAAAGTATAAATAAGAAACGCATAGTATCTCTGGCTTTTATTAATTATTCGATTTTACAAATATATTCCCTTTTTTGAGAAAGAGCCTTAATATATTGCTAATTATAATATAAATCAAGTGTGAAGTTTGTAACTTTGTAAGCAAGATAAAGAAAAATTATATCAGGATTTTTCTTTAAAAAATAGTAATACACGACCGGAATGATTTACCCCAAAATAGCGCTTGCACAAAGCATTATCGAAATTTTATCTGCCAAAGGCATTGTTAATATTATAATTTCTCCAGGATCTAGAAATGCACCGTTAACGATCGGATTTGCTCAAAATCCAAATTTTACCTGCTACAGTATTGCAGACGAGCGATGTGCCGCTTTTTTTGCTCTAGGAATTGCACAGCAGACAAAACAGCCAACTGCAATTGTTTGCACTTCAGGATCAGCTTTATTGAATTATTATCCCGCTTTCGCGGAATCGTTCTACAGCCAGATTCCTTTAATTGTAATTTCGGCTGATCGTCCGCAGAGTAAAATTGATATTGGGGATGGACAAACCATTCGTCAAGAAAATGTTTTTGCGAACCATTCTGTTTTCAATGCTAATTTAACCGAAGAAGCTTCAGAAGAAAATGATTTAAAAATCAATTTGGCAATTGAAACGGCTATTCTTAAAAAAGGACCAGTTCATATCAACGCACCTTTTGAAGAGCCTTTATACGAAACCACAGAAGAGCTTTCTGTACAGCCAAAAATTAAGAATCCAGAGCTGGAAGTTTTTCCATTAACAATAGAAAATAGTGAAGATGTAGTTTCTGTTTGGAATACTGCAAAACGAAAATTAATCTTAGTTGGAGTTAACGAAGCAAATGCAATTGATAAAGAAGTTATTGAAAATCTAGCATCAGATCCGTCAGTTGTAGTGCTTACAGAGACGACTTCAAATCTGCATCATCCTAGTTTTATCAATTCAATAGATACTTTAATTACTCCATTCGATGATTTTGATTTTAAGAAATTTAACCCTGAAGTTTTAGTAACTTTTGGTGGAATGGTTGTTTCAAAAAGAATTAAAGGATTTTTACGAAAATACAAACCGACTCAGCATTGGCATATTGATACTTTAAGAGCTTATGATACATTTGGAGCATTGACAAAACATTTTGAAATGCTGCCAAATGATTTCTTTAAAGACCTTCTTTCAAAAACATCTTTTGTAAAAAGCAATTACTTTAATAATGTAGATGCCGTTTACCAAACGAGATTAGAAAGAAGAAAAGAATATTTAAGTAAAATTGGATTCTCTGATTTTAAAGTTTTTGAAAAAGTCATAGAATCACTTCCTAAAAATAGTTTGTTGCAAATTAGTAACAGTTCTGCTATTCGTTATGGACAACTTATTGATATTGATGATACAATTGAAGTTTTCTGCAATCGAGGAACAAGCGGTATCGATGGAAGTACTTCTACCGCAATTGGCGCGGCGGTTGGAAACGAAAAGCAAACCGTTTTTGTAACTGGAGACATTAGTTTCTTGTACGATAGCAATGCTTTGTGGAATTCATACATTCCAAAAAACTTCAAGATTATTATAATAAATAATGGAGGAGGAGGAATCTTCAGGATTTTGCCAGGACATGAAGAAAAACCTGTTTTCAATACTTATTTTGAGACATCTCATAATCTTACAGCCGAACATTTGGCTAAGATGTATAATTTTAATTATCATAAAGCAAAAGACAATGAGTCTTTAGAAACCGGAATGCAATTATTGTATAGTTCGGATGAAGCTCCAACAATTTTGGAAGTCTTTACGCCGACATTTGAGAATGATCAGATTTTAAAGCAGTACTTTAAATACCTTCATTGATTTTGAAAGAAAATATTTGTTAAATTTTTTGTTTTATTACTTCTTTAGCTATAGCTTTGGTGTATTATTCACCAAGTAAATTTATTAGTTATGAGCAAAAGAGAAGAATTAATTAAGAAGTACACAGCTGATTTAAAAGAGAAGTGCGGTATTACAGCTGATGCGGATTTATTAACAAAAGTTACAATTGCTTGCGGTCCATCAATTTATAATGATGACGCTTCTACAGTGGCTTCTTCGCAACAATCAGAATTGGATACAGTAAAGAATAGCTTTTTAATCAAGAAATTAGGTTTGACAGATGGTCCTGATTTGGATAAGGGAATTGATGCCGTTATGGAGAAATATGGAAAATCTAACAGACAGAAGTATAGAGCGGTAGTGTATTACTTGCTGACTGTACACTTTAAAAAAGAAAGCATCTTCAAATAATCTAAGTTTGATGCAACTCAAAAAATCCCTTTATAACATATGTTTATAAAGGGATTTTCTAATTTTTCCCTATAAATTAAGTTTTGTTAAAATTAATTTCTTTCTACCGTGTCAAACTTCGTACCTTTGCGTCTCAGAAACTTAGCAGTTCGACTGCTTAGAAACACATAAAAATGCTAGAAATAGGAAAATACAATACCCTAACTATATTACGTGACACCAAAGTTGGTTTGTTTTTAGGAGATCCTGAAAATGACCCAGATGGAATTCACGATGTTTTACTTCCAAATAAATACGTTCCAAAAGAATTTGAAATTGGTGAAGAATTAATCGTTTTTGTTTACTTGGATCATGAACAAAGGCCAGTTGCAACTACTTTGGCGCCTTATATTTTATTGAATGAATTTGCACTTTTAAGGGTAAATTACATCAATAATGTTGGTGCTTTTATGGATTGGGGAATGGAAAAAGACATTCTTGTTCCGTTCAAAGAACAGGCGCGTCCGATGGAAAAAGGAAAACGTTATTTGGTTTATTTATACATGGACAAACAAACCAATCGTTTAGTTGCTTCGAGTAAAACAAATCAGTTTTTGAACAATGATAATCTTACAGTTGAAAAAGGAGAAGAAGTAGATTTAATTGTTTCTCATATTACCGATATGGGAATCAATGTTATTATAAACGAGCAACATAAAGGCCTTTTATATAAAGATGAAGTTTACGATGATTCGATAAGAACTGGTGATAGAATGCGTGGCTACATCAAAAATATTCGTCCTGACAACAAAATTGATGTTGCGCTTCAAGCTCAAGGTTATGAAAGCATTGAACCCAATGCAGAAAAAATTTTAAGCGAATTAAGAGCCAGCAGAGGTTTCCTTCGTTTAAATGACGATTCGCATCCAGAAGACATCAAAACTGTTTTGAAAATGAGTAAAAAATCATTTAAAAAAGCAATCGGAACTTTATATAAAGAAAAACTGATTGAAATAAAAGAAGACGGGATATACTTGGTAAAGTAAACCCCAATATTTTTAAATTCCAAATTCCAAGATTAGTTTAACGCAATCCATTGGAATTTGGAATTTTTATTTTTTTGGAATTTATTTTTGCATTAGCAAAATGATTATAATACAAAAGGCTGCCCATTACGAGCAGCCTTTCGCTTTTTATTCAGTTTTAAAAAAAATTGTAATTAAAAAAAAACAGAAATAAAATAATTCGAATCCATCTCAGAATAAAAACCTTACGAATTTTAGAAATTATCCCATTGATGGTATGTCTTTTAAATAATCAATGCACCTATCTTAAAAGCAAAAATATAATTTCACGGCTCAATCCATTGGTTGTATAAAATAACTTTTAGAAAGTGTGAATTAGTACTTTTTTCCTCTTTTCGTTATCATTTCTATACTAATTATAGATACAATTCTAACATTTAACCTTAGGTGTTACTTTTTTCTTTTTGAAGTTTCGACAAACACATAAATCATTTGCTCTTTTAATTGAGGTTTGTTACTTAAAACCCTAAAAAAATGAGCGACAAATTTTTTAAATTTTCTCAAAAAAATCATTTTTTAGGTTAATAAATCAGTGAAAGAAAATCAATCCGAAATCATTGAAATGAAATGTATCTCATTGATTTCTAGGCTGTAAAATTAATTATTATTTTTCTAAACTAATGTTAAAAAATGTTATTTTTTGTAAGTAAATACCAATTGTTAACATTGGAAGTCAATTTAGTAAAGACTTAAGACAGATTGAGTAGGTAAACTTATAAAAATGCTTTATTTTTACCGTATAATTATTTAAAACAAAAAAAATCAAAATGGATTGGATTACAGCCAGAGAATTTGAGGATATAACTTATAAAAAATGTAATGGAGTAGCAAGAATCGCTTTTAACAGACCAAATGTTAGAAATGCATTCCGTCCTAAAACTACTTCAGAATTATACCAAGCTTTTTATGATGCACAAGAAGATACTTCAATTGGTGTAGTTTTACTTTCAGCAGAAGGCCCTTCAACAAAAGACGGAGTTTATTCTTTTTGTAGCGGTGGAGATCAAAATGCACGCGGTCACCAAGGTTACGTTGGAGACGACGGACAGCACCGTTTAAATATTTTAGAAGTACAGCGTTTAATTCGTTTTATGCCAAAAGTAGTTATTGCAGTTGTTCCAGGCTGGGCTGTAGGTGGCGGACATAGTTTGCACGTAGTATGCGATATGACGCTGGCTAGCAAAGAACATGCTATCTTTAAACAAACAGATGCTGATGTAACAAGTTTTGACGGAGGTTATGGATCTGCTTATTTAGCTAAAATGGTAGGTCAGAAAAAAGCACGCGAAATTTTCTTTTTAGGTAGAAATTATTCTGCTCAAGAAGCTTTTGAAATGGGAATGGTAAATGCTGTAATTCCACATGATGAATTAGAAGCAACTGCTTACGAATGGGCGCAGGAAATTCTTCAAAAATCGCCAACATCTATAAAAATGCTAAAATTTGCAATGAACTTAACAGACGACGGAATGGTTGGACAGCAAGTTTTTGCAGGAGAAGCAACTCGTTTAGCTTACATGACCGAAGAAGCAAAAGAAGGAAGAAACGCTTTCTTAGAAAAAAGAAAACCAAACTTCGGAGAAAATAAGTGGTTACCGTAAATATTTTAGATTTTTGATTGCAGATTTTAGATTTTTTAAAAATTTGAAACTGACATCTCAACTCTCGATTAAAAAAAATAATATTTATTTAGATTACAGATTTTAGATTTTTAAAAATAAAAGAATCCAACAATCTAAAATCTAAACTCTAAAATTTAAATAATGAAACATTGGATTGAAGCCGCTAGACTGCGCACATTACCTTTATCAGTTTCCGGAATTATCGTTGGAAGTATTTATGCTTTGTCAAATCCAACCGAAACTATTAATACTCCAACAGAGGTTTTCAGCTGGAAAGTATTTGGTTTTGCCTTATTGACAACATTAGGATTACAGGTTTTATCCAATTTTGCAAATGATTATGGAGACGGAGTAAAAGGTACCGATAATGCAGACAGAGTTGGGCCACAACGTGCTATTCAAAGTGGTGTTATTACACCTCAGGCAATGAAAAAAGCTATTATCATTACATCATTATTGACTTTATTGTCATCAATTATATTGATTTATTTTGCTTTCGGAAAAGACAATTTCGGATATTCAATTTTCTTTCTATTGTTAGGAATTGCTGCTATTATTTCTGCAATTCGTTATACAGTTGGTAATTCAGCTTACGGTTACAGAGGATTTGGAGACTTATTTGTTTTTATTTTCTTCGGATTAGTGAGTACATTAGGAGTAAACTTTCTTTACGCAAAAGAAGTTGATCCGCTTTTAATCCTTCCCGCTGTAGCAATCGGATTATTGAGTGTTGGTGTTTTGAATTTGAATAATATGCGCGATCAGGAATCAGATAAAAAAGCAGGCAAAAATACAATTGTAGTGCAAATGGGAGCTGAAAAAGCTAAGATTTACCATTATACTTTAATTGTTGGTGCAATGCTTTTGGTAGTTATTTTCGCTATTTTAAGCGATTATAACTTTGATCAATACTTATTTTTATTGGCTTATATTCCATTGACAAAACATTTAATGACGGTTTACAAAAATCAAGATCCAAAATTGTTAGATCCAGAATTGAAAAAACTGGCATTAAGCACATTCTTGCTTTCTATATTGCTTACAGTGTGTATGATTTCGTTAATTTCAGACATTATTGTAAACCTCTTTTTAGGAGGAAGATAAAACCACACAATTGTTTAACTTAAAAAGGTAACAAAATGAAAATTACATACTACGGACACGCTTCATTAGGAATTGAAGTAGGAGGAAAACACATTATTGTGGATCCATTTATTACCGGAAATCCACAAGCTGCAGCTATCAACCTGAGCACTATCAGAGCTGATTATATTTTACTAACGCATGCCCACGCTGATCATGTTTTGGATGTGGAAGCTATTGCTAAAAACACCAATGCAGTTATTGTTTCTAATGCAGAAATTGCAAGTTATTACGCAAAAAAAGGATTCAATTCTCATCCAATGAATCACGGCGGAAGCTGGAAATTTGATTTCGGAAAAGTAAAATATGTAAATGCAATTCACTCAAGCAGTTTTCCTGACGGCTCTTACGGAGGAAATCCTGGAGGTTTTGTAATCGAAGGCGAGCACAAAAATATCTACATCGCTGGAGATACGGCATTGACATACGATATGAAATTGATTCCGCTTCGTACAAAATTAGATTTAGCAATTCTTCCAATCGGAAATAACTTTACAATGGATGTTGAAGATGCTATAATTGCTTCAGATTTTGTAGAATGCGACAAAGTTTTAGGATATCACTTCGACACTTTTGGATATATAGAAATCGATCACGAAGAAGCAATCCGCAAATTTTTCGATAAAGGAAAAGATTTAATGCTTTTACCAATCGGAGATTCTATTGAATTATAATTGTCATCCTGAGCGGAGTCGAAGGAAGAAGCTAATCCCGCTATACGCTATATCTTTTGTGGCGAACCCCGCCACAAAAGGATATCGCTGCTATCGGGGCTAGGGCACTCAATTCCATAAGAAAGTTATTTGGCATAATCTATGCTAGTTGAATTAAAGTTTTTTAAAGTAAAAATCATTTTAATCTGTGAAATCTGTGGCAATTAAAGCATCATCACAAAGTACAACTTTCAAACAAATCCTTTTATTACTATTTATCGCAATTTCTAGTAACACGTTTGCACAAAAAGACGGTTATTGGGATAAAGAACGAGCTACAACCAAAGAAATTATGGTTCCCGCACGCGATAGAATTTCTATCCCAACAGAAGACTTGCCGGTTGGAACCACAGAAATTGTATATAGAATCACACTTTTAGATAAAAATCAGGAAATGGCAAATAGCTTGGTTTCTTTATTAAAAGCTATTCCAGACCCAACAGGAGTAAGTCAGGGTTCTGCAGGTGCTGTTTTCTTAATGTCAAAAATTTCAGGTGATGATGAATGTACGTATTCAATTTTCACATCCAACGAAAATGCTAAGAAATATGTTGCAGATGGTAAAATTGATCAAGCATGCTATTCTCAAGCAGAACCGGTTAGCAAAGACGCTAAAAGATTATCTGTCAATAAATCTTCTTGTTTAAAAGAAAATATCAGTACTATTTGGTTTGGTTTTGAAAGCAAAAACTGGATCTTAAGCCAAAAAGTTGTTTTAGAAGTCGTGCCTTGGGTAGATACAAAATTAAATCGCGGCTGGAATCAAGACAATAAAAACGAAATTATCAGTTTGTGTAAAACTTCTACAATGGCACAGAAAATGGCCAATTCAGATGATTTCTGCGTTTGTATTCTAAATAAAATTATGAAACAATATCGTTATGATGAGTTTCAAAAATTATTAGCTGTTGAAAAAACAAAAGTCTATAAAGATTTTGGAAACAGCTGTTATAAGGATGCAGATATTTCTAAAAATGTATTCAACGATTTAAGAACACAAACGGCTTCTTTAATTAAAGCTCAAAAGTATAACGAAGCAATTCCGAAATTGAATACAATTCTAAACGAAGGAAAAGCAACTGCTATAGATTATGGTTCGCTAGGCTACTGCTACATTCTGACCAAACAATATGCAAAAGCATTAAAAGTCCTTTTAGAAGGTGAAAAATTGGATGATACAGAATTATTAGTCAAATTGAATCTGGCGCATACTTATTTGGTAAGCGATGATTATAGTGCAGCCAAAGCGATTTATAAAAAGTATCAAACTCAGAACGTAACGGACAGTTTAAGCTGGATTGCAAAAACGAAACTTGATTTTCAGGCTTTTGAAAAAGCAGGCTTGCCTTCAAAAGATTTTGAAAAAATCTTAAAATTATACAATTAAGTTTCTTAGATATAAAGTGCTTCTTAAAGTCTCTTTTTAAGCTTAGCAACTCAGTGTCTTAGGATCTTAGCATCTTAAAAAAATGAACGCATCTTACCATAAATATTTACTAGAATTTAAACGTCCGTCAGGGACTTCCAGAGGAATTATGACCGAGAAAGAAACTTGGTTTATAATCTTGGAAGAAAATGGCAAAAAAGGAATAGGAGAGTGTGGCTTACTTCGTGGCTTAAG
>RCUK01001176.1_pt1 | contig 17639 bp, 4 predicted proteins | sample 2166381 | NCBI WGS metagenome assembly RCUK01 (sample SAMN09932809, study PRJNA488358) | compost metagenome | isolation source: compost soil in an enriched community | place: Germany: Experimental Botanical Garden | reverse complement strand
CCGCCAGCGAAGGTGGCCAGCGGATCATCGACCTGCAGGCCTGTTGCCTGTGGTGTCACGAAGACGCGACCCCCCAACATTACGACACCGGGTTCAGCCTGCAACGGGCGCCACCGGAGTATGGGCAACTGGTGGAGGCGCTGAGGCGGTATTTCAGTTTTCAGCCGTTGCCGGCTTCGGCTTGAGTCTTTAAATCCTTCGCGAGCAAACCCGCTCCCACACAATCAGCGGCCGCTGGTGGATTTGTAGTGTCCCTGCAAGGCGTCAACTGATAGTGAGTGCTGTGTTCGTTTTTTGTTGTTTTATTATTTGAAAACGAAATAAAAAAAGACGTTTTTTTGATTTTTTTTTATAAAAGACTGTCATTTATGTCAGTAGCGGTGGAGGTCCAGTCAACTTACATTGCCAATCAATAGTGTGCAGGGTATCTGCCAGGTGTGCAGAGCATCATGGAATCCTATTCATAGGTGATGAAATGAGCGACGAAACCTCCAATGCAAGAGCGGGTGAAACGGGTTTGCTGGAAGATATTGTTCATGAAGGCGTACTGGTAATTGATCGTGATTTTTACGGAAATGATGAAACCTTTTGGGATGATGCGGAAACCGCAACCATTCAGGTGATGGGCGGAATAGATGCCGGTTACAATCGATTTAAAGCCGAGATGGTTTATCAGTGGTATGTGGATGGCAGTTATATAAAGGTCAGGACATTGCGGTATCGAATGACTCCTCCCTCTGGTTATGCGGTAAAGGAGAGAGCCAATATAAATTTTCAGGCTATTGTGAGACCTCAAGAAATAAAAAGAAATTCACAGGATAATTTGAAGCAAGACAGTCAGTGGCATGAGTATGGAGTGACCGCAGATTTTTACGCGCCAACTGAGGCTGAGTTGCGAATTACTATCGAGGTTGACTTTGACGGGCCAGACGGAGGGGGGTGGAAATGGTCGGAGCCGGTCTTTCATGCCGTCCCTGTTCCGAGAATAACTTCGCCAGTGGATAATGCGCAGCTCAGTAACTTCGCCATTCCCGTCAAAGGAACAACCAACTCATCAGCCGCCATGACTGTGTTTTTGTTTAGAGGTCAAACACAGATTGATTCTGTGCCTGCACGGATCTCGGGTAGCGAATGGACCGCCGAGTTCAGTAAGACCTATGCACCAGGCACCTACCGCTTGGAAGTGAAGCAAAAGCGGACACATTCCATCACGTTAAATCTGATATTGCTCAAACCGGACATCGATTCACCGGCCAATAACGCTGTGCTGGCTAATTCGCGTCCTGTGTTCAGTGGCACAGGCGCACCTGGGGCCACAGTGGATATTCACGAGTCGGGCGTCGGGACAAGACTGGGTGGCGGCTTCTTGGTGCGGGCGGACAAGCAGTGGTCCGGGGAGCTTACGACAATGCTTAACTTGGGACGAGAATACGTCACCACTGCCATTCAACGTTTCGAGGGGGGAGAGTCTAATAATTGGGCTGATGATTGCAAGATTCGCATGTTATCTGCCCCCATGATCTCCAGCCCCACGTCAAATCAAGTCGTGGAGATGCGCACCCTCGTCAGCGGTTCGGTGAATGCGCTGTTCAAGTCGGGTACGGTCAAAGTCCGCAGGGACCTTGTGGGTACACAGTTGGGTTCAGCCACGGTCAACGCCAGCACCGGAGGCTGGGAGGCGTCGCTTACCGTGGATTTGATACCCGGCCCTTATTCATTGACCGCGGTTCATGAATTTTCGGGGGTGACATCGATAGCTGTAACTCCCATCGCGCTCAAGGTCAGGCCGCCCAGACCCACACTCACCGGGTCAACCATCAAGGCAGGAGGGGTCGTTGAGGTGTATGGCAACGGGTATACCGGTGCACGATTTGACCTTCACTTTGACGGCAATCAAACCCCTTATCTCAACGCACCGGTAGTTGGGGGGACGTGGCGCGTAGATCTCCCGGCAACGTTGGTTCCCGGTAACCACAAATTCGGCGGTCAACAAAGCGTTTCGGATGGCGGCAGCGGACGTATTTTCAATACCGGCTGGACGGGCACTGTTCTTACAGTGAATGTGCCCACCCCTGTCCCTACGGGGACGACCGTCACGGTCAACGGGCAGCGGCCAACGTTCAGCGGGCAAGGACGTCAGTGGGGCACGAATGCGGTCAAAGTCGGCATTTTCAACAACGGCGTTGCCCTGGCTGGTGTTCCACAGGCCGATGTGTTGAGTAACCTCAGTTGGCAAACCACTGCCAGCGCCGACATAGCTCCGGGTAACTACACAGAGCTGACATCCCGGCAACGGGTGAACGATCAGTGGTCTGGCGACAGTGTCAAGTTCTCCATGACCGTGGCTTCACCTGCCCCCGAATTTACCAATCCTCCCCAGGACACTCCCGCCGGACAACGTCCGCGGATAAGCGGCACTGCCTGGTCTGGCTCGGCCATCAGCCTTAAGATCCCGAACAAGCCCGATGTGCCGCTGACGGCAACAGGGGGGATTTTTTTCCTTGATGCCACTGAGGACTGGGCACCGGGGACGTACACCCTCACAGCTACAGCGGCATTCGGTGGGCAGACCTCTGCAACCGCTAGCCGCACATTCACGGTCGGAACCCCGCTACCGCTCATCAGCACCGCCGCCAATGCCGAAGTCGATCTTTCTCCCGTCATCGAGGGCACAGGTTTCAGGGGTTGTTGGGTGGTCATTTATTCCAACGTCACGCACCAGCCAATAGGCGCCGGCCCGGTGGGCGAGGACAATCTTTGGGAGGTGACTTCGACCGAGCAGATTCCGGGTAATTTGGCCTTCTATGCCAAACAGCAAGCGGCTCAAGACAGCAGTAACATCTCAGCCCCGACGACTGTGAAAACGGTGAAGGTTCGTGTGCCGAAGCCTGAGATCACGGTGCCAGCGCAAAACGGCAAGCCGGCACGGGTATCGCTGTTTTCCGGCACGGGACAGTATCCCGGTAGCGTCGAACTGTCGATCAAGGGACAGACCCCGCCATTTCTCAAAGACATTGACGTGATATCTGATGGCACGTGGGAAGCGAAGGTGACGTTGCCGGCGGGCGGTCCCATCACGGTGGAGGCGAGGTTGCGGCAAAAGACCTACGCCAGTGATCCGCTTGAGCGGGTCATCACGGTGGTGCCGGCCATGCCTGTACACGACACACCGTGCGAGGGTGAGGCGCTGGGTAAGTTGTTGACAATTTCCGGGTTCGGTTTTCCGGGGGACACCATTCGTATCGTTCGACGCGGCATACAGTATGCTAATTTGGTGACTACCACTGTGTCAGACTCTGGCACCTGGTCGGTAAGCAAATTGCACGGGATGCGTGAACCAGACGAAGGTATCAGTGTCTACGCGTTCCTCGGCACGGGACAGGATTCAACCTGGACCCCCATTCGTTATTTCAACTTGCTCCAACCTGCCCCAACGATCACCGAACCCCTGGCGCACGACTGGGTCGGGGTACGGCCGCATTTCAGTGGCCTGGCGACTCCGGGGGCGCGTATCACCATTGCCTCATGGTTCAACACCGACGAGGTGCTGGCAACGGCAACAGCAGATCACAATGGTCGGTGGGCGGTGACGGGCTACAAGGATTTGCCTGAAGGCGCCATGCGAGTGGTGGTGCGCGAGAAGATGGACGACAAGCCTCCTTCTGAGTGGATGCAGAGCGGGCGCTTCATGGTGGAGCGCAAAACCGAACTTGATCCGCCCACCGTGCTTCACCCGTCTGTGGGCCAACAAGTCGGGCGTTGGCCGATGTTCTCCGGTACAGGGGAGCCAGGGGCCGAGGTGCTCATAATCAAACAGAACTCGATGTCGACCGAGTTGGGCAGGGCGCTGGTGGCGCGCAACGGACAGTGGTCGTTGCGTTCGAAGATCCAGTTGCCGGTGGCAACCACGCCCTATGTCTGTTCAGTGCGGCAGTCCCGTGATGGCGCGACCTCGCCATGGTTGTTGCCACACCCCGGTTTTGTCGTGACGCAAGTGGCGTCCGGCTTCGAACGGCCGACCATCGACAAGCCCGTGGACAATGCGGCGGAGGCATTGGAGCGGATACCGGTGTTTTCCGGCAGGGGGATGCCAGGAGCTTCGCTCAGGGTGCGTCGAGATAACGCGGTCCACCTGGCCTTGACACGAGTGGATGCCCAAGGTAACTGGACGGTGCGCAGCGAACTCGAGCTGGCCGTGCAGGCAGAAGGCTACGTGATAGATGCCTACCAGAATATGGACGGTCAGCAATCGAAACGGTCAAACCTTGTCTTGTTCAAGGTCGAAGAAAAGCTGGATAAACCGGTGGTCACCAGTCCAGCCCAGGATGCGCTGGTTTCGCCTCATGCCGTGTTTCACGGTACGGCACTGCCAGGAGCGGAAGTGCGGCTGTACAAATCCGGGGTTCCTAGCAGCGTACTGGGCCGTGGCATTGCCGACGAGCAAGGACAGTGGGTGATTGTGACGGTTGCATTGCCGCTGGGGGCCTTCCGAATCGGCGGGGCGGCATACAGGGGGGGTGTTTTCTCGGGATGGATGACTGACTTTAGGTTGAACGTGATTGATGGTGGCTGAGTTCTGCTTTCACCTTCCTCTGGCCCTCATGTGAGGGCTTTTTTTGTGCTGCTTTCAGCGACCACAGATTCCGACCAGCGGCTATCAAACCTGTCAGATATGACAGTAGATCCGCTGCTCCAACACGCATTAAATCGACGTAACGCCAGTAACCGGCAACTCGCTTGACGGCCGACGGCACGGTTTATTTGCATTGGGGATTTGCAATATGAATGCTTCTTACAAGCGTCCGCTTCATCAATTGGTCAAGGCGGTGATCGGAGAAAGGACCATTGGCGCGATCACGCCTTTCGATGAGTACATTGCGCAGAATCCCAGCGTATTTGACTTGATAAAACTCGGTCCGAAGGGGCTACAGGATCTCGGTCTGGATCGCAGTGAGTCGCGTGCGCTGATTGCCCGTGGCAATGCCCTGGCGTTGTATATGGCCAGGTTGTTTCGCGAGCAAAACCTATGGGCGATACCGGCGCCAGACGATACAAAAGCATTGGTACCACTGCCCACTTACAGCGATCAGTTCCCGTCGGATATCGACTCCGCTGCCCCGGCCGGCAGCCCCGAACACAGTGCTTCGACCACCGCCTATATGGTGGCCCTGCGTGAGTGGGTACGGGACAAGATATTGCCCCAAGGCGATGAGGACCAGACCATCGCGCTGGGTGTGCGCCGGCCTGATATGGATGAGTTGCTGATCGACGAAATGGCGATCAACCGCATGCAGTCAAGGCTGGAAATCGCCAACGCGGTGCTTGAAGCGCAGATTCTGAAAAGTCCCGACATCGGCTTTTCGACCGTCAAGGCGTACCTGCGTACGCTGCGCTTCCATAACGGTCTGCCCTACGATCACCATTGGGAAAGTATTTCCCATGTCGTGGGTACGGCCCTCAAGGACGGGACTCTGGGGGACATCATTCGCCGGGTCGATCTGGAGTATCCGTACTTCAAAAGCCCGGGTGCGCAAGGTGAACGTGCCGATGCTGCCTTGCAATTGAGTATTGGAATCGGGCCGCTGAAGTTGTCGCTGTTGCTGGAAGATCCGTACTTTTCCCTGGAAGGGACAATGGCCCCGGCTCGTCTTTACAGGGTGGATCCACTGACCCGACGAGTCGATCCGGATCCGGAAAAGTCCGCAAAGACCTTTTATCTCGACAACTTTGGCCAGCAGGCGGAAGACCTGGAAAAACTGCGCGAGCTATGGGTCTTCAAAGAGGCAACACGTCTTGATCAACGCCAGGTCGATTGCCTGTTGGGGCGCGGCACCTTTACACCAAAACTCTCGGTCAACGCACCTGTTTTGGGTAATCCGGATGTGCCGCTGACGGGGGCAGTGGCGGGTGCCCGGTTTGTCCATGGCGGAGCAGAGGATGCGATCGATCTGGTGAAGTCTGGCAATGAAGGTCTGTTTAAATTGGTTCATGTGGGGGAGGCAGGCTTCGTAGAGCTGAAGCACCGCATGGATCGCATCAATCGCAAGTGTCGCCTGGATCGCATGCTGCAACTGCCCAGCCATGAGGTCGATCAACTGCTGATGGCGGCGATGCATGCCGAATATCGTGGCACCGGGGAGCCGTCGATCTGGTTACGCCCCACCACCCTGCGCTGCCTCGGGTTGTTCAAGGAGTTGAACAGCGTTTATGGCTGCAAGGCTGAAGAGTTTGCGGCGCTCATCGACGTGTTGTCGGTATACGGCCAGGATGGACAACTGCCGCACTTTGACCGGGTGTTCAACTGGGGCGTGGTGTATGACGAGCCGTTGCGTATCGATAATGTCGAGTTCGCCATCGTGCCGCGTACACAAGCCGAGCAACAAACGGTGCATCAGATATGCAGCGCGCTGGAAATCAATTTCGAAACCTACCGTTACCTCGCCACGGTGATCGCCGAGGCTTATGGTCTCAAGACCCACTTGAAGCGCAGCCTGGAGATTCTGTCCAGTTTCTGGCGCCTGGTGTTTCTGGGGCGGTTGTTCGACCTGACCCCGATTGAATCGACGGCCCTGCTGCAAAGCCTCAGCGAAGGGGAAGGCCTGGTGGCACAACTCGCAGGCAATCCGGTGGTGTCCACCTACGGTTCTGCTGACGGGGCTGATGCACTCAGTGCCATACGTGGCTTGATGACGTGTGCGCTCTGGTGCCGGGAGCACGATGTGTCTCCACTCTGGTTGGTGCAGAACGTCAACCCGGTTTATGTGCCGACGGTCTGGACCGAGTCTCAGGAGCAATTGCTGCGGCAGTTGCGTAACCAGGCCATGACAGTGCGGGTGGAGCAAGCCACTCTGCTGGAAGAAGGTGCACCGCTGCGTGATGGCAATCAACAGCTCATCGAGTGGCTGGCGAGGCTGGAACCGCTGGTGGACGACAATGGATTGGTGAAGGGCAACGCCTGGGAAACAGAGACCCAGTACCTGGAACGAGCCAACGCGGCGATCAAGGAGGTCGTGAAGACGATCTACCCGCAGGAGGAAGATGCGGCTAAGCGTGGTCCCCTGGAAACCCTCGTTCGCACGATTGTGTTGCGCTGCCGGGACGAGCAGCGAGTGGTGGTGGAAGAAGGCCTTTCGGTTTATCTGAAGCTGGATTCATTGCTGGCGACGCAGGTGCTTTCCTGGGCTCAGGGCCATCCTTATGACTTTTTGAAAGAGGCCATGTCGTTGCCGTCCACTCGCAGGACCCGGTTGTTGGAAAAACCGGATTCGTTTCTGCAAATGCTCGCGGAGCTGGAACGGCGTGGCCGGATTGCCGAAAAACTGGAGTTGAGCCCACTGATGCTCGCCTCGCTCCTGGCGGGCGAGCAGTATCAATGGTTCAGCCTTGGGAGTCCCTACGAGATTTCGATCCGGTCGGTGTATTACCTGGCGTTCTACCGTCGTGTGGTTTCCCGGGCCCGGCAGCCTGAGGAAAAAATCCTCGATTACCTCAGCCAGGTCAACCATTTACCCGATGACATGAGTGAGGACGGCCTGCGCCTGGTTCGTGATGCCGCTGCCGACAAGCTGGCCACTTACTTCGGCTGCGGGATCCGGCATGTGCTGGAGTGCGCGGAACACATCAATCACGAAATCGAAGACAGCGACAGCGACAGCCCGGCCCGGCCCATTCTGAGTAGCCTGGCGCACCTTGATTTGCTGGATCGTACATTGGAACTGGCCCGGCACGGGATGGACATTACCGCTGCGCTCAGCCTGGGTACGTTGTCCCCGCTGGATCCGGAGCCGCTTTACGCGAGTGCTGCGCAAAATGCTCTGGAAAGCCTGGCGCGGTTCAATGCCATGACCACGCCACAGGATTCGGCGGAAGTCGGCCAGAGCTTCACCTCTCGTTGCGTCGTGGACAACCCGACCCTGATTGCAAACCTGCCCCAGGAGGTCGCGGAGTTCGAAATCACGCTCCTGGACTTTTACGGTGAGCCGCTCAAAGGCGTGGACCTGCATGTCGGAACAGATCTTGGGGCAATACTCACCCCTGTGGTCCGGACCGATGAAAAAGGGCGCGCCTGGGTGCAATTGCAGGCCGGGGCAAGGATGGGAACCGCCCATGTGCACTACAGCGTGCCGCTCTACGAACCGGTTTACGCGCCATCGGTGATGATCGACTGCGACGAGGCGACCTTGAAGTTCAATTCCGAGTTGAGCGGATCGCCACCCCGGGATCCGGTGCTGGCAGGACGTCTGTGGGAGCAGGAAATGTACGCCGTGTTGATCGACGATTACGGCAACAGAGGCGCTCACCGTCAGGTGGCCTGGTCTACGACGCTGGGTGACATTCGCCCCAACCAGACATTCACGGACAAGGATGGCCTGAGTCGTGTGTGGATCTCCAGCCTGAGTCCGGGTGACGCCGAGCTTAAGGTCAGCAATATGGATGGCAGTCATAGCCTGACGTTCAGTCGTCCCATCAAGTTTGCCGACCGGCCGCGGATTTTTGGCACTCCAGGTGTCACCGCCGCAGCGATTGTCGGTCATGCCATGCCTATGCGTTGTCGGGTCGTTAGGCTGGATGATGCGCCTGAAGAAGGCCTGCCGGTGATGTGGTGGACAAGTGCGGATGAGACCAAAGTGGAGCGGCTGAGCAACGCGGACGGGTATTCCGAGTTTTCCGTGGAGGATCCGCAGGCCGGTGATTTAATCGTCTATGCACAACTGGGCACCGATCCTGTAGTCGAGGTCAAGGTGTGGGTGGCCAGCGATGCGGTGATTCAGAACTATTCGGAGGTCATTCGCTACCCTGTGGCCGGGGCTTCGCGGCCAACGTTGTTGTGGGTCGATGTGAAAGATTCGCGTAATGCGGATGCGCGGCCGGTGGGCAATTATCCGGTGGCATGGAAGGTCAACTCTACCCCTCCTGTGGACATTGTCATTGAGACTGATGCGCAAGGTCGCTCGGTGTATCCGTTTACATCGACGGTGGCGGGCGACTTCACCGTGACCGCCGATCTGCAGCTCCATCCAATGCTGCAGCAGAAGTTCGAGTTGACGGTTATCAGGGCCTTTGAATGGAAAGTCGAGCTGATTTCAATCGATTCGAACGGTGAAAACCGTGTGCCGGTTATTCCCGGAACCGATGAGCTGACCCTGTTCAGAGACGGCCATTACCGTCTGGAGATCTCGCCGGTAGACACCGCGCAGCTCAAGGGCAGCCAGGGCTCGATGGGCTGGAGTTCCAGCTATACGACTCAGGCGCTGGGAATGGTATTCACCCCGCCGCTTGCCACGCGTTTTGAATTCAGCGAAGCCCCTTATCAAGTGGATATCCGCACCGCAAACATTCGCAACGGTCGGTTCCAGTTAAGTCTGTTCTGCGATCGTCTGAATGAGGCGTTGGTGCTCGAAGGAAGTCTGGGCAAACGGCCCGTCACTCGTCGGTTGGCTGACCACAGCGTGAAAGGGAGATAAGCAATGGAAACGCTTCAGATCAATGAGCTGACAGAGCGATACACAGCGGCGATGGTGGAGGCCGTGTTGGGGCAGAAGTTGTGGTCCGGTGATGTTGCCCTGAGAACCCCCGATGAGTTGAGCGAATACCTGATGCTCGACACACAGGACAGCGCGCAACTGCAAGCCACCCGGACTTCCTCCACCGTGCGTTGTTTGCAGCGGCATATCCAGTCGGTCTACAGCGGCATGGAAAAGGGTTACGAAAACGGCCATTTTGAAGACGAGGATTTGCAGTACTGGTACCAGTATCTGAGTCACTACAGCACGTGGTCGGCCAATGTGTTGTTAAAGGATCAGGCGGAAAACTACATTGTCCCGTCACTTCGCCTGAAAAAAACCACTTTGTTTCGGGCCATGGAAAACAGCCTGAATCAAATGCGCCTGAGTACCGAGTCAGTAAAAAAAGGCTTGATGGAGTACACGCAGGCCTTCCAGCGCATCTGCGATCTTGACGTGCTCAGCGGCTATATCGATGGCGAAAACGTGCAGGACGCACGCTATTACCTGGTCGGACGGGAGCGGACCGCGCCGTTTGCCTACTACATGCGCAGTGTCGAAGTCGAACTGGACAACAACAGCAAAAAAATCAATCCCGCCGCCTGGGGGGAATGGCAGAAGATCGATATCGCCACCACCGGCACTGTGGTGGATATCCGCTGTGTGAATTGGCTGGGCCTGCCGGTCATGGTCTGGTGTGAATGGACTGAACGCCTGGTCGATAACAATGGCGTGGTACAGAAACCCTGGTCGCTGGAGATCAAGCTCGCTTTCAGCTCTCTGAGCAACCAGTGGTCGGCGCCTCTGTCGCTTCATAAGCGTGATTGCGAGTACGACGTTTCCAACGGCCGGTTGACCGTAGTGTCGCTGGGCGATGGCGACCCGCGGGATGACCGGTTGGGCGTTTGTTACACCAATCGTCACAGCCTGGAGGGGCCGACCCCGTTCCATGACATCGAAATTCATGAAACCCGCGATGCGTTGTTCCGCAAGGTGCCCGATGATACGGCAACCTTGCTGGCAATGACCTTCGGTCGTTTCAGGAACGCCGCCAGCCTGCAACAGAAGGTGGTCCCGGCGGACTATTCGTCCGTTGACATTACCAGCACCGTGGGGACGCCGGGCTCAATAACGGCGAATCTGTTTCTGGACGCCATCTACACCCGCGAACGGGGAGCAGATAACAACTTCTATGAAGTGCTCAGAGTCCGGGGTCGTTGTGATGCGGTGAGGGAAGAAAGTCGGGTGCTTGAGCAGTTGTCGATCAGTTGGCGGGCAATGTCGGGCAGTACGTCCTTTGACGTCAGTATTCTTGGGAACGATGAGCGGCAGTTGCGGATCACGCTGACCACGCGCAGCAAGCCGACCCAGATTCATGCCGTGCAGTTGCTTAGGGACGCAACCCCCGAAACCGTCCATTCGTTCGCCATCGATGATTTCAAGGAAACATCGGTGGGCGATGGTATTTGGGTAGCGGAAACCGTTTCTACACTTGCCAGTGATTTGCTGACGGTTCTGCTTACAAGAACCCAGGACGAAATTCTGGCCGGTGCAGGTTTTTCCGTCACCGGCCTGGGTGATGCCGTATTGAACGAGCAGAATCAGGTGGTCGCGAAGGTTTTCCATGCACCTGTCGTGTTCAAACTTGCAGTGGATGTTTCGACTGCAGGGGATCCTCCGTCCTGGGTTTCGATCGGTGTATTGGACGGCCAATATGCAACACCTTGGCGGACCTATCGTCGAGCATCCCCATCGATGGGGACCGAAAGTTTTCCCATCAACGATCCGTTCGGGTTTTCTTTCGGTGAGACAGAAGAGGGGAAGAAAGGTTATGGGCGCAAAAATTTTGCGGTCCTGTTGAAGGCCCGGCCGCGGTTGTACATGACACCGTCTATCGACAAAAGCAGCGCAGAGGGCGCGCAGTTTTTGAGTTTCAACAATAGCCTTCAGGCACTCAAATTTTCACGGCTGAACTCAACGTTCGGCCCTGTGTTGACCAGCCGTGCGGCGGTCTCGGTCGATGCGTTGTTAAGCTGGGATACCCAACATGTCGACGAACCGCCCATGCCCGACGGCAAACTTGAGGAAAACGGGCCATTTGACGGCTGTAACGGTTTGTACTTCTGGGAGTTGTTCTTCCACACACCGGATCTGGTCGGTGCGCGCTTGTCGGCGGAGGGCCGTCATCGCGAGGCGCAAGGCTGGTACGAATACGTTTTCAACCCGCTGGCGCGTGAGGTCAAGCCCGAGGACAACCCGCAGCCCGATGATCCGGTAATCATCCCGGCACCGGCCTACTGGCGTTGCCGTCCGTTACAGAGTGAGCACATCGAGTGCTCGTATGAAAGCGCGGCGCCGTCGGATCCGGACGCGATTGGTTACTGTGCGCCGGTTCACTTCAAAGTCGCTATTTTTCTACGCTATCTGGAAAACCTGCTCGAGTGGGGGGACGGGCTTTATCGTCACCTGGATTACGACAGCATGGTTCACGCGGCACTGAACTACAGCAGAGCCCTGACGCTGATCGGCGAAGAGCCGGTGACTCGAACGGCCAGCACGTGGCACCCCGAGAAATTGAAAAACTTGCTGACCGCGATCAGCGGGCGCGATCCGCTCAAGGCCTTTGAGGCCAGCCTTGAACTCAGCCTGGCCGATGTGCCCACCGGGATGCGGGCCACTCCGCGTTTCGATCTTCTGGGTTCGGGCGTGTTCCGTTCCGGGATCAATGAACGACCCAAGGCCCTGTGGGAATTGCTCAACGCCCGGTTGAACAACCTGCGCAACAATCGCTCGATCGATGGTCAGCCGTTGTCGATTCCATTGTTCAGCCGAACGATGGATCCGCTGGAGCTGTTGCGCGCGCAAGCCAACGGCAATCTGGGCGCCACGCGTAATCCGGGTGGTCAGGTGCAGGTGGTGCCGTACAAATGGCAAACCGTCTACAACCTGGCGCTGCAGGGGGTGGAGTTTCTGATTCAGCAGGAAGATCAGCTACGGTCATGGCTGGAGTTGCGTGACCGTGGAGAGTTGGAGGAGCTGCAGCAAAATCACATGATCGAACTGGCGGACTATGCCCGCTCGATCCACGAGGAAACCATTGCCCAGCTCGAAGCCACCGCCGCGTCGTTGAGGCAAAGCGAGAGCATGGTCAAGGCCCGGGCGCTGCATTATGAGACGCTGGCCAGGGAGGGGATTTCCGAGGCTGAGATACTGGCTCTGAAAACAAACTCTTCTGCCCGACTATACGCCGCGGTCGCCCAGGGAAATCGGATTGCAGGGGGGCTCTTGGATCTCGTCCCTAGTATCTACGGAATGGCCTATGGTGGAATGCGTTTTGGTGGCCCCATGTACGCTTATGCCGATGCTCTTCAGATCAACGTGGATCTGAAGAGGGGCGAAGCCGAAGAAATCAGCATCATCGAGCAGTATCGGCGACGTCAGCAGGAATGGGTGCTTGTCCGCGATCAATCCAATGCCGAGGCGCGGGTGATACGCGAGCAACTACGGGCCCAGGAACATGCCATCAGCGCTGCCCGGGCCACCTTGCAACAGACCGAAATGGCCAACACCCAAGCCAAGGCGGTGTACGCGTTCTACAAGAATCGCGCGACGGGCCGTGAGTTGAGCAACTGGGCCGTGGGGCAGGTCAAGTCGCTGATTTACCAGGTCTACGACGTCGTTGTCGGTCTGAGCCTGTGTGCCGAAACCTGTTGGCAATATGAAATGGCCGATTACCGCAGCCGCTTTGTCCGCCCGGATGTGTGGATGGATGCCTGCCATGGGTTCACCTCCGGCCAGTCGTTGAAACTGGACCTGATGAAGATGGCGGCGGCGCGCATCAAGCGCGACGAACACCGGTTGCAATTGGTTAAAACGATATCGCTCAAGGATTTGAATCCGACTGAGTGGAGCAATTTCAAAAACTCGGGAACGCTGAAGTTCGAGCTGAACGAGAAACTCTTCAATCAAGACTACCCGGGACATTACTGCCGTCAGGTCAAGGCGTTGTCATTGACTTTTCCCGGTCTGTTGGGACCGTACCAGAATATCTGTGCCACGCTGGTGCAAATCAGTAGCTCCACGCTTCTTGAACCGGATATCGAGGCTGTCAAGTACCTGCACGATCCTTCGAGCGGCAACGCGTCTCCCGGTTCGTTGGTGCAGAACCTGCGCCCTTACCAGCAGATCGGTTTGTCTCTGGGGCTGGACGATAACGGTCTTGCCAATGGTGGGCAGGATGACCGCTATCTGCCCTTCGAAGGGACGGGCGCCCACGCTGAATATGTACTGACACTTCCCAGGCATACGCAGCTCTCCCAAGGCCGTCTTCTGGAGTCACTGACGGACGTCATTCTGACCTTGGTTTATCAAGCACGCGATGGCGGTCTCTCCTTCGCCAACGCCGTTGACGCGTTGCTTGAGACCCGCGCTGAAAACAACTCATCTGACACGGCCACGCTTACCCAGAGCGTGGGGAGGACACAGCCATGAACGACGAAAATGATTATGCCAACCACAACTTCATTGGCAACGGTGATTTTACGAATGGCCTGGATAAATGGGCTATCAATGACGAAAAGAAGGTTACTCGCCAGGAAGGATTGTGGGAGGGCAGAACTATCGGCTTCATGAATACCGTCAATATGGGCGAGGGTGATCAGACAATTCATCTGGCAGAGCTGCCACGCCCTACGTGCGGTAGAGCTGATTACAAGCTGAAATTTCACTACGAAGCGGTCTCGGGCGCGGAAGGTACACTGCGAATCAATACAGGCCTGGGAGGGGAGAAGAACCTCAGACTTGTACCCTCGCTTGAGGCCGAACATGAACAGACAATAAGCCCTGACGGCCTTCTGCTGGACCTCAATCTTGTCGAATACCCATACGAGCTCAATCTCGACGCTGATGAAAAAACCGTCAAGTTTACCGTCATCAGCCCCGATAATGGTGGGCCGGGCCGGCCTGGCGCCGTACGGGTCGCTTTCGTAGAGGTGGAGTTGTTGCTGGAACCTTTACGGTTGAGCGCCGTAAAAGTCGATGACGAGCCTCAGTCCCCCAATGAAAAATTACACCTCTGCTTTGGCGCTAGTCATAAGGTGGCCTTGCAACTGGCGAGCGACAGTGTCTGGGCTGGAACGCAAGCGGGGTTGCTGCTTGATGGTGGTGTAGTTGATCCTAGCGATGTTCTCAATGCCTGTCCGGATTGGGGGCAGGAGCATCCCGTAGCCGAGTCATGGGAAATCTCCTGTGCCGGCGTTGATGCAGACCGGGAAATTGAGCGCACCCTGGCCGTGCGCAGTCAGTACACCGCCGATACATATCCGTTGAACGCTGTCTGTGGGCATTTTCAGCTCGACGTCGTCATGGTGAAGGAGGCCGCGTGGTATCCGGTGATCGACCTCAATCAAAGTGTGGAGCTGCGTGTACGGGTGGAGTCCCATTACACCAAAACGCCGCTGGCCAACCGCGAGGTCACCTGGTTGCTCAAAGACCCGAATGGTGGGAACGATGTCGTGTTGTGCAGGCAACCTTCAGACGAGAAGGGCGAGGCCGGTTTGATCTGGACACCGGATACCGCGGGCGACTGGCAAATCGAAGCCTCGGTGGACAGTCACTATAAAAAAGAGGACGCCCGGCATTCGTTCGCGGTGCGCGTTCTGAAGGAGGATCCATGGCTGAGCGCCAGTTTTGCGCTGGATGGCTTGCCGCGTGAATGGACTTGGGGAAAACAGACAGGATATCCCTGCCGCGGCGCGACGCATGAAGTGTCCTTGGCTTTTTCGGCGGGTCACGCACTGGCCGAAACCGAACTGGCTTTGCACTGGCAAGGGGAAGATACGCCGGACGGTCTGGGTATGGCTTTCACGCCGGATCTTGAAGGCTTCAACCCGGTCGACGGGCTGGGGCGAAAATGGCAGATGGCATGCGGCAATCGGAGGGACGGTGTTTTCAGGTTCAGTGTCAGTTGCTCGAAGCTGATCACAAACTCGCCTTTGCAGGAGCTGGTGTTGGCCCATAACTGGTTGGCCATCGGTGATGTGAAACTGCCTACGAGGTTTCCTTCGGTAGGGGGCTCCGATCTGCGGTTGGAAGTCCAAATCCTGTCGCAGGTTTCCGGTTTGGCGGGGGTAACGGGTATAGAGGTCAAGTGGTTTGTTGGTGAAAACCTGGTGGCCACGTTGCTGACTGGCGATGACGGCTGGTGTGTGTACCCCTTCAGTCCGGTCGAGGAAGGGATCGTCAACATCTCGGCCAGAGTGACGAGTTCTTATGATGGACTGAAACCGGAGCATGTTTTCAAGCTGACGGTACTGGCTGAGGATCCCTGGAACAAGCTGGTCACCGTGACGCTCAATGGTCGCCAGGAAGAAAAGATCGGACTCCTTTGTTTTCGTGATGCAGAGCCCGTAGATCTGCTGATCATGCCGGGCGACGATACGCTTCTGGACGAAGACATCTATCTCGTGCTGACAGGTGAAAATGGCCAGGATCTGGGCTTTGATGTAGATCCGCCCCCGCAAATCCAACGGACATTGACCGAGAAAGGGCTTGTCTGGACGGTACGGTCAAACGCCAAGGTCAGTGTGCCTTTCCAGCTGCACGTCTGCCATGACGAGTTAACGCCCTTTGAGCTTCAGGGACGACTCCTGTCAAAAAATCTTGAAGAGGAAGGGACGTTCAGCTTCGATAAGCAACCACTGCCCTTCGAAAGCACAGCGTATCCCTGCCTGGGCGGCGACCACACGCTGAGCTTTACGCCCGGAACGGGCAGTCTGTTGACCGGCCTTGAGGTCGCTGTGAAATGGGTTGATGAATCAAGTCCCGCGCTCAACGTGAAACTTGCACCCGACTTTGCACAGGATCTCCCCAGCGGTGGCCTTGAATGGACGCTTGACGCTCGCGACAGCATTGCGGACGGAACACTGGGGTTGGCACTGGAGCTCCCGCAAGCCCGTTTCACCTACCCTGCGATTCCGATGCTGTTGGGGCACAACCGTATCGAGATCGCCGATGTGCGCGGGCCTACGTTTGATTTGGTTGTGGGTGAAAACGTTTATCTGGAGATCAAGAACCGGTCGTACTACACCGGGCGATCAGTACCGGGTCTCGAAGTGCGCTTCTCCCACGGGGGGACTTCAACACCCGTGCCGACATTGGACACTGGTTGGGCGCGCTTTCCCTTCACCGCGACTCAACCGGGCAATGTGCAAGTGGTTGCCACGGTACCAAGCCCCTACGATCACCCGGATGATCCCCCTTCATTTACATTTGATATCACGGTACTGACTGCTGCTGACGTGGTATCGGACTCTTCCGGAATGTCACCATCCACCCTGCTTCCCGATGAGGCAATGCTCATTTCTGAACAATCGCAATCAAGGCCCTTTGATTTTGAGATTGGCGAGGTGAGAGAGCCCTCGTTTGATCCAGTGGTGGGGGAAAGCGTCTGGATGGGACTCAAGGTTCGTTCATCAATCTCTCGTCGGTCAGTCGCCGGAGTAACGGTGGTTTTCAAGACGGGGCAAGACAATGTTCGGGTAAAAACAGACAGCGAAGGTTGGGCGCTTTTTACATATAAGGCTTTGGAGGCCAGAGATATCCAGGTGGTTGCCACACTGGATAATGTCAAAAATGGAGTAGTGTCGACTCAATCCCACACCTTCAGTTTCAAATCATTGGCTGCCGGTGTCTGGGACGATGCCCTGATTCAACTGAATCCCGATTCGCCGAAAACGGTCTGGGGTAAAGAAACCCTGTTTCCCCGGCTCACGCAGACTCATACCATCAGGTTATCGGTCGATAACTCAACCAGCCATTTGCTCGGTCGCGACATACGCCTCGGATTGAAGGGTTACTCTTCACCCCGGGATTTGGGATTGACCAGCGTGCAGCCACCATTGGGTGAGTATCAAAAATTGACCACTGCGGGATTGAGTTGGCAAATCAGCGGCACGAAAGGTGGAGCCTTTGGCCTGCAGGTGGAGGCATCCCGGTTGCTCAATCTGTCGCCGGTCAATTCAATATCGCTGGGGCCGGTACCGCCCGCCGATTTGACCGAGAGTTAAAGGACTGCGGTTCTTTTCCAGCCCAGGTACCGAGTCACCAACTCTGCCCCCAACTCACCGGGCCGCGCAT
>RCUK01001174.1_pt1 | contig 17663 bp, 17 predicted proteins | sample 2166381 | NCBI WGS metagenome assembly RCUK01 (sample SAMN09932809, study PRJNA488358) | compost metagenome | isolation source: compost soil in an enriched community | place: Germany: Experimental Botanical Garden | reverse complement strand
GCGCTCGAAGTCGCTCACGTGAATTTCGATATGGTCCAGCATGCGTGTTCCTCCGTATTGCGGCTACCGTGGGCCGCATCCGTGACCGCGCTCAACGCGCTCCTGATACCCCGAGGTTCGTCCCCGAGACGTAGCTGGCTGCCGACGAGAGTAGCCACATCACCGAGGCAGCCGCCTCGATGGCGGTGCCAGGCCGTTTCATCGGCAATTGCGGCCCGATCTGTGCCAGTCGTTCCCGCGTATGGATGTCGGTATCGATGACGCCTGGCGAAACGGTATTGACACGAATTCCCTCATCGGCCACCTCCTGGGCAAGGCCAAAGGTCAAGGCTTCCAGGGCGCGCTTGCTCGCGGCGTAGTGCACGTTGCGTCCCGCGGCGCCCAGCCTGGCCGCTGCCGACGACATATTGACGATGCTTCCACCGCGGCCGCCGTGGCGGGTCGACATCCGGCGGATGGCCTCGCCGCAGCAAAGAAAACTGCCCACCACGTTGAGCGCGAAGATGGCCTGCAAGTCTGGCGCCGTGATCGCGTCGACCCGGCCGATATATCCGCTCGTGCCCGCGTTATTGACCAGGGCGGTCAAGGCGCCCAGATCCAGGTCGGTCTGGCGGAACATGTCGGAGATCTGCGCGGCGTCGGCGACGTCCGCCTGAACGGTCAAGGCCTTGCGGCCATGGCTGCGCACTTTTTCCGCAACTGCCTGAGCCTGCTGCTCATTGTTGCGATAGTTGATGCAGACGTCGTAGCCCTCGCGCGCTGCAAGCTCGCAAATCGCGGCGCCAATCCCGCGGCTGCCGCCGGTGACCAGAATGACGCCGAGGCCGGTTGTGCTGGAAGATTCTCTCATTGCGTGTCCTTTTCTGCGCTTCGGGGCATGGAGTTGAATTCCGGTATTTCAGCGGACCTGCGCGAGATCCGGATTGTCCTTCGCCAGTTGCTTCCATGAACGCACGTCGCTGGCGACACGTTCACCCAGTTGCTCGGGCGTGCTGGACTGTATGGTCAAGCCATCGCTCGCCAGACGCGCCAGCGAAGGATCGGCCAGAGCCGCCCTGGTGGCCTTGGACAGGCGGTCAATTACCGCCGCCGGAGTTCCTTTCGGTACGAACACGCCATTCCAGGTTACGAGTTCCAGGGCGGGGACGCCGGACTCGGCGAATGTCCTGACTTCAGGCAGCGCCGCGATCCGTTCCTTCGACAGCACCGCTATGGGTTTCAGCGCACCATTCCGGATGAAGGGCAGCAGCACCGGCGGCTGCCCCATGACCAGATTGGTGCGTCCGCCTATCGTGTCCGTCACAGCGGGGGCCCCGCCCTTGTAAGGAACGTGCAGCAGCTCGATGCCGGCCTGGGCGCCAAGCACGTTGACATATAGCTGCAACTGGGCGGAGGCGATGCTGATGCTCTTGGGCTTGGCCTGGGCGGCCTTGATCAGTTCTTCTGGAGAGGAGAATTTCTGGTCCGTGTTGCCCGCGATCATTTGTGGCGAGGTCAGGATCAGGCTGACGGGAGCCAAGGCCTCGGTCGGGTCGATGGCGGGGAAGGGCCCGAAGGTCATGGTCTGGGTCATCTGCCCCGTGCTGTACAGCAGGGTATAGCCGTCAGGGTCGGCCTCGGCGACCAGCCTGTTGCCGATATTGGTCGATGCGCCAGGTTTGTTCTCGACCACGACAGTCTGGCTCAATTCGCGCCCGAGAAGTTCGGCATACTGGCGCGCGACCAGATCTGTCGTGCCGCCGACCGCATACGGGACGATCATGCGGATGGGGCGGGATGGATACTCCGTTGCCGCGCTGGTTGATACGGCGGGATAGACGGCCAAGAGTACTGACATGGCGGCGCCCAATGCGCGCAGGGTATTTCCCATGTTGCTCTCCTTCGGTAGGTACGCAATGGTGCGACGGACAATCGAGGCGGCAGCGACCGGGTCAAGGCGTCCAGGGCAAGGGCGCCAGGGCTTGCGGATCGGTTACGACGTCAATGACGACAGGCAGCTCGCTCGCGCGCGCCTGCTCGAACGCGGCCGCGAACCCGGCCGGCTCGGTCACCCGAATTCCGGTGCATCCCATGGCCTGCGCGATGGCCGCGAAATTCATGGGCCGGTAGTGATAGATTTCCTCGGCCTTGCCGTCCGATCCTTCGTACGCGCTGAGAATCGAACGCGTACCCTGGGCCAGGCAGTGATTGTTGTTGACCACCGTGATGGTCTTCAGGCCCCAGCGCAGCGCGGTCTCCAGCTCCGGCAGGTGATACATGAATCCGCCATCGCCGGTAAAGCAGACGACCGTCGCTTCGGGAGCGGCGAACTTCGCGCCCAGCGAGGCCGGAAAGCCCCATCCCAATGAGCCCGCCGCTCTCAGGTAGCGCTGTCCTTCGTGACGTAGCTGCACATAGGTGCCGGTCCATTGCGATGAATAGCCCGTGTCCGACACCAGGATCGCGTCCGGCGGCAGGACTGCGCTCAGTTCAGCGCAAAGCCTTTCTGGACGGATGGGAACGGAATCGCTGGCGCCGGCCAAAGCGGCCGTTTCGTTCCACTGCCGCACAAATCCCTGGACGCGGTCCAGCCACGCTGGCCGGTCGGCTGGCGGGCAGGCCCGGGCCAGTTGTTCGAGAACGGTGCGGGGGTCTCCCGGCAAGCCCAGCGCGCCGGGATAGTTCCTGCCCAGTTGGGCGGGGTCGGCATCTATCTGTATGACCGGCACCTCCTGCCGTGGCAGCGTCCAGTTGTGGCTGACATGATCGCCGATGATGCTGCCGGCAAAAATCACCAGATCGGCGGCGTTCACGATCTGGTTGGCGCATGCGCGGGAATAGGTGCCGGCAACGCCGCCGTTCAAGGGATGCGATTCGGGCAAGACGGCTTTGGCATCCAGCGACGTCACCACGGGAATCGAGGCTTGCTCGGCGAACAGCCGCAAGGCTTGCTGCGCACCGGACGTGCAGACCCCTAGGTCTGCCACGATGACCGGCCGCTCGGCTTGCGCGATCAACCGTACCGCTGCTTCGATCAGCCGGCTTTCGGCCGGGAGGCGAAAGCCCGGCAGGGCCGAAAAAGGCTGCCGGGCTTGCGGGTAGCCGTTAAGCGTCGCGGCGGCTATGGCGTCTCCGGTGTGTCCGGCGATGTCGATGTGCACGGGGCCCGAGCGGCCCGTGACTGCTTCGCGGAATGCCTGTTGCAGTACGTGGGGCAGTTGTTCGATGCCATCCACGCGCATGCTGTTCTTGGTCGTGGAACGAAACATCGGCTCATGTGGCAACTCCTGGTAGGCATTGCGGTATTGCATCGCCGCGGGCTGCCGGCCGGTCATGGCAATGATCGGGGTCTGGGCAAGACAGGCATCCTGCAGGCCCGCCGCCAGATTGGCGGCGCCTACAGACTGCGCCATGCAGACGGCGGGCTTGCCCGTCACGCGCGCATAGCCGTCCGCCATGTAGGCGGCGGCGATTTCCGAGTGCGCCAGGACGCGGCGGATGCCTAGCTTTTCCATTTCTACCAGGGCGCGCCGGAGTATGGCGTCCATGAAGAACACGTGATCCACGCCGTGCGCTTGGAGCATCTCCGCAATGATGCGACCGCCTGTGAGGGGAGTAGACATACGCTTCCTTGTGTAGTGAGTTTTCGATGACGTTCAGCAGGCTTCCGCGAAAGGCGTATCGCAGACTCCCGAGACTCCCGCGTTCACGGCAAAAAGCGCGCCCGCCAGAGGCTGCTCGCGTAGCGCTTGCTCGGTCAGCCCCTGGGTAGCAGTGGTGATGAAGAGCGTCTCGAGGCGATCGCCGCCAAAGGCGCACGAGGTGACGCCGGTGACCGGCAGCTGGATGGTCCGGTCCAGGCGCCCTTGCGGCGTATAGCGAACCACCTGGCCCGCGTGAATGTGGGCGCTCCACAGGCATCCCTCGGCGTCGACGGTCGCGCCATCGGGGCGGCCGGCATGGCTGGACATGTCGAGAAATGTGCGGGGGTTGTAGGGCACACCGTCTTCGGTGTCAAAGTCGAAGACCTGGATGGATTTCGCTGGCGTATCGGCGAAATACATCTTTTTGCCGTCGGGACTCCAGGCCAGGGAGTTCGGGATCGTGATGCCGGAAAGATGGGCGGTGGATGTGCCGTTGCCCAGCACGGAATACAGCGTGCCGGTGGGAATCCGGTCGCCATCGTTCATGCTGCCTACCCAGAATCTTCCTTGCCTGTCGCACTTGCCGTCGTTCAGGCGATTGTTTGGCAAGGCCGGTTCGGGGTCGAACCAGGCTTGCAGTCCGCCGGTCTCCAGGTCGAGGAAATGCAGGCCGGACTTGAGCGCGAGCATCAACCTTCCCTTGCTGGTTTCGCAGAAGCTGCCTATCAGTTCCGGCAAGGGGAAGGTCCGCACCGCACCGCTACCCGGAGCGTACGCGTGGAGCGCAGGCTTGCGGACATCGATCCAGAACAGCGACTTGCGCGATGGCGACCACAGCGGGACTTCGCCCAGCCGATCAGCGCTTTCGACAACGACATGGACTGCGCTCATTTTTTTCCTTCGATATTCGCGGCAACGTCTTTCCACATTGCTTGTTCTGTCTGGATGTATTGGGCAAAGTCCTGCGTGTCCAGAAACGCGGCTTGCGCATCCGCGGCACTCAGTGATGCCTGCACCTCCGGCCTGGATACGATTTCCCTGACGCTGTCAGAAAGCCGCCGGATGATTTCCGGAGGCGTTCCGGCGGGCGCATGCAAGCCAAACCACGAGGTCACGATGGCCTTGGGATAGCCCTGCTCGGTCATGGTCGGAATCGCAGGCGTGTTGGAGCCGCGTTTTTCGCCGAACGTGGCCAGGCCTTTCAGCTTGCCTGATTGGATAAGTGCGGTCACATTGGCGGCGGCCAGCACCGCCATAGACACGCGACCGCTTACCAGGTCCGGGATAATTGGGGGAGCGCCCTTGTACTGGACTGGCTCGACGTCCAGGCCCGCCTGGCCCAGGAATAATTCGGCCGCCATGCGTTGCGTCGATCCCGTCCCCGGGCTTCCATACTGCAAGGGCGGATTGGACTGGCTGCGGGCAAACGCCACATAGCCCGCCAGATTCTGATAGGGCGCGCTGGCGGGCACCACCAGCACGTTGTCCGTCAGCGCGAAGCGCGCCACCGGCGCCAGGCTGGCCGGCTCCCAGCGTCTGCCGGTCTCCACATATTGGTTGATCGCGAACCATGGGCCGCTTACCAACAGGGTGTAGCCATCGGGCTTGGCCCGGGCCACCCATTCCGCGGCAATGTTCGAGTTTGCGCCGGGCTTGGATTCCGCGATGAACGGTTGGCCCAGCGTCCGGGCCAGTTCGTTCAGCACGATTCTGGTGACCACATCGGCGGCGCCGCCGGCGGGATAGGCAATGACCACAGTTATGGGCCGTTCCGGCCATGTCTGGCCGGCGTGGCCCGATCCTGGGAATGCGTACGATGCCGCCAGGATCAAACCGGCGAACATCCGTTTGATACTCACCATCTACCTGTCTCCTCGATTTCGGCCGCCGCGCTTCTATCGAGCGCGTCGCGCGCAGGGGCGTGCTACTTCATGCCGGATTCCGGTTGGTCTTTAGTTGTTGGGCGGCGCGCGGACGCGTCCTGTTTTTCCTCCAGCAGGCGTAGCGCAAAATTCTTCGAGGCGGCCATGATGTGCCGGGCCGCTGCTTCCGCCGCCTGCGGATCGCGACTGAGCAAGGCGCGGCCCAGATCGTGCCAGTAGCGGTTGGCATCCTGGCGGCTCGCATACGAGGAAATGCCCATGTAGCAGTAGTGCCAGAGCATCTTCTGGCGCAGATTGTCGATAAAGGCGCGGGTGTAGCGGTTCTGGATCAGCGCATACATCTGCGAACTGATGGCGTTGGTCATTTCCTTGTATTCACGCTCATCGCAGCCGGCGTCTGTCTGCTTGATCAGTTCATCGATGTCCGCCTCGATTTTCTTCAGCAAGTCCAGTTCGCCGGTCGACGCAACATGCCTGACGCACAGCCCGAACATATCGGCGCGCGCCTCGAAAAGGTCCCTGATCTCTTCAAGCGTGGGTTCGACGATGCGCACGCCGCGCCAAGGCAGGATCTCGATCAGGCCATCGCGTTCCAGCACGCGGAAGGCTTCTCGGAGAGGCGCGCGGCTGGTCCCCATCTTGAGCGCCAACTCCTGCTCTTTGAGCCGCTGACCGGGCAGGTAGACACCTTTCAGGATGTCCTCGGTCAGCGTGGTGACGATCTGGTCGGGAAGGGAAAGAAACTGTACTTGGCCCACGTTTGATACTCCGTTTATGCCGAGGCGCGCTGTTGCCGGCGCGCATACGATGGTCCGAATTCCCGCGTTGTCGCGAACACTTCGGGCAGCGGACGACTGTTTTCCAAGGTCAACCAAAGTCGGTACAGGTGGCGGCGCAGCTCCGGCTCGTCGTAATCCACATACTTCGTGCGCGAATGCAGGATCGAGTAGTTGTTGCCGATCTGGATGTCGCCGGGCTGCATGCTGAACGCCAACTGCAAGGCGGGATCGGCGCAAAGCCGATCGAAGATGTCCAGGGCCTCGGTCTGCTGCGGCGTCAGTCGCGGGATATCCGGGAAACGCTGCGCGGTCACGATGTAGCGCCGCTTGTAGAGCACGTTCAGGTATCCCAGATGTTCCGTGAAGATGGGAACGACCTGAACGTTGTTTTCGTTCAGGTTCTGGGCACGGGAATCGAAGTAGAAGGGCTGCTGCAGCACCGCCGCAAGGTCGGGGCGCTCTTCCAGGATGGCATTGAACAACGCGGCCGCGCTGACAAGTTTGCTGATCCCGCCCTCCTTGGCGGTGCGCAGGCAAAGCAGCATGAAGACGTCGCCGCCGTCATTGTGGAACTTCAGTTCGTCGTCGGTTTCGTAGCCGCGGGCCGTATCGCTGCTGGCAATGGTCTTGCCGGTGTTCGTCACGCTGTGCAGCAGGCTGCCTGTCCGGTCCTGCGGTTCGGGCGTCCCCAAATATTGGGCCAGCCCCCAGATCACGCGCTTGCATGATTCCGCGCCCAGGCTGGCCGGGTCCAGGCCGCGCAGCACGGTGAAGCCGCGCCCGCCTTCGAGTTCCTGTTGGATGCGCTGGAAGCGCTCTGCCAGCGCTGCGAGCGGGAAGTCGTCCTTGGTGATCTCGAACAACGGGATATCCCGGCTTTCGCAATGGCGAGCCGCGGCCACCACTTCCTGAATCTCGGTGTCCGTGAGCCGCTGGCACCAATTTTCCTGAGGGCCCAGCTCTTCGCTGCGCCAGACTCCGGGCCCTTCCAGTTTTGTCAGAAGCATTTCAGGTCTCCTATCCGCTACATGGTTTGTTCTTTTGTTGGATTGTCGACAATCAAACAATTGAATCATATAGGTGAATACCCGTTGTTCGAGCGTGGGTCCGGCGCGCTGCGTTTATCTGTTGGATCCGACGGCTCCAGCGCCTTTCTGTGCAACACCCGGCCCGTTGCGGCGCATCAAGGTCGCCAAGACCGGCCCACCGTCGCTATGCCAAATTCGAGGGCTATCGCATGCCGAGGCTGCCTACGCTCACAAGCGCAAGCCGGTGCCCATCGGTGCCTCACGGCTGGGGAGAAACGCGCCGGCTGTCAGCCGGCTGACAGCCAGGCTCGAGGGCCTACAGCTACACTCTCGGGGTTCCCGCGCCGATGGCCGCCGGGCCGGTCCCGCGCAGAGGCAAGGCGGCCGGCAGGCGGCCGCGCTTCCAGTCTCCCGTCATGTCGCAACCCGATTCGTTCAATCTGAAGCAGATCGCCGTGCCGGCGTTCGGCCCGTCGCTGCTCTATGGCATCAGCAACGGCGCCATCCTTCCCGTGATCGCGCTCACCGCGCGGGACCAAGGGGCGTCGGTGGCCGCCGCCGGCCTGATCGCCGCCCTCATCGGGGTCGGCTCGCTGCTCTCCAACATTCCGTCCGCGCTGATCACCGAACGCTTCGGCGAGAAGCGCGCCATGGCCGGTGCGGCCGTGTTGAGCGTGATCGGCCTGCTGCTCGTGATCGGCGTGCCCAACCTCTGGGTGCTGGCGCTGGCCATGCTGATGCAGGGGTGTGCGCAGTCGGTGTTCCAACTGGCGCGCCAGAGCTACATGATCGAGGTCGTGCCGCTGGTGTACCGGGCGCGTGCCCTGTCCACGCTAGGCGGCACGACCCGGATCGGCACCTTCATCGGCCCCTTCGCGGGGGCCGCGCTGATCCATTTCCTGGGGCTCGACGGCGCCTATTGGATCGCCGTCTGCGCCATGCTGGGCGCGGGATTCATCGCCATCAAGGCGCCCGACATCGAGCCCTCGGGCCGCGCCAGCGCGGGTGCGCCGCGCGCGCGCATGGGCGAGGTCGCGCGCGACCATCGCGGCGTGTATGCCACGCTGGGCGTGGGCGTGATGCTGATCAGCGCGCTGCGCGCGTCGCGCCAGGTGGTGATTCCGCTGTGGGCGGACCATCTCGGCCTGGACGCCACCACCACCTCGCTGGTCTACGGGCTGGTCGCGGCAGTCGACATGTCGGTCTTCTATCCGGCGGGCAAGGTGATGGACCAGCGCGGCCGCCTGTGGGTCGCGCTGCCTTGCACGCTGCTGATGGGGCTGAGCCTGATGGCGATCCCGCTGACCGGCGGCGTGACGAGCTTCATCCTGGTGTCGGTGCTGCTGGGCTTCGGCAACGGCATCGGATCGGGCATCGTGATGACGCTGGGCGCCGACGCCGCGCCGCCGGGCGCGCGCACGCAGTTCCTCGGCATCTGGCGCTTCATGGCCGACATCGGGTCAAGCGGCGGGCCGGTGGCGCTGTCGGTGCTGACCGCCCTGGTGTCGCTCGGCGGCGCATCGTTCGGCGTTGGCACGCTGGGTTTGGTGGCGGCTGGCGTGTTCTGGCGCTGGCTGCCGCGCCGCGCGCGGGCTTGAACGTTTCGCGCTGGTAGCGGGAGCGGTTCTTGTCGGGAGCGGTCCTTGCCGCTGCCTGCGACAGATCCTGGCAGCAGGCTAAGCCGGGGCCTCGAAGGCCGCATCCCTGCATCGAGTCACGCAGGCGGCCTGTTCAGGATGCGCTCATAGTGAAGCAGGTCTTCCGGCGAAAAACAGCAGAAGACCACCTCTTGAACCGGCGAGTCCTTGGACAAGCTTTCGCGGACGCTTTTGACAGCAACTTCAGCCGCCAATTCGATGGGATAGCCGTAGATCCCGGTGCTGATGCTCGGGAACGCAATCGAAGCGACTGCTTTTTCTTCCGCCAGTTCGATGCAGCGGCGATAGCAACTGGCCAGCAACGCCGGTTCCCCGCTTTCCCCGCCCCGCCAGACCGGGCCCACCGAATGAATGATGTAACGGGCGGACAGACGATAGGCCTTCGTCACCTTCGCATCCCCCGTCTTGCAACCGCCAAGCAGCCTGCACTCATGCACAAGGTCCGGGCCCGCGGCGCGATGTATCGCGCCATCGACGCCACCGCCGCCAAGCAATGAGGAGTTTGCGGCATTGACGATGGCTTCCACTTGAAGCTTTGTTATGTCGGAACGGATTGCACGCAGGGTGGTGGGCATGATTTCTGTCCTCGTGGTGTGAGGGCGGTCGCTGCTGCAACCAGGAAGCAGCTTTGCACGCGCAAAGGCTGCTTTCGCCATCACGGTAAGACGCTGGCGGTGCTATCGCGAAAGCCGTTTTCTGACGCCAACGGATCCGGCCATTACCAGGGAAGAATTGTAGTCCGACGACCGCTGCGGGTCGCGATCGGAATTCTCGAAAAGGTTGCTCGGGCTAGGCGCGAATAGCCCTGGCCTGGACGGCTACCGGCGTCGCAATGGGCTTGCGGCGCAGTTCGACCACCTGCGCCGCGCCAACGGCGCGAGCGCGCAACTGGCCACAGCCGCCGTCCACATCCTGACCGGCGCTATTCCTCACTTTGGTCAGCACCCCACGGCTTTGCAGAGAACGGACGATCTCGCGGATGCGCTCGGAATCAGGGCGCTGGTAGTCATCCCCCTCGAGACTATTGAAGGGAATGACGTTGAGCACGCCGTACTTGCCCTTGAGCAGACGCACGACTGCATCGAGTTCGTCGTCGCCGTCGTTGATGCCCTTGAGCAGCGTCCATTGATACTGGATCGGATAGTCGGTGTCGCGCGCGTATCTCTCGCCAAGCTCGATCAGTTCTTCCGGCGCAATTTTCGGAGCGCGTGGCAGCAGGTGTGCGCGCAGTTCGGCCTTGGTCGTGTGCAGCGACAGCGCCAGCGCGGGCTTGATGCGTTGTCGCGGCAGGGCTTCGAACACGCGCAGGTCGCCCACGGTGGAGAACACGAGATTCTTGTGGCCGATATTGCCTTCGGTGCCGAGCAGGTCGATGGCTTCGAGCACATTGTCGAGGTTGTGCGCCGGTTCACCCATGCCCATGAAGACGACCTTCTTCACCGCGCGCAGACGCCGCGCCAGCACGACCTGGGCGAGGATTTCCATGCTTGTGACCTGGCGGATCAGGCCGCTCTTGCCGGTCATACAGAAGCGGCAGCCGACCGCGCAGCCGACCTGGGTGGAGACGCAGAGTCCGTCGCGCGGCAACAGCACGCTTTCCACCATCTGCCCGTCGGCGAGTTCGACGAGCAAGCGCGAGCCGTCGTTGCCCGCGTGTTCGGAGCGGACCCGCGCAAGGCCGTCCAGTTCTGCCGTCAAGACGGGCACGGCGTCGCGCAGCGCGAGAGGCAGAAAGTTCTCCGCGCTCCGGCGCCGTGTGCCGGTGTCGAGCGCTTGCCCGTTCAGCCAGACGCGCACGACCCGGCCACGATGGACGGGCAGGGCGCCGAGAGCGGCGAGGCGTTGGTCGAAGTCGGAGTGGCGCATGGGGGCGGAGTTTACTCTGGTCTTTTGGAGGGGCGGGGATGGGAGGACTGCCGGGATGTTTAAGGTCGATAGTTGCCGGATGGTCTCTTACCGGCCAGAAGCTGCCTGGCAAGATATTTTCTCGACCGAACGCTTCCAACCGGCTGGCGCTGGTCGAATTCCGAGACGGGACGGGGTTCCAGACAGGGGGAGTCTCGCTGCATTGCGTATCAGATGTGGCGGTGGCACATGCGAATCAACGGGAGTCCCTCTGGACGCACGACACAAATGCGGTCGTCGACGGAAATGTCGAGGATGAGCGACTGCTTCTCGACCGACTTATCGTTGTACTGATGCGGAAAAAAGTTGTGCATCTCGTATCCGGAAATCTTCCAAACTCGCTCTTGCGGGCAGGTGAATTTCACTTCGAGGACGCACGCGTCAGCCTCACTTTTTTGCCTTGAATACTCTAGCGCCTTCTCGAGATCGCGATAGAAGTAAACGCCGTCGCCGTATGCCAAAGACCGAGCCTTTAGGTAGCTGAACCCCGTTTCCTGGATTGCTATGGCGTTCGATCGAGTGGTGCCGTGGAAAAGAATGAAAGAAGCAGTCATGTAGAAGAGCAGTTGGTGTTTGCAGCGGGAAGCGCGAGCGACGAAACATATTGTGCGTCGAAACTCGAATGACTCCAATGGATCTGAAGCCCCGCCCCGGTGAATGGCTGTCCTCGGCCGCAAGTCCACATTGCCGGAGGCCAGCTTTTCGGCTTTACTCCCCGGGGCAGCCTAAATGCCCCTACGAGATGAAAGCAGACGAGATTGTCATGAACACAGAGAACAGTACAGGTCTTGACGCGTATTTTGCCGCCACTGATGGCCCTGCCTTGGCGACCGAACAGGACGCGCTGGATCTGTTGGGCGAAATCTATGGCAAGGAGGTCGATGTCATTGTCGTCCCCGCCCATCGTTTCACGCCTGAGTTCTACGACCTCAGCAGCAGACTCGCCGGCCATTTTTTTCAGAAAATGCAGAATTATCGGGTTCGTCTCGTGATCCTCGGAGACATCTCTGTTCACCTCGCGGCGAGCAACGCGCTCCGGGACTTTGTCGGCGAGACCAACCGCATCGGCCATCATCTGTTCGTGGCTGACCGGGCCGAACTTGAGGGCAAGCTCCGCCGGAAGGATTGATCTTCTGCTTTCCGGACGGGGCGCAAGGTTGCTGATCTCAATCTGGTCCCAGCTTAAAGATCTGACGCCGCACTTCCTATGATGATGGCGCTGTTCACAATGGGTCCAGAGCGGGCGTCCGCGGCGGCCTCCTTTCAGCCAGGAGAAGACGCCGCGAAAGCCTGCGTTTTAAGCAAAGCGTTCACGGCCCTGTTCTTGCAGCAGGGCTTTGAACTTTCGCAAGTTGAGCCTCGAGGTGCTCACTCTTATCTTGCTTAGACGAGAGCGTGTTGAGAGATAGAGCTGACTCGAATACACCGCAATTGCCAGACAGGCGAAGCTCTTCCATCGGCATTGCCGAGCCCATGACGCAGACTTGCAAACCGATATGGGTTCTGGCTTGGAAATCGACTGAGCACTTTCAATCCGACCGCTGCGACCAACGGCGCAAATAACGGTCAGCCAGTCTTGGCAAGTTGGTGCGGATCGTGGCAGCAGCGATCACGGCTGGTGCCCCGAGGGTGGTACAACCGCCGGCGAAACGCGCCCTTCCTCCGAGTAGAATTGACGCCTCCAACCTCAATAGCAATGCATCGCCATGCCAGGTCAATCTCAAACCATTCCACGTTTAGAAAGAGCGATTGCGACAGTTATCGCTACGGTTAAGGAACAACTTCATGCAGTTTGGATCGACACCGATGGAAACACGTTGACGGTGCGTTTCAGATCTACTCCTGACGATTCCGGCGGCAAGATGTTGTGCGTGCTCGTTGATGATGCGCGCAAGAGAATCGGCATCCCGAACATTTTAAAGCCGAGAGCCATTGAGCAGCGTGAACTGGGCCGCTCTCTCATTGACGCAGTGCGATCGGTTGCAAAGAGTCTCGGCTATCGCCTCTTCATTATCGATATGGTGCAGAGCTTCCATCGGAAAACTCTTGAGTGGGGTGCGGCCGAGATTGATCACGAGACTGTCGAGATTACAGACGCGACTCGTCTTACGGACGTCTTGCCTGGGCACAGTACATTCAAGGCCATCAACGCCACGCTCCTATCAGACCAACAGGTACGGGTCGCGCATGAACGCTTCCTCGTTGACTATCCCGGCGTATTGGCGCATCTCGCCCCTATGCCGGAAGATTTCGCCAAAATACTCGGCATCAATCTGGAAGATCAACGAATGAAGCTAGTGGCCGATGCCATGGCCGACCAGGCACGGCTACAGGGTGTAGACGCCTTCGATATGCTGGTCGAATACGCCTTTGAATCTCCGAGTGAGCGCGAGCAGATTCTAGAGCGTAGAGAGCAGTTGATTCGTGCCGCAGGTGCCTTTGACGGCGGCAGATAAACCGTCCGCAAGCATCCGGTGAGGGCTGGCCGTTCGAAGGCAGCTTTTTCTATGACCGCCCGATCATTAACATCGACGCTGTCTAAGAAAGCGTAGCCGCGCATTTTGAACTGCCCCCCGAAAAGTTGGACGTAGGTGCAACCTTCGGGGGGCAGTTCATTTCGCGCGGCTTCTTTTTTGCGGCCCGGCAGGCCTCAGTGCATCTGGCCGTATCGCCCGGCGTTGAAGTCCTGGATGGCTTCCACGATTTCCTCTTGCGAGTTCATCACGAAGGGGCCGTAGCCAACCACCGGCTCATCGATCGGCTCGCCGCTCAGGATCAGGAACACCGCGTCGTTGTTGGCTTCGACGGTGACGTCCTCGCCCTCTTGCGAGAACAGGGCCAGTTGCGCGTCGCGCGCGACCGATTCGCCGTTGACCAGGACGGTGCCGCGCAGCATTACCAGCATGCTGTTGCGGCCCGCGGGGATCGGGAAGGTCGCGGACTTGCCGGCGGCCAGCTTCACGTCCCACACGTCCATCGGCGTGAAGGTGCGCGCCGGTCCGGCCTGGCCGGCGTAGCTGCCCGCGATCACGCGCAGCGAGCCCGCGCCGTCCGGCACTGCGACCACGGGAATGTCCGCGTTCAGAATGCCCTGGTAGCCCGGCGCCGCCTTCTTGTCCTTGGCGGGCAGGTTGACCCAGAGCTGCACCATTTCCAGCTTTCCGCCCGAACGGGTGAAGGCAGGGGAATGGAATTCTTCGTGCAGGATGCCGGAGGCGGCCGTCATCCATTGCACGTCGCCGGGGCCGATGACGCCGCCGTTGCCGGTGGAGTCGCGGTGTTCGACTTCGCCGCTGTAGACGATGGTCACGGTTTCAAAGCCGCGATGCGGATGCTGGCCCACGCCTCGCGGCTGGGTAGCGGGCTCGAATTCGGCCGGGCCGGCGTAGTCCAGCAGCAGGAAGGGGCTGGTGTCGCGGCCCTTGTCGTTGTACGAGAACATGGAGCGCACCGGAAAGCCGTCGCCCACCCAGTGGGGACGGGGGCTGGCATGCAAACCGAGGATCTTCTTCATGGTGGTGTTTCCTGTTGCGCGGCCCCATCGGGGCCGTTCGTCATAACAATGAAGATAAGGGCGGAACGCTGTTGGCGGTAGTCCCCCGTGCTGGTAAGCACTGTTCCATGGATCGGACGATGGGGCGGCCGGCGCTTTTTCGGAAGTATGCTCCCGGCATGGAAACATGCATGGACAGCGCCCCAGGCCGGGGCGACGAACAGGTTTGGGGTTTTGCCCCGGTGGCATCCGCTGGCGCGCGCGTGCTGGTGCTGGGATCCATGCCGGGGGTGGCGTCGCTCAGGCAGGCGCAGTATTACGCCCATCCCCGCAATGCGTTCTGGCCGCTGGCCGCGCGCATCTGCGGCTTTGATCCGGTGCTGGACTATCCCGGCCGCCTGCGGGCGCTGCAGGCTTGCGGGATCGCGCTGTGGGATGTGCTGCGGGCCTGCGAACGGCCGGGCAGCCTGGACGCCGATATCCGGAACGATACGCTGGTGCCCAACGATTTCCGGGAATTCCTGGGCCGCCATCCGGGCATCGTCCGCGTTTGCTTCAATGGGGCGAAGGCCGCCGCCGTCTACCGCCGCCACGTCCTGCCGGGACTGGCGGGCGTTTCCCTGCAGTACGTGGAGCTGCCATCCACCAGTCCCGCCCATGCGGCGGCGTCTTTCGAGCAGAAGCTGGCGGCCTGGGCGCCTGCACTGAAAAGCCTGGATGAGTAACCGGCGCCAGGTCTGAACAGACCGGACGATATCCGGCGCCCACTCTCCTGAACCGCCTGCACAAATGCCCACCCGACGTGAAAAAACGCGGGGAAGGGCTGCGCACACGGCCCGCGCATGCCACTAACCTGTCCCCCATTGATGGATATCAACACTCTATATAACTACAGGTGATAAGTTAATTTCCGTAACAGCTATACGTTTCGGAGTTTAACCATGCACACCCCAACCAGCCCCCCGGAAACGCCTCTTCCGGGCAAGCGAGGCTTCCTTAAAGGCCTCCTCGGGCTTGGCGCTTCCGCCACCCTCATTCCCATCCACGCGGAAGCCACCCCCGGCATCAACGGCCAGCCGCCGCGCCGCCCCGGGATCCCGGGCAAGCGCTATGGGATGGTTGTCGACATGCGCAAGTGCATCGGCTGCCAGTCCTGTACGGTGAGCTGTTCGCTGGAGAATCTGCCTCCGGTCGGGCAGTTCCGCACCACCGTCCTGCAATACGAAGTCACCCCCGATACCGGCGGCCCCTGCGCCATGGTGATGCTGCCGCGTTTGTGCAACCACTGCGACAAGCCGCCGTGCGTGCCCGTCTGTCCCGTGCAAGCCACCTTCCAGCGGGAAGACGGCATCGTGCTGGTCGACAACGAGCGCTGCGTGGGTTGCGGCTACTGCGTGCAGGCCTGTCCCTACGACGCCCGTTTCATCAACCACGAAACCCAGACCGCGGACAAATGCACGTTCTGCGAACACCGCCTGGAAGCCGGCCTGCTGCCGGCTTGCGTGGAAAGCTGCGTGGGCGGCGCCCGCGTGATCGGCGACATGAACGATCCCGACAGCGCCATCTCCCGGCTGCTGGTCGAACACAAGGCCGACATCAAGGTGCTCAAGCCCGAGATGAAGACGGATCCCCACGTGTATTACATCGGCCTGCCCGACGCGTTCGTGCACCAGGTCGATGGCCAGGCGGGCGTGCGCCTGGCTGGCGGCCACTGAGCCCTTGAAGGAGACACTCATGCAAATCTCTGAATTGCTCACGCCGGTCTACGACGCCGCCTGGCTGCCCTGGGCCGTGCAGTACTTCTTTCTGATCGGCATCAGCGCCACCACGGCGCTGACCGCCGCCTTCGCGGCGTTCGGGCGCGCGGACTCTCCCGCGCGCCGCTTGCTGCCGGCCGCCGTGACGGTGCTGCTGGTCAGTGCCATCGCCGCGCCCGTGTCGCTGCTGGCCGACCTGCACCAGCCCGGCCGCTTCTGGCACTTCTATGCGCATTTCACGCCCTGGTCGTGGATGTGGCTGGGTGCTTTGCTGTTGCCGGTGTTCGTGACCCTGGCCTTGCTGTTCTGCGCGGCATGGTGGTGGGGCCGGATGGGCTGGGTGCGCGTGGTCGCGGTGGCGCTGGCGCTGTCGGCCTTGTCCATCCTGGTCTATACGGGCGCCGAAGTGATGGTGCTGCGTTCCAGGCCGCTATGGCACACCGTTTTTCTGCCGGTGAACTTTGCGCTGACGGCCTGGCTGGGCGCGCTGGGCGCCATGTTCCTGGTGGGCCGCTGGCTGCCGGGCGGCATGAAGGCCTTGCCGGTGGACATGCTGCGCTGCCTGAGCGTGACGGCCGTGGTGCTGATGGCGCTGGGCGCGGGCGCCTGGGCCTTGCTGGGCCTGTTGGGGCTGGATGCGTCGTTCGCGGCCGCGCTGAAGCTGTTTTCGGAATACCCGATCTGGCGCATCAGCCTGGCCGGCGCCGTGATCACGGCCTTCTGCATCATCGCGCTGCTGCAGCGCCCGTGGCGGACGCTGGCGGCGCCGCTGCCGTCGGCCGCGCTGGCGCTGACCATGCTGGGCGCGGCGTGGATCTTCCGCTGGGTGGTCTTCATGAGCGTGCAGGGCGTGCCCAAGTACGGCGCCGGGCTCTACCTGTATGACATGCCCTGGGGCAGCGATGGGCTGCTGGGCATGGTGGGCGTGCTGGGTCTCTGCGTGGCGCTGATCGCCGCCGTGACCTGGGCCCTGGAGCTGTTCCCGGCCCGCGCCCGCGCCGTGGCCGCCTGACCCGGCTGCAAGACGAAAAAACATGGAAATGGAAGCAATGAACAAGCAACACGAAGACGACAAGCGCCGCCCGGCGGACGATGGCCCGGACCTGCCGCGCGATGAGGCACGGCGCAAATTGATGGTGCGGGGCGGCGTCGTGGCCGGCGGCATGGCGGCCTTCGCGGCCGGCTATGGCGAGACCGTGGCCAAGGCCGTCAAGGGCCTGGCGCAGGGCACCGCCGGCGTACCGACGGCGCATGCCGTGCGGGGCAACTCGCTGACGCCTGAATTCCGTATCGATCCGCTCTCGGGCGTGCTGAGCGCGCAGCCGGACCAGACGGTCAGCCCGTCGAGCTGTCTGGGCTGCTGGACGCAATGCGGCGTGCGGCTGCGCGTGGACACGAAGGAAAACCGCATCCTGCGCGTGGCCGGCAATCCCTATCATCCGCTGGCGACGACGCGGCCCGCCGCGATGGAGACGCCGGTGCGCGAGGTCTACGCGCAGCTGGGCGGCGACAACGGGCTGGAAGGGCGCGCCACGTC
>RCUK01001173.1_pt1 | contig 17676 bp, 14 predicted proteins | sample 2166381 | NCBI WGS metagenome assembly RCUK01 (sample SAMN09932809, study PRJNA488358) | compost metagenome | isolation source: compost soil in an enriched community | place: Germany: Experimental Botanical Garden | reverse complement strand
CACGCAAATACATCGATTGCCGCGAGTATCCCAGCGAGATGAACTGCTCGGTGGCCTTGTCCGCGGACTCGGACGCCGAACTGCTCGAAGCCGCCGTCCAGCACGCAACCACGGTGCACAAACACAGCGACTCTCCTGAACTGCGCACGCAGTTGAAATCCATGTTCCACGAGGGCACGCCGCCCGCCAACGCGCCCAGCCGCGGCTGATTCAGCCCGCGCGGATCGCGTGCGGCCGCAAGGACGCCGGGTGTTTCACCCGCGCCCCTGCGGCCGCCACGCATGGTTTACCGCAGGCGCCGCATATCGCGCTACTGAATGATTCGGACATTATCCGGGCGAATGTCCGGGCAGCCTTCAAAACGATTTTCTGGTTATTCAACCCGGTTTTGTCCGAATACAGTTTCAAAATGCAGTCTGATTCAGCAAATGGAACAGACATGCCTGGTTTGTTTAGCAGCGGTACCCGCGGTTTTGAAAACACCCAGCACACGGGCGCCGGGCGGCTCAATATCAATCTGAATGCATCGCGCCGCCGGAACCAGAATCAGCAATTGCCTGTTTTCCGGCGGCGCGCATGAAGCCGCGCAAACTGCATTTGCCCGACTCCCTGCTGCAGTCGGTGCGCGCCGCTCGCAATATCGTCGTACTGACGGGATCGGGCCTTAACCCGGGCAGCCGGCTGCCCGTGAGCCGCGATGGCTTGCGCGGCCTGTGGGCCCACTACGACGCGGAGGCACTTGCCTCCGAAGACGGATTTCTGCGGGATCCCGCCCTGGTATGGGCCTGGCACGAGGAACGGCGGCGCCGGATGCTGCTGGCGGCGCCCAACGCGGCGCACCGCGCCATCGCGACGCTTGCCGCCAGGGTGCCCGACACGTTCGTGGTGACGCAGAATGGCGATACGCTGCACGAACGGGCGGGCAGTCCCCGCATCCTGCATATGCAGGGCAGGCTGGATCAGCCGTGGTGCTCCGCCTGCGGGGTGCCTCACACGCTGGCCACCACTCCCGTCAAGCCTTCGAAGCGGGATCCGCTGCCCCCGCCGCCCTCATGCCGCATTTGCGGCGGCCTGGTGCGGCCCGGCCGGCTTTGGCACGGGGAACCGCCCGCGCCCGACGTCTGGCGCATCGCAAAGGGGCTGGCAGCCAACGCCGACCTGTTCATGGCGGTGGGCACGTCCTGCCTGACGCTGGCCGCCGCCGACCTGTGCTACGAGGCCATGGCGAATGGCGCGGAATTCGTCCAGATCAACCCGAATCCGACCGCGCTGGACCGGGTGGCCAGCCACAGCGTCAAGGGAGCCGCCGCGAAAGTCCTGCCCATGCTGCTGACCCGCGCATGGCCTGGAGAATAAGCCCGCCGCCGCCAGGCTACAGATAGCGCCGGGCAAGCTGCCGCGCCTCTTCCACGAAGCGTTCCCGGATGTCCTCGGGCTCCAGCACTTCGATAGAGGAAGCGTGCCCGTGCAGCAACTGCCACAGCATCACGGACGGCCGGACGGTGGCAGTCAGGATAAAACCCTCCTCGCCCTCCTGGACGCTCTGGTCCGCCGACAGCCAGAACTCGCGCAGCGGGTGGCGCCGCCGCCGGCCGTCCTCCGCCAGGGGTTCCGCCGCAAACAGCTTGATGCGGGTTTCTTCGCCGGGGTGGAAATTCAAGGCCTCCTCGCGCCGCACATATTCTTCCAGATCGAAAGAGGGATCGGGATCCGCCCCTTCGTCCAGCATCAGGACCTCGGACAGCCGGTCCATGCGGAACAGGAAGCGCCTGCCCGGCAGGCGCGCGCCCCACGCCACCATGTACAGCACACCGGCCCGGTCCACCATCGCCAGGGGCGTCATCACATAGAGGCGTTCGCCTGGCGTCTTCTCGCCGAACGGCGTGTTGCGAAACGACAATTTGCGGTTGTAGTACAGAGCACCGCTTACCTGCCGATAGACCTCCGACGACACCTTCGGCAGCACGGTGGGATGGGTGCCGTCGATGCGCAGTATCTTGCGGGACCATTCATGCGCCGGGCCTATCGCGGGTTGTGCATGGTGCGCTTCCAGATAGCGGCGCGCCCCGTCGAAAGTGGCCGACAGGTCATCCAGCACGACGGTAGGCAGGTGGCGGTCCGCCACTTCCTTGAGCGCGCACATCGCCATCGCCATGTGCGCATTCATGTTCCGGATATGGAAATCGGTGCGCTCAATGGTGCGATACCAGAGCTTGCCGCGGGTTGCGCCGAAACTGCCCACGCTGTCGAGCTTGAGCAAGGTGCGCCGGATCTGCTTGTCGTCGGGAACGGGCCTTTGCAGCGCCGCCAGCTTTTCGCGTATTTCCGACATGCCCATGCCTATCCCCATGTCGTCGGCTTCTTCGTCCTCTACATAAGGCAGGATTCTCAGCAGATTGTCTATCAGCGCTTGATTTTTTCCCATGGCGATTACAGCAAATTAACCCGTTAAATAACGCAGGCATTCTATCTTTAAATGGGAGTCATATTAATGATGGCATTGCGGATACTGCCCGTGCAAAAGACAGGCGATTTATTGCATATTATGTCGCCCGCGCCGCGAAAATAATGACCACGCGGCCACGGGGTTTATTTTCATTAATCCAGCGCGATATCGCCGATGGGCACCGGCCGCCCCAGCAGCCAGCCCTGGCCTATGGCCGAGGGCTGGCGGGCCAGCAGGTACAGGGCCTGCTCTTCGGTTTCTATACCCTCGATGATCAGGTTGATGCGCAGTTCGCGGGAAATATCGATGACGTGATCGATGATGAGCGTGCCCGCCTCTTCGGCGCCGATGGCGCGCGTGAAGCGGCGGTCCAGCTTGATCGCGTCGGCCTGCATTTCGGCCAGGTAGTTCAGGTTTGAATGGCCGGTGCCAAAATCGTCGATGAACACCTTGAACCCCGCGGCGCGCAGCACCTTGACCATGGCCAGCACATGGCCATCGGACAAAGGCGTGTCCTCGGTGATTTCCAGCGCAACATTGGTGGGCGACAGGCCCCGCTCGCTGACGGCGTCCATCAGGAAATTCCTGTACTCCGCATCCTTCAGGTCGGCCGCCGACACATTGATGCTCACATACAGCGCGGGGTTCTCCCGCAGCCGGCCGTGCAGATCGCTCAAAGCCTGCGAGGTCACCTGGCGCGACAGGTCGCGGCCCAGCCCCATCGCCTCGGCCAGCGGCACGAAGATACTGGGCGACACGTCCTGGCCGCCGCGGGCCCGCCAGCGGGCCAGGGCTTCAAAGCCCGCCAGCCGGCGCGTGGCGAGCTGGCGCAAGGGCTGGTAATGGACCTGTATGTCGCCGCCAAGAATGGCCTTGCGCAATTCGGTCTTGGCGCTGTTCGCATGCAGGCGCCACATGACGCACAGGCCAGCCAGACAGGCCAGGGCCAAGGCGCCCACCACCGACAGCACCATCGCGGGCAGCGCGAACCAGGCATCGGACCTGACGCGCGATACGACGCAGAGGTCCGGTTCCGTCTCGGGCGTGCATGCCCACGCCCGCCGTTCCGACGCCAGCCTGCCGCCGGAACGTCCGTCTTGCGACGGCAGCTCCAGATCATGCGTCCGGCCGAAACGCCGGAACACATGAGCGCCATCACGCGTGACGAGTTTGGCATCGATGCCGGAACCCGGCTCGGGAAAGCCGTCGAAGGCGCCCGGCGCGGCAAATACCACGACGCCGCCGTACGCCGCCATGTCCCCGGTGATCCGGCGGTCCACGATATTGGCCTCGCCCACCCATACCTGCAGGCCGTCGCGCAGGCTGAACGCCGCCGGGGGCAGTTGATAACCGTCCGGCAGTTCACCCCAGGCCGCGGAGCACATCAGCATGCCGTCCTGGATGCGGCCGATATCCCTGAAGAAGGTGGAATTGAAGAGCAACACCCGCAGGGTGGCCACATCCGACTCCGAACACAGCGCGGCGGAGTGCGTGGCCGCGGCCATCAGCCGCTGGCTTTCGTGGGATACGCGCAGCGCGTGGGCCAGCAGCCGGGAATTGTGCCCGGCAAGCTTGTCGTCGACCTGGTTAAGCTCAATCTCGCGCCCGGCCAGCACCCCCGCCAGGAACCCCAAGGCCGACATCATCAAGACAAAAGCCGCTATTCTGAAACGTGACATGGGGACCGGTGGCACACTGGCGGCGCGCTACAAGGGAATTCTGCGCGTAAGGCAATGTAACCGGAACTTTCATTTCCTTGAAGAAAAAAAACGCCCGAACCTTCAGGCCGGACGTTTTTTTTGGCGGATCGCGCCTGGAAGGCTATTTCTGAACCAGGGCGTGCCGACCGGTCTGGGCGGTGCGCACCACGTTGAACAGATCCTTCGGGTCCTGCAATGCCGGCGCCACTTCGATGCGGGTGCCGATGCCGTGCGCGGCCGCGCAATCGCGCAACCAGCGCAAGGCCGAAAAATCTTCCAGCGCAAAGCCCACCGAATCGAAGATCGTCACTTCGCCGGCGCTCCGGCGTCCCGCGGCCTGGCCCGTCAGGACGCGCCACAGCTCGGTGACCGGGAAGTCGGCCGGCATCTGCTGCAGGTCGCCTTCGATCCGCGTCTGCGGCTCATATTCCACAAACACAGGACCCGCCCGCAACACGTCGGCATGCAGTTCGGTCTTGCCCGGGCAATCGCCGCCCAGCGCGTTGATGTGCATCCCCGGTTCGATCATGTCGCCGGTCAGGATGGTGGCGTAGGCCTTGTCGGCCGTAACCGTGGTAACGATGTCCACGCCCTTGACGGCGCTGGCGGTGTTGTCAAAGCGCACAATGCGCAAGCCCGGCACGGATGCCAGATTGCTTTCCAGCTTGCGGGTCGCATCCTGATCCACGTCGTAGACGTGCAGGGTGTCGATGCCAAGGATGTAGTGAAAGGCCAGCGCCTGGAACTCGGCCTGGGCGCCGTTGCCGATAAGCGCCATGGTGCGCGAATCGGGGCGGGCAAGGGCGCGCGCGGCCAGCGCGGAGGTCACGGCGGTGCGCAGCGCCGTCGTCAGCGTCAACTCGCTGATCAGCAGCGGTTCGCCGGTGCTGACCCGCGCCAGTGCGCCGAAAGCCATCACGGTGGAAAGGCCGGCCAGGGGGTTATCGGGGTGGCCGTTGACGAACTTGAAGCTGTAGAGCTCGTTGTCGGCGGTGGGCATCAGTTCGATGACGCCGGTGGAGGAATGGCTGGCTACGCGTGCGCACTTGTCGAATTCCTGCCATCGCAGAAAGTCGGCCAGCACATAGTCCAGCAGGTCGGTGCAGGCCTTGCGCGGGCCTTGCAAGGCCACGATGGCCGCTACGTCCGAAGTCGTCAGCAGTGTCGTCAATTTTTTCTCCCCAAGTTTTGGAACAGAAATTCTGGCGGACGGCAAAGCCAATTCATAGTGACAACAATCCACACGAAACGCTAAGATTCTGGCATTCTGACAGCGCTAAATAGCACTTTTAACAATGGATACGCTAGATCAGAACCTCCTCGGTCTGTTACGCGCCAACGCCCGCCTCTCGGTTGCCACGCTGGCGAAAAAATTGGACGTCTCGCGCGGCACCATCGATAACCGCATCCAGAAGCTGGAAGAGCGGGGCATCATCGTCGGCTACACCGTGCGCCTGCGCCCGGACGTCGAGACCGACGACATCGTCGCCTGGATGAGCATCGCCGTCGAAGGCCACGAGACCCGCAAGATCGTCAACCTGCTGATGGGCGAGCCGAGCGTGGCAGGCTTGCACGACACCAACGGCCGCTGGGACCTGCTGGCCGAATTGCGCGTTCCGACCATAGAACAGCTGTCCGAAGTGCTGGACCGACTGCGCACGCTCAAGGGTATTTCAGCCACCGAAACCAGCATCCACCTGAAGACCTTCAAGGCCTTCTGAGCACGGGCGGCGCGGGGAAACCCGATATAAAACTTTGCATAGCGTCCATGATCCAGCGTTATGCGTGGCGCCCCAGGGGCATCCGGGCCCCAGGTAAATAGCCAGTCGAATCATGGCTTTAGCGGGAACCGCGGCGCATGGCGCCGCGCGTCGCGCGGCACCGCGCCGCGGTATCGGATTTCCCCGTACGCATGCATGCTTGCATCTTCAGCCAGGCACGCCGCAAGGCGCGCCGCGGCATGCAAACCCATTGCGTTCAGATAATCCATGACAGACTTCGACCTGACCCTGCACAACGGCCGCATTGTCACGGCCGATGCCGATTTCGTCGGCGACATCGGCATCGTGGACGGCGTCATCGCCGCGGTTGCGGCCAAACTGCCGGCGGGCAAGCGCGCCATCGACGCCGCCGGCCGGCTGGTCATGCCCGGCGGCATCGACAGCCACTGCCACGTCGAACAACTGTCCAGCATGGGCGTGCTGTGCGCGGACGACTGGCACAGCGCATCCGTGTCCGCGGCTTATGGCGGCAACACCACCATCGTGCCGTTCGCGGCCCAGCATCGCGGGCAGTCCCTGCGCCAGGTGGCCGACGCCTATGCCGCCTCGGCCGCCGCGAAATCCGTGATCGACTACAGCTACCACCTGATCATCTCGGACCCGACACCGGAAACGCTGAACCGCGACCTGCCGGAGCTGATCCGCGCGGGCATCACGTCGTTCAAGGTCTTCATGACCTACGACAAGCTCAAGCTCGACGACAAGCAGTTGCTGGACGTGTTCGCCATCGCCGCGCGCGAGGGCGCGCTGCCCATGATCCACGCCGAGAACAACGACGTGATCAGCTGGATTGCGCGCCACCTGCTGGCCGCCGGCCACACCGCGCCGAAATACCACGCCGTCAGCCATGACCCCATCGCCGAAACAGAGGCCACGCAACGCGCCATCAGCCTGGCCGCGGTGCTGGAGGTGCCGGTACTGATCGTGCACGTTTCCACCCAGGGCGGCGCGCAGGCGATCCACGCCGCGCAGACGCTGGGCGCGCCCGTGTATGGCGAGACCTGCCCGCATTACCTGCTGCTGACCGCCGAGGACATCGACATTCCCGGCGTCGAAGGCGCGAAGTTCTGCTGCAGCCCCCCGCCGCGCGATCCGGTGTCGCAACAGGCCTTGTGGCAAAGCCTGGACAGCGGCACGCTGGCGCTGCTGTCCTCCGATCATGCGCCTTATCGCTACGACGAATCCGGCAAGCTGCCCGCGGGCGACGCCACTACTTTCAAGCAGATCGCCAACGGCCTGCCCGGCCTGGAAGTGCGCATGCCGCTCCTGTTCTCGGAAGGCGTACGCACCGGCCGCCTGACCCTGCAGCAATTCGTCGCGCTGACATCCACCAATCACGCCCGCATGTACGGCCTGTACCCGAAGAAGGGCACCCTGTCCGTCGGCGCCGACGCCGACATCGCCATCTGGGATCCGGAACGCGTCGTGACCCTGCGCGCGGACAGCCTGCACGACGCCGTGGGCTACACGCCGTACGAAGGCCGCCAGGTCACCGGCTGGCCCACCACCGTGATCAGCCGCGGCGAAGTGATCATCGACGACGGCGCGCTCAGCGCCGAGCGCGGCCGGGGCAGATTCATTGCCCGAGGCCTGCCGGCCCCGCTGCAGAAAGTGCGCGAGATCAGCCCCCGCGCCGCCTTGCTGCGCAAGATTTTTCCGAACGTTATCGAGCCGTGATACGCGGCGCCGTGCACTCAATCCACACCGAAAAGAACACCTGGAGATTCAAATCGTGAGCAACGCATCCCCCTCCCGCAAAATGGGCCTGGCCGTCGCCCAGATGGGCGCCGTCAACCTCGCCGACACCCGCGCGGTGGTCGTGCGCCGCCTGGTCGAAATGATGCGCGAGGCTGCCGCGCGCAAGGCGGAGTTCGTCGTGTTTCCCGAACTGGCGCTGACGACGTTCTTTCCGCGCTACTGGATGGAAGACGCCGAGGCCGTGGAGCGCTACTTCGAGAAGACCATGCCCAACGCCGACGTGCAGCCCCTGTTCGATACGGCGCGCGAGCTGGGCATCGGCTTCTATCTGGGCTATGCCGAACTCACGCCGGAAGGCCGCCAGTTCAATACCGCCATCCTGGTGGATCGCACCGCCAGGATCATCGGCAAGTACCGCAAGATCCACCTGCCGGGCCACTCGGACCACAAGGTCGACGCACCCTTCCAGCATCTGGAGAAGAAGTTCTTCGAAGTGGGCGACCTGGGCTTCGGCGTCTGGGAAACCAATGACGTCAAGATCGGCATGTGCCTGTGCAATGACCGCCGCTGGCCCGAGACCTATCGCGTCATGTCGCTGCAAAGCGCCGAACTGATCGTACTGGGCTACAACACCCCGTCCTTGAACATCCACTGGGACGAACCCGCGCACCTGCGCACCACGACGCACGAGATCGTGCTGCAGGCCAGCGCCTACCAGAACGCGGTGTGGGTCGGCGCCGCCGCCAAGTGCGGCCATGAAGACGGCCATCACATGATCGGCAGCTCGATGATCGTGGCGCCCTCAGGCGAGATCGTGGCCCGTGCGAGCGGCGAGGAAGACGAAGTGATCACGGCGAATATCGACCTGGGCATGGGCCAGACCTTCCGCGACCATGTCTTCAACTTCGCCAAGCACCGCAGCCCGCATCACTACAAGCTCATCATCGAGCGCACCGGCGCCGGCGAGCCGCTGCCCGTGCCGGAAGTGGTCTAGGCGCGGTTGATGATTGCCTGCGTCATCGCGGGCAATTCCTTTTTGACGATCTGCGAAAACTGCGTCAGGAAGGCCTTGGCGATGGACGGCGGAGGTTCGACCCTGGAATGAGACACGTGCACCGACAGCGCAATCGCTGGCTCGATACGCCGCACCACGATGCCGTGCATCAGCGTATCCGTCAGGCCGTACGAGTCCACCAGGGCCACACCGACGCCCTGGCGCACGAAGGAGCACGCCGTCTGGGACGAGCGCACCTCGATGGCCGGATGGAACTCCCGGCCCAGCCCGGACAGGTAGGTGAACAAGGTTTCGCCCAGGGGCGTATCGCGGCCGTAGCCCACCAGCATCTCGCCAGCCAGCATGGCCGGTTCGATGACGCTTTCGCGCGCAAGGCGGTGGCCGGCAGGCAGCACGCAGACGATCTCGCCCTGCGCCAGCTCACTGGTGATCAGGTTGGGATGCTCGGGCTTGAAGGTCGAGATTGCGATATCCGCGTGTCCCAGCAGCAGCTGGGGCAGCAGCGCATCCATGCCCAGCGGCCGATAGCGGATACGCACGCCGGGATTGCGGGCGCAGAACTTGGCGGTGGCGGCCGGAATCAGCCATTCGCCGAAACTGGGGCTGGACACCACGCTGACCAGGCCGCCGCCGTGGCCCGCCATCCCGGCGGCCATGTCGTTCAGGCGGTTGACGCCGGCCTGAATCGACTCCACCTCCTGGAACAGTTTGCGCGCTTCCTTGGTGGGATGCAGGCGGCCCTTGAACCGTTCAAACAGCGCATAGCCCAGGCGCAGTTCTATCGACGCCAGCACTCGGCTGATGGCGGGCTGCGTGACGTGCAGCAGCCGGCCCGCGGCGCTGAGCGATCCCGTGATCATGATGGCGTGGAATACCTCGATCTGCCGCAGGTTCAACGGCCCAGACCGGACCTTTCCGGGTAATTCCGACATGCTGCTTTTCTTTCCTATAGACCGGGGCGCTGAGCGGCTGCCGCCCGTGCGCCTCTTTTCAGGGATTCTACTCAATCGTGTCTACTCCTCGCATCACCCTCGTAAACCCGAACTCGCTCGTCAAGGTCACTGAAGCGATCGAACGCGCGGTCGCGCCTTACACGCACCTGCCGCTGGAATTCCGTTGCCTGACCTCGTCCGAGGGGCCAGCCGGCATCCAGACGCAGGCGGAGGCCGACGCCAGCATCGCATCCATGGCGCCGCTCTTCCTGCGCGAAGCCGCGACCACCGATGCGTTCGTGGTCGCCTGCTTCAGCGACCCCGGCCTGCATGGTCTGCGCGACCTGGTGGCGGCGCCCGTGCTGGGCATCGGCGAGTGCTCCGTGCTGACGGCCATGAGCATCGCCACGCGCATTGGCGTGATCGCCATCGCCGGCGCGTCCATACCGCGCCACCTGCGCTATTTCCGCGCAATGGGCGTGGCCGACCGCATCTGCGGCGAGCTGGCCCTGAACATGAAGGTGAGCGACCTGGCCGATCCGGAGCAGGCCTTCCTGCGCATGGAGGAGGTGGGCAAGACGCTGCGCGACGCCCATGGCGCCGACGTGCTGATCATGGGATGCGCCGGCATGGCCGACTTGCGCGAGAGGCTCGAAGATGCCTGCGGCCTGCCGGTGGTCGAACCGACTCAGGCCGCCGTGGCAATGGCGGCCGGAAGGATCTTCTGCCGCAGCTGAGCGGCAGCGCGCCTTACGCCGCCTGCTGCACGTAGTGGCCGGCCGCGACCTGCACCAGCTCGCCCACTTGCGGGTTGTCGCCCACCTTGCGGATGGGACTGGGAATATCGCGGGCGGCGCGCACCTGGCGCTGGTGACGGCGCGCCGGATCGGGGACCGGCACCGCCGACAGCAGACGCTGGGTGTAGGGATGACGCGGCCGGTGCAGCACTTCCTGCGTGGGTCCGATCTCGACGATCTGCCCCATGTACATCACCGCGACGCGGTGGCTTACCTTCTCCACCACCGCCATGTCATGCGAGATAAAGAGATAGGCCAGGCCCATCTCGGCCTGCAGCTCCTTCATCAGCTCCAGCACGCGCGCCTGCACCGATACGTCCAGCGCCGAAACCGGCTCGTCGGCCACGATGATCTTCGGATTCACCGATAGCGCGCGGGCGATGCACAGGCGCTGGCGCTGGCCGCCCGAGAACTGGTGCGCGTAGCGGTCCAGGAATTCGCGCGGGAGGTTGACGCGCTCCAGCAGCTGCGCCGCGCGCTCGCGGCGCTGTTCGCGGGTGTACCCGCCATGCACCTTGAGCGGCTCGCTGACCAGGTCCCAGGCGTGCAGGCGCGGATTCAGCGACGCGTACGGATCCTGGAAGATCATCTGGATATGACGCCGCATCTCCCGCATCTTGTCGGGCGTCATGTGCGTCACGTCCTGCCCGGCCAGGCGGATAGCCCCTTCGGTCGGCTGAACCAGCTTCATCAGCAGGCGGCCGGTGGTGGACTTTCCGGAACCGGACTCGCCCACCAGTGCCAGCGTTTCACCGGCGCGCAAGGTGAACGACACGCCCTCGACCGCGTGCACATTGGCCACCACCTTGCCAAAGGCGCCCGCCTTGACGGGAAAGCGCTTGGCCAGGCCGGTGACTTCCAGCACGGCGGGCCGGTCCCGCACCACGGCCTCGTCCGGCGAACCATCGCCCAGCTTGGGCACGGCCGCCAGCAAATCCTGGGTATAACGCTGCCGGGGCGCCTCGAACAGCGCGACGGTCGCGTTCTCCTCGATCTTGTCGCCATGCCGCATGACCACGACGCGGTCAGCGATCTCGGCGACGACGCCCATGTCGTGCGTGATGAAGAGCACCGCCATGCCGACTTCGCGCTGCAGGTCTCGGATCAGGTCGATGATCTCGGCCTGCACCGTCACGTCCAGCGCGGTGGTCGGCTCGTCGGCGATCAGCAGTTGCGGCCGGCAGGCAAGCGCCATCGCGATCATCACGCGCTGGCGCATGCCGCCGGACAGATCGCCTGGGTATTGCGTCATGCGGCGCGCCGGCTCGGACATCTTCACCGATTCCAGCATGGTTTGCGCCTTGGTCCAGGCGGCTTCGCGCGTGATGTCCTGGTGCAGCAGGTAGACCTCGGCAAGCTGGTCGCCGACCGTCATGACCGGGTTAAGCGAGGTCATGGGCTCCTGGAAGATCATGGATATCTCGTTGCCACGGATCCGCCGCAGCGCCGACTCCTCCAGTTTGAAGAGATCCACTTCCTGGCCCTCGCGCGGCACGAACCGGGCCGCGCCCGACGCGATGCGCCCGCCCGCGCGCTCGATGAGGCGCAGGATGGACAAGGCCGTCACCGACTTGCCCGAGCCGGACTCTCCCACCAGCGCGACGGTCTCGCCGCGGCCGATGGTGAAGTCCAGCGACTTGACGGCGCGATAGGGCTTGCCGCGCGCGCCGAATTCCACGCTCAGGCCCTCGACCGCAAGCAGAGTCTCGTTCATGAGGATCTCCCTTACGCGCGGCTGGGAAAAACGCGCGGCGACATGGCGTCGATGCCCCGGCCGGCGTAGTCGCGCTGCGACACCGTGGCGATGGTCTGCGCCTGGGCGCGTTCGACCTGCTGCATGGCGTTCTCGATATCTATGGTGAGCAGTTCGCCATTGCGCACGACCTGGGCGCCGTCCACATACACGTCCTTGATGGCCCGGTCGCCCGCCGAGTAGATCAGGCTGCGCAGCGGTTCGCGGCCCGGGCGCATGTACGGATGCGACAGGTCCACCAGCGAAAAGTCGGCCTTGCCGCCCACCGCGATCCGGCCGATGTCTTCGCGGCCCAGCATCTTGGCGCCGTTCACCGTGGCGGCATTGAATACCTCTTCGGTGGACGCCGCGCGGAAGTGGCCCGCCTGCAGCCGGGCCACATAGCAGGCCAGGCGCATTTCATCGAGCATGTTGTGCGGGAAGGTGTCGGTGCCGATGCCCACGTTGATGCCTGCCCGCAGGTAGCGGCCCAGGAACGTAAGCGCGATGCCGCGGCGCACGAACACCGTGGGACAGTGCGCCACGTGCGCGCCGGAGCGCTGCAGCAGACCAAAGTCGTCCGCTTGCGGCCAGTACAGCGTGCGATGGTCGTTCAGGAAGATGCCGTGCCCGATGATCAGATCGCCGTCCAGCAGGCCCTGATCGTCCAGCCATTCGATCGGCGTGCGCCCGTGGCGGCGCGTCATTTCGGAGAATTCCACCACGCTTTGCGCGGCGTGGATCTGCATGGGGATGCCCAGGCGGCGCGCGGCGGCCTGCGCTTCCTTCAGCAGTTCCGGCGAGCAGGTGTCCACCTGCGACGGGCACAGCATGGCGCTCAGACGGCCGCTGGGGTGCTTGACCGCGCTGTCCACCACGTCCAGCGCCGCTTCGAACGATTTGACGGCGGCGGCCTCGTCCCAGGTGTATTCCACCGAGTGGCCGTCGGTCGTGCGCCAGGCGGCCGAGCGGAACATGGGGCCCAGCACTCCCCGGATACCGGTGGCGGCCACAACGTCGGCCCAGCCCGGGCGCGGCAGCGACATGTCCACGTAGGTGGTCACGCCGCTCAGCAGCATTTCGGACACGGCCACCTGGTTGGCGTATTGCGCCGTCTCGATGCCCATGCGAAAGACAGGCATGTACTCGTACAGCGAACTCTGGCCCAGCTTGTCGCTGCCCAGTTCCTCCAGCAGCCCGCGGTTGCCGGGCTCGGACGAAGGATGCGTGTGCACGTTGACCAGGCCAGGCATCGCCATCAGGCCATTGCCTGGCACGACGGTGTCGGCCGGACCGGCGTAGCCGGTGCCGGCGTGGATGACGGTGTTGCCGCGCATCACCAGGTCGGCGTTTTCGATATAGACGTGCGAACCCAGTTCCGCGTCCCAGGCCACCAGCGTGGACAGGTTCTTGAAATGGGTGATGCGGGTTTGATTGCTGTCGCTCACGGGAGGCTCTCTGTGCTGCGTAATGGGGGAAGCGGCCGCGCGGCGGTGCCGCGCGGCCGTCAGGCGTTTACTTGAAGGCGATGTCCAGGCCCTTGTAGGCCGCGGCGCCGAAGATGCCGTGCGCGCGCATCGGCTTCATGCGCGGTCCGCCCACCAGGTACAGGGAGTCGTGGTACAGCGGAATCCATGCCGCGCCGTCCGAGATTCTGGTCAGCGCCTGCGACAGGATGGCGTCGCCCTGCTTGGCATCTAGCGCCTGGCCGCCTTCGGCCAGCCATTTGTCGGTGTCCGCATCCTTCCAGTTCATGCGGTTGGGCGTGGGAATGCTGGTGGACAGGAAGTAGCTGTTCAGCGCCTCGCCCGTGCTCATGTAGCCAAAGCTCATGCTGAACTCGTCGAACTCCTGCGTGGCGAGCTTGCCCCAGGCCGAGGTCGAGTCGAACAGCTGCACGCGCAGGTCCACGCCCACTTTCTTCATGTCGCCCTGCACGGCTTCCATGATGTCCTTCCAGTAGCCCGTGATGCCATAGTGCAGCAGGGACAGCTTCTGGCCGTCCTTGTAGCGGTAGCCGTCGGACTGCTTCTTCCAGCCGGCCTCATCCAGCAGCTTGTTGGCGGCGGCGGGATCGTAGCGGTAGGCGTCGTTCTTGCCGGCGGGCGTGCTCGTGGCCAGCATGCTGGTGGCCGGGACGGCCTCGCCGAAGGTGATGGCTTCGGTCAGGGCCTGGCGGTTGATGGCCAGGTTGATGGCGCGGCGCACGTTCACGTCGGTGAGCATGGGCTTGTCGATCTTGAAGCCCAGGAAGAACGTCCAATAGAACGGATCGGCCTTGCTGACGAACAGGCGCTTGTCGGCCTTCAGGTCCTTGATGGACCACTGGGGCAGGTAGCGCGACAGGTCGGCCTGGCCGCTTTGCAACGCGGTCAGGCGGGTGCTTTCCTCCGGCACGATCTTCCAGACGATCCTGTCCACCTTGGGCGTGGGATCCTTGTAGATCGCCGGCCCCCAGCTGTAACCGGCATGCCTGGTCAGCACCACCTCGTTGCGCGGCGTCCAGCTCTGGAAGCAATACGGTCCGGTGCCGTCAAAGGCCTTCACGCCAAAGTCCTGGCCCAGTTCCTTGACCTGATCGATGTTGATGACGGAGTGCATGTAGTGCGCCATCTGCTGCAGCAGCTCGTTGTAGGGCTGCTTCAGCTTGTAGACCACGGTCGTATCGTCGGGGGCCGTGATGCTGTCCACGGGGCCGGCGCGCCAGCGCTCCAGGCCCTTGGTCTCGGGGTTGAGCCAGCGCTCGTAGCTGGCGACCACGTCCTTGGACGTCATCTTCCTGCCGCTGCAGAACGTGACGCCGTCGCGCAGGCTGAAGGTGTAGGTCAGTCCATCGGGCGACACCGTCCAGCTCTTGGCCAGGGCCGGCACGGGCGTCTTCATGTCGTAGTCCAGGCCGACCATGGTGTCGGCGGCCATGAACAGCACTTCGGCCGCGCCGCGCGCGGTCGTGCGGTGCGGATCGTACTTGTCGGTGTCCAGCTCGCGCAGGATCAGGACGGTCTTGTCGGACTGCGCGACAGCGTGGGTCGGCGCGGCCAGCAGGCAGGTCAACGCCAGAGGCGCGGCGGCCAGGCCTTTGATGATCTTCATGAGTTCAATTTCCCCGATGTGTAGTGTGTTTCCAGGCGCGGTGCCAGGTCAGAAACGCAGCTTGGGATCCAGCGCATCGCGCAGGCTGTCACCCAGCAAGTTGAAGGCGAGCACGATGAAGAAGATCGTCATCGTCGGAATGGTGGAGATGTGCGGGAATATCTGCAGGAACTTGCGGCCGTCGGCGGCCATGCTGCCCAGTTCCGCGAACGGCGGCTGCGGGCCCAGGCCCAGGAACGACAGCACCGAGCCCAGCAGGATGGTGTGGCCCAGCTGCAGGGTGGCGTAGATCATCAGCATCGACGAGCAATTGGGCAACAGGTAGCGCGTGATCAGGTAGAAGTTGCCAAAGCCCATGGCATGGCCGGCTTCCATGTACTCCTGCTTCATCACCACCATCGCGGAACCTCGCGCGATGCGCGCCATGCCGGGAATCGCGGACACGCCCAGCGCCAGCACCATCGACAGCGTGCCCGGGCCGAGCAGCGCCGACAGGCTCAGCCCGAACAGGATCGCGGGAAACGACAGCAGCACGTCCACCACGCGCATGATCACGCCTTCCAGCGGGCGGTAGTAAGCGGCCAGGATGCCCAGGATGGCGCCGATGCCCGAGCCGCCGATCACCGCCAGCACGCTCAGCATCAACGTGGCGCGGATGCCGTAGATGATGCGCGACAGGATGTCGCGGCCCTGCACGTCCGTGCCCAGGAAGTAGGTGATGCCGTCCGAGGACATCCAGCCCGGCGTCTTGCGGGCAATCGACATGTTGGTGGAGTAGGGATCGTGCGGTGCGAGCCAGGGCGCGAACAGCGCGGTCAGCACGATGGCGATCACCGCCAGCAGCGACAGCAGCAGGATGGGGTCGCGGCGCAGGCGGGCTGCGATGCGCGCCAGCGGCGTCGCCATGGCCTGCGGCGGCAGACCGCCCAAAGAAGTCGTCGTCCCTGCGCTCATGATTTTTGTCCTCGCGGATCCAGGTAGCCGTAGAGCAGATCCACGATCAGGTTGATGACGATGAAGCCCAGCGCGGTCACCAGGATCGCGCCCTGGGCCAGCGGGAAGTCACCGGCGAAGATGGCGCCCACCGCCATGCGGCCCACGCCCGGCCAGGAATAGATCTGTTCGGTCACCACCGCGCCGCCCAGCAGATTGCCCACTTGCAGGCCCACCAGCGTCACGATCGGCAGCAGCGCGTTACGCAACGCATGGCGCAGGACCACGCGGCTCTCGCCAGCGCCCTTGGCCCTTGCGGTGCGCACGTAGTCGCCGCTCAAGGTCTCGATCACGGCGGTGCGCGTGATGCGCGCGACCGGTCCGATCAGGACGGAACCCAGCGTCAGGGCGGGCAGGGCGATGGACTCGAGTCCGGCCAGCGTCCACAAGGGGCCGTTGCGGCCGATGTAAGGCAGGATGCCGGCGCCTCCCACATGCTGCACCAACAGCAGACCCACCCAGAACACCGGCAGCGACACTCCGACGACCGACAGCGTCATCACGAAGCGGTCGATCAGCCTGCCCCGGCGGTAGGCGGCCAGCGTGCCCAGCAGGATAGCCAGCGGAATCGACCAGATCACGCTGGCCAGCATCAGTTCCACGGTGGCGCCGATGGTGCTGCCGATCTCGTCGATCACCGGCACGTTGGAGATCATCGACCGGCCCAGGTCCAGGTGCAGCAGACGCCACATGTATGCCGTCAACTGATAGGCCAGCGGCTTGTCCAGGCCCAGCTCCTGACGCACTTCGGCCAGTTCGTCCGCCGTCGCGGTCGGCCCGGCGATGACGGCGGCGGGGTCGGCTGGCGCCACTTGCAGCAGCACGAAGCACACCACCACCACGCCCAGCAGGACGGGCAGCGAGATATAGAGGCGGTTGAGAAGTTGCCGGATCATGCGGCGCGCGCTCCGTTCGCGGGGCGGAGCCCGCCGGCATGGCTTCCCGGCTGGGGCCGTCCTTTGGCGGGGTGAACTGAACTCGGCATAACGCAACCTCTCTTTATGCGCCCAGGCGCTTACGGTGGTCGAAGAATGCCAGCGCGCATTGCCCCCGTGGACCCAGGGAAATCCACTATGGGTGCACTTCGACGCGCGCCGGCAACGTCGCCGCAAGCGATTGATAAAAAAGAGATTTACGGAATTTTGAAAGTGCGCGTTGCACGCACCCGATAACGGGGCGTTATGACGCCTGCGCAAAGATTGATAGACCGCGGCGGGCCTGCGCGAAGCCTTGGGCGCGCCGCGCCGCTGGCGCTGCTAGACTGCCAGTGGCCCTTTGATTGACCGACCCACCCCAGGCAACGATCCGATGCGCTTTATCGACACAGAACAAACCCGCGACGCCCTGTCCTTCGACACCGTCATCCCCGCCCTGCGGGACGCGTTCCGCGAAGGCGCCACGGTGCCCGCGCGCCATGTCCACGCCATCCAGTCCGGCAATGCCCACGGCACCTCGCTGATCATGCCGGCCTGGAGCGAGCGCGGCTATT
>RCUK01001171.1_pt1 | contig 17686 bp, 14 predicted proteins | sample 2166381 | NCBI WGS metagenome assembly RCUK01 (sample SAMN09932809, study PRJNA488358) | compost metagenome | isolation source: compost soil in an enriched community | place: Germany: Experimental Botanical Garden | reverse complement strand
CCTGCTGGGCGAGAACATCTGGCTGATCGCCGCCTGCATCGGCCTGACCACCTTCACCCTGGCCACGCTCGGCCTGCTGATCGGCAAGGCGGCGGGCACGCGACTGGGCAAGATCGTCGAGCTGATCGGCGGCTTCGCCCTGATCGCGCTCGGCCTCAAGATCCTGCTGGAGCATCTCGGCGTACTGACGTTCTGAAGATCGCCTTGCATCGGGGGTGCGGCTGGCGGAACGTCCCCCGTCGGCTGACCGTTAAGCCGTCAGTCGCAAGGAGACACTCGTCATGCGCGCCCCCCTCATCCTCGCCGCCCTCGTCGCGCCCCTGGCCCTCGGCGCCTGCGCCACAGGCAAGACCTACCCCACCTATCAGCAGGAATACGACAAGCTGAGCAGCGAGTGCGTCGCGCGAGGCGGCATCCTGACCCCCAGCGCCTTGCCGTCGACCGGACGGCCGCAGACCGACTATCTGTGCAAGATCACCGGCGGCGCGTCGCGCATTCCGAACGGCTAGGATCGTATCTGATCGAGAAATCCGTGGTGGTTGGAGGCCAGATCGAACCGTACCCCAACATGCGGCGGGCTATAAAGCTCGCCGTTTAATGGGCCGCTTTCGGCTCTCGAAGTAGCTTCCGCTTTCGACCCCTCGGCGACCTACGAACGGTCCGCTTAGGGGGTGAACCACTCGGCCAGTTCGACAGCGACATCACTATCTGAGCGAGCGATGTAGGCCAGTCCCTCGTATGGTCCATCGCTATTTTCTCGCGCCCAACCTGTAGCTGCGAAGGTGTGTTTTTGCCGCCAGACATTGCCCGTTAGAGCGGCCCGACCTTCCCAACCATCTCTCACCAACCCTGCTTCGATCTCAGCGATACCGGAATATGGGCCGACGTAGTGGACGGCGCAGACCGTCCGGTCTGACAGAATGGTGATGCTCACCGTCCCGGCATCAGAGGTTTCCAATTCGTATTTGGTCCGATCGGCTGCATCGCTAACTCGCCGCCCACCCCAGCTCAGGAGTAGCGCGGTCTCGTTGAACGATTGATCCGCAATCAACGGGCCGCACAACTCAAACATTGCTTTCGAACCGAGCTCCGCAATCGGCGGTGATGTCTGCTCTGCCCCATCCGCGATGAGCATGGCGACCGACAAGAGAGCGTGAACGGTGAACATCGGTCATCTGACCTCGAATGCGTCATTGAAGCAACGTCCGCTTTCACCCCTTGCGGAAGTTGAGGGTGTCCGCTCTCGCGGCCGTCTGGCCAAGGCCCGGTGTCGGGCCAGATGCCTACGTCGCAAATCGACCCATAGCGGACATTCCGCGCATCGGCTTTCTGGCGCCGAGGGCAATATCCGCTGCAGGCACTCTACGCCGAAGCCGCCCCCCCGGACATGGGGAACCATATGATGTTCCCTCGCCGCGCACTAAATGACTGTTATCACAGAGAAAAACCAGTGGTGGTTGGAGGCGGGATCGAACCGCCGACCTGTGGGTTATGAATCCACCGCTCTAACCATCTGAGCTACCCAACCCCTTACGGGACCTCGCGCGAGGTCAGTGACGACTAGGAGGCGCGAGAGGCGTGCGTATATCGCCGCCTTCGGTCGGGTTCAAGCCGCTTAAGTGCGGAAATCGCGCGAGGCGATCGGTCGCGGGCGGTTTCGGCTCGCGCAGGGAACGGCGAGGCTCCATTCTGGATGGCGACATCTGCTGTTCAGGAGAGCCTCATGCGTCCGTTCGTCCTCGCCGCTTCCGCCTCGCTCCTCGTTCTCGCCGCCGCCTGCGGGGCCAATGGCCAAGAAGGTGGAAAGGACGCCCCAGGCGCGCCGGTCGAGACCCGCCCCGCCAACAACCCGGACCAGAAGCCGGCCTTCGAAGGCCAGACGCGCGCGCCGGGCGTCCGCACCGAGGCGGCGCTGACGCACACAGTCGCGGCCTCGGGTCTGGTTCACCCCTGGGGCCTGGCCCTGTTGCCGGACCGCCAGTGGCTGGTGACCGAGCGGCCGGGGCGGATGCGCGTCGTTAGCACCGAGGGTCAGATCGGCGCGCCGATCGCCGGCCTGCCCGCCGTCGATGCGCGCGGCCAGGGCGGGCTGCTGGACGTCATCGTCGGGCCGACGTTCGCGCAGGACCGGATGATCTACTGGAGCTATGCCGAGCCGCGTGAGGGTGGAAACGGCACCGCCGTGGCGCGCGGCCGCCTGTCTGACGACCTGTCGAAGGTCGAGAACGTCCAGGTCCTCTTCCACGCCCAGCCCACCTATGACGGCGACAAGCATTTCGGCTCGTCGCTGGCCTTTGCGCCCGACGGCAAGCTGTTCATCACCCTGGGCGAGCGCTCCGACAAGCCGATGCGGCCGCAGGCCCAGGATCTCGGCTCGCACATGGGCAAGACCATCCGCATCAACGCCGACGGCAGCGTCCCCGCTGACAACCCCTTCGTCGGCCAAGCGGGCGCGCGGCCGGAAATCTGGTCGCTGGGCCACCGCAACATGCAGGGCGTCGCCGCCCAGCCGGGCACGGGCGCCATCTGGACCGTCGAGCACGGCACGCGCGGCGGCGATGAGATCAATCTGGATCAGGCGGGCAAGAACTACGGATGGCCCGGCGTCGCCTACGGCATCGAGTACAATGGCTCGGCTATCCCCGAGGCCGTCACGGCCAAGGAAGGCACGGAACAGCCGGTCTATTACTGGGACCCGGTCATCGCGCCGGGCGGCATGACCTTCTACAGCGGCGCCATGTTCCCCGGCTGGCAGGGCAACCTGCTGGTCACGGGCCTGGGCGGCAAACAGCTGGCGCGACTGGTGCTGGAGAACAACCGCGTCGTCGGGGAGGAGCGCCTGCTGACCGACCTGAACGAACGCATTCGCGATGTGGCCGTGGCCGCCGATGGATCTGTCTGGGTCATCACCGACGAGGAAGACGGCAAGCTGGTCCGACTGGCCAAACAATAGGCGCCGCCCTCGAACATCCGCTCATCCCCGCGGAAGCGGGGACCCAGTGAGAGCGCCGGTCTGAGCCCTATCCAATGACCGAAGCGCCTCAAAGCCAAAGCATTGGGTCCCCGCCTCCGCGGGGATGAGCGGGCCGGGGTGTTTCAGCCGGAATAGCTCCATCAAGGGCCTCACGCGCCTTGTTACTTGACGTTGACGTAAACGTCGGGTTTCTACGCACCAAGTTTCAATTCCAGACCCGTCCCTCAAGCAGCGAGGCGCCGCGCGCCAAGCGACAGGGACCCTAGAAGCAAGAGAGACATTCATGGCCGACGCCTACATCTACGACGCCGTGCGCACCCCGCGCGGCAAGGGCAAGAAGGACGGCTCCCTGCACGAGATCACCGCCCTGTCGCTGGCCAGCCAGGTGCTGCAGGCCCTGCGTGATCGCAACGATCTGGACACCTCGAAGGTCGACGACGTCATCCTCGGCTGCGTCTCGCCGGTGGGCGAGCAGGGCGCCGACATCGCCCGCACCGCCGTGCTGAACGCCGGCTGGGCCCAGACCACGGCGGGCGTTCAGGTCAACCGCTTCTGCGCCTCGGGTCTGGAAGCCGTGAACATGGCCGCAGCGAAAGTGAAGTCCGGCGAGGCCGACTTCGCCGTCGGCGGCGGCGTCGAGGCCATGAGCCGCGTGCCGATGGGCTCGGACGGCGGCGCCTGGCCGGTCGATCCGTCCAGCGCCTTCCCCACCTATTTCGTGCCGCAAGGCGTCTCGGCCGACATGATCGCCACCAAGTGGGGCTTCAGCCGCGCCGACGTGGACGCCTATTCGGTCGAAAGCCACAAGCGTTCGGCTCAGTCCTGGGCCGAGGGCCGCTTCAGCAAGTCGGTCATCCCGGTGCTGGACCAGCTGGGTCTGGTCCGCCTGGACCGTGACGAGACCATCCGTCCGACCACGGACATGCAGACGCTCGGCGCCCTGAACCCCTCCTTCGCCATGATGGGCGAGATGGCCTTCGACAGCGTCATCAACCAGCGCTACCCCGAGGTCGAGCGCGTCAACCACGTCCACACCCCCGGCAACTCCTCGGGCATCGTCGACGGTTCGGCGGGCGTCCTGATCGGTTCGCTGGAAGCCGGCAAGGCCCTGGGCCTGAAGCCGCGCGCCAAGATCCGCGGCGCCGCCTCGATCGGCTCGGAGCCGTCGATCATGCTGACCGGCCCGGAGTTCGTGACCAACAAGCTGCTGGGTCGTCTGGGCATGAAGTCCACCGACATCGACCTCTATGAGCTGAACGAGGCCTTCGCCGCCGTCGTCCTGCGCTTCATGCAGGCGCTCGACATCCCGCACGACAAGATCAACGTCTGCGGCGGCGCCATCGCCATGGGCCACCCCCTGGGCGCCACGGGAGCCATGATCACCGGCGTGGTGCTGGACGAGCTGGAACGCTCGGACAAGGAAACCGCCCTCATCACCCTGTGCATCGGCGGCGGCATGGGCACCGCCACCGTCATCGAACGCGTCTGATCGGGAGCGACTGACCATGGAAAACTTCAAGATCGACGTCGATGCCGACGGCATCGCCCTGATCACCTTCGACGTCCCCGGACGCTCGATGAACACCCTGACCTCGTCCGTCATGGCCGAGATTCCGCAGCTGGTGGAACGCATCAAGACCGATGACGCCATCAAGGGCGCGGTCCTCACCTCGGGCAAGGCTTCGGGCTTCTGCGCCGGCGCCGACCTGGGCGACATCGCCGGCGGCATGATCGGCGGCGCCAGCCTGCAAGACGCCTATGACGCGGGCTGGAAAATGAACGGCGCCCTGCGCGCGCTGGAAACCTGCGGCAAGCCGGTGGCTGCGGCCATCAACGGCCTGGCGCTGGGCGGCGGTCTGGAACTGACGCTGGCCTGCCACTATCGCGTGGTCGAGAACGACAACAGGATCCAGCTGGGCCTGCCCGAGATCAAGGTCGGCCTCTTCCCCGGCGGCGGCGGCACCCAGCGCCTGACGCGCCTGATCGGCGTCCAGCCCGCCATGATGGCCATGACCGAGGGCAAGTCCTTCCGTCCGAACGACGCCAAGGGCGCAGGCATCGTCCACGAGGTGGTCGAAAAGGGTCAGTCGGTCGAGGCCGCCAAGACCTGGATCAAGAACGGCGGCAAGGCCGTGCAGCCGTGGGACGACAAGGGCTTCAAACTGCCCGGCGGCGGCCCCTACCACCCGGCGGGCATCCAGAACTTCCTGGTCGGCAACGCCATGATCCGCAAGCAGACCTACGGCAACTATCCGGCCGCGACCAACCTGATGAAGGCCGTCTATGAAGGCGTTCAGGTGCCGATGGACGCCGCCCTGCGCATCGAGACCCGCTACTTCATCAAGACCCTGATGACGCCGCAGGCCCAGGCCATGATCCGCAGCCTCTTCCTGTCCAAGCAGGAACTGGACAAGGGCGCCGTGCGTCCGGCGGGCGTGCCCAAGTCGGACGCCAGGAAGGTCACGGTCCTGGGCGCCGGCATGATGGGCGCGGGCGTGGCCTATGTGCAGGTCATGGCCGGCATCGAAACCGTCCTGATCGACCAGACCCAGGAAGCCGCCGACAAGGGCAAGGCCCACGTCGAGGAACTGCTGAAGAAGCGCCTGTCGCGCGGCCAGATGACCCAGGAGAAGTTCGACGCCACCCTGGCTCTCGTCACCGCCACCACCGACTATGATCACATCAAGGGTTCGGACCTGGTCATCGAGGCCGTGTTCGAAAACCGCGAGATCAAGGCCGACGTGACCAGGCGCGCCGAGGCCCAACTGGCTGAAGGCGCCGTCTTCGGCTCCAACACCTCGACCCTGCCGATCACCGGCCTGGCCGAGGCCTCGGTTCGTCCCGAGGACTTCATCGGCATCCACTTCTTCTCGCCCGTCGACAAGATGATGCTGGTCGAGATCATCCTCGGCGAAAAGACCGGCCCGGCCGCCATCGCCAAGGCCATCGACTATGTGCTGAAGATCAAGAAGACCCCGATCGTCGTCAACGACAGCCGCGGCTTCTACACCTCGCGCTGCTTCGCCACCTATGTGGCCGAAGGCCTGGCCATGCTCGAAGAGGGCTATGCTCCGGCCCTGATCGACAACATCGGCCGCATGACCGGCATGCCGCGCGGCCCGCTGGAAATGCACGACGACGTGGCGCTGGACCTGTCGGTCAAGGTCGCCAAGCAGACCCAGGCCGACCTGGGCGACGCCTATGTGCCGCTGCCCGGCGCCCATATCGTGCAGAAGATGGTCGAGGACCTGGGCCGCTATGGCCGCAAGAACGGCAAGGGCTTCTACGACTACGATACCAAGCCCAAGACCCTGTGGGCGGGCCTGTCCGATCTGGCCCCGGTCACGATCAAGGACTCGACGCCCGAACTGGTCGAGGATCAGAAGAACCGTCTGCTGTATCGTCAGGCCATCGAGGTCGCGCGCTGCTGGGAAGAGGGCGTCATCGACGACCCGCGCGAGGCCGACGTCGGCGCCATCCTGGCCTGGGGCTTCGCGCCCTGGACCGGCGGCCCGATCACCTTCATCGACCAGACCGGCCTCAAGGCCTTCGTGGCCAAGGCCGACGACTACGCCGCCCGCTACGGCGACCGCTTCCAGGTCCCGCAACTGCTGCGCGACATGGCCGCCAAGAACGAGACCTTCTACGGCCGCTTCGCCCCGGAGAAGAAGGCGGCCTGATCAGGCTTCCACAACTGAACGGAAAGGGCGGCTCGCAAGAGCCGCCCTTTTCTTTGGGCGCTACGCTCGCCGCCACCACCCCCCGTCATCCCGGAAAGCGCGAAGCGCCTATCCGGGACCCAGATGGTGGAAGTGCTTGAACCGTCGCCGCATATGAAGCCGCCGTCTGGGTCCCGGCTCTCCGCTACGCTGCGGCCGGGATGACGGCAGGTAAGGACCGCGCTCAAGCAGCGCGGCGAGCGATAGCGCCCTAAATGTCCTACCTGCTCCTGAACACCCGAGAGGCCGCATAGCCCGTCAGCGCCGCCAGCAACACGCACAGCACGCCGTAGGACCATGGCCGCCGGTGGGCGAACTCATAGATGTCGCGCTCCAGCCCCACCTTCTCGACCGTCAGGGTCAGGTTGGACACCGACACCGGCGCCCCCTCCTGAAACAGCCAGACCTCGGCGTAGTATTTGCCGGTCGGGGCCACGGTCGGCAGCTCGACCTCGGCGCGGAACAGGCCCTTGTCGACGAACTGCACCCCGTCGGGATCGGTGTTGTAGAGGGCCGCCGCCTCCTTCAGCCGGATCACGGCGCGGCGCCAGTCGAGGTAGTTCTCGCCCAGACGGCTGACCACCACGTCGCGCACGCCATAGCGGGTGACGGTGCGGCTTTCTTCGGGGGCGTCGATGCGCAGGTGATCGACGCCGACGCCGAGCCGCCGAAGTTGGCCGAAGTCGGCCACGTCCGACAGGGGCCGGGTCGAGGCGGTCATGTAGAAGCCGGGCGCGCCCTCGAACAGGACCGGGCGGCTGTTCAGCCAGACGCCCATGTTGCGGGTCTTCTTGACCAGACGCACCGGGGCGTCCGGTCCCCGCACCACCACCACCACGTCGGCGGGCACGTCGGTCGGATTGAACACCGCGCCGTACAGGACGATGGATGCGCCGCGGAAGCTGGAGTCGACCTTGACCTGGGCGTCGGTCAGGGCGGCGGCGACGCGCACCTCGCCTTCGGTCGCGACCGAGCGTTCGATGGTTCCCGGCGCGACCATGGGCGCGGGTTCGGGCGGCAGGGCCTGGAACATCAGTCTCCCACCCCCGGCGCCAGAAGGAACAGATCACTGGGCCGCACGAACAGCTCCAGCCCCATCTGAATGCCGACCAGAAGCACGATCAGGCCGAGGGCCGCGCGCATCTCCTCCGCCCGGAACCGACCCGACAGCTTCGCCCCGAACTGGGCGCCGACGACCCCGCCCAGCAGCAGGATGGTCGACAGGACGATGTCCACCGTCTGGTTGCGCCCGGCCTGCAGGATGGTGGTGATGGCCGTGGTGATGATGATCTGGAACAGGCTGGTCCCAACCACGACGCCGGCCCGCATCCGCAGCACATAGAGCATGGCCGGCACCAGGATGAAGCCGCCGCCCACCCCCATGATGGCCGACAGAATGCCCGCGAAGACGCCCAGGCCGAAGGGCGGAATGGCGCTGATATAGAGGCCCGAGCGGGGAAAGCGCATGCGGAACGGCAGGCCGTACAGCCACATGGGGCGACGACGCTCCTTGCGCGGCGGGGTCTCGCCCCGGACCCGATGCAGGATCTGCGTCAGGCTCTCGTACAGCATCATGCTGCCGATCAGGCCCAGGAAGACCAGATAGGAGACGGCCACGACCAGATCGGCCTGACCCAGCAGCCGCAGATAGCGAAACATCTCGACGCCCGCGAGCGCGCCGAGCGCCCCGCCCACGGCCATGATGCCGCCGATGCGGTAGTCGACCGCCTTCATGCCCGAATAGCGGATCACGCCCGAGGTCGAGGAGGCGACGACGTGGCTGGCCTGGCTGGCGACGGCCACGGTCGGGGGAATGCCCATGAAGACGAGGACGGGCGCCATCAGGAAGCCGCCGCCGATGCCGAACAGGCCCGAGACAAAGCCGACCAGCGCGCCCAGCAGAACCAGGAACGGCCAGTTCACCGAAACCTCGGCGATCGGCAGGTAAATATCCACGGCACGCGCCTTCGGCTGGAAGGGAACGCAGAACTGCGCCGGAAAGGCGACTAAGGCTTCTGGTCTTAGCGAGGGCCGCGACGAACCGCCACCCCCGCCGCCGTTTCGACGCGTTTCGCTATGCCACCGGCTCGACCGTAAAGGCGTCCGCCGCCTCGCGCGCCACGCGACGCGTCTCGGCCGAGGTCACGGGCGTCAGCCGCTGCACCGCCGCCAGCGCCTGCTGGTCGCCGCGCCGGGCCGCGATCATGTACCATTTGAAGGCCTCGGTCGCATTGGCGGCCACGCCGACGTCGCCCTTCTCGTAGAGATAGGCGACATTGTACTGGCTATCGACGCGCCCCGCCTCGGCGGCCTTCTTGAGCCAGATCAAGGCCTCGGCCCGGTTCTGGGCTCCGCCTTCGCCGTCGAACAGTTGCATGCCGTAGTAGTGCATGGCGCGGGGCTCGCCGCCCTCGGCCGCGCGCCGCGCCCAGGCGCGCGCCTCGACCGGATCGGGGGGCAGGCCGGCGCCGCCTTCCTGATAGAGGGCGGCCAGACGCATCTGCGCCGGGCCGTAGCCCAGGTTGGCCGCGCGCTTCAGCGGCTCCAGTCCGCTGTCGTCGCCGCTGTCGATCAGTTGCACCGCGCGCGTGAACAGAGCCGCGCCCTCGGTCGCCGCCACATCGGGCGACGGCACGGCCTCGGTCGGCGTGGCGCTGAGGGCCACGGCGGCGATCGGCGCCGGGTCTGCCTGCGAGCTCGGAACCGCACCGCCCGTCAGCGTCGCCATGTCGGGCAGGACCAGGCCCGAACCCTCCGCCAGTTGCAGCGAGGCGTAGCCGCCGCCGGTCGCCAGGGCGGCCACCGCCATAGCCCCCAGGGCCTTGCGCATGGTCGAGCCTTCTCGGCTGGCCTGCTTGTCCAGACGCTCCTGCAGCTTGGACTTGCCGCCGCGTTTCAGGCCGAAGCCCTTGCGCGGGACGTCGTCGGCGCTGGACATGGCGGCGCGCGCCGCATCCAGGGTGTCGCGGGTCGAGGCGCGCCCGGCGGCGGCCCCGGCCTTGAGCGCGTCAGGATCGATGAAGTCGATCTCGGCCGAGAAGCCGTCGTCGCCCTGATCCTCGCCCGGACCATCGACCAGCGGCGGCAGCCCGGCGAAGCTTTCCGTCTTGGACTCGTCCTCGACCTGAAACTCGTCCCGCACGTCGCCCGCTGCGACGCCGTCGAAATCATCGGCGATGAAGTCGCTGACCGCGAAGCCCGGCTCGACAAAGACCGAGTCCTCTTCGTTCACCAGGTCGGGCGAGACGGCGCCGAAACGGGCGCGGTCGGGGCTGGAGCCAAACGGAGTCGTCGGCGCGGCCTCGACATCGTGGGCCGAAGCAAAGACGTTCAGTTCGGCGTCCAGAGGATCGGCGAAGACCGGCTCGGGATCGCGCACCGTCGGCGACGGGAAGGGCGCGGCGTCCAGCACCCCGCCCAAAGTGTCGTCGGACCAGATATCGTCGGCGAAGGCGGCGGCGCGCCAGTCGCCGCTCGGGCTGTCCGCCGGGCTCCACGGCGCGGGCTCGGGGCTTTCCAGCGGGATATCGCGGCGCACGGCGCGCGCGCCACGCTGTTCGATGCTTTCGCGAGCCTCGGCCAGCAGGCGCGCGGTGCGCTCCTCGCTCTGACGCATCCGCTCGCCCAGCTCGCCCGAGGCGCGGTCGTAGCGTTGCTCGATCTTGTCTGTGTTCTCGGCCAGGCGGCGGCCGATGTCGTCCAGGGCCTGGGCCGAGCGGCGCTCCGACTGGGCGATGCGCTCGGACAGACGATCCGAGATGCGGGTGATCTCGCCGCCCAACCGCTCCAGCGCCAGGGCGTGCTGATCGTCGGAACGGGTCAGGCGCTGGTCCACGGCCTGGGCGTGACGCTGCATCTCGCGATCCAGCTTCTCGTTCAGCGCCTGCCCGAGAGCTTCCACGTCCGCCGCAGCGCCGCCGGCCTCAACCTTCTCGACGCGGGCGTTCAGGTTCTGGGCGATGCGCAGGACCTCGCGGCCCATGGCCTCGACGGCGTCGGCCGAGCGCTGCTCGGAGGCGCGGGTCTGATCCCCGATCGCCGCCAGGGCCCGCTCGATGCGGTCCACGCGGCCTTCGGTTTCGACCACGTCAAGACGACGCATCATCTCGACTCGACTGCCCTCGACCTGACGGGTCAAGGTCTCGGCCAGCTTCTCGAAGCGCGTGGCTTCGCGGCTGTGCTCAGGCTCGACGCGGCCCTCGGCGTCGCGCAGACGCAGGTCCAGCGCCGCAAAGGACCGTTCCAGCCCCTTCAGGGCCTCGGAGGTGCGCGCCTGAGCCTCGTCCAGACGTTGCCCCACCTGGGCGAGAACGTCCGTGCCCGGTCCGGGGCCGGCGGCCTGCTCGACCGCCTCCATGCGCGCGCGCAGGTCGCCGATGGTGGTGCGCTGACGCTCGTCCAGATCAAACAGGCGGCTGGACAAGGTCCCCAGGGCGGCGTCCAGACGGGCGAAGCCCTCCTCGCTTTTGGGGCCGGCTTCCTGCTCGAAGCGGCGCAGTCGCTTGTGGCCTTCCCGCAGTTCATCGGCGATGTCGTCGATGCGGCGGGCGTAGCCCAGGCCGATCTCGTCCTGTTTTTCAAGACGGCGCACCAGACCGGCCACGGCCTGGTCGACGCCCTGGATGGCGACGGTCGAGTGCCGCTCGACGGCTTCCAGACGGTCGGCGATGACTTCCAGAGAAGCCCCGAGGCGCGCGGACCGGTCGTCCTCGCGACCATAGACATCGTCCAGACGACGCGAGCGGCTGCGGCGGTCATAGGGGTCGGGAATGGGCGTGCGGCGCGGCAGGGGCGTGACGCCCTCGTCCTCGTCCGGCTCGTCCATGATCATGGAATTCAGCCACTCGCCGAGCGTCATGCCAGAGCGACGCGCAAGGTCCTTGGCGATCTCGCGAGCCTTGGGGTCGATCCCCTTCACGCTCCACGGCGCTGCTGCGCTCACTGATTCGCCTCCCGAGCCTTTGTGGGACGCTACCGCTCCAGATCAAGCGTGTAAACGTATCGTTAACCGCAACATCTGGCGCCGCGGCGAACGAATCACCGGCAACGCTTGATCGCGACACAGCGCTTTTCGCGCCGACATGGTTAACGTCGCGTTTAGATTCATCTTCTGGCGGTTTTCCGCCTTGCGAAGCGGCGCCGCAAACGCCAACTGCCCTCGCCATGAGCCCTTCCCTGACCTTGATCCTGCTGGCCGTCTCGACCGCCGTCGCCGTCTTTTCCGGCTGGCGCGGGGCCCGCCCGCCGGACCTGTCGAAGGGGCCGCGCATGATGCCGTGGCGGTTCATCATGCTGGTCGCGGGGGCGTTGACCTTCCTGCTGCTGATCCACCTGGCCTCGGTGCTGGGCGGCCGCACCTTCCCGGTCTGACGGAACGGGACGGCCCTCCGACGGTTCTTCTGCCTCACGCAAGAGCAAGGAGACGCCGGATGAGCCATGATCTGACCCCCGCAGAGGCCGAAGCCGAATTCTGGAAAAGCCTGAAGCACAGCAACACGGGCATGCTGGGCCTGGACCGGCCCGGCTATCATAGCCAGCCGATGACCGCCTTCCGCGAGGAAGAGACCGGGACGATCTGGTTCTTCACCCGAAACGACACCGACCTGGCGCGCGATGTCGCCACGTCCGGCCAGTCCGCCATGTTCAGCTATGGCTCCAAGGACCAGAAGGTCTGGGCCTGCGTCCACGGCCAACTGTCGGTGCACGGCCAGGACCGGGCGATCATCGACCGTCACTGGAACCCGGTGCTCGCCGCCTGGTATCCGGGCGGCAAGGACGATCCCGACCTGACCCTCCTGCGCTTCGACGCCGACGACGGCCGGGTCTGGGTCAGCGACGGCGGCCTGTTCAAGTTCGCCTATGAGATCGCCAAGGCCAATGCGACCAAGACCCTGCCCGACGCCGGCGGCGTGGCCGACGTCAATCTGCAGTAGGTCAGAACGGAGCAGCGGGCGCTGCTTCAGTCACAGACAGCGCCCGCCGGCCCTCAAGCAGCGCGAAGCGCGTTAGAGCCAAAAAGGAATGAGCAGGCGAGTTTCACTCGCCGGCGAAACACCAGGCCAGCACCGCCTTCTGGGCGTGAATGCGGTTCTCGGCCTCGTCCCAGATCACGGATTGGGGGCCGTCGATGACGGCGTCCGTCACCTCTTCGCCCCGGTGCGCCGGCAGGCAGTGCAGGAAGACGGCGTCGGCGTTGGCCAACTCCATCAGGGCCTCATCGACCTGATAGGGCTCAAACGCCGCCAGGCGGGCCTCGTAGTCCTGATCGCCCATCGACACCCAGGTGTCGGTCACGACCACGTCGGCGCCAACCACCGCCTCGCGCGGGTCGCTGGTCAGGTGAACGTGAGCCCCGCCCTTTTCCAGGTCGCGCAGGTCGGGGTGGTATTCCGCCGGACAGGCGACGTTCAGGCGGAAGCCGAACTTGGCCGCCGCGTGCATGAAGCTGTGGCAGACATTGTTGCCGTCCCCGACCCAGGCGATGGTCTTGCCCTCGATCGGACCCAGATGCTCCTCGATCGTCAGCAGGTCGGCCAGGATCTGGCACGGGTGGCTGCGGTCGGTCAGGCCGTTGACCACCGGCACGGTCGAGACGCGGGCGAAGCGCTCGACGTCCTCATGATTGTTGGCGCGGATCATCACGGCGTCGACCATGCGCGACAGGACCTTGGCCGTGTCCTCGACCGGCTCGCCGCGGCCCAGCTGCATATCGGAAGCGGTGGCGATGATGGCCGAGCCGCCCAGCTGGCGGATGGCCGCGTCGAAGCTGAAGCGGGTGCGCGTCGAGTTCTTCTCGAAGATCATGGCCAGGACGCGGTCCTTGCCCGGCGCGTCGGCGTCGGCACGCCCCTTCGGCCAGCCCTTGCGCGCCTTCTTGCGGGCGTGGGCGTCGTCCAGGATGGCGCGCAGGTCGGCCGCGTCGAGCCGGTGAATGTCGAGGAAGTGGCGGGTCAATTCAGATGATCCAGATTGTCTTTCAGGTCACAAGCGTAAAGCCATTGGTCGATCTCCATCGCAGACCAACCCATCGCATTTGAGGAGATCTTCACGAGCGAGACGTAGTCGACCCACTCTTTCGAACTGTAAGCGCGCATCATTTGCTTGGCGCTACCGCGTTCCAATCGGGTGCCGGTCCGCACGAAGCCCAAATGGTTTAGCGTCGTCCAGGCTCGCCGGTCGATTACTGGCCATCTATCCGGATGCGTCCAGCACAGCAGCGCCGAGGCGCGCGGAATATCTACTCCGCGCAAACTCGTAAGAAGGCCAATCCTCACACGCTCATCTTCAAGCTTAGATGAAAACGCAATACGTGTAACGGCCTCAACGATATGGGGCTCGTTCAACGCAACATAATGCATGCCCTGCGAAGACTTCAGCTTTGCTAGACGTAAGAACTCATCGAACTTTAAGTAGCCGCGCTCACGAACCGGCGCCATCAAGGCAGAAAGCGCACGAACCTCATCAAGTAGCGGCGGCCGGAGCGATGGCCAGCCGCGCGCCTCAATGATTCCCGCTAGCTTCCTGCCTTCCGCTTCCATCAGACCGTCAGCTTGGTGCGGGCGAACTCGCAGGCCGTTTCGAACTTCTCGACCGCCTCGCGGGCCTCTTCGAGGGTGATGTTCAGCGGCGGCAGGATGCGGACCAGGTTATCGCCGCCGCCGGCGACCAGCAGTTTGGCCTCGTCGCGAGCCCAGCCCATGAAGTCGCGGTTGTTGGGGACCAGCTTGACGCCCACCAGCAGACCCTTGCCGCGCACCTCGACGATCACGTCGGGGAAGCGCTCCGCCAGGCCGTTCAGCTGCTGCTTCAGATAGCCGGCGACCTCGTTGACGTTGGCGATGACGGCGTCCGACGACACCTCGTCAAAGGCGGCCTGACCGACGGCCATGGCCAGGGGGTTGCCGCCGAAGGTCGAGCCGTGGGCGCCGACCGTCATGCCCTTGGCCGCTTCGGCCGTCGACAGGCAGGCGCCGATGGGGAAGCCGCCGCCCAGGGCCTTGGCGATGGCCATGATGTCCGGCGCCATGCCGGCCCATTCGTGGGCCCATAGCTTGCCGGTCCGGCCCATGCCGCACTGGACCTCATCGAAGATGATCAGGACGCCATGCGCGTCGCACAGTTCGCGCAGGCCGCGCAGGCACTGTTCCGGCATGGCGCGGCAGCCGCCCTCGCCCTGCACCGGCTCGACGATGATGGCGGCGGTGGTCGGGTTGGCGATGGCGGCCTTGATGGCGTCGTGGTCGCCCCACTTCAGCTGATGGAAGCCTTCCATCTTGGGCCCGAAGCCCTCGGTGTAGCTGGGGTTGGCGGCGGCGTTGATCGCGCCATAGGTGCGGCCGTGGAAGGAGCCGTCGAAGCCGTAGATGTCGATGCGTTCCGGCTGGCCGTTGGCCGAGTGGAACTTGCGCGCCGTCTTCAGCGCGCACTCGACGGCTTCCGTGCCCGAGTTGGTGAAGAAGACCACGTCGGCAAACGACTTTTCGCACAGGGCGTCGGCCAGGGCGTCCTGGCCCGGAATCTTGAAGATGTTGGAGACGTGCCACAGCTTCTCGGCCTGATCCTTGACCGCCTGCACCAGCTTGGGGTGGGCGTGGCCGAGGGCGTTGGTCGAGATGCCCGAGACGCAGTCCAGATACTCGGTCCCGTCGGTGGACCACAGGCGGACGCCCTGGCCGCGCTCCACTTCCAGCGGCGCGCGATTGTAGACACCCATCAGATGACCGGACACAGGCAGACTCCATAAAGCGAGACGGCCCCGGCGCACCTGCGACGGGACCGCTTCAAAAAAGGGTGAGGACTTGTCGGGCGCTATTTGCGCTTAGTCAACACCGCGCCGACCACTGTCAGCGCAGTTGCGCGTCCAGTTTCTGGATCAGGGCCGCATAGGTGGCGCCGGCGGTGGCGATGGTCGCGCCTTCGACAGCCTCGATGGCGTCGTCCTTGGAGTGGATGACGCGGAAGACCTGGGGCACGAAGCCCTCGGCCAGGCCGTTTTCCTTGCCGCCGTTGAAGGCCAGCCACATCTGGTGCGCGCCGACCTGATCCTGGAAGCCCAGCGACACCACGGGCACGCCCGCCGCCGAGAAGGCGCGGTCGTCCGAAGGCGGATACTCGGGGAAGCCCACGCACTGCATCGCCCGCTCGGCGCACAGCTCCTGGGTGGCACGCGTGACGAAGGCCGACTGCGGCCCGTTGTTCTGGCCGTACATCAGGGTGTCGCCATAGGCGGCGACGTCCGAGTTCACCACGGCGGCGACATTGGCGACGCCGTGCGCCTCGATCCACTTCCTGGCGCCGATCAGGCCCAGCTCTTCCTGATCGAAGAAGATGACGCGGACCCGGTGGGTCAGCGGCTTGTCTCGCAGGATCTTGGCCGCTTCGATCAGGGCCACGACCGAGCCGGCGTTGTCGATCACGCCTTGCGACATCGTCCCGTCGCGCAGCTTGACCGCGTCATAGTGGGCGGTGAGCAAAATCTCCTTCGGACCATCGCCAATCGTCACGACGACATTGGCGCCCTGCATCGGCCCGGCGCGACCGCCGCCCTCGAAGGTCTCGACGGTCGGGTTGAAGCCGGCGGCGCGCAGCTGGCCCACCAGAACGGTCATCCGCTCGGCGTTGGACGGCTGGACGTAGGCGCCGACCTGGGCCTTCAACGCTTCCGCGTCTTGAGCGGCCGCAGGCGTGGACAGAAGCGCAGCGGCGGCGACGGCCGACGCCAGAACGGATCGAAACAGCATAAGAACCTCCCAAGCCCCTCCCCTGGGGCGTTCGGTTCTGCCTAATGGTTCAACTCTTCAGACGCCAGCCCGAGCGGAACACCAGCCAGCAGGCCGCGCCCATCAGCACGGTCAGCACGGCGCTCATGATGACGCCGATCATCAGATTGCCCTCGGCATGACCGATGAAGCCGGCCCGGAAGCCGTCGATCAGGTAGAAGAAGGGGTTGAAGCGGCTGATGCTGGCGAACGGCTCAGGCAGGCTGTCGATCAGGTAGAAGGTGCCGGACAGGAAGGTCATCGGCATGACCACGAAGTTCTGCACCGCCGACAGGTGGTCGAACTTCTCGGACCACAGGCCCGCCAACACGCCCGTCATCCCCATCAGCAGCGAGGCGATCAGGCCGAACCAGACGATCAGGGCGATGTTGGCCACGCCCAGCTTGGCGAACGGAAGGACGCACAGGGCGGTCACCAGACCGACCGCCACCCCGCGCGTCGCCGCGCCCAGGGTGAAGCCGATGGTCAGCTCCAGCGGGCTGAGCGGCGGGGTCAGGAAGTCGGTGGCCGTGCCCATGATCTTGGCCTGGATCAGGCTGGACGAGGCGTTGGCGAAGGCGTTCTGAAGGATGGCCATCATGATCAGGCCGGGCGCCACGAACTCGGCGAAGGGGGTGCCGTGCAGCGGCGGCCGCGCCCCCTTCAGCGCCACCACGAAGACCAGCATGTAGAGCAGGGTCGTCACCACCGGGGCCGCCACCGTCTGGGCGCCCACCTTCCAGAAACGGCGCACTTCGCGCAGGTAAAGGGTGCGCAAGCCCACCCAGTTGATGCCGTCGTATCGACGCGGCTGGGGCAGGCCGGAGGGGCGAGTAGAGGCGAGATCGGTCTTCATGGAGGCCCAGATGCGCCCGCTAAGCTGGTTTCGCAAGGCGCCCGACGTTCGATGAAGCGGCGCAAAACTGATTCAAAACGGGACGTTAACCACACTACATCTGGTTTCTGTGGACAGCTGAATTGCCACATCTTGCGTGTTTTAAGGGCTGCTTTACGATTAGTAGCAGGTCGAGGCGGGGAAATTCGTCGGCGACCCAAGATATTGAATCCGATCCCCGGGAGGGTGGCCATGACCACAGCTAGCTGGACTGAAGACCGCGTCGGCGCGCTGAAGAAGCTCTGGCTGGAAGGCCAGTCGGCAAGCCAGATCGCCAAGACCCTCGGCGGCGGCGTGACCCGCAACGCCGTGATCGGCAAGGTGCACCGCCTGGGCCTGT
>RCUK01001165.1_pt1 | contig 17736 bp, 16 predicted proteins | sample 2166381 | NCBI WGS metagenome assembly RCUK01 (sample SAMN09932809, study PRJNA488358) | compost metagenome | isolation source: compost soil in an enriched community | place: Germany: Experimental Botanical Garden | reverse complement strand
GCATGGGCATCACGGACAGTAGCGCGCAGGCGCCGGGCGGCAGGGTGTCGCCCGACAGCACAGGCGTGTCCGCCATGCGTTGCGGCACGATGTCGCCGGGCGGCAGGCTGGGCGCCACCGCGTCCCAATCAATGTGGGCGGGCTTGGCGTCGGCGGGGTTCAGGGCCAGCACGGCCGTTGCGCCGTCCGTGCTGTCGCGCAGGATCAGCGTGGCGCGGCCATCGCGGCCGCCCAGCACGCAAGGCAACCCCGTGGGCAGCCCCGTGGGCAGGTCCTGGCCGCTTAGACATTGGTTGATGTCCTGGATTTGAGCGGGCGCGTCGATCTCGGCTTCCGTCGCCATCCAGCCGTTGCCGCAGAAGGCGGCGGCCCAGGCCCCGCGCTGATCGGCGTCAGGCCGGTTGGGGGCGTGGCCGTCCAGCGGCTGCGTGCTGGCCAGCACCGGCGCCACCCGCTGTAGCCGCGCGGCTTCTTCGGCAAGCCAGGCGGACTTGTAGTCCCACCAGGGCAAGGACGAAAACACGCCGTCAAAGCCCGCATTGCGCAGCGCGTCCAGTTGCGGCTGGGTCAGGCCGGGTGTCCAGGCCAGGCAGCGGGGCGGGGTGGAATGTTGGTGCAGCGGGGTCAACAGGTCGCGCCAGCTTGTGGCCGGCAGCGCCTGCGGAGATTCAAAGACAAAACCGGCCACGCCCGCGTCGACCCAGCGCAACAGCCGTTCGGCCCATGCCTGCGCAAACTCAGGTGGCGGTTCGCGGTTCAGCGCCATCACGCCCCAGGTGCTCAGCGGCAGGCGCGGGTCGCGGGCGGGGTTGTCAGGCGGCGCGTGGTACCAGCCGGGCTGGGCCGTGGCGGCGCTTGCATCGACCGACACGCGGTCCAGCACCACCCGCAGCATCAGCGTCAAGCCTTGCGCCGAGGCGGCGCGCGCCAGGCGGCCAAGGCGATCGGTAATGGGCTCGGTGCCATCGCCGGCCGGACTCAGGTCGGCATCAATGGGCGCCAGCGTGCGCGCACCGGCCGACCGCAGCCAGGGCGGCGGAATCAGCACGGCGTTGAAGCCGGCTTGCTGGATGCGGGCCAGCCGGGCTTGCAGCGTGGCGGGGTCGCCTGCCGTCGGCGCGCCGTCCGGCAAACCCTGGGGCGCGTGGCAGATGCGCGGCGCGGCGGGCAAAGAGGGATCGGGCGTCGGGGCAGCAGCCATGGGCATTCGCCTTTTCAGATGGGCATCGGCATGGAGCCGCGGGCCTGCCGCGTGCGCCGTTGACGAGTTTCCGCCGGACTGTCCGCCGAGGAGGCCGTGGCGGACTGCGCGGCTGCTTGCACAGCGGTCTCGTCCACGTCGGCGCGATCGGTCAGGGAATCAAGCAGGTCCTCGTAAGCGCCCACGGCACGCTGCCAACTGAAGTCGGTGCTCATGGCGTTGCGCTGCATGGCGCGCCACAGCGTGGGGTGCCGGCGCAGATGCATGGCGCGCGACAAGGCATCGGCCATGGCGTCGGGGTGGTCACCGTCAAACAGCAGGCCGTTGGCGAACGCCATGGCGGTCAGCGGGACGTCGGTACCCGGGTCTTCGATGGTGTCGGCCATGCCGCCCACGCGCGAACCGATCGGCACGGTGCCGTAGCGCATGGCGTACAGCGGCGTCAGGCCAAAGGGCTCGAAGCGGCTGCCGTGCAGCAGGATGTCGCCCCCGGCGTGCAGGCGATGCGCGCCGGCTTCGTTGTAGCCGATGCGGGTTGCGCAGCGCTGCGGGTAGCGGTCGGCCAGCGCCTTCAGCGCGGCTTCCAGGCGGCGGTCACCCTGGCCCAGGATGGCTACCTGCATATCCGGGTGGGTATCCAGGGCGCGTGGCAAGGCCTCGGCGGCAACGTCGGCCATCTTCTGGTCGGTCAGGCGGCTGCCCATCACGACCAAGCTGGCTTGCGGGTCGGCGGCCAAGCCGAATTCGCGTTGCAGCACGGTCTTGCACAGCCGCTTGTTGGCCATGTCGGTGGCGGTGTAGCGCAAGGGGCCCAGGTGCGGGTCGCGCGCGGGGTCCCACAGCACGGTGTCGATGCCGTTCGGAATGGCAGTCAGGTCGGCGGCGCGCTCGCGCAGCAAGCCGTCCAGCCCGCAGCCAAATGCCGGGGTCAGGATTTCGCGGGCGTAGGTGTGGCTGACAGTGGTGACGCGGTCGGCGTGGGCGATGCCGGCCTTCATGAAGTTCAGTTTGTTCCAGGCCACGCTGGCGTGCTCGCCCCGGAAGGCGGGGGCAATGCCGAAAGCTGCCGCATCCTCTAGCGGGAACTGGCCTTGGAATGCCATGTTGTGAATGGTCAGTACGGATTTCACGTCGTCCAGGCCCGCCTGGCGCATCAACATCGGGACCAGCGCCGCGTGCCAGTCGTGCGCATGCACCACATCGGGGCGGGCCAGGCCCGGCACGCCGCGCGCGAGGCGCACGGCAGCATGCGACAGGGCGGCATAACGCAGACCGTTGTCGGGGTGTTCCTGGCCGTCTTCGTCTACATACAGGCCGGCGCGGTCATAAAGCGCATCGTTTTCCAGCAGCAGGAAGGGCAGTTCGGACGCGGGGCATACCCCGGCCAGCAGACGGGCGTCGCCGCCCGGCAGGTCTTCCAGCCGCGCCACTTCGCGCACGCCTTCCAGGCGCTTGGCGGCGCCTCGGTAGGCGGGCAGCAAGACGGTGGCGGGCACGCCCCGCTGGACCAAGGCCCGCGCCATGCCCGTGATGGCATCGCCCAAGCCACCGGTCTTTGCCAGGGGGAATGCTTCGGCAGCCACTATAAGAATTGTCGTCGCCATGCTTGTTGCTCCGGGAAGGTCGGAGGGCCGCTGAAAAAGTGGGCCCGATTCCGTAAGGCCTTCTTATGCGCAAGTGGCGTGCCCAAAACAGCGCGGTGCGGGTGGGCGCGGGCTTGGGCACGGGCTAACCCCTGGGCGCGAGTCGGCGTTACTGGCGTTTTTGCTGGCGTTTGTAAATTTGGGAGCAGCGCAACAAATTGCGTCTTACAGCCTCGGGCAAGAAGGTTTTTGGTAGGCGAGCGGGTGGCCGGGAATGGGGGGGCGGCGGGCACGGCGTTTGCGGACAGGGTGGGTCCTACCACCTAGACGCTGAACGGATGTTCGGCAAAGGAGACACAGCATGGAAACTCAAACGAATATCGTGGGCGGCCCCAAGAGCAACCCCGGCGGTCCGGGCCCGGAAGTGATGGCCGCCAGTACGCTGGAAGGCAATGACGTCTACAACTCGGCGGGCGAAGATCTGGGGTCCATCAAGGAAATCATGATCGACGTGCCCCGGGGCCGCGTGGCCTACGCGGTGCTGTCGCGCGGCGGCGTGCTGGGTATCGGCGACAAGCTCTTCGCCATTCCGTGGAAGGCGCTCACGCTGGACACCGACCGCAAGTGCTTCGTGCTGGACATCGACGAAGAAACGCTGAAGAACGCGCCGGGCTTTGACAAGGACAATTGGCCGAGCATGGCCGACGAGACGTGGGCGCGCAACCTGCATACGTATTACAAGCAGGATATCTATTGGTAGGCCACTAGCCGGGGCCATCAGCGCATGGCTCGGGCGGCACCTACCATCAAGGCACCGGCCGCGGGTCCCCCATCCGTGCGCCGGTCACCATTTCAGTCACCCAATTCACCAACACCGAGGTATAGGCCCGCTGCGCGGATTTTTCCGTCAGTGCGTGGTCGGCGCCGTCGATGATGCGATGCGTCATCGAATGCGAGCGGCGGAACGCCGAGCGGTAACTCATGATGGTGGAATGCGGAATGAAGGTGTCGTGCTCGGCCTCCACGATCAACACATCGCCGCTGAATTCCGCGCAAGCTTTCAGGGCGCGGTTGGTTTCCGGCGCGACGTAGGTGTTGCGATAGGCGCGCAGCGTTTCCCGGTTCAACTGGTTTTTCGGCAGCAGCCATTCTTCATCGCGGTACAAGGCGGGCACGTGCAACGCCAGCCAGCGCACGCGGCGCAGGCTGCTCAGCAGCGCGGCCAGATAGCCGCCATAGCTGCTGCCCACCACCGCGACCGACCCCGAATCCAGCGACGGATGGGTGGCAAGCAGGTCGTAGGCCGCCATCACGTCGCGCAGGTTATCTTCGCGCGTGACTTGTAATTGCTGCTCGCGCGTGGCCGCATGGCCGCGCAGGTCGAAGGTCAGGCAGACGCAGCCCAATGCGGCGATGCCCTTGGCGCGCGACAAATCGAATTCCTGGCTGCCGCCCCAACCGTGAATGAACAACACGCCGGGCACCTTGTTCTCGGGTGTCAGGAAGGTGCCGTCCAGCACCTGGTCGTCAACCGACAGCGCGATGGGATTACTGTGCGCGGCCATTGCCAGCCTCCAACGCTTCTCCGTTCTCCAATTTCTCCGTTTCCTCCAGCACCCCGGCCGACTTGCTGATGTGGCCCACCGCCGTATCCACGCCATGAAAGATCAGATGCTGCGGAATCGGCTGTGCGTGGTCCCGCCCATAGCGTTCGCGGGTGGCGGCGCGCACCGACGCCAGCGACGGCGACAGCGCAAACGCCTGCATCGCGGCCAGCTCCGCAAGACTTGCGCCGCCCGCCCGCCATGACTGCTCCAACACGCCGGCCCGCGCCTGACCCGCGCGGTTGGTGCCGAACGCCACGTCGTAATTACGGCGCGAGGCGAACAACTGCGGGTAGGCGGTAGACACCGCCGTGTCGTAATGGCAGGCCATGGCCACGGCCTGCCGTTCGGGGTCCGTCAGATCCAAGGCGCGCAGGTCGTCGAAACCACCGCGCGCCACCCGCAGCACCGACCCGCCGTAGACGGCTATGCCCTGGTTGTCGGGCGTGAGCGATTGCGTGCCCACATACGCGATTTCCATTTTTCCCACGCGCGCCCAGCCGACGCTGTAAGTGGACACGTCTTCCAGGTCTTCTTCCAGCACCAGGCCCAGCCGGCGCATGGCGTAGGGAGATTGCCGCGCCAGCGCCGCGCGCAGCTCCTCGGCGTTGCGCACCACGACCTGGCCTCGCCCGGCGGTGGCGTCGGTGGGTTTGACGCGCAGCGGTCCGTCTTGCAGCATCCGCATCCCGGCGGCTTCGGCGTCCGCCAGGGTGAAGGCGCTATAGCCGGCCAGCACCACCTCGCGCAGCGCGTCCGCCAGATCGCCCACCCAGGCCTTGGGCGCCTTGGCCTGCGGGCCGATCAGCCCATGGGTGATGGCTTTGCCGGACACGAAGGAATAGGGGGCGACGCCGCCGTACAGATCGGCCGCGCGGGTAATGCCCAGGCGGGCCGCGCGGACGGGGCCGATGATGGTGCGGTCGGGCACGTAATAGGGCGGCGGTTCGTCACGGCGCCGGCTTGGCCGGTAGTCGGGTTCGAAACGGCGCCCCAGCAAGGCCGCCAGGCGGACGGCCATGGCTTCTTGCGAGGCCACCTCGTGCTCGGAGGCATTGGCGCGGCGAGGGTACGCCACCACCAGGTCGGATTCGCTATTGGAGTCGCTGGGGGATGGGTACGGTTTCATGAGGGCGGGTGGAGCAAGTTGTGTTCCTGGTCGGCTGGCGCGCGCCGCTTGCGCCACGCGGCCAGGGCTTCAAACAGCGGAAAGGCGGCCAATGCCAGGCACATGGGGGCCAAGGCATAGCAGGCGCGGTAAGCCAGGGCGGCGCCCAGCGCTTCGGAATACGGCATGCGCGGCGCCAGCACGGCCACGAAGATGGCCTCCGTCGTACCCAACCCACCCGGCACGCGCGTCAGCACCGCCGCGAAACTCGCGCAGAGCAAAATGCCCAGCACCAGGGGGTAGGGCGCCTTGCCCTGCAGCAGCACGTAGGCGACGGCGCCCATGAACATCCAGGACAGCCCGGCAAACACGCATTGCATCACCGCCATGCGCACGCGCGGCAAGGTCACGCGCTGGCCCATCAAGGTGGCCGAGCGACGGCTTGCACGGGCGCACAGCCAGACGTACGCGATGCCCACCGCCAGCAAGCCGGCGCCAATCAAGCGCAGCACGCCGCTGCCCACGTCCCAGCCTTGCGGCACCGTCAACGCGCCGCTGACGAACACCACGCCCGCCACCCAGGCATAGCCGATCCAGTTCGACGCGGCCGAGAAGACGGCCACGCGGGTCGCCACCGATTTGCGGCAGCCCAGCCTGGCATACAGGCGCAGACGCGCGCCCAGGCCGCCCACCAGCACGCCCAGGCTGAGGTTCAGCGCGTAGCTCACCATCGCGATGCCCATCACGGTGGGCCAGGCCAGTTTGTGGCCGGTGTAGCGTCGGCCCAGCAGGTCCAGCGCGGCATAGCTCAGATAGCCGAGCACCACCAGGCCGCTCGCCATCAGGATGGCCTCGCCCGGAATGCTGCGCATCGCCTGCCAGACTTTCGGCCAATCCACCGAGCGGCCGAAGTAGAACAGCAGCACCGCCACCACGGCCAGGACCACCCAGGGCAGCACCTTCTTGATGCGCGGCCAACGGTGGCGCAAGGAGCGCATGAACGTCGTGCGATAGACCCTCATGCCGCCTCGCTTTCGCCCGGCTCGGGCGGTTTGATGGTTTGCAGGCGCGGCTTGTGCGCCGGCAGGGCGCCTGCCCAGGTCGGAAAGCGCCGTAGAAAGTGAAACACCACCACGCCCACCCAGAAGCGGCGCAGCGCGCGCGTGGACTTGGCGCTGAATGGGGCGGGTTTGCAGTCCTGTTCGATCAGGCGGTCCAGGCTGGTGCGCAAGGCGGCATTGAGCGAACGGTCGCGCACAACCACGTTGGCTTCCAGGTTCAGGGCCAGGCTCAAGGGGTCCAGGTTGCTGGAGCCCACCGTGCACCAGTCATCGTCCACGCAAGCCACCTTGCCGTGCAGCGGGCGCTTGCAGTATTCGTAGATCTCCACGCCCGCGTTCTTCAGGTAGTCATACAGCATGGTGGCGGCCAGCCGCGCCACGAGCATGTCGGGCTCGCCTTGCAGCAGCAGGCGCACGCGCACGCCGCGACGCGCGGCCTTGGTCAGGTCGCGCAGCAGGTGGTAGCCGGGAAAGAAATAGGCATTGGCGATCAGCACGTCGTGGCGGGCGGCGCGCAGGCCGGCGCGGTAGTAGCGTTCGATGTCGGTGGTGTGGCCGTTGTTGTCGCGCACCACCAGGCGCCCGCCGCCGTCGCCTTCGGGCACGGAAGCGGCGGCGGGGCGCCGCCAGCGGCGCGGGGGCTTGCGGCCGCCCAGGGCGGAACGGGCATAGTCGGCCAGGTCGGCCGCCAGGGGGCCGTCCACCCGCACTGCATAGTCCTGCTTGGCTTCGGGGCCGAAGTCCGCCAGGTGGTCCGCCGAAAAGTTGATGCCGCCGATCAGCGCGCACACGCCGTCCACCGCGACGATCTTGCGGTGCATGCGGCGAAACACATTGGTGCGCACACCCATCAGGCGAGGGCGGGGGTCGAAGATATGAAAGCGCACGCCACTTTCGGTCATGGCGCCGATGAATTCCTGGCTGAGCTCGTCCGAGCCGTAGCCATCCACCAGCACGTCCACGCTGACGCCGCGCCGGGCGGCGTCAATCAAGGTCTTCTGCAAGGCCTGCCCGACCTTGTCGTCGAACAGGATGAAGGTTTCGACCAGCACTTCGTGCTTGGCCGAGGCGATGGCCTCGTTCACGGCGGGGAAATAGCCCTCGCCGTTTTCCAGCAGCGTGTAGCGGTTGCCTTCCCGCCATCCCAAGTTAGCGGCGGTCATAGTGCGATCTCCGCCGACAGGGGCACGTGGTCCGACAGGCGCGACCACACGCGCGAGGCCTGCGGCACGGGCCGCCAGTCCCGCACGTTGCGCACATAGATGCGGTCCAGCCGCAGCAGCGGCCAGCGCGCGGGAAAGGTACGGGCGGGGCGGCCCAACCGGGTGGTGAAGACCTCCTGCGCGCCGCAATTGGCCATGAAACGGTTGGCGTTCAGGCGCCAGTCGTTGAAGTCGCCCGCAATCAACAGGGGTTCGCCGTCGGGCACCTCGCGGGCGACCAGTTCGCACAGGCGGCCAAGCTGTTCGCCGCGATGGCGTTCCAGCAGGCCCAGGTGGACGCAAATGGCATGGACCGGCGCATCGTCCGGTACGCGCAGCACGCAATGCAACAGGCCACGGCCTTCGTGCCCGTGCACGCTGACATCGTGGTTTTCGTAGCGCTCGATCGGGTAGCGCGACAGGATCGCGTTGCCATGATGGCCCGCCGGGTAGACCGCGTTGCGGCCGTAGGCGTAGTCCGACCACAGCGTGTCCGCCAGGAACTCATACTGCGAGGCCGCCGGCCAGGCCTCGTGCCGTTCGGCATGGTCCTGGTGTTCGCCCAGGACTTCCTGCAGGAACACCACATCCGGCGCCGCCGTGCGTAACGCCTCGCGCAGGTCGTGCAGCATGAAGCGCCGATTGAAGCTGGTGAATCCCTTGTGGGTATTGACGGTCAACACCGTCAAGCGCCGGTGGGATTCGTCGGTCGGGGCGGGCATGGACTCTCCGGGGGTAATGGGTCCGGAACCCTGCGCAAGTTTCGTGCCCGAGCCGGCGCCTGGGGCGGATTTCATTGGGGAAAGGCGTGTCGGCGGGTATAGCGGTCGCCGTGTCGGGCGGGCTGCCGGAACTGCCCGCACTGGTCAAATTTGCCTGGGCCGGTAGCGAATCGCCGCGCTTTGGCGTGCGCTTCGGGCTTGGCCTTGGCGTCCGCCTGGGCTGCGGACTCCGCTTCGGCTTCTGACCGCGCCGTGTCATACCCGCATAAAAAGCGGATTCTGAATCTGCAAAATCAAGGTTGTGCCGGCTTTTGCGCAGGGCCACAATCGGAATCCCCGCTATGCGGCAACCCGCCCGCAAGGAGAATTTGCATCATGACGATTGCCCCTCAGCCTCTGGACGCCCGCGTGGTCCAGGCCCTGTCCCGCATCACCACGGCCACGCTCACGACCGTGCTGTTGAAGAAAGGCTTGCGCAACGTGTGGGTACGCGGCGCGCGCCCGCTCGCGCCGGGCGCCAAGCGGATTGTCGGGCGTGCGTTCACGCTGCGCTTCGTGCCCGCCCGCGAAGACCTGGCCACGCCCGCGTCCTGGGCGTCGCCCATTTCCACGCGCGCCGCCATTGAAGACATGCCCGAAGGCTGCATCGCCGTGGTGGATGCAATGGGCGTCACCGACGCCGGCATCTTCGGCGACATCCTCTGCGCCCGCATGCAAAAGCGCGGCGTGGCCGCGCTGGTGACCGACGGCGTGGTGCGCGACCTGGAAGGCGTTGAAGGCACGGGCCTGCCCGTGTGGTGCGCCGGCGCGGCGGCTCCGCCGTCGGTGGCCGGACTGACCTTCGTCGGCTGGCAAGAACCGGTGGGCTGCGGCGGCGTGGCCGTCTTTCCCAACGACGTCATCGTGCTGGACCGTGACGGCGCCGTCCTCATCCCCGCAGCACTACTGGACGAGGTGGTCGACGTCGCCATCGAACAGGAACGTCTGGAAGGCTGGATCATGCAGCAAGTAGAAGCCGGCGAAAAACTCCCCGGCCTCTACCCCCCCAACAAGGAGACGCAGGCTAAATACGAAGCCTGGCGAAACCAGCAATCGTAGGATGGGTGAAGCGCGGCAAACTCACCCGAAGAACCCCTCCGGATGCCGCGCGCAACCCATCACCCGATCAAGCAACCCTCAATTCCCCCCCCGGATATTCCCCGCAACCCCGCCCGCCACGGCGCCGATCGCGGCGCCCGTCCAGGCGCTGCCGCCCGCAATGGCGGCAATCCCCGCGCCCGCGGCACCCCCAATCGCCGCCCCGGACATGGTTCCCTGCTGTTTCGGCGTCATGTTCGTGCACGCCGCAAGCGTCCCTATCGCGACGCCGATGACTAACGATCGAATAACTTTCATGACGGCTCCTTCAAGGCTTGCGCTTCATGCCAGGAACGACGACCTCGAACCACAGGGTCTCGATCACCGGGCGGTCCAGCCGCGAGGGGTTCGCGGCATACCAGCCGTCCAGGCTCTGGCGCACCGTATCCAACGTGTGCGTTTGCAGGCCCTTCGCGAACCTGGGCACCAGGGTTTGGTTGTCGGGCGGCGCGCGGCGTTGCTGGTACGCGCGTTCGACTTCAAGCAGATTGGCAATCCCCAATAGATAGGCTTTCTTGAGGTTGGCGTCGGACTCCGTCCATTGCTTGCCTGTGATGATGGGGGCGGGGTCTGACATTTGCGCCACGCTGGGCGCGGTGGTCAGCAGGGACAGCGCTAAGGCTGCCGGACCTAACAGGTGTTTCACTTTCATCGCATCGCTCCTCGCGGGCTTAAAAGATCAAAAACAACCTTTGGACACCGACCGCGAATACCGGGCCAAGCAGGCCCACGCGGAAAACGGTAACAGTGAATTTATGCTTGAACGCAGTCGGCGGCAAGCAAGGTTTTGGGGGAGGGCAAGCGGCGCGGGGTCGCGGGCCGCCGCCATGGCGCGTAAAATGCGCCGCGTGACGCCGGCATTTGCCGGCGTCGTGGATTGGACGCATGCGTACCGGATTGTCCCGTCGCCTTCCTCGCTTTGCCTCTGCCGCCGATTTCGGGCGGCTGTTGCTGCTGCTGTTGCTGGTGGCGCGCGCCTGGGTGCCGACGGGATACATGCCTGATGCCGACGCACTGCGGCAAGGTCGACTGGCGCTGGGCTTCTGTACGGCGGGCGGCAACGTCATGGCGGCGCTGCAATCGCTGGGTGCACGGCAGGCGGCTGCTGACGGCCATCAAACGATGCACGGCGATTCCATGCTGCATGGCGACGATGGCCACCACGGCCATCACGACCATCGCGGCGCCGGGCATGACGACGAACGCGGCGCTGGGCAGGAATGTCCTTTTGGCCTGAGCGCGCATCAAATCCTGAACCTGCCCCCGTTGGCGGCCGTGGCGCCCGTGCTGTTGCGCTGGTTGGCGCAGCGCCCGCTGAAAGTGGACGACGCGCGCCCGCCCATGCCGGCGGCCGGCCCGCCCCTGGGACAACGGGCGCCTCCCTCGATACGCGGATAAGCGTTTCCGCCATGCGCCACTGTGCGCATGATTGCCGCCCGACCGGGGCGGCGTTGTTCGTATTCGAGATTCCCATGTCCACGCACACCCTGGATACCGCCTCCGCGCCTGCTCGCGCGCGGGTTGCGGGCCACAGCGCTTTGCTGGCGCTGATCACGCGCCTGCACTTTTACATCGGGCTGTTTGTCGGCCCCTTCATCTTGGTGGCCGCCGTTACCGGCACGCTGTTCGTGCTGACCCCGCAGATCGAAAACCTGCTGTATGCCGACCAACTGCACACCACGTCCACCGGGCCCGCGCAGCCGCTGGCCAGCCAGGTCCGGGCGGCGCAGGAGCGCATCGGCCCCGGGCCGCGCCTGTTTGCCGTGCGCCCCGCGCCCGCGCCCGGCGACACCACGCGCGTGATGTTCACGCAGCCCGGCATGGGCGATTCGGAAAGCCGCGCGCTGTTCGTCGACCCCGCCACGCTGGAAATCAAGGGCGACATGACGGTCTACGGCACCAGCGGCACGCTGCCGTTTCGCACCACGCTGGACTATCTGCATCGCAACCTGATGCTGGGCGACCTGGGCCGCAACTACAGCGAACTGGCCGCGTCCTGGATGTGGCTGGCCACGCTGGGCGGGTTGGTGCTGTGGTGGGCCGGACGCCGCCGCAAGGCAAACGCAAATCAGGCTATGGCCCAAGCCGCAGCCCAAGCCCGCAGCCCCCGGTTGCGCGCGCGCCGCTGGCATACCTTGCTGGGCTTGTGGTTGGCGCTGGGGCTGTTGTTCCTGTCCGCCACGGGCCTGACGTGGTCGAACTGGGCGGGCGGCCGCGTGGACCAACTGCGCGCGCAATTGGGCTGGATCACGCCGGCAATTTCACTGAAGCTTCCTGGTGCTGCGGCGGCCGATGCCGCGGCGGCCGATGCCGCGGCGGCCGGTGCCGCGGCGGCTGGCCCGGCGACGGGCGGCGGTGAGCACGCGCATCACCACGGCGGCATGCAGATGGGGGGCGCGGCGGGTATGGCGGCCCCCATGGCGGCGGCACCGATGGCGACCCCCATGGCAGCACCGCAGAACCCCGCCCGCGACTTCGACCGCATCCTGCAAACCGCGCGCCAAGGCGGCATCGACAGCACGCAGTTGGAAATCCGTCCGCCGCGTAGCGCCGACCAAGCCTGGATGGTGCGCGAGGTAGACCGTTCCTGGCCCACCCAGGTCGACACCATCGCCATCGACCCCGCCACCTACACGATCACCAGCCGCGCCGACTTCGATACCTTTCCGCTGATCGCCAAGCTGATCCGCTGGGGCGTCGACATGCACATGGGCATTCTGTTCGGCTGGCCCAATCAGTTGTTGATGGGCGCCATCGGCCTGGCGCTGTCGGTCATGATCGTGCTGGGTTATCGCATGTGGTGGTTGCGGCGTCCCGCTGCCGGTGCGGGCGCCCAGACCTTGACCCAAGCCTGGGCCGCTCTGGGCTGGCCCGCGCGCATTGCCGCGTTGGCCGTGGCGGCGGCGCTGGGCTGGTGTCTGCCCGTCATGGGGGTGAGCCTGCTGGCGTTCCTGCTGGTGGACGTGGTGCGCTCGTGGCGCCTTCAGGCAGCCACGCGGCGCGCGTAACTGGCCAGCACGATGCGCTCGGACTGCGCCAGGTAGTCCTTCAGCGCATCGGCCGCCTTGCCGAAGTCGCCGGCTTCCACGCTTTGCAGAATCTGCTGGTTCATCTCGGCATAAGGCGCGTGCAGGAATTCGGGGTCTTGCAACAAGCCGAAGACCAGCCGCAGCTCGGCCAGCAATAAGGAAAACATGGCGTTCAGCCGTTCACTGTCGGCCAATTCCACGATGGCCATGTGAAACGCCATGTTGGCGGTGCCCACGCCCGGCCAGTCCTGGCGCTCGCGGCAGGCCAGGGCGTCTTCCACCGACCGGCGCATGCGCTGGCGCGCCGGATGGTGCGGGTACGCCTGCGCCAGCGCCTGGCATTCGATCATGCGCCGCACCCGATAAATATCAATAATGGAAGCCATGCTGGGCACGGCCACCGCTACCCCTCGGTTGGGCGAGTGCGTCAGCAGGCCTTCCTTGGTCAGGTTGCGAAACGCCTCGCGCAGCGTGTTGCGCGAGACGTCCAGCGACTGCGTCAGCGCGGCTTCCGATAGGCGCTGACCGGGCATAAATTCCCCGTTGATCAGGCGGCGGCGGATCTGCTCGGTAACCTTGTCGGTCAGGGTCTGGTGCGCGGCGGGCTGAGTCATAGGCGAGGGGGGGTGTAAATACCCGGTAGTGAAACGCGGTAGTGAAATTACCGATAGGCGAAAGCCTAGCTTTGATCTACCATACTAACCAATTTGTAGAACAATTGTGTAACTATCGTTCCACGATCAGCGGCAAAGAAGGCATGCCGTCGGCGGACTAAGGGATCAGACATGGCTGAGATCGATTTAAACAGTGACTTGGGCGAAAGCCTTGGCGCCTGGCGCATGGGCGATGACGAGGCCATGCTGGCCGTGGTGTCCAGCGCCAACGTCGCCTGCGGTTTCCATGCGGGCGATCCGGCCGGCATCCTGAGCACCTTGAAGGCCGCGCGCGCCAACGGCGTGACGGTGGGCGCGCATGTGTCCTACCCCGACCTGACGGGTTTCGGCCGACGCAACATGGACGTGGCCAGCGCCGACCTGGTGGCCGACGTCATCTACCAGATTGGCGCGCTGAAAGGCCTGGCCGCCGCCGCCGGCACCGACGTGCGCTACGTCAAGCCGCATGGCGCGCTCTACAACACCATCGCCCACGACGCTCGCCAGGGCAATGACGTGATCACCGCCATTCTGGAAATCGATCCCAGCCTGGTGCTGGTGGGCCTGGCCGGCGCGCCGCTGTTGACGCTGGCGCAAGAGCGCGGCCTGCGCGTGGTGGCCGAAGCCTTTGCCGACCGCGCCTACACCCCGCAAGGCGCGCTGGTGTCGCGCCGCGAAAAAGGCGCCGTGCTGCATGACCCCAAAGCGGTGGCGCAACGCATGCTGCGCCTGGTGCAAGAGGGCGTGGTGGAAGCCATTGATGGCAGCCTGACCCGCGTGCAGGCCGATTCCATCTGCGTGCACGGCGATAGCCCCGGCGCGGTGGACATGGCGCGCGCGCTGCGCACCCAGCTTGAGCAGGCCGGCGTCAGCATCCGCGCTTTCGCGGCCGCTGCCCCCCGGCAATCCGCCTAGGAGCCGGCGTGCGTTTTCTGCCTGTAAACACCGACGCGCTGCTGGTCGAGCTTGACGATCTTGAACAGACCCTGGCGCTGTTCGCCGCGCTACAGGGCCGCCCGATTGACGGCGTGACTGAACTGGTGCCCGCCGCGCGCACCGTGCTGGTGGTGTTCCAACCCGGCGTGGTGTCACGCGCCGCGCTGATTGCCGATATCGGCGCGCGCGACACGTCCAGCCGGGTGGCGCGCGACGGCAAGCTGATCGAGATTCCCGTTCATTACAACGGTGAAGACCTGGACGACGTGGCGCAGCACCTGGGCATCACGCGCGAAGAAGTCGTGCGCCGCCACACGGGCGGCACCTACAGCGTTGCCTTCACCGGCTTTGCCCCGGGCTTTGCCTACCTGAGCGGCGGCGACCCCACGCTGGACGTTCCGCGCCGCAAGACCCCGCGCACCCGCATCCCGGCAGGCGCCGTGGCGTTGGCGGGCACCTTCAGCGGCGTGTACCCGCAAGCCAGCCCGGGTGGCTGGCAGATCCTGGGCGTGACCCCGGTCGCCATGTGGGACTTAAGCCGTGACACGCCCGCGTTGCTGCAACCGGGCTATCGCGTGCGATTCATTGACGCGGGCGCGGCCCCGGCATCGAACACGTCCGCCGGGTCGACGGCATCGGCTACATCGACGGCATCGGCTACATCGAAGGCATCGACCACATCGACGGCATCCGCTGCATCGACCGCATCAGCCGTATCCACCACACCGCCCGGCGCCGCGCGCGTGGCGCCCACCACCCCAGCCTTGGAAGTCGTATCGCCCGGCTTGCAAGCCGTGTTCGAAGACCTGGGACGCCCCGGCCAGGCGCGCCAGGGTGTGGCCGCCTCCGGCGCCATGGACCGTGGCGCGCTGCGCGCCGCGAACCGGCTGGTGGGCAACGCACCCGGTGAAGCCGCCATTGAAATCGTCTACGGCGGTTTCCAGGTGCGCGCCCATGGGCCTTGCGTGTTGGCCGTGACCGGCGCGCAGGGCGACATCACATTGCGCAACGCCGCCGGTGCAAGCTGGACCGTCCCGGGCTACCAAGCCTTTGCCATGGACGACGGCGACACGCTGACCCTGGGCCAACCGGACGCAGGCATCCGCTACTACCTGGCGGCGCGCGGCGGCTTTGCCGTGGAACCCGTGTTGGGTAGTTGCTCTACCGACACCCTGGCCCGCGTCGGCCCCGAACCGCTGGCAGCCGGTGACCGCATCGGCATCCGGCCAGCCGGGCAGGGCGCTATCGTCGGCGCGCCCGAAACCGCGCCCGCCGACTTGCCGCGTACCGATGCCGAGGTGGTGCTGGACGTGGTGCTGGGGCCGCGCACCGACTGGTGCGACGCCGACGCCGTGGCGCTGCTGTCGCGCCAGGCCTGGAGCGTGACGCCGCAATCCAACCGCGTCGGCATCCGCTTGCAGGGCGACACGCCGCTGCAACGCGCCAACCATGCCGAACTGCCCAGCGAGGGCACCCGCAAAGGCTCGATCCAGGTTCCCGCCAGCGGCCAGCCCGTGCTGTTCCTGGCCGACCATCCGCTTACCGGCGGCTACCCGGTCATAGGCTCGGTCGCGCCCTGGCACCTGGACCGCGCGGCGCAAATTCCCATCGGCGCGCGCGTGCGCCTGAACCCCATTTCCGACTTCGTTCCGGTTGATGTGCCCGCCGTGCAAGTCACCCCGACATAACGTGAACCTGCCTGCCATGAAGAAAGTCCTGATTGCCAACCGTGGTGAAATCGCCGTCCGCATCATCCGTGCCTGCGCCGATTACGGCGTGAAATCCGTAGCCGTCTATGCGGACGCCGATTTCGACGCGCTGCACGCGCGCATGGCCGACGAGGCCTATGGCCTGGACGGCGATCGTCCGGCGGATTCCTATCTGAATATCGACAAGCTCCTGGCCGTGGCGCGCCGCAGTGGCGCGGACGCCGTGCACCCGGGCTACGGCTTTCTGTCGGAAAGCCCCACGTTTGCCCGCGCGGTGATCGACGCCGGCCTGACCTGGATCGGCCCCTCGCCCGAAACCATCGAACGGCTGGGCGACAAGGTCCAGGCGCGCAAGATTGCGCTGGCGGTCGGCGCGCCCCTGGTGGCCGGCACGGCCGACCCGGTCAACGGCGCCGAAGACGTGCTGGAATTTGCACGCGAACACGGCTTGCCCATCGCCATCAAGGCGGCGTTCGGTGGCGGCGGCCGGGGCCTGAAGGTGGTGTGGCGCATGGAAGACGTGGCCGAACTCTACGAGTCGGCCGTGCGCGAAGCCGTTACCGCCTTCGGCCGTGGCGAATGCTATGTCGAACAGTTTTTGGACCGCCCGCGCCACGTCGAAGCGCAGGTGCTGGCGGACCAGCACGGCAATGTGGTGGTGCTGGGCACGCGCGATTGCTCGCTGCAACGCCGCAACCAGAAACTGGTGGAAGAAGCCCCCGCGCCGTTCCTTAGCGACGACCAGCGCCAGCGCATTCATGCGTCCGCGCGCGACATCTGCGCGCATGCCGGTTATGTCGGCGCCGGCACCGTGGAATTCCTGCTGAGCGCGTCGGGCGCCATCTCGTTCCTGGAGGTCAACACGCGCCTGCAAGTCGAGCACCCCGTCACCGAGGAGACCTGCGGGCTGGACCTGGTGGTGCAGCAACTGCGCATCGCCGACGGCCTGCCGCTGGGCTTCAACGAGGCGCCCGCGCCGCGTTGCCATGCCATTGAATTCCGCATCAACGCCGAAGACGTGGGGCGTGGCTTCTTGCCGTCACCGGGCCGCATCGCCAGCTTTGCGCCGCCGTCCGGGCCAGGGGTGCGCGTGGACAGCGGCGTGGAATCGGGCTCGACCATTCCGGGCACCTTCGATTCCCTGATGGCCAAGCTGATCGTCACCGGCGCCACGCGCGAGCAAGCCATTGCCCGCGCCCGCCGCGCGCTGGCCGAGTTCCGCATTGAAGGCGTGGCGTCCGTCCTGCCGTTTCACCGCGCGGTGTTGGCGCATGACGACTTCCTGGGCGATGCATCGGGTTTCAAGGTGCATACGCGCTGGATCGAAACCGACTTCGCCAGCGACCTGGAAGCCGCCGTGCGACCGGAGCCGCTGGGCGCCGTGACGCTGCATCGCACGGCCGTTGAAATCGATGGCCGCCGCGTGTCGCTGGGCCTGCCCGCCGAACTGCTGCGCGGCCTGCAATCCGCCGGGGCGGCCACGCTGGACGCCGGCCAGACCAACGCAGCCACCGCCAATGCCCAAAGCGTGCCGGCGCCCATCGCCGGCACCATCCAGGCTTGGAAAGCCGAGGACGGCGCCACAGTCAAAGAGGGCGATCTGATCGCCACGATGGAAGCCATGAAAATGGAAATGCAGGTGCTGGCGCATCGCAGCGGCGTGCTCAAGCACGAAGCGCAACCGGGCCAGGCAGTGGCGGCGGGCGCTGCGATCGGGCGGATTGACTAAGCGTCGGCTATTGCGGGCGTTCCCAGCCCCCACCCAAGGCGCGGTAAGACGCAATGGCCGCG
>RCUK01001161.1_pt1 | contig 17768 bp, 11 predicted proteins | sample 2166381 | NCBI WGS metagenome assembly RCUK01 (sample SAMN09932809, study PRJNA488358) | compost metagenome | isolation source: compost soil in an enriched community | place: Germany: Experimental Botanical Garden | reverse complement strand
AAAATCCCTCGGCCTCGCGGCCGTACCGGTTCGATTCCGGTCTCGGGCACCACCCCCCTTCCTCCAGCGCACCGCCGCCGCAGCGGCCGAGCCGTCGCGCCCCCCCCTCCAGATCGCCGATCAATCGCCTTCCCAGGTGATGCCGCGAACCCGTTTCAACGTAACAAAAAACTTTTATATATTTCCATTAGCCTAAATCGGCGTTTTGGATATCAGTATTTTGCAACTGTTGAAATATTGGTTACCTTTTTGACACGCCTGTATTTACTTGTTAACGTTCCGCGCGAGTTTTGACATGTTAACTATTCTGGGGACAGGTGTTGGGCGCATTACTGCGAAGTGGAAATACGGGCGCCTTCATCGCGCTTGGAGAGACCGGTCGTCCCGTCTATAGGGCAGCGTTGCAGCTGCGCGAAGCAGTCAAGCGCAAGCATGCGGATCTGGCCGATCATTTCGCCATTCCCCAGAGCAATCAGGTGGGCGACCAGATTGATTGGTATGCGCCTTTCGAGGGCGACGTCATCCCCTGGACCGCCGCCACCGAAGAAGAACGGGCGCCCGCCCGGGCGAAACTGGAGGAAGTTCGCGCCACGCTCAAGCTCATGAGCGCCAATCTGCTGGACGGCGCCAATGGCGAGCCGCAGGGGGACCGCGCGGTCCTGGCCAAGCTGCTGACCCGCGTCATGAATTTTCCGGACGAGAGCTTCGTCTACCTCGTGGCGGGCAAGCCGGTCCTGACGTTCTGGGGTTTCGACCACACCCGCACGCCGCACGACCGCAATCCCCTGCAATGCCTCTATCCGGGCGTCACGCCGGTCGCGCCCCCCATTCCTGTCGCGCCCCCGGTGGTGGCTCCGGTGGCGGCTGCCGCCGCGCCCGTCATCGCCGCCGCCGGCCGCCCGTGGTGGCATTGGCTGCTGCTGGCCCTGGCCCTTGCGCTGCTGCTGGCCCTGCTGCTGTTCGGGTTGCGCGCCTGCGGCCCGCGCGTCGGCATCAACATCCCCGGCTTCACCCTGCCTGCGGTCTCGGTTCCCGCGCCCGATATCAGCCTCCGGCAGCCCGCCGGGACCGTTCCCACCGGCACCCTCACCACCGGCACTGGCCTCGTGCCGGCGGCGGGCGGCGCGGTCCCGCCTGCGGGCGGCACAGTCCCGCCCGCGGGCGGCCTGGCTACCCCACCGTCCGGCGGGGCGCCCGATCCCTCGGGCATCAATCCGCTGACGCCCCCCGGCGCCGACGCCAAGGCTGCGCCCTCCGCTCCCCTTACGCCCCCGGGCGGTCCCGCGACGCCGCCTGCTGGGCCGGACGCGGCGCCCAATCCCGCGCCCGCTCCGATTCCTCCCCAACTCCCTCCGGCTCAAGGGCAGGCCACGCCGCCTGCGGGCGCGCCCCTGGCCATGCCGCCCAACCTGCCCGACGGCAATGCCAGCTTCCTGAATGGCAACTGGCGCGCGGGCGCCGGCATCCAGGACGCCCGCACCGGCCAGCCGCTGCGCCTTGAATACCAATTCAATGACGGCAAGGGCAATGTGACCGTGCGCCGCGGCGACGGCGTGGCGTGCTCCGCCCCCGTGGCGGCAACGATGAAGAACGGTTCGCTGGCCATGTCCAGCGCCGAACAGGCCAACTGCGGCGACGGCGGCAAGTACGACATGCCGCAAGTCAGCTGCAAGCCCGGTGCGCAGACGATCGCCGACTGCACCGGCACGTATGGCAAAGATCAATTCCCCCTGTCGATGCGACAGGCTAGCCAATAACGGTAGTCCCACACCATGCTTCCAGAAGTCCCCGTCTTCGAAGAAACAGTCAGCCTGGTCAGCGACACCGGCATCCAGTTCATGGACTTTGCGGCCAGGCTCGATCCCCGCAAAGCAGTCGCGGGCGAATTCGCCACACTGTCGAACACCCTGCTCACGCGCCTGTTCTATAACGCCGAGCGCGATTTCCACTTCCACGAACCCGAAGCGCAGAAAGTGGAACGGCTCCGGCCGCATTTCAGCCTGGACATGAAAAGCAGCCTGGACCTGTATGACGGGGTCTGGCTGCCGGTGCCGTTCTTTCGGCACATGCCGCCCTACCGCTATGACGAAGGCCCCGCCAACTGGGCGCGCCTGCGCATGGTCAAGCTGGCCGAGCCGGATATCGACGGCAACACCCACCGCGTGACGATCGCCTTCGACACCCGGATCGCGCCGTCGCGCGAGGACACGCGCTACCTGGCGCCCAACGACGAGGACGTCCGCTCGGGCTCCACGTTCAAGCTGGCGACCACGACCCGCGAAATGCACTGGTTTCTGGAGCAGCCCTGGGTATCGGAATGGCTGCTCGAAGTCTTCAATGAAGGCAACAAGCGCCGCGACCGCCAGGATCTGGACGACGAGATCAAGCAGAACTACCAGCAAGCGCACTACCTGAACCTGCTGAGCCTGTTCGGCAAGCCCTCGGACGCCACGGGCGACATCCATGCCGCCGCGATCGAAGTGCCGGTCATCGTCGTGGTGTCGAGCCAGTCCCACGTCTCCAACAGCACCATCCCCGTCGATCTGGTGCTGGACGTCGGCAACTCGCGCACCTGCGGCATCCTGATAGAAAACCACGGCCAGGCCGGTTCCGGCCTGAAGCAGAACTACGTGCTGCAGCTGCGGGACCTGACCCAGCCCGAACACATCTACGCCCAGCCCTTCGAGAGCCGCGTGGAGTTCTCGCAGGCGGATTTCGGCAAAGACCATTTCTCGGTCAAGAGCGGCCGCCCGGGCGCCTTCCAGTGGCCCACCATCGCGCGCGTCGGCGCCGAAGCCGGCCGCCTGGCCAGCCGCAGGCGCGGCACCGAGGGCTCCACGGGCCTGTGCAGCCCGAAGCGCTATCTGTGGGATGAAAAGGCTTACGGCCATGGCTGGCGCTTCAACTGCGCCTACGTCAAATCCGAGAATGAGCCCTACGCCACCGCGGCCCCCTTCTCGCACCTGATCAATGAAACGGGCGAGGCGCTCTACAGCCTGCCCCCCGACGATCGCCTGCAAGCGTTCATTCCGCAGTACTCGCGCAGTTCGCTCATGACCTTCATGCTGGCGGAAGTCCTGACGCAAGCGCTGTCCCAGATCAACAGCCCCGCCCAGCGCTCGCGCCAGGGCCATTCACGCACGCCGCGCCAATTGCAGAACGTCATCCTGACGGTGCCGCCAGGCATGCCGCAGGCTGAGCGCAGCATCCTGCAAAAGCGCATGCATCAGGCCGTGGGCCTGGTGTGGAAGAGCCTGGGCTGGCACGTGGGCGAAGAAGCGCCGCACGGCCCGGACAAGGTGGTCGAGCCCACCACCCCCACGCCGCAGATCCGCGTGGAATGGGACGAGGCGTCTTGCGGACAGCTGGTCTACCTGTACACGGAACTCAACGAGAACTTCGCCGGGCATCCCGAAGAATTCTTCGACATGCTCGCGCGCGCCGACAAGACGGACCGCGAACGCATCACGCTGGCCACCATAGATATCGGCGGCGGCACGAGCGACCTGGTGATCACGGACTACAGCCTGGACCGCAGCGGCAGCGCCGGATCGGGCAGCAATGTCCACATCGTTCCGGAGCAGCGCTTTCGCGATGGCTTCAAGATTGCCGGCGACGACATCCTGCTGGACGTCATCCAGGAATTCGTGCTGCCCGGCTTCGCGCAGGCCCTGCAGGCCGCGGGCGTCGCCTCGCCCAATGCCTTGATGTCCAAGCTCTGCGGCGACGAAACCACCAGCGCGCAGGATTCCATCCTGCGCCAGCAACTCAACCTGCAGGTGTTCACGCCGCTGGGACTGGAGCTGCTCAAGCGCTACGAGCAATTTGATCCCGAAGCGCCTTCCGTGCCCAGCACCCATGCCTATGGCGAGCTGCTGGACAAGGAAACGGTCAGCGAGGCGGTGATCGCGTATGTGGACAATGCCGTGCGCCGCGACCTCGGCCGCCCGGCTGCGTTCGACCTGCTGTCCATCCCCTTCTCGATCAACCTGCAAGCCCTGCACGCCGCCTTCCTGGGCGACAAGATCAACATCTGCAAGACCTTGAGCGCCTTGTGCGAAGTCGTCTCGCAGTATCCGTGCGACGCCCTGCTGCTGACCGGCCGCCCGTCCCGGCTGCCGGGCGTGCAGGCCTTCATCCGCAAGATGATGCCCCTGCCTCCGGGCCGCATCCTGCCGATGCAGAACTATCGCACTGGCGGCTGGTATCCGTTCCACAAGAACGGCTTCATCGATGATCCGAAGAGCACCGCGTCGGTCGGCGCCATGCTGTTCCTGCTGTGCGCCAACCACAGCGTGCCGAACTTCTACTTCCGCACCTCGGCGCTCAAGCCTTATTCGACCATCAAGCATATCGGCGTCATCGATCTGAACAACGTCATCAAGGACGAGGACGTCATCTACCGCGACATCCAGTCGGCCGACGGCCGCATCCGGCTGCCGACGGTCGGCACGGGCGACGAGGAAGCCACGGTGTCGTTCGCGGTGCGCGGCGATACGCGGCTGGGATTTCGCCAGTTGCGGGCCGAGCGCTGGGCCGCAACGCCGCTGTACAGCTTGCGTCTGAAGGAGTCGGCGCGCCAGAAGTTCGCGCGCGCCAGCGTGCCCCCCGGCGAAGCCCCATACCTGCGCGTCAGGTTGCAGGTGCTGGCGGACAAGAGCGCCGAAAAGCAGGGGCTGCTCAGCGACAAGCTGGGCATCGAAAACGTCGACACCAACTGCATAGGCGTGACCTTCAATGCGCGGGCCGACCTGGAACTGGAACTGAACACCATGCTCGACGCCGGTCTGAGCGATACCAAGTACTGGCTGGACAGCGGGAGCGTGAAACGTAAATGAGCAATCTTCCTCCTCAACAGGCACAGTTGGCCGACCGCTGGGCCGCCATCCATGACGGCGCCGCCCGCGGCATCGAGTGGATCGGCGCGACACGCGCCGACTCCAAGCGGCTCGACAGCGAAGCCGACGACATCACCCTGCGCCTGCACCGCGCGCGCAATACCGCGCGCGTCCTTGGCCGCGCCAGCACGACCCCGATGGGGCTCGGCTTCTTCGGCCTGTCCCAGGCTGGCAAGTCGTACCTGATCTCGGCGCTGGCCGCCGGAGAGAACGGCAAGCTCGAAACCCGCTTCGATGACGAGCTGATCGACTTCCTGGTGCACGTGAATCCCACCGGCGGCGGCAAGGAAGCCACTGGCCTGGTGACGCGGTTCACCCACCGCGCCAGCCCCGCGCCCGCCGGATACCCGATTGCGCTGAAGATCTTCAACGAAGTCGAAATCGCCAAGATCCTGGTGAACTCGTACTTCAACGACTTCAACCATCAGCAGATCACCTATCACCTGGACGAAGAGCGCATCGAGAAGATGCTGGCCCGCTTCGAGGGCCTGGGCGACGGGCCGGTGGTGCCGGGCGTCACCGCCGACGACGTGGTGTCGCTCTGGGACTATGCCCATCAGCAGTTCTCCAAGTACCTGAAGAAGCTGGAGCTGGGCTACTGGCAGCGCGCCATGAAGCTCGCCCCGCGCCTCTCCGGCGCCCAGCGCGCCGAGCTGTTCTCGATCCTTTGGGATGAACTGCCGCAGCTCACGCGCCTGTATACGCAGCTGGCCAATACGCTGCGCGATCTCGGCCATCCGGAATCCGTGCAGGCGCCTCTGGAGGCCCTGGTCGCGCGCGGGCCCGACGGGCTGCGTCAGGTCGACAGCATCATGAACGTCGATACGCTGTCGCGCCTGGGCTCGCCCGGCGAACGCTCCATCCGCGTGATGCCGATGTCCGAGGACAAGCCCGGCGCACCGGTCAGCCTGACGGTGGGTCAACTGGCAGCGCTCACGGCCGAGCTGATCTTTCCGCTGATCAATGAATCCACCGATGCCGGTACGGCGTCGGTCGACCTGCTGGATTTCCCGGGCTACCGCGCCCGGCTGCGCCTGCTCAACCTGGACGAACACGCCAACGCGGACATGGGCAGCAGCCCCACCTCGCAGGTTCTCCTGCGGGGCAAGGTCGCCTATCTGTTCGAACGCTACACCGACAACCAGGAAATGAACGGCCTGGTGATCTGCACCGCTTCCGACAAGCAAAGCGACGTGACGGAAGTGGGCGGCGTCCTGACGCGCTGGATCAACAAGACCCAGGGCGCCAGCGCCGCCGAGCGCGGCTCGCGCGACGCCGGCCTGATCTGGGCCATCACGATGCTGGACAAGCGCGTCGGCGCCTCGCTCGAGCACAACGAAAGCCAGCTCAAGGAAGGCTGGGACGGCATGATGCAGGCAACCATGCTGGAGCGGTTCGCGGACCTGTCCTGGATGCAGGAATGGAAGCCCGGCAAGCCTTTCGACAATACCTACCTGGTGCGCAAGCCCCGGATGGCAACGGCCTTCCTGGACCTGCATGGTGCCGAGGAAACGGGAATCCGTGGAGAACACGGCGACGCCATCCAGCGGATGGCCAAGACCTTCCCCGAAAGCCCGAAGGTTCAACGCCACATCAACCAGCCCGCCGAGGCCTGGGCCGGCATGATGGCGTTCAACGATGGCGGGATCGGGCGCATCAAGCAGCATGTGATCCGCATCTCCGACATCGGATTCAAGCTGCAGCGCATCCAGGAACAGCTCGACGCGACGCTGGCCGAAGTGCTGAACGGCTGCCTTTCGCGCTGGTATCACCAGGACGGCGGCGACGAAGTCGGCCAGAAGCGCGCGGTCGCCGACATGCTCTGGAAGTCGCTGCAGACGCGCGTGGGCGGGCTGGGCGAATTCATCAAGCTCATGGAATTGCCGCGCGAAATTCTGCGCGATCTGTACCTGAGCGGCGCCGCGCACACCGAGGCGCCGTCGCAGGACGAGCAGGCCGAGGACGCATCGCCGCTCTACGGCTTCGACAACCATGGCAGCCAATCCGACGGCCTGGGCGCCAGCCCGTTCGGCGACTCGCCCTTTGGCGATTCCCCCTTCGGCGGCTCGCCTTTCGGCGATGCCCCGGCGGCGCCCGCCGCCGCCCCGGCCAAGGCCCGCGCGCCCGAGCTGCAGAGCGTGGACCACCGCTACGCCAAGGCCGTGTTCGCGGCCTGGACCGCGCACCTGCGCCAGCTGCCGCAACGTCCCATGGTGGTGGACGTGCTGCGCATCGAAAAGCAGGTGGCCGAAGCCGCCATCGACGAGATCATCACCGCCGCCAACCGCCTGAAACTTCAGGAGCGGCTGTCGGCCGCCCTGCTGGCCCGCGCGCAAAGCGGAGCGAAGCGTGACCAGCTGGTCGAACGGCAGGCGCTGATCGCCCATCTGGTCACCAACGATTTCGTGTCCTGGCTGGGCTACCTGGAACAGCCGGTTGAAAAGCGTCCCTCCAGCTTCGTCGGCGCCAAGGACAAGGTGTTCCGCGCCGCGCCGGCCCCGGCCCTGGGCGAGCTGCCGGTGCTGGAGGCGCGCCCCGTCCACCAGGCGCTCGTATTCCTGGGCGACTGGCTGTCGGGGCTGACGCTCATGACGATCGAGAACGCGGGGCACAGCGAAGGCCGCGAAATTTCCATCGAGCAGAACGAACGGCTCGGCCTAATTTTGAAGAACATTCAGTCGGACAAGAGATAAGCCATGTGGGTTGATTTACGTACGCTGGGCACGAACCTTCCCGGCCAGGCCTCCTTGGTGGTCAAGCAGTGGACCGGACCGGAAGAAAACCTGGACCTCGCGATCCAGCGCAACCAGGACATGGGCTACCTGCAAGCCGACGGCCGCTGGAGCAGCAATCCGCACTGGTTCCAGATCGCCAGCCTGGAGCGGCAGGGCGATGACCTGGCAGCGATCGTGGGCAAGGACATTGTCGACCCCTTGCTGGAAACGGTGAATGCCGCCTACCGGCCGATGCTGCGCGTGCGCGGCACGAGCGAGAATGTGTCGGGCAAGATCCTGAAGGTAGCCCGCGAACTGATGCCGTCCGCGGCCGCCGGCAAGACCGCGTCGGGCACGACAACGGGCGAGCTGCCTCCGCCCAAGGCCGCCGAACCCGCGGCGCCGGAAGTCGTCGAAGCACCGGTGGCGCCGCCCCCCGCCCCGCCGGAGCCCGAACCCCTGCCCCCGGCGCCCGAACCCGAACCCGCGCGCAAGCGCCCGCTGGGTCTCTACGCCGGCCTGGCCATCGCCCTGCTGGCCGCCGCCGGCGCCGGCCTGTGGTTCTGGAAGTTCAAGGATCCGGCTCCAGGCCCCGCCACGCCGCCGGCCGCCTCGGCCGACGCCGCCGCGTGCGGCACGGCCAGCATGAGCGGCAAGACCGAGCTGGAGTTCGTGCAGGAATGCGTGAAAGAGAAGCTGGCCTCGCCCGCCATGCTGGACATCATTCTTGACGCCAAGAAGGAAGGCCACTGCGGCATTGCCCAAAGGCTGTACGCCAACAAGGCGCAGGCTGGCGACGTGCTGATCGCCCTGGCCTATGCCAAGGAATACGACCCCAAGTACCACACGGCCTCCAAGTGCTTCGCCACGCCCGACAAGGCCACGGCCGCCTACTGGTACGAAACCGTGCTGGGCGTGGACGCGAACAACGCCGAAGCCAAGGAACGCTTTGAGGAACTGAGCAAATGAAGCTGCATCGCGCATTGACCGTCGGCGCGCCTGCGCTGGCGCTGGGCATGCTCGTCGTCCAGCCCGCGATGGCGGACGTGAAGCCCTTGCTGCAGGAAGGCAAGAAGACCCTGTTCCAGCGCGTGCTCACCACCCCCAGCTGCGAGCTCAGCCCGTCGGCCGGCGCGGCCAAGGGCGAGCCCCTGCCCGCGTTCAGCCGCTATTACGTCTACGAGCGCGCCTCGGCCGCCGGCGCCGACTGGGTGAAGGTCGGCCCGGACAGCTTCGGCAAGACCACCGGCTGGCTCAAGCAGGATTGCACGGTGGAATGGAAGATGCAGCTGACGCTGGCCTTCACCAATCCGGCCAACCGTGACCGGACGCTGTTCTTCAAGGATCGTTCCAACCTTGAGAAAGCGCTGGATGCGCCCGACCCCGTCAGCGTCGTCGCGCCCATCCGCCAGCAGATGAAGACCGCGGGCAAGGCGCCCAACGTGCTGGCGCAGGAACCCGAGTTCTTCATTGATCTGCAGAAACAGTTCTACCTCTTGCCCATCCTGAGCGGCGAGGAAGTCATGACGGAAGGCGGATTTCGTACCCGCATCCTGAACGTGGCTTCCGTCAGCAGCGCGGATCCGGCGCAGAAGAACGCCGACGCGGCGGACGCGGCCGCCGCCTCCGCGGCAGCTTCCGCCAGCAAGATGAAGGAATTCAGCGCCGCGGTCGTGTTCGTCATCGATTCGACGATCTCGATGGACCCTTACATCGACCGCACCCGCGAAGCCATCAAGAAGGTCTACCAGCAGATCGAACACGAAAAGCTGGATAAGCAGGTGAAGTTCGGGCTGGTCGCCTTCCGTTCCAACGTGAAGGCGGTGCCAGGCCTGGAGTACGTCACCAAGATGTACGCGGACCCCAACACCGTCAAGGACGGCGCCGACTTCCTGTCCAAGGTGGCCGACCTGAAGCAGGCCAAGGTATCCAGCAGCGAGTTCGACGAAGACGCCTTCGCTGGCGTGTCGCAAGCCATCGAGCAGGTGGACTGGTCCCGTTTCGGCGCGCGCTACATTGTGCTGATCACCGATGCCGGCGCCATCGAAGGCGACAACAAGCTGTCGGCAACCGGCCTGAGCGCCGACCAGATCCGGCTGGAGGCCGGCAATCCCGGCGTGGCGATCTACACGCTGCACCTGAAGACCCAGGCGGGCGCCAGCAATCACGCCAAGGCGGAAGCCCAATACCGCAACCTGTCCACGTACGCAGGCACCAACACTTCGCTGTACTACCCCGTCAGCGCGGGCAACGTCGCGGAATTCGGCGCCAAGGTGGATGCGCTGTCCAGTGCGATCGCGGCCCAGGTCAAGGCGGCCTACATGGGCGAAGACGCCGTGGGCAGCGCACTCAACGCCGCGCCGTCGTCCAACAAGCAGACGCAGCAGATGCTGGCCGACGCGGACCTGATCAGCCATGCGATGCGCCTGGCCTATCTGGGCGAGAAGACCGGAACCCGCGCGCCGCCCGTGTTCCGCGCCTGGATCAGCGACCGCGACCTGATCAAGCAGAACATTCCCACGACCGATGTGCGCGTGCTTCTGACCAAGGCCCAGCTCAGCGACCTGAGCGATGTGGTCAAGCAGATTCTGGACGCCGCCAATACCGGGCTCATCACTCCGTCGGAGATGTTCGAGAAACTGCGTGCCGTGGCGGCAACGATGGGCGCCGACCCGAACCAGCTGAAGGCAACCGGCAAGGCGAAGGTCGCCGACCTGGGCGTGATGGGGGAATACCTGGACGGCCTGCCGTACCGCAGCGAAGTGCTCAACCTGGATGAAGAAACCTGGAAGAGCTGGGATGCCTTGTCGCAAGAGAAGTTCATCCGCACCTTGAGCACGAAGCTCAGGCACTACCAGCGCTACAACGCCGACGCCGACCGCTGGGTGTCCCTGGCCAAGGGCAGCGACGCGCGCGACGACGTCTATCCCATTCCGCTGGAAATGATGCCCTGATCCCCATGCTTGAGATCAAGGGTTTGGAAGTAAGGAGAGGCACGGCGAAGCAGTCCCACTGCGTGATGCTCGCGGACCTTGCCATCGGAAGCGGCGAAGTCCTGGCCATCACGGGCGAGAGCGGGTGCGGCAAAAGCACCTTGCTCGAAGCCATCGGCCTGCTGCTGGCGCCGCACCGGCTCGAACGGTACGAGCTGGGATCGGCGCGGCGCGACGTCGCCGCGTTGATCAGGCAGAACGATCAGCGCGCGCTGGCCCGGATCCGTGCCCGCTCGCTGGGTTTCGTACTGCAAAGCGGCGGGCTGCTGCCGTTCCTGTCGGCGCGCGAGAACATTTCGCTCCCGCGACGCATCCAGGGGATGACGGCGCTGGACGAACGCGCGCTGCATGCCATCGACACCTTGAAGCTGGCGCCGCTGCTGGACCAGCCGCCCGCCGCCCTGTCGGTCGGCGAACGCCAGCGCGTGGCCTTTGTGCGCGCCATTGCGCACCAGCCCGAACTGGTGCTGGCGGACGAACCGACCGCCGCGCTGGACCCGCACACGGCGCACACGCTGTTCGAACTGTTCCTGCGGATCGTGGCGGACCTCGGCCTGGCCGCCCTGGTGGTTTCGCACGACTGGAAACTGGTGGATGCCTTCGGCCTGCCCAAACTGGTGGCGACCTCCCACCCCGGGAATACCACCTTCGCCCGGGAGCCATAGCGCCATGAACCGCTACCCTCTCCTGGCCCGTCTGGCGGTCGGCGATCTTTGGCACGACCGCAAAGTCTCGCTGTGCATCATGGCGTCGCTGATCGCGGTCATCGCGCCGCTGCTGCTGCTGTTCGGCCTGAAGTTCGGCGTGATCAGCCAGCTGCAGCAATCCCTGCTGCGCGATCCGGCCAATCTGGAAGTGAAGATGCTCTCCAGCGGCAACTTCGACGCGGCCTGGATAGCTCGCCTCCAGCAACACCCCGACGTGGGCTTCGCTATCGGCGTGACCCGCTCGCTCAACACCCAGGCGGACCTTTTCCGCAGCCGTTCGGCCTTTGTCGAGAACGCCGAGATCATCCCGACCGATGCCGGCGATCCGCTGGTTCCACCGGGCGCCCTCCCCTTGATCGGTACCCAGGTCATCCTGAGCGCGGAAGCGGCGCGCAGGCTCGACGCCAAGGTGGGCGAGAGTGTGCGGCTGCGCGTCGCGCGCCGGCTGGACGGCGCCCAGGAGCGCGGCGAACTGACGCTTGACGTGGTGGACGTCCTGCCGCCCGCCCGCTATGCGCGCCCGGCGGCATTTGTCGCACTGCCCTTGCTGGTTGACCTGGAAAGGTTCCGGGACGGCCGGCTCGTGCCGCGCCTGGGATTGGAAACCGGCTTGCCGGATGACGGCAAGGCCGCGGCCTTCGCGCGCGCCCGCGTCTATGCCAGGGATATCGACGGCGTCGAGCCGCTGGCGCTGTGGCTGGCCGGACAACGCATCGAAACGGCAAGCCAGCTGCAGCAGATCAACAGCGTGCGCGCCATCAACCGCGTCCTGACGCTGATCTTCGGCGTGATCGCGGGAGCCGCTCTGCTGGGTTGCGTCGCCGCGCTCCTGGGCGCCTTTCTGGCCAACATCGACCGCAAGCGGCGCGACCTGGCGGTCTTGCGGCTGCTGGGGTTCACCAGCGCGGGCATAGGTGCCTACGTCGCCTTGCAGGTGCTCGCGCTCAGCGTGGCGGCCTACGCGATCGGCCTGCTGCTCTATCTGGCCGGATCGACCATCTTCAATCAATTGCTAAGCAGCAGCGGCGCCACCGGCGACTTTGTCTGCGTCATTACTCCGGCGCACGCCGCTCTCGCGTTCGCCATCTGCCTGGCCGTCGCCATCGCGGCGTCGGCGGTGGGCTTGCGCCGGGCAATCGCCATTCAACCTGCGGATAGTCTTCGTGAAATCTAACAATGCAACCTCGCTTGGCCTGGCCTTGGCGCTGGGCATCGGATCGCTCTGGGCAGGCCATGCCGCCGCCGCGAAATGGGACGAGAAGGTCTACAACCCGGCGCCCTCCGACGACGATGTGATCCTGCCGATGCGCTGCGACGGCGCCATGGCGTTCCGGAAGGTCTATGTGCCCGTGGGCGGCCCCCTGGACGACTACCCCGTGACCGTCGGCCAGGACAGCGGCGAATGGGGATACATCGAGCAGTCGCGCCCCGTGTTCATCGCCGGGAGCTTCTCCGAAAAGGCGAAGGCCAACTCGCGCTACTACCTGCTGGCCAAGTACGAGATCACCCAGCTGCAGTACCAGGTGCTGACCAAGCCGGATTGCCCCGAGCCCTCCAACAAGCTGCGCTTGCCGCAGACCGAGATCGGCTGGCAGGCCGCCATGGCCGCCGCCGACGCCTACAACGTGTGGCTGCGCAAGGATGCCGTGAAATCCATCCCGACGGAGGATGGCATGGCCGGCTTTGTGCGCCTGCCCACCGAGGTGGAATGGGAGTTCGCGGCCCGGGGCGGGCTGGAAGTCGGCACCGCCGAATTCCGCGACACGCGGTATCCGATGCCGGAGGGCCTGAACGGCTACGAGTGGTTCGCCGGCGCGCAGTCCGCGAATGGCCAGTTGCAAAGGGCTGGCCTGCTCAAGCCCAATCCGCTGGGCCTGCACGACATGCTGGGCAACGCCGACGAGATGATCTTCGAGTCGTTCCGCCTGAACAAGCTGGACCGCCAGCACGGCCAGGCCGGCGGCTTCATCGTGCGCGGCGGCAACTTTCTTACCGCGCAAGCCGATATGCGCACGGCGGCGCGCAGGGAGCAGCCCTACTACAGCGCGACCAGCGCAGGCCCCACCCAGGCCAAGACCACCGGATTCCGCCTTGCCCTCGTGGCGCCCGCCCTCACCTCGCGCGGTCGCATCACCAGCATTGAGAAGGACTGGAAGGCGTTGGGTATGGGCCAGTCTCCCGACACGCCGGAAAAGGCGGATCAGGGCGCGGTCAAGCAATTGAGCGAACTGGCTTCGGGCGTGCAGGACAAGGCGCTGCAAGACAAGCTGAAAGCACTGGAAGGCCAATTGCGGGCCAGCAACCAGCAGCAGGAAGAAGCGCGCGACCTGGCCATTCGGGCCAGCCTGAACCTGGGCTCCTTCCTGTGCACCAAGCTCAAGGATGACGGGCTCTATGTCGAGTTCCTGCAAAAGAACTACCGCATGACCTGCGAGTCGGGCGACGCCGACCCTTCCTGCGACAAGCGCAAGAAGCAGCTGGGCGACCAGCAGGACCGCCTGCACAAGCTTGGCCGCTATTACGCGAGCAGCCTGGTCGAGTCGTCCACCTTGTATGGCCAGTCCCTGCTGGAGCGCCAGGTCCCCGTGTTCGAGGAGATCATCACGCGCAACAAGCATCTTCAGGAACTGAAGCCCTACCTGGCGACGCACTGGAAGAATCAGCAGTCCTATTTGAAGACGTCGAAGATCGACATAGAACCCTGGCTCGCCACGTGCAAAGCCGTCAATAACAAATAGATTTTTGGAAAGAGGAACCATCATGCAGGATACGAAGCAGTCTTGGCGCAGGGCAGCCCTGGGCGCGCTCATGATTACCGTGGCGCTGATCTCCGGTTGCGCCAGCACGCAGAGCTCGATGTTGAGCAAGGATGGCGGCACGGTGGATCCGCGCCTGACCGAAAGCTCCGACGCGAAATTCTTCAGCAAGTCCGGCTATCAGGCCTGCGCCGTCAGCGCCCTGGCCGGCGTGCTCGCCTGCACGCTGAGCAACTCCAGCAACAAGGCCGTCTGCGCGATCGCCGCGGGCGTGGCCGCCTGCGGCGTGGCGATGGGCGCGAACTACTATCTTGACTACCGCCGCAGCCAGTACGCCAACACGACCGACCGCCTGAACGCCATCACCGGCGATATCCGCCAGGACACCGACAACGTCATTGCCCGCAGCAACACCGTGCGTGAAGTGATCAAGGACGACCAGGCCCGCCTTGAGAACATCAAGATGGACATGAAGATGGCGCGCACCAATGAAGCGCAAGCCAAGAAGGACCTTGCCAGCGTCGACCTGAACATCGCCAAGATGCGCGAGGAACTGGCGAAGATGCGGGACAAGGTCGACCAGTACCGCGAAGTCTCGGAGACCGAGCGCGCGACGGCCGGCGCCAAGGGCAGCAAGGAACTCGATGCCGAGATCAGCAAGCTGAACGTGCGGGTGGCTTCGCTGCAGAAGGAAGTCGACGGCCTGTACGAACAACGCTCGGCTATCACCCTCGGTTAAGGCGGCATGATGCGAATCCACAGAATCTTGACGATGGCCGCGGCCGCGGCCGTGCTGGCCGGCTGCGCGACGACAGCCGCCGACTGCGACCCGTCCAACAGCGACGTCAGCATACTGACGAAGATGAGCTGCGACGGGTCCGGCCAGTATCGCGGCCACATCGACCGCGCGGAGCAGGACCTGATTTCGGCGCAGGAAGCCAATGCGCGCTTCCGCCAGATCTATGCCGACATCGAGGCCCAGCGCCAGTCCGTGGGACAGAGCCTGGCCGTACAGCGCAAGCAGCAGCAGGCGCTGAACAAATCGACGGGCGAATTGCTGGCCAAGCTGAAGGCGCGCTACGGCAGCCAGAAGGACGTCAAGCAGCAGATCGCGGCCATGGAAGCCAACTTGCAGGCCACCAACACGCTGGCGACCAATCCTGCGGAGATCCAGGCCAAGCAGAAGAATCTGCAGGCCCTGCAGGCCAAGGCCAAGCTTCTTCAGGACAGCCTGGACCAATAAGGCAGACATGCAGCGCATAGCACTGGGCTCCACCGCGAGCGGATCGGACCGGTCTTCGTCGGAGGGCCGGCTCTCTCTGTTGGAACGGTATTGCTCGCCCGTCGTCGCCGAGCTGTATGCGGCGCCGCGCGCGGGCAAGGACGGCGCGATGGAGTGGTGGTCGGCCCGCGGCGGGCAACCGATACCCTATGCGCAGCTTGATCCGGATCAGCAGTCCGCCCTGATGGGGAAATACCGGCAGCGCCTGGCCGATATTGAACAGACCGCCGCCGCGCTTGCGGCCAAGGGAGAAGCGCAGCCGGCGGCGGAACTGCGTCGGTTCCTGATCGACAAGCCGGATCCCCGCAGCCTGTACAGCATCGATCAGACGCCGGTGCTGACGAACTGGGATACGCAGACCCCCTCGCCCCCAGTGGTGGTGCCCGTCGCGGCAGCGCCCGTCGCGGCAGCGCCCGCCCGCCGCTGGCTCCTGCCCGTGCTGGCGGCCCTGCTGTTGCTGTTGTTGCTTGCCGCCCTGCTCTGGTGGCACCTGCGCAAACCCGAGCCCCCGGCGCCCGCTCCCGCCCCGGTGGCGGAGGTTCCCGCTCCCGCCCCCGTGCCGGAGCCGATCCCCGAGCCGCCCAAGCCAGCGCCAGAACCGGAGCCGGAGCCGACACCCGAGCCGACACCCGAGCCCCCGCCCGAACCGCCGCCGGCGCCCGCCCCCGTCAAGGCGGCCGAGCCCGCCTGCGTGCCCAAGAGGTCAACCGACAAACCGCCGGACTTCGTCGTGGTGTTGGACACCTCGGGCTCCATGACGCTCAATATCGCCTCCAAGCGTGAAGACGAACTCTGGTTCTTCGGCATGACGGACGGCCAGCGCCAAAGGCTGCGCGGCGCGGACCTCGACAGGGCCAAGCGGCTCTTCACGAATCCGACCCGCTACCAGGTCGCCGTGAGCGCGATGAAAAAGATGCTCGACGACCTGCCCAAGAACGTCGACACCGGCCTGATCACCTACGCGGGCTGCGAGACCCCGGTCAAGCAAGGCGTATTCACCGCAGCCCAACGGCCGGCGCTCATGTCCGCCCTGCACGCCTTGTCCCCCGAAGGCGGCACGCCCATGGCCGCCAGCCTCCGCGCCGCGGCCGCCATGGTCGACGGCGTGAAGCGCGACGCCGTCATCGTGATGTTCGTGGATGGCGAAGATGGTTGCGAAGAGGATCAATGCGCCGTCGCGCGCGAGATCGCGCGCGCCAAGCCGCGCCTGAAGGTGAACGTCGTCGACCTGACGGGTAGCCACCTGTCCAGTTGCATCGCCAAGAGCACCGGCGGCCAGGTCTTCAGCTCGCAGGACATCAAGGCCATTCCGCGCCTGCTCCAGAAGGCCAGTTCGCAGGCGCTGGCCGAAGGCATGTGCAAGTAGGCGGGCAGTCCCGCCGCTTGCACAGCCATCTTCTCAGGGTATGCCCCAGCAGCCACGGGCACTGCTTCCGGTTTACCGTACCCATGTTTTGTATACAACTTAAGCATGCATCATAGATCAACATAACGGTCCGCCCGGCCATGCAGCACCCTCCCCGGCGCGGACTCCATGCCGTCACAGGCATCGAGGGGACAAACTCATGCGCCGCTTTGCGACATCGTTGTTCGGCCAGGTCGTCATCGCCCTGGTCTTGGGAGTGATACTTGGGCTGGCCGTGCCAGACATCGCACCCAAACTGAAACCACTGGGCGACGGATTCATCAAACTGATCAAGATGATCATCCCGGTGCTGGTGTTCTGCGTGGTGGTCCATGGCATTGCCGGCGCGGGGGATCTGAAGCGCGTGGGCAAGGTGGGCGTGAAAGCGCTTATCTATTTCGAGGTGCTGACCACCCTGGCCTTGATCCTGGGCCTGGCCGTGGCGCTGGTGTTCAAGCCCGGAGCGGGCATGAATATCGACACCAGCACCCTGGACGCTTCCGCCATGAGCGCCTACGTGTCCAACGCCGACAAGCTCACCAGCGGCGGCACGGTCGAATTCCTGATGAAGCTGATTCCCAACACGGTCGTCAGCCCGTTCGCCACCGGCGACGTGCTGCAGGTGCTGCTGTTCGCGGTGCTGTTCGGCTGCGCGCTGTCGCAACTGGGAGAGCGCGGCAAACCCGTGGTGCGCCTGATCGACGCCACCTCCCAGGTCATGTTCAAGATCATGGGCCTGATCATCCGGCTGGCGCCGCTGGGCGTGCTGGGCGCGGTGGCGTTCACCGTCGGGCAATACGGCTTGGGCTCGCTCAAGCAGCTGGGCATGCTGGTGCTGGTGTTCTATGCATCGGTGGCGGTCTTCGTGTTCGGCGTGCTGGGCTTGGTGATGCGCCTGTGCGGCTTCAGCCTGCTCAAGCTGCTGCGCTACCTGCGCGAAGAGCTGGCGGTGGTGTTTGCCACCACCTCGTCGGACAGCGTGCTGCCGCAGGTCATCGCCAAGCTGCGCCACC
>RCUK01001160.1_pt1 | contig 17777 bp, 20 predicted proteins | sample 2166381 | NCBI WGS metagenome assembly RCUK01 (sample SAMN09932809, study PRJNA488358) | compost metagenome | isolation source: compost soil in an enriched community | place: Germany: Experimental Botanical Garden | reverse complement strand
CGTTCTATACTTCTGTAGTTTTGATTTTAGGTTTTGCAACTTTTACATTATCAAGTTTCAGCGGAACAATTGCCTTAGGAGGATTAATTTCTTGTACTTTGGTTTTTGCCATGTTTGCTAACTTGGTTGTATTGCCTTCACTCGTTTTAACTTTCGAGAAGAAGAAAACTAAGAAAGAGGAATTGGAGAATTTGGAGAAATAAGGATTTCAATAAAATACATGAACGAAAGTCATTTAAAAGCATGAAAAAGATAATCTTAGCAATTCTTATACTGTGTATAAACTCAACATTCTCTCAAAGCTATTTTGAAGGTAAAAATTTATACTGCAAATCTGAGAATCCTGAGGCTTTAAAATTATTTAATGTAGGAATAGAAACGCTATATCTAAATAGTTCTTTAAATAAAAAATATCTTGAAAAAACCATGTCTTGTTTCTTTAGTGCTTATAAAAAAGATACGACATTTTGTGATGCATTATTTTTTACAGGTTACACTTTAAGACTGTTAAATGACCCAAAAGCTCTGCCCCTTTATATTGCAGCAGATAGTGTATTTAAAAAATCGATTGAATTTAAAACCAACTTAGCGGCGGAATGTTTAAGATATGGCAATGAAAAAACTATTAAAATTGCGAGAAAAAAATATACTGAAATAATCAAGTTATTTCCAGAAAGTCCTGAGGGTTATTACGGATTCGCACTTACTTCGCCTATTTTAGGAGATTATGAAAAAGGATTAGAAAATGTAAATATTGCGGTTGAAAAGTACAAAATCATAAATCCAAAATTAAAGGATGATGTGATTTATTTACAAGGAATTTTACTTTCAATGAACAATAAACACAATGAAGCTCTGGAAAACTTAGACAAGGTTTATTCTTCTTACAAAAAAGATTTCAACTTTAAAGTTTATTATTCTCTATCACTTTTAAAAGTCTCTGAAGAAAAGAAAGATGACAAAATGAAAAAGAAGGCATTAAGCATTTACGAAAAAATAGAAGAGAAAGATCAAATTCCTAAGGAAATAAAAGACCAATTGGTGTTTTCTTAATTGTAGAATTATTAGTTCGATTTCTCGTTCCTGGATAATGATAAATTTGTTTCAAAAACTTCTTTTGAAACCAAATGCCCTAGCCCCGATCGAAGCGGCATCCTTTCTATTTTTCCTTTAAAAATAGAAAGATATAGCGAAGAGCGGGAAACAGCTTCAAAAATTAATTATTATCGATTATATTTGCAGTTGTTCAAAATGAATATTATTTAATATCAATTATATATAAAAATGAAACACACAAAAGTTAGAGACTTATTAAACAGTACGACGACGTTACAGGAAGTGAATGCAAAAGGATGGGTGAGAACTTTTAGAAATAATCAGTTCATCGCTTTAAATGACGGTTCTACCATTAATAATATTCAATGTGTTGTTGATTTTGAAAATACACCAGAAGAGACTTTAAAAAGAATCACAACTGGAGCTGCGGTTTCTGTAATTGGAACTTTGGTTGAAAGTAAAGGTGCGGGTCAGAAATATGAAATTCAGGTGAACAAACTTGAAATTCTTGGAGATTCTGATGCAGAGAAATTCCCAATGCAGCCTAAAAAACACTCTTTAGAATTTTTACGTGAAAACGCTCACTTGCGTGTACGTACAAATGCTTTTGGTGCGATTATGCGTGTGCGTTCGGTATTGTCTTATGCTGTTCACAGTTATTTCCAGCAAAAAGGTTTTGTTTACGTAAACACGCCAATTATCACTGGAGCTGATGCTGAAGGTGCAGGAGAAATGTTCCAAGTAACTTCATTGCCTTTGGATAATCTTCCAAAAAATGAAGAAGGAAACATTGATTTCAAAAAAGATTTCTTCGGAAAACATACCAACTTAACCGTTTCTGGACAATTAGAAGGAGAAACTTTCGCAATGGCTTTGGGTCAGATTTATACTTTTGGACCAACGTTTAGAGCAGAAAACTCAAATACTTCTCGTCACTTAGCAGAATTCTGGATGATCGAGCCTGAAGTTGCTTTCAACGACCTTGATGACAATATGGATTTGGCTGAAGATTTTATTCAGTATGTAATTAAATATGCTTTAGACAACTGTAAAGACGATTTAGCTTTCTTAGAAGGAAGACTTCTTGAAGAAGAAAAATCAAAACCACAGGCTGAAAGAAGCGAAATGGCGTTGTTAGAAAAACTGAACTTTGTTTTAGAAAACAACTTCAAACGTGTTTCTTATACTGAGGCAATTGACATTTTAAGAGATTCAACTCCAAATAAAAAGAAGAAATTCCAATATTTAATCAACGAATGGGGAGCTGATTTACAGTCAGAACACGAGCGTTTCTTGGTTGAAAAACACTTTAAATGTCCAGTAATTTTATACGATTACCCAGCAAATATTAAAGCGTTTTACATGCGTTTGAACGACAACACTGAACCAGGAAGAGAAACTGTTCGTGCAATGGATATCCTTTTCCCTGGAATTGGAGAAATCGTTGGTGGTTCTGAAAGAGAAGAGCGTTACGATGTTCTGGTTGAGAAAATGGAAAAACTTGGAATTGACAAAGAAGAATTATATTGGTATTTAGACACCAGAAGATTTGGATCGGCAACTCACGCAGGTTTCGGTTTAGGATTTGAGCGTTTAGTATTGTTTGTAACAGGAATGACAAACATTAGAGACGTAATTCCTTTCCCAAGAACTCCTGGAAGCGCTGAATTTTAATAAAAGTTATGAGTTATTTGTTATGAGTTAAGCGTAAAACCTTAACTCATATCATTTAAAAGAAATATAAATGTTACTGGTTATAAGTTATGAGATTACAACTCCTAACCTCTAACCCTTAACTCTTAACCCAAACTATGCTAAAGCAATTTTTAAATTTAAAATTATCCCAAAAATTATCTCCACAGCAAATTCAGCTGATGAAGTTAATTCAATTGCCTACGCAAGCTTTTGAACAGCGTTTATTAGAAGAAATGAACGAAAATCCGGCTCTTGAAGCTGGAAAAGAAGACGATTACGAAGCTGATGAATATGCTAATGAAGATTACGACGATTATGATGATGCAGAATCTGACAGAATCGAAGCAGACGACATTAACATTGACGAATATCTAAGCGACGACGACACGCCTGATTACAAAACTCAGGTAAATAATTACAGTGACGATGAAGAGCGCGAAACGCCATTTGCGGCTCCGATTAGTTTTCATCAGGATTTAATTAATCAGTTGAATACTTTTATTTTAAACGATGAAGAACGCGAAATCGCTGAATTCCTTGTTGGAAGTATCGATGATATGGGGTATATCCGCAGAAGTATTCCAGACATCGTAGACGATATGGCTTTTACTCAGGGAATTTATACTGATGAGGCTATGGTCGAAAAAATGTTGACCGTAATTCATGAGCTTGAACCTTCTGGAGTTGGCGCGCGTGATTTACAGGAATGTTTATTGCTTCAGTTAAAACATAAAACGCCAACTGAATATGTTGATTTAGCAATTGACATTATCGAGAATCAGTTTGATGCTTTTACGAAGAAACATTACGACAAACTACTTCAGAAATACAGCATTTCTAACGAACAGCTTAAAAAAGCGATTCACGAAATTGAAAGATTAAACCCAAAACCGGGTGGCTCTTTTGCTGGCAACAATAAAGTTACAGAAAATATTGTTCCCGACTTTGCCATCAGAATTGTTGACGGCGAACTGGAACTGACTTTAAACGGAAGAAATGCTCCTTCTCTGCACGTTTCTAAGGATTATCAGGAAATGATGCAGACGTACAAAGAATCTCGTGATAAATCGACCGCACAGAAAGATGCTGTACAGTTTATCAAGCAAAAACTGGATTCTGCTAAATGGTTTATTGATGCCATCAGACAACGTCAGGAAACTCTTTTTGTGACGATGAATGCAATTATGCATTATCAGGAAGAATATTTCTTAGACGGCGATGAAACTAAGCTAAAACCAATGATCTTAAAAGATATTGCTGATATGGTTGGTTTAGATATTTCGACGATTTCGCGTGTTGCCAACAGCAAATATGTTGAAACTCCATACGGAACTAAACTTATTAAAGAGTTTTTCTCCGAGGCTATGAAAAACGATCAAGGAGAGGATGTTTCGACTTTAGAAATTAAAAAGATTCTTCAAAATACAATTGAAGAAGAAGATAAAAGAAAACCACTTCCAGACGATCAATTGGCAGAGATCTTAAAAGAAAAAGGATATCCGATTGCGAGAAGAACAATTGCAAAATATCGCGAACAATTGGATATTCCAGTGGCGAGAATGAGAAAAAAGATTTAATATTTTCTTTTTTACCATATAAGGAATATAAGTTCATTTAAATAGCACACCCGACAGGTTTTAAAAACCTGTCGGGTTTTATTTTTATCAATTAGTTAGAATTAAATAATATTCCGTAGGAATATCTCGTCGGTAGAAAAAAAAATATTGGCGGTATTTAGGTTGTGTCCTGTAGGGACACCTGTTCTAATGATTGAATATCTTGAACCACAATCAAACGTTCCTACGGAACGTATATCTGCAAACCAATTAAAAAATTCTACCAACCAGACATTCCTACGGAATGAATAACATCTTGAAAAATATATCTATCACCCTAAAACAATAAACCCGACAGGTTTTGGAAATCTGTCGGGTTTTATATATCTTTTTTCTTAGAATTACTTATACTCGTCTGGTAAAATCTTTACTTCAAACAAAAAAACTTTCTTTTTATCGCTGTAGCTATAAACCAGAGTATAATCATTTTCTCTAAAAACCTGAAGTCCTGGGTTTGCTTTTGCCGTACTTAAAAGGCTTTTCTTTATTTCTTCCTGAATCACATTGATTTCTGCAGTTTCATTAACAACATTCATCAAAGTTAAATTATACTGAACTGTTCTTTCTTTAGGCAAGTTTACGCTGTCTAAACGAATACCTTCCTGAATATTTAACGGACAGCTTTTATTATATTTTTCAACCAATTCTGTTATTTCAGCACTAACCTCATCAGCTTGTTCTGATAGAAAAAACTGAAAATACGCAGCAACAGCTAAAGCAACTCCAACAATAACTAATAATAAAATATTCTGTTTTCTTTTCTTTTGTCTTTCTTGCATTGCTTTTAAAATTGAAATAAAAATAAAATCTATTTTTCCTCGTTTTTCTTCATTGCATTAAAATACGCTGCACGGCTAAGCGGTTCGTATTCTTCTGTCTCACCCAGCATGACCAATTTATCGTTATCGGTTTTTCTAAAACTATAATTTGCTAAATTACCCGTTCTGGTGCACACAGCATGAACTTTCGTTACATATTCTGCAGTTGCCATAAGTCCTGGCATTGGTCCAAACGGATTTCCTTTGAAATCCATATCTAATCCCGCAACAATTACGCGGATTCCCTGATTTGCCAAATCGTTGCAAACCGTGATAATTTCGTCATCAAAAAACTGAGCTTCATCAATACCGATTACATCACAGCCTTGAGCTAAAATCAATATGTTAGCTGCTGCAGGAACAGGTGTAGAACGAATTTCGTTGGCATCATGAGACACGACCATTTCGTCATGATAACGGGTATCAATAGCAGGTTTAAAGATTTCGACTCTTTGTTTGGCAAATTGGGCGCGTTTTAATCTGCGGATTAACTCCTCGGTTTTACCCGAAAACATTGATCCACAAATAACTTCAATCCAACCAAATTGTTCTTTGTGATTTACTGTATTTTCGAGAAACATTTTGTATTTTTCTACCTTTAAAAATGAATAGTTTTTATTACTTTGTACTGGCAATAAATTGATGTAAAAATGTACTGTTTTACATTTTTTCAAAAGTAGAAAATTTTTACCAAACCTTAGATTCGCGAAAGCGTATTAACAGAAATAAAAAATTATCTTTTGAATTTCCTTGAGAATAGAGACATTCAGACATTAAATACACTAAAATACCTTATTCACTATAATTTTCAACAGTTATGAAAAAAAAATTGGAAGCTGATTTAATTAGCATTGCTCATCGAATTTTAAAACTTAAAAATAAATCCGATATCAATCAATTGTATCTTGAAACTCAGAAATTATATGAGAAATTAGCGGTATTAAAGTTTGTCGAAGAAAATTTCGATGCTGCAAAACCAACAATCGGTCAAAATGATATTGTAGCTGAATTGGAAACGATTTTTGAAAAAGAAGAAGATACAACTCCTGCTATAATTGAACTTGAAGCTCCAGTTGAAGAAAAAGTTATAGCGCTTGAAGAATCTTACGAACCTGAAATTGCAGAAGAAAAACCAGCAGAAGTTGTTGAAGCTGTTGAAATAATCGCTGAAGTTGAAGAAACAGTAATCGAAGAAAAAGTCGAGCCAATTGCTGCTGAAATTGAAGCACCAATTATTGAAGAAACTATAGAACCAGTTTCTGAAAAAGTAATTGAACCAGAAATTGAAATAGAAGAAACTAAAAAACCTGCAGAAGAACTTTCGTTTACAACTGTAAATGAATTAAAGCCAATTCCGGATTTCAAACCTGCCTTCGAATTAGAAACTGAAGCAATAGAAGAGGAAACTAAAGAAGAACCAAAAGCTGCGACTTCTGCACAGCCAACAATTTTGTTTGAAGATTTTGGAATAAATTATGCCGATGCACAATTCGTAAAAGTAGATAGTTTTGAAGCTGTTTCGCCAGTAAAAACTCCTTCTATTAGCGATTTTAAAGAAGAAAAAAAGGAAGCGAAAAAAATAGAAACTGCGATTCTTGAAACTCCGGCACAACCAAAATCGGTAAGCTTAAACGAAAAACTGGCAAGAGGTTTTCATATTGATTTGAATGACAGAATTGCCTTCACTAAAAATCTTTTCGGAAACAGCACTGAAGATTATAGTCGTGTTTTAAACCAATTAATGACTTTTGATTCTTATAGCGAAGCAAAGGATTTTATCGAAGACATGGTAAAGCCAGATTACAATAACTGGGAAGGAAAAGACGATTATGCAGAACGTTTTATGGGAATTATCGAAAAGAAATTTTCATAAAACACGAATTTCACGAATTGACACGAATTTTTTCTTTGTGAAATTTTAGCACTTTAATCATTTGTGCTAATCTGTGCAATTCGTGTTTAAATATTTAAAATTAATTATGTCAAAATTATACATCGTTCCAACGCCAATTGGCAATCTTGAAGACATGACTTTTAGAGCCATTCGGGTTTTAAAAGAAGTCGATTTGATTTTGGCGGAAGATACCCGAACAAGCGGAAAACTCCTAAAGCATTTTGAAATTGGCACGCACATGCACAGCCATCATATGCACAACGAGCACAAAACAACCGAAAATTTAATTGCGCGTTTAAAAGCCGGTGAAACTATCGCTTTAATTTCTGATGCAGGAACTCCGGCAATTTCTGATCCAGGATTTCTTTTGACTCGCGCTTGTGTAGAAAATAAAATTGAAGTGGAATGCCTTCCGGGCGCTACGGCTTTTGTTCCGGCTCTTGTAAACAGTGGACTCCCAAATGATAAATTTGTATTTGAAGGTTTCCTTCCTGATAAAAAAGGGCGCCAGACTCGATTTTTGGCTTTAGCCGAAGAAACCCGAACGATGATTTTATACGTTTCGCCACATAAACTGGTTAAAACTTTAGCTGAATTTGTCCAATATTTTGGAGAAGACAGACAAGTTTGCGTTTCAAGAGAATTATCAAAATTACACGAAGAAAATGTACGCGGAACTGCAAAAGAAGTTTTAGCGCATTTTGAAAAAACAGCACCACGCGGCGAAATCGTAGTTGTTGTTGCAGGGAAGACAATAGAAAAAGAAGCAAAAAAAAGTAAGTATTCTAAGGACGAAGAAGAATAGAAACAATATTAAAAATTGACATAGATTAATGTTGGGATTTACCGCAAATTACACAAATTAGCACAAATTTAATTAGCGGAAATTTGTGTAATTTGTGGTTAAAAAATCACATAGAAAAAAATCTTTTTTAATCCTTTTAATCTGTGGCAAAAAAAACAACAAATAACAACATGAGCATTCAAGCCTTTTTAGAAAAAGTAAAACAAACTCCAACACAAATCACATTTCCTGAAACTATTGCCGTAATCGAAGAAAATTACAATTTTACACCAACTGCTTTTCAAAACGGAACACAACATAACGCAGCAGGCGAAAATTCAGGTTCTTGCAAATTGTTTTCTTTCGCAAAATTGCAAAACTTAAGTAAAGAAGAAACTTTAGCTTGTTTTGGAGCATTTTATTTTGAAGAAGTTTTAGGAGATCCAAACGGAACGAACCACCAAAATATTAGAAATTTCATCAACTTAGGCTGGGACGGAATTCAGTTTGAAGGAAATGCCCTTGAATTGAAATAATTCTATTTAAGATTTTTGATAAACGATTTTTGATTTCAGATCTTAAAAATCAAGCACATTAAGATCATCTACGACAAATCAAAAATCTAAAATCTAAAATCAATAATCTAAAATCAACCCCACCCATGCGTTGGACCGTAAAACCAAAACCTTCTGAAGAAAAAGTCAAACATTTGGCGCAGGCCTTAAATGTAGAAGATTTTGTAGCAACGCTTTTGATTCAGCGTGGCATTGAAACTTTTGAAAACGCCAAGAATTTCTTTCGTCCGTCTTTAGAGCATCTTCACGATCCGTATTTGATGAAAGATATGGATAAAGCCGTTGCGCGAATTGAACGCGCCATTGAAAATCAAGAAAATATTATGGTTTTTGGCGATTATGATGTGGACGGAACAACTGCGGTTTCTTTGGTTTCGTCGTATTTAAAATCACATTATCCTCATATTGCTACTTACATTCCAGATCGTTATGACGAAGGTTATGGAATCTCTTATAAAGGAATCGATTATGCAGACGATAACGGAATTTCTCTAATTATCGCTCTCGACTGCGGAATCAAATCGATTGATCATATCGCCTACGCGAAAGCAAAAAACATCGATTTTATTGTTTGTGATCACCACCGTCCTGGAGAATTTCTTCCTGATGCTGTTGCAGTTCTGGATCCAAAAAGAGAAGATTGCTCCTACCCTTACGATGAATTATGCGGCTGTGGCGTTGGTTTTAAGCTGATTCAGGCTTTAGGCCAAAATCGAAATGAAACGATTGAAGATTTAGTTCCATATCTCGATTTGGTGGCTACGGCAATTGCTGCCGATATTGTTCCTATAACGGGAGAAAATCGTGTTCTCGCTTATTTCGGATTAAAGGTTATTAACAGCGAACCAAGACCTGGAATTAAAGCTTTGGTGCATCAGGTAAAAAAGAAAGTTTTAGATATTACAGATGTTGTTTTTATTATTTCTCCAAGAATCAATGCCGCTGGAAGAATCAAACACGGAAATCACGCCGTTGAGCTTTTAACCGAATTCAACTTTGAGCAAGCACAGCAATTTGCTTCAGAAATTGAACAATACAATGCCGACCGAAAAGATTTAGACAAAAAAATTACCAAAGAAGCCTTTCAGCAGATTTTACAAAACAACGAGGAAGAGCGTTTTTCTACAGTCGTTTTTCAGGAAGACTGGCACAAAGGCGTAATCGGAATTGTAGCTTCAAGATTGATTGAGACCTATTATCGCCCAACTTTAGTTTTTACTAAAAGCGGAGATAAATATGCAGCCTCTGCCCGATCTGTTAAAGGTTTTGATGTTTATAATGCATTAGATGCCTGCGCAGAACATTTGGAACAATTTGGAGGACACATGTACGCTGCAGGAATGACTTTAAAAGCAGAAAATTATCAGACTTTTAAAGATGCTTTCGAGAAACAGGTTTCCGAAACAATCTTACCCGAAATGCTTACTCCAGAAATTGAGATCGATGCCGAAATCAATTTCTCTGATATAACACCCAAATTAATCCGAATTTTAAAACAATTCGAACCTTTCGGCCCTCAGAATATGACGCCAGTATTTATGACTGAAAATGCGATTGATACAGGTTATGCTAAAACTTTGGGTGCAGAAGAAGAACACTTAAGGCTTTTTGCCAAACAAAATAACTCCGACGGAATCGCTGCAATTGGTTTTGGATTAGGAAAAAAATTAAATATTGTAAAAAATCAAAATCCGTTTCAGCTGGCTTATACCATCGCCGAAAATGAATGGAACGGTACAATTTCAACTCAGCTTATGCTGAAAGACATTAGAACAGATGGAAGAAATTAAATCCAACAAGCCAGATCCATATCAGGCGCTTCGTTATAGAGAATTCAATGTGTTTTTATTACTGCGTTTTGCAATGGTCTTTGCTTGGTCAATGCAGTTTATTGTAATCGAATGGGAAGTTTATAGCTTAACTAAAAATCCGCTTTCGTTAGGAATTATTGGTTTAATGGAAGTTATTCCAGCTGTTGGAATGGCCTTATTTGCAGGACATATTGTAGACCAAAGAGAAAAGAAAGGATTATTGGTAAAATGTATTTTAGGATTCTCGATAATAAGTTTCGGACTATTTTTGCTGACTTGGCCAAAAGTTGTTGGCGGCTGGTCTTCAAATGTAATCCTATATTCTATTTACGCTTTGGTATTTTTTGGCGGATTGGTTCGTGCTTTTATGGGACCAACTATCTTCTCGCTTCTATCTTTAATTATTCCTAAAAAAGCATATCCAAATGCTGCAACCTGGAGCAGTTCGGTTTGGCAGATTGGAGCCGTTATGGGACCGGCATTGGCTGGATTTTCAATCAACTGGATTGGCGTTCACTGGTCAATGTGCCTTGTTTTCGGATTCTCGATTCTTTCGTTAATTGCTTTATCGCAAATCAGTAAAAAACCAATCATCAATCCGAAGATTGGAGAATCAATTAAAGACAGTCTTACCGAAGGATTAACTTTTGTATTTAAAAACAAAATTGTTCTTGGCGCCTTATCACTTGATATGATTGCGGTACTTTTTGGAGGAGCCGTTGCATTATTGCCCGTTTTTGCGCAAGACATCTTAAAAGTTGGTTCTGAAGGTTTCGGAATTTTAAGAGCCGCTCCTGCTGTGGGTGCTTTTATCACGATGCTAGTTTCGGCTTATGTGCCTCTATATAAAAATGCAGGGAAGAAACTTTTAATTGCCATTTTTGTTTTTGGTTTATCAATTATTCTCTTCGGATTATCAACTTATTTCTGGCTTTCTGTTTTTGCTTTATTCTTAAGCGGATTAGCAGATGGAATTTCAGTAGTAATTCGCCAGACCATTTTACAGCTTAAAACTCCTGACCATATGCGTGGACGTGTAGGAGCCGTAAATTCTATCTTTGTTGGATCATCTAACGAATTAGGTGCTTTTGAAAGTGGTGCAACCGCAAAACTAATGGGAACTGTTACGTCTGTAATTTTTGGAGGAAGTGTTACACTTTTGACCGTTTTAGGTTTTGGATTTGCATCTCCTACTTTTAGAAATTTAGATCTTCAAAAAGATATGGACGATCATCACAAATTGGAATAAATGAAATCATTATTCTTAGCTTTTACTGTATCCATATCCTTTTTTGCAAACGGACAAAGTTTTTACATCAAAACCTACGGAAACGAAAAGAATAAAACCATAATTTTTATTCATGGAGGCCCAAGTGGAAACGCTACTCTATTTGAAGGAACAACGGCTCAAAATCTCGCTGATTTAGGTTTTTATGTTATTGCTTATGATCGTCGTGGTGAAGGAAGATCCACAGATCCTGATGCTACTTTTACTTATGCAGAAGCTATTCAGGATTTGAATTCTGTTTATAAAAAATTTCATTTAAAGAAAGCGATTATATTGGGTCATAGCTTTGGTGGTTTGGTTGCGACACTTTACACCAATAAATATCCGGAGAATGTGAGCGCTTTGGTTTTGGCTGGCGCATTGTTTTCTCAACAGGAAACTTATGATCATATTTTAGATACTTTAAAAAAGAAATACAGCAACGACTCTGAACAATTAAAAAGAATCAATATTGTAGAAAATCTGGATAAAAATTCAGCTGATTATCGAAAAAAGTGCTTTGAATTGGCAGGAGAAAACAATTTCTTCAAAATGCCAAATCCAACTGCAGAATCTAAAAAACTATATGCAGATTACGAAACTGGGGAATTTTACAAAACCAATATTCGAAATAAAAATGCGCCTTTGCTTTTCTATCAAAACGAAAAGCAAAACAACATTGATAGTAGACCTTTTTTAAAGAAAATCAAAACCGCTGGAGTTCCTATTTATGGAATTTACGGAAAAGATGATGGTATTTTTTCACCTGCTCAAATCAATTCTATGAAAGTTATAACTGGAGAAAATCACTTCGCTTTCCTTGATAATTGCTCACATTATTTATTTGTTGACCAACAGGCAGCATTTCTTTCTAAATTAAAATATTGGTTGAAATAGTTTAGTAAAGAATATCTGTTCGTTAAAATTCAAATTCCAAAAAAAACAAAACTAACTAACTTAAAATCAATTATTAATAAGATTTTTTAGCTTTTTTTTATGCTTTTATTAATCAAGTATTAATACAAACAGAGCGTATCTTTGTGGCCTAAAAAAATTTGCCATGAAAGACATCGAGCAGATATACCGAAACGATTTTGGAATTTCATTTTATTGGAAAGAAGGCAACGAAATTATATCAGATAAAATCCAGCTGCTTTTTAAACAAATGGGATTCTATTTTTCAGTTCAAGAATTAAATGAATTTCACGATTTAATTGAAGACTGCGTAACAGACCACAATGATTATGACACGCGTGGAGTAAAACGTGCCTTCGATAAATTTTTATTAAAAACACCATACGTTGCAATAGATTTAGAAATATCACCAGTTGAATTAAATTCTATAAAAGACTTGGTTGATGGTTCCTTATTTCGACTTAATCTTAATGAATACATTTACGGTTCAGGCATGAACTAAGCCTACTGAGAAAATATTCTTTTCAAACTTTTATGATTTTTTTATTTAGAATTAATATAAATAATATTTATATTTGTTGGAATAAAAGGATTTACGATGAGAGAAATTGAACAGATATATCATAACAACTTTGGCATAGCTTTTTACTGGAAAGATCGCAACACTACAATTTCAGATAAAGTGCAATTGGTTTTTAAAGAAACTGGTTTTTATTTTACGGTTCAAGAATTAAATCATTTCTGCGATTTGATTGAAGACAGCATGATAGAAAACTCTTGTTGTGAAGCATGCGAAATGAAATATTCCTGCCACAAGTTTTTATTGAAAACCCCTTGCAATTCTATAGATTTGGCTGTAAACATGACCGAACTAAAATCGATTAAAGATTTGGTTGAAGGTTCTTTATTTAAAATTGAGCTAGATGAATATGTTTACGGAGTTGGCATGAACTAAGAAGCATTCTAAATATTTTAACAGCATTTTTTCATTATTGAAATATATTTAGATTCAATTCAAAAAAAAGTATATTTACAGCAATGAAAAAAGCTGCATTTCTACTTACCTTATCGATTCTGGCAATTCTCTTTGCTAGCTGCAACAATAAATCAGAGGAATATATTGATCCGCGCGGAACCGATTATGTAGGATCTGAGAGTTGTATACAATGTCATAAAGTGCAGTCTGAAATGGCATTCAAAAGTTCGCATTTTAAAGCAACTTCTCCAGCTATTTTAGGAAACGTTTCAGGCGATTTCGATTCTAAAAATCATACTTTCATTTATGATAAAGAAACCAAACTAGTTATGGAGAAACGTGGAGACAGCTTGTATCAAGTTGTTTATAAAAACGGCAAAGAAACGGCTAAATATAAATTCGAAATTGTTTTTGGAATCAAACACGCTCAAACTTCAGTTTACTGGAAAGACAATAATACTTACGAACTACCGGTTTCTTTTTATCACTCCATAAACAATTGGGCAACAAGTCCAGGTTTTCCTGCAGACAAACCGTATTTTGACCGTATGGTCGTAAAAGATTGCTATTCGTGCCACGCCTCAAATGCCAGCAGTCGAAGCGTGAATCAAAATTCTGAACAAAGAAATATGATGTCTATGGATGTTGAAGATATCATCAGAAAAGAAACAATAGTTTACGGAATTGACTGTGAGCGTTGCCACGGACCTGCCAAAAAACATGTTGAGTTTCATTTAAAAAATCCAAACGTAAAAGTTGCCAATAGCATTACAAGTTTTAAAACTTTAAACAGACAGCAAAAATTAGATGCTTGCGCCTTATGTCATGCAGGAAATGATGGCATGAAATTAAAATCTCGTTTTGAGTTTAAACCTGGAGATAATTTATCAGAATTCTTTCGTGAAACCAAAAGCATTACTGATACAGCAAATTTTGATGTTCACGGCAATCAGTACCGATTGATGGCGCAGAGTAAATGTTTTATAAAAAGCGATAAAATGGATTGCATTTCCTGCCATAATCCACATGAAAATGCTTCGAAAAACTTGGCTTCCTATTCTAAAATCTGCATGAGCTGCCATCAGGGCTTAAAGCATAAAGAAACCACTTTAAAAACAATGCCTGAAAAGTTATTAGCGAGCAATTGTGTAGAATGTCATATGCCGAAAAAAGCATCTGGAGCAATTAAATTTCAGCTTTCAAACAGCAAACAACTTTCAGAATACATTCTGCGAACGCATAAAATTGGAATTTATCCGAATGCAAAGTAATTATTTTTCGAATTTTTTAAGTTCGAATTTTTCGCCGTCAAAAACACCGTAAGTAAAATATCCGATCCAATCGCCAAGATTTACATATTCAGAGTTTTCTCCAACCGGAATAATCATTGGTAAATGGCGATGCCCGAAAATGAAATAATTGTAATGTTTGGTTTCTAGTTTTCGTTTGGCGTATAAAACTAACCATTCGTTTTCTTCCCCTAGAAACTTTACATCTTCATCACCAGAAATCAATTTATTTTTGACTGATAAATATTGAGCCAAACTTACGCCAACATCTGGATGCAACCAACGAAAAAGCCATTTTGAAAACGGATTAGTAAATACCTTTTTCATTCTTTTATAACCTTTATCGCCAGGACCTTTTCCGTCTCCGTGACCAATTAAAAAGGTTTTTCCGTTAAAAGTAAATTCTTTGTTATCGTGATAAACCGGAATATTTAATTCGGTTTCAAAATAATCATTCATCCAAAGATCATGATTTCCAACAAAAAAATAAACTGGGATTCCGCTGTCGCGAATTTCGGCCAGTTTGCCTAAAATTCGAACAAAACCTTTTGGAACAACCGTTTTATATTCAAACCAAAAATCAAATAAATCTCCCAATAAAAAAATTGCTTCGGCATCTTCCTTAACCTCATCAAGCCAAGCCACGAATTTCTTTTCACGCGGTAAACTCAATTCTGGAGTTGGCGCACCAAAATGCTGATCTGAAGCAAAATATATTTTTTTCATGAGAGAAGTTAGAAGTTATTTGTTAGGAGTTATGAAGAATAAATTAATAGCTAGAAGTTATACGTTTCGACTTCTAACTTTAAACGTTTAACTTACAACCTTTTTACTGATTATCTGATGCGTACCATTCTGCAAAAGACGATTCTGTTTCCTGAAGTTTTAATGAGAAAAGAGAAATTCCGGCAGGAAGACGATTTTTAATTCTTTCAGCAAAATCAACCACCATATTTTCGCTTGTTGGCTGATAATCTACCAAAATCACATGATGCCCGCGGTTTTTCAATTCATTTGCCAATTCGATATGCGGTGTTGTCTGATTGAAAACAGTAGCATGATCAAACTGATCGACGATTTCTTCTTTTACAATTTTCTTTAGATCAGAAAAGTCAATCACCATTCCGAACTTTACATTCGATCGGTCTGTAATTGGAGAACCAATAACCGTTACCGATAATTTATAACTGTGTCCGTGAACGTTCTTGCATTTTCCGTCGTAACCGTACAAAGCGTGACCGGTTTCGAAACTAAATTGTTTTGTAATTCTGATATTACTCATCGATTTTTAATTTTAAGCTTGCAAATTTACAAATTAATTGCCGTTTTTAGCTCTTTTTTTAGCTCTAAGATACATCCACAAAGCAATTCCACCCAAAACTAGAAACGGAATGAAAGATCCAATGACAACTCCAATTTGATAACCGCTGTCTGGAGCATCTTTAATTTTCTCTGCAATGTCAACTTTTTGCATTAACGAAATAATAGTCATGTTCAATAATTTATATAGTGAAAATTTGATTTTAAAATATTTTTCAAAGCTATGCTCCCATTTTTCTAAAATCAATGACTTATATCATACCCTATTTTTTAAACTGCAGCAAAGCATTTTTAGTGAAATCAGACAAAACGAGTTTGCCCGTAATAGCAGCACGTTCAAATAAAAGAGATTCCCATTGTTCTGTTCCTTCCCAAATAATCTTTTTCATTTCGTACAAAGCTTCAGGATTATATGAGCTTAACTTTTTTGCAAAACTTTCTACCTCAGCATCCAGATTTTCAGCGTCGCATAAAACCGAAAAAAGTCCCTTTTCAAAAGCCCAAGCTGCCGATTTCCATTCATGTGCCGCTAATGTCATTTGTGTCATTGCTGTTTTTCCTATTTTTCTAGATACAGCAGGTTCAATTACAAAAGGTCCGATTCCGATTGCCAATTCAGACAGTTTTATATCACTTTGTGGAGTTGCAAAAACATAATCACAGGCCGAAATAATTCCGACACCACCACCCACTGCTTTTCCCTGAACACGTCCAATTATAATTTTGTTGCAATTTCGCATGGCATTGAGCAGATGTGCAAAACCTGAAAAAAACTCTAGACCTTGCTCTTCACTTTCAACTTTCAAAAGTTCATCAAAAGAAGCTCCTGAACAAAACGTTTTTGCTCCTTCGCTTTTTAAAATAATAATCGAAACTTCTTCATTTCTGCTTAAAGAATTAATTTCAGCTGTAAGTCTGTTTAACAATTCACGCGGAAAAGAATTACTTGCTGGATGACCAAATTGCACAGTTGCAATAGTATTTTGAAAAGAAGTTTCTAAGCTTCCGTTTGTATTTTCTAGGCTCATAAAAATTACATTTAAAGGTAAAGTTACGCTTTTGAAAATAATTGATACGAAACTTCTGGAAATTTGTTTTTTGAGAATTAATTGACTTTATTTGTTAACGCTTTGGGGGATTAGCTCATTTGGCTAGAGTATCCCAATGAAAAATCGGGAGAGTGACAGTTCGAATTCTATTTCTCAACAAACGGGGGATTAGCTCATTTGGCTAGAGTATCCCGATGAAAAATCGGGAGAGTGACAGTTCGAATTCAGTACCTTCCACAAAATATGGGGGATTAGCTCATTTGGCTAGAGTACTTGCCTGGCAGGCAAGGGGTGACCGGTTCGAATCCGGTATTCTCCACAAATAATTTAAAAATACCCAAACAGATAATGATTCTGCTTGGGTATTTTTTTGGCATACATTTTATGTTTTATATCTACATTATATATTCGAAAACCTTAGACAAATACTATGTTGGTTCATGCCAAAATATTGAACAGCGTTTAAAAGATCATTTAAATAGCAGAAGTAAATTCACAAAAGTGGCGAAAGACTGGGAATTAAAATATTCTGAGACATTCCTAACAAGAAGTGACGCTTATCAAAGAGAAATGCAAATAAAAAAAATGAAAAGCCGAAAATACATTGAAAACCTGATAGAAACAAAAGGCTAGAGCATCCCGATGCATCGGGAAGGCGACCGGTTCGAATCCGGTATTCTCCACAAAATTTAAACCCGACAGGTTTTAAAAA
>RCUK01001157.1_pt1 | contig 17843 bp, 14 predicted proteins | sample 2166381 | NCBI WGS metagenome assembly RCUK01 (sample SAMN09932809, study PRJNA488358) | compost metagenome | isolation source: compost soil in an enriched community | place: Germany: Experimental Botanical Garden | reverse complement strand
GATGCGCCGGCCTGCAACACATAGGCAGCATGACGCGCGCGAAGAAATCAGCCCCAAGAAAGAGAAGCCCGGTAAGCAGGACCCAAGCCACACAGGCTGGCCGCATTTATCGATTCCTGCGAACGTTCACCCTTACTGCGCTGGCAAGCTTTGGCGCGGCCACCTACGTACTGAACCCGCAATGGCGGGCTCACTTTTCGCCAGAGGACATCCTGGCGCGTGTGGGATGGCCGACGCAGGAGCAGTTCGCGCCCGCGGCGGTGCCGGCGGGCGGGCTCGCCCACACAAGGTTTGCGGACTGCCCTCAGTTCTTTCCTAACGGCGGCCCGCCCGTCGTTCCAGCCAGCCAGTCGCTGCGCGAACTGTGTTTTTCAACATTTGCCGTCTTGCACAATGGCCAGACCAAGACCCCCGTCTTTGTCGCCGAACGCCTGAACCGGAAGATGCTGACCCAGGCACAAGGGATGCAACGGACGGACAAGTTCTATGCCGAGGCGCGGGTACCGCGCGCCGAGCGGGCCGAGCTCGACGACTACCGCGGCTCCGGCTACTCGCGCGGACACATGGCGCCGGCGGGCGATATGTCCACCCGCGAAGCAATGGCGCAGAGCTTCTCGCTGGCCAACATGGTGCCCCAGGACCAGACGCATAACGCCGGCCCGTGGAGCCGCATCGAACAGGACACCAGGAAGTACGTGATGCGAGCCTCGGGCGACGTCTTCGTCTTCACGGGACCGTTCTATTCGGACAAGCCGAAGGAGATCGGGTCTGGTGTCGCCGTGCCCAGCTACATCTACAAGGTCGTGTACGACGCAGCGACGGGACGCTCGTGGGCCCACTGGCAGGCGAACAGCGCCAATACGACCGCGGGAGCGCCTATCAGCTACGAGGAGTTCGTGCGACGGACGGGAATGCAGCTACTGCCGCCATCCGGGCATCGACCGCCGTCCTAGCCAACCCGGCGGAATGCAAGCACCGCGTTATTGCCTCCCATGCCAAAGGAATTGCTGACCGCCAGCTTCAGCCCCGGCAGGGAACGCGCCGTTCCGGGCACGTAGTCCAGGTCGCATTGCTCGTCGCCGCGTTCAAAAAAAAGCGTGGGCGGGACGATCCCGCGGGATACCGCCATTGCAGTCACTGCAGCCTCGATTGCGCCGGCGGCGCCGATCGTATGCCCGATCGCGCCCTTGATGCTGCTGACCGGCAAGGTGCGAGCGTGTTCGCCGAACACCCGCTTGATGGCGGCGGTCTCGATCCGATCGCCCACCAGCGTGCCGGTCGCGTGCGCGTTGAGATAGTCCACATGCTCGGGCGACACGCCGCCATCGGCCAGGCATCGCGATATCGCCAGCGCCTGGCCATCGGAGTCGGGGCGCAAAGGGTGCGTGCCATCGTTGCTGACGCCATAGCCGCAGATCTCCGCGATGGGCGTCGCCCCGCGAGCGGCGGCGTGTTCGGCCGATTCCAGCATCAGCATCGCGGCGCCCTCGGCCAGTGCAAATCCGGTGCGCCGATGGCTGAATGGCCGGCAGCTCCCCTCCTGGCCGTTATCGGGGTCCGCGCAGAGCACGTGCAGCTGGGTCCAGGCTGCCATGATGATCGGGGTCAGCATGGCCTCCGCGCCGCCCGCCAGCGCGATGTCCAGATACCCGTCGCGAATGCGGCGGAACGCTTCGCCTATGGCGACAGCGCCCGCCGAGCAGGCGGTTGTGTATGTCTGCGCTTCCGCCACGGACTTGAGCTGCTGCGCGATGTGCGCCGCGGGCGCGTTGGGCATGGTGGCGGGCACCACCAGCACCGATCGCCTCGGGACGACGCCATGGTATGCCTCCACCGCCTCGCACAAGGTGGACACGCCACCGATGCCCGTGCCTATGAAGACACCACAATTGGCCTTTTGCGTGTCGTTCAGATCGGCCTGCGCCACGGCTTCGCCAGCCGCGTGCTGCGCCATCAGAGTGACCCGGTCCATCATGCGGACCTGGGCCGGATGCACGCCGGCAGCGATATCCGCACGCACGTAGCCAACGCGTTTCGCAATGCCGCTGTCGTGGTGCACATCCACGCCGCATTCGCCCGCGACCAGGGCGTCGAAAGTCTGCCGCGCCGTGCCGCCTACCGGGGTGACCATGCCTATCGCGGTGATGACAACCCTTTTGCGTTCCATGGTGGTCCCTTCCCGCATCAGCCCTTGCGCCGGGCGGCGGCAAGCGCCATACGCGCCGCCACGCTGCCTTCGGCGGGCCCGGCCGCAAGGCGCTCAACGACCTCGTGCATGTAGGCGATCAATGCGGAGAGATTACCCGGGAAGACACTCATGATTTCCTGCCCACCAGCCGCATGATCGGTGGGCAGCATGTCGTCAGTCTGGATATGGAATTCAGTTTCGATCTCGAGCAGGATTTCAAGAATGGCCAGCGAGTCGAACTGCGTAATGACGGCGGAGAACTCCTGGTCTTCGAGCAAAGGCCCTGGTTCGCATCGACACACATTGGCAATGATGGCGGCGAGCTTCTCCCGCATGATCTGGGGGGCCGGAAGGACCGGCGTGGTCAACTGGGTTTGCATGATCCGATTCCCAAAAGGCATTGGACTGTCCATGGCCGCATACAGGCCGATGGCGCCGCGCCGCGACGAAAGCGGCCATTGCCCATCAGCTGTAGGTGAAGGTCAACGTCGCCGTTGCGCGCACTGCCCCAGCCGTGGGTGTGGGCGCCACCTGCAGATAACTCGCGCCGACGCGATACGACCATGTCGTCGTGGGGACGGCGCCTACCGCGGAGCCCAGGCTTTTCTCGGCCAATCCCATGGTTGGCTGGCGGAAGTCTCCGGTCTGAGGGTCGTGTATCCACAGTCTTACTCCTACCCCCTTGGCGCCTGCGGCCGTAGTGTCCTGGTTTGCCAACGTTGCCGGATAACCGCTTACCGTGGTGCCGGAAATTGACACGCTCGGCGCCGCCGTACTGGTGGCGGCGCATGTCACCAGAAGATTGGTCGCCGTCACCTCTCCCGCACTGCCGCTCTTTAACGCAGAAAGCGTAGCATCAGGCAGGGTCAGGTTCAACGCACTCGGGTTGGACACGTTGCAGGTGGGGCGCGTGATTTGCACATCGCCGACCAATCCCACCCGGTACAGCCCCGCGGGTGGCACCGTGCCGCCCGTGCCGCTGACGCTGGTCTGGGCGAAGATGAGGCTCGAATTCAAGGTCCCGGTGCCTATCGGTTCTCCCGTGGCGACGACTTCGATGCGGGTCCGGGTATTTGCGCCAAAGTTCGGACTGTCGAACGGAAACACCAGCACGCCGTTGGCATAGTTGTTGATGTAATACACCGGCGCGGTCGCGCCGCTCTGATTGTTCAAGTAGTAAAACACGCGATAACCGATACCCGCGATGTTGGTACGGAAAATGTCGCTGGTGCCCGGCACCAGCGTTCCATTGCCATTGAAGTACTCCATCGCGCCCGGCGGGCAGTTATACAGGGGCGCCACCCTGCCCTGCGCGCCTGCGGCATAGGCGGGCAGATATCGCTCCACGGCAAACAGCACCTGGCCTTGCGTCGCCTGTGCAGGCGCGGCAAACGAGGATCTTCCCGACGGCAGCGAAAACTGATAATACGAAAACGGGTCGTAGATCACGCCGCTCGGTCCCCGGCCTCCCGACGTGTTGACCGAGCACCTGGATGCCCTTGCGTCCAGCGGACCCGCCGAAGCGTCCGAAACCGCGGCCACGGAGCCCAGGAGCGCAAGGCAGATTCCCGCCAATGCCTGGCGTCGGGAGCCCCGTTCTGCAAGAGCGAAAGATTTGGGTTTGGCGTCTAGGCGCATGTCAGTTCCTTCTGTGTCTCCGCGGCACCGGATTGCTCCGCCGAAACATCAATCTCGAATGAGCAATGCTGCTCCTGTTCCCCGCCCCACTTGACCGTATAGCGGCTCGCGCCCTGCAGTCCTGTGAGCCATGCCCTTCCGACTGGCCCGACCACGCCGCGCTGCTCGCCATCGGCAGCGTAGATGGCCGCCCCAAAGGGCAACTCGGCCCCCGAGATATTCTTGAGCACGACAAGAACCGTGCGGCCAAGCTCCGTCTCGAACTTCGCGACCACGATCGCGCCGCGTGTCGGCACGACGGTTGCGACGTTCTGCGAGATCGAGGCATTGGGATCGTCGTAATCGGGCGACAAGGAGATGCGGTTTTCCCGATAGGGCGTCGCATATGGCACCAGCGCCCGGCCCGATCCATTGGTGCGCACTCCTGGGTAGGAGTCGACTATCACGCCTGCGGCGCCGGGCGCCTCCACGATGATCGCCGTCTCGCCTATGGATTGGCCGAACAGCATCCCCTTGTTGTCCACCACCACGGCGCCGCTCAGGTCAATGTTCGTGTTGGAGGCGCCGGCGTTATAGGCATGGCTCAGGTTGGCAAGCCCGACCGGCGAGGCGTAGCCCATCGTGGCATAGCCTCGGCCGCCATTGCCGCCGCCTTCTGAACCGTTGGTGACCCCTCCTTGAACGGCATAGGTCAGCGAGTAGTCATCGGTCAGCGCGCCGCTGACGTTGACGTCGTGGTTCGTGCCCTGCCCCTGGGTGTGACTCATCGTATAGCTGGCGTTGTGCCGGCCGCCCAACGGTATGCTGAATGTCAGCATCACGGTCGACTCACGCTCCTGCCAAGGGCTTCTGTTGACACCGAAGTTCAGCGCATAGCCCACCCGGCCGATGGCGCTGGAATACGACACTTGAAGGAACGAGGCATTGCGCGGCGCATTCCGATAGGCAATGCCGTAATAGTTGAACGACAGGGATCCCCTGTCGGCGATCCGCTGCGACAGCCACAACTGGTACTCGTGCTGCCGCTCGTAGCCGGTATACACGTCACGCCGTGAGCGGTCGCGCATGGCGTCGTCCAGGCTGCGGTAGCCATCGGAGTTGTAGCGGTATCCGGCCAGCGTCAGGTCGGTTCCCATTCCCGGAAAGGACTTGGCGTATTGCAATCTTGCGGCCGTGCCCACGAGTTTTTCGCCGGTGGCACCTTGCGAACGCGAGCTCGTCACGTCGACCGACACCGCGCCCATCTCGCGCAGGTTGAAGGCCAGTCCAGCCGCGCCCGCATGATATGCGCCCTGGGCGCTGGTCCATCCGCCGTAGGCGGTGACTCCAAGAGGCAGGCCGTGCGCAAAAGTCAGCTGGGCCATCAACGGGCTCCCGTCCAGATACGCCTGGCGATGCTCGCCCGCCGCGATGCTGTAGTTCCAGGTCCCCTCGCGCAGCATCGTCGGCAGGGCCGAAAACGGCTGGAACGAACGCGTGGTCCGGCCGCCCAGCTCCTCGATAATGATCTCAAGGTCTCCGCCTCCGGGCGTGGAATAGAGATCATCGATGACGAACGGCCCCGCAGGCACGAACGTCGTATAGATCGCATGCCCATTCTGGCGCACGGTCACCTTGGCATTGGAAGGCGCGATGCCGCGCACAACCGGCGCGTAGCCACGCTGGCTGTCCGGCAGCATCCCGTCATCGGATTGCAGGAGCGCTCCGCGAAAGCGTGCGGCGTTGAATATGTTGCCAGGCGTCGAACTGTCGCCCAGGCGCAACCAGCCGCGCCACGGGGCGACATCGCGTTCGGCATACAGATCGCTCCAATCCCAATCCGACCGTTTCGCGCTGTCGTAATAGCTGCCATTGGCCCGCAAGCGCCACGCGCCCAGGTTCAATCCATTGCGGAAATTCGCGAACGTGCTGTTCGTGCCGCCACCCTGCCCGTCCGACGAACGGGCGGCGTTGTGCGTCAAGCGGTAAGACGACCAGAATGCGGTAGTGCCGTTATCCCACAACTCCGGCGCGACCGTCCCGCGCGCCTTGCGATCCAGCGCAGCCTGGGGGATGGAAACGTCAAGCACGTTCTTGTCGTGGTCAAAACGCGTCCCGGCCGACGGCAGCGCGGTCAATGCGCCTTCGCAGCTGGCGGAGTCGAGCTTCTGCAAGGCAGGAAAGGCTTCAATCTTCACGCCCATCTCCTTTAGCAGGGAAACGGGCAGGCAGGGCTGCGCGTCGTCCATCCCGTCGACCGCGGTGAATTCAATTTCGCGCATGCCGAATGCCTGACGATTCAGATTGACCATGACCGATTTTTTACCGGGCAGGGTCCGATTCGAGTACGCAAAGATTGAAAGATCGACGCCAGCGCCACCTTTTCCCTGATGCAGGAAACTGCTGTCGAAGGCAGCCGCGTCTGGGCCCACCTCCGCGGCGGAGCTGGATGCGCAGGCGGCAACGATCACGACTGCCGTCATGACAATCGCCTCGCGATTCCAGTTCCGCCGCACGGCTAGCGCCTCTCGGGGCCGCCGGCCTCCGACGGTACCGAAACTTCGGGCCACGCCTCGACCACGCCGTAGTCATTGACGACGTGAGCCTTCACCTTTATCGCCCCGCCCGGACACTTGCCCAGCGGCAATTCGGTCGTGGCGAACGGCTTGGCGACGACGGTGCGGCCAAAGCCCGAGGCCTCGCCCGCGACGTCGATGGCCGCGAAATTGACGGTGAACGCCGACGTATTCTTGACGACGATCCGGCATTGTTTTCCGTCTCTGGCCCATGACCACTGCACCAGCTCGGGCGCGCGCGGCATCTTCTGGATTGCAGTGGGACGGTAGAACAGCTTGATGCGTGTGCGGGTGGCGAGAGTCAGGCTGTTTTCGGCGTTGCCCGCCTTCTTTTGAGGAATCTCCAGCACGTTCAGCCAGTAATAGCTCTCTCGATCGCCGGGCAGGCCTTCGCCCACTCTGGTGATGTTGAGACTGCGTTCCGCATTGCCGTCGAATCGGCTCAAGGGCGGGGTCACGAAGAATGGCGTTTCCATTTCTTCCGAATCGCCATCGATCCAGGCCTGAACGACGAAAGGATCGGCGCCGTGATTCTTGGCGAAGACAGAAACGTTCTTGTCCTTCTCGTTGATGATGACGCGGGTGGTGGAAAGCTGGATGGCGGCCTCGGCCACACTGCCGGCCAACACGCCAACCACGGCGATGACGGGGAGCAGGCGTTGAAAAAGAGTGTTCATAGGACTGACCTGCGGCTCGCTCCAGGCGACCCGGCTGATATATGGAAGTGAATGAAAGAGGGCGTGGCCGTCGCATCGGGCCAAGCCGCAATGGGTCCGGACCGAACTCAGGAGTACGTCAGCGTTATCGTCGCGGTGGCGTTGGCCGTTCCCGACCTGATTTCGGTCGCTCCGGCCGGAGTGATGTAGTAGCTCGTGAATTGGAACGTGCTCTGGTTCGTGTTCACGTTGAAGGCGTACGACTGGCTGCCGTCCATCCGAACCTTGACTCCGGAACCGTGCGTCGTGTCGCTGGTCTGCACCTGCACGCCAAATCCGGTCGCGTTATCGGCGCCTGGCGTCAGCGCAAGAATGGTGGAATCTCCGAACGCCGTCGTGCCATTGAAGCGAAGGCTGGCTGCCTGCAGAGTCGAAATCTCGCAACTCTGCAAGGTGACCGTAAACGTCTTCCAGTACTGCTGGGCGGGCGTATTCGATCCGCTGAATTCGGAGATAGGCACATCGCCCATCGAAACCGAGCCCACGGACATGGTGCACGGCGTACTGGTAATTCGTCCTTGAATGTTCAAGGTCGCCGTCTGGCCATACGCGGTGCAAGCCGCGAAAAAGAGAACCGCGGCGACAGTGGCATTTCCAATTTTGAGATTCATATCGTCATCGGGCGGACCTCGTAAATCAGCTGAACGCCGGTCCGCGTTGGGGCGATTTCCTCTCGGGCCCGGCACTTACCGGGCCCGACAACTACAGGCTCGCCATGGATTTATGAGTAGGTGACTTCGAACACCGCGCGGCCATTGGCCGGACCTGCGGTAACGGCGGCTTCGGTGGATTCATAGAACGCCTTGAAATTGAAGTTATTGGTGCCTTCAATCAGGGTGTAGCTGGACGCGGCACCGCCGACGTTCACGGTGTTGCCAGCTTCGTCCACCAGGCCGATGGCAACGCCTTGCGCGCCGCTACCGTTCTCCAGGCCCAGCAGGCGGTTGTTGATGGCGCTTCCCGCGCCGGCGCGGAAGGCGATTGCGGCCGACTGGACGACGCTGATGTCGCAGTTCAGCAGCGAGATCGTGAACGCCGTTTCCGGACTCTTGTCGCCGATGGCATTGAAGTAGTTGGTGGAAATGCTGCCCAGGGGCACGACCATGTCGGACCCTTGCTGGCCACCGCCAATCGAGCACGGCGACGTGGTGATTTCTCCCTGGAAGGAGATGTTTCCCGAATCCGCGGATGCGGTGCCGGCGATCGCAGCGAAGCCGGTAGCGATCAGGGCATTCAAGACGAGTTTTTTCATGGCTTTGAAACCTATCTACGTTGGAGGAAAAAATGATGAGGGTGGCGGTCTTGCTGACCGCCCGAGGGCTTGCAACCGGATCAGGCCGGAGCGGGCGAGCGGGTGTTGAACCGAGCCAGACGTGCAAGACAGCCCAGGAGCCAGTTTCCTGGCCAGAACAGCCCGCGGCGCACGATGCGGCCCAGCAGATGCCGCTGCGTGCTGATGCCCTTTTCGTACTTCAGATCGGCGACCATCCACCGGACAACCACCGCAAGCCTTGCGGCCAACGGCGGATACTTGCGCATCAGCCGCAGGCAAGGGATCGCCCAGACGCAATAGCCCAGATAGCTCGTCGGCGAGAATGTCTTTGCGCAATGACTTGCGTCGTGCACCCAATCCTGGAAAGAAATCAGGTTCTGACGGCGCAATTCGTTGCACACGATCTTGGCTTCAAAATCTGCCCAGACGCCCAGCTTTGTCATACAGTCCGCCCAGTCAATTGATTTGCGTACAGGCGGTTTGCGTTTGCCTGCTCCCTGCGCCCCAGCAACACATAGGCCAGCCAGAGAAGCAGCATGAAGGGAAAACCGATGCGCAATGTCAGTGAAAAGGAATCGATGGCCCATGTGGACACCGCGATCGCGCCCACGGTTAGTGCGCCCGCCCCCGCAGCAACGGTGCCCATGTGCCTGGTCTTGCTGGATTTCGCCGTTGCGGTCTGTCCGCGCCGGTAAATGACATAAGTCAGGAACGTCGCCAGCCACACGAACAGCAGGCCGGTCGTCGCGATTGCGGTTGCCACTGCATAGGTCTGGACGGGAAGCCATGCGCTGAAACAGAACACAGCCAGCGCCAACACGGCAGTCGCAATGACGGCTCGTGACGGCCCCCTGGCCGTGAACCGGCCCAACCCCGACGGCGCCTGTTCGGCGCGCGCCAGGCTGAACAGCATTCGCGAGGCGCAATACAACTGGCTGTTGAGCACGGAGAGAACCGTGATGAGTATCAGTGCGCGGAACAAGGTCTGCGGCCAGGGCATGCCCGCCACACGGAGCAGCGCGCTGAAAGGCGTCTCGAACAAGGACACCATGCCGCTGTAGACCAGCGCCGCCGAAGCGGTGACGGCCGCGATGGCAAGCCCTGCGACGGCCAGGGAAGTGACGAGCATCCTGCGCCGCAACGCGCTCGCGGACGTCTTCGCTTCGCCCGCCACGACTGCCAGCGACTCGATGCCGACGTAGCCCAGCGCCGCAAGAATGAAGGCTTGCCAGATGTCGGGAAACGGCGTGCCCCAAATTGCGGCCACGACATTCACAGGCTCATGCGGCGCCATGGGGGTCCCGAACGCCGCGTAATAGCACGCCAGGCTGATAAGTCCCGCCAGGGCCATGACCTTGATCGTGGAGAGCACGACTTCGCAAAGGGCGAAGGTTCGAGCGCCACGCAGGTTCACCAGGGCAAGGCCCACAAATACGGAAGCAAGCAACAGCCCGGTGTGCGCCTGCGGCACCCAGACGCTCAGGACAGGCGCAAGCAATGTCACTTCCGTTCCCATGATGAGCACGAGCGAAGCAAAGTACGCCGTGCGCACCATGAATCCCGCGGTTGGGCCCAGATAGCATTCGGCATAGGTGCCAAATGCTCCGGGCGTCGGATGAGCACTGGCCAGACGGCTCAGGCAGGCCATCAGCGATACCGCCACCATTGCGGCGGCCAGATACGCCGGCACAGCAGCGGGTCCAGCCGCCAGCAATGGGAAAGCGCTCCCCGAGATCAGTCCGTAGCTGATGACGGTGCCAAAGGCGACCATCGACATCTGCCTTCCGGTCAGAACCGCTGGCAACCCGGATTCTCTGCGTAGTATGTAGCTCAGCTTGTCCACGATGGTCGCTCTCCAGAAGTCGGCACAGGCAAGTTGCGCGGGGCACGGCAACCGCCAAGCCGCAGCCCGGATGCGCGCGACTTCATTTCAGCCAGGGACTGTACCTTCGCGGTCGTCATGGGTATTTAGAAGAATTATGAAAATCCCCCCGAGCGCGTCGCGCCGCAGTCCCAAGCCCGTGAAAGGTGCCTTTCCAAAAATTCAATTCACGGGAGCCGGCCGTCTCTAGCATGGGGTAGCCCGACACAAGCGTGGATGGCGCTGGGCATTCCTTCAAAAAAACTCGGAGACAAAGATGAAACACCTGTTGTGGCGCGCAGCCGCCGGCCTACTCTTGTGCGCCGCCGGCGCGGCAAGCGCGCAGGACTACCCTAGCAAGCCCATACGCGTGATCGTGTCTTTTTCGGCGGGGGGAACGACAGACATCCTGGCGCGTGAAGTCGCGCATCAGTTGTCCTTGAGCCTGAAGCAGACCGTCATTGTGGAGAACCGTCCCGGAGCCGGCGGCAACATTGGAACGGACTACATTTCCAAAAGCGCGCCGGACGGCTACACGCTGCTGGCGACATCCGTGGGCCCCGTGGCGATCAATCCGACGCTCTATGTCAATCTGAAGGTCAATCCGCAAACCGCGCTGCTTGCCGTGGCGCCCATCGCCGACGTGCCGAACGTGCTTGTCGTTCATCCCGACATGCCAGCCAGGAACGTGGCTGAACTGGTGGCTTATGCCAAGGCGAATCCGGGCAAGTTGAACTACGGCTCCACCGGTATCGGCACGGCGGCCCATTTATCGGGTGTGCTGTTTGCGGAGAAGGCGGGCGTGAGCATCATGCATGTCCCGTACAAGGGCGCGGACGCCCTGAACGATCTGATCGCGGGCCGCATCCAGTTCATGTTTGCCACGATTCCATCCGTCATCGGCCATATCCGGGCGGGGCAGCTGCGCCCATTGGCGGTCGCCTCCGAAAGGCGCTCCGAGGCGCTGCCCGACACCCCGACAATGGCTCAGGCTGGCGTTTCGGGCGTTATCACCGGTGCATGGTTTGGCTTGTTCGCGCCGGCAAGCACGCCGCCCGCCGTGGTGACAATGCTGAACAAGGCAGTGAACCAGGCCACAGCCAGCCCCGAGGTACACAAGCGGCTTCTGGCGCAAGGGGCGGAACCGATGAGCATGGACGCCGCGACGTTTGGAAAATTCGTCGCACAGGAGTATGAATCCTGGCGTCCGATTGTGCTCAGCTCGGGGGCCCGAATCGACTAGCGAGTACTGTCCGCCAAGAGGTCGAGCCCGCGAAAATGCAAAAAGCCCGCTGCGCTTGCAGACGGGCTTCTGTTGGCAGTCGTGTCGGCCAGGAAGAACTCTTACGCAACCCGCGACGGAGTCAACCCCACGGGGGACCTGTGAACGCTGCCATTCCTGGCGACGCAATCAGCTGGCAGCCTGGCAGGCCAACAGCTCCTTGTCGGTGATCACCCATTTGTCGGCACCGTCGATTTGGACGTCTTCGAGTACGCACTGGTCGCCGTCCTCATCTACCACGCGTACGTCCCACTTTCCCCGGGTCACTCCAGACAAGGTGAGGGAATCGCCCTTCTGCAGCACCTCTTCTTCAAGATGATCTTCCCCCCAGCTCTTTTGCTTCGACTGCGAAAAGTAGATCTCGTGAATTTCCCAGGAGGACTGATTGACAAATACTACATCCGCGGCCGAGGCGGCTATCGGAAAACAGGCCAAGGCCGCAATTGCAAAATACCCGACTTTCATCACTTCACCGTTGGTTGAGGTTGGAATTACTGGAACTTCCTCCGCAATCGGATCTTGTGATGCCATTGCGCGTCAGTACCCTTGATTAACTCGCGCACACTCTAACAAGGGCAAACCTTTATACATATCACTGGAATCAGTGATATTGACATTCCCCCGTTCCTGGAATACGACGTCATCAAGGAAAGAGAATTTCCCCGGCCGATCCGGCGGAGCGCCGGTCAGGTGAAGCTGACGTGCGACAGACATTCAAATCACCACACTACGCGCATACCCAAACGACCACTCACGCCGTGCCCGGCACGACCATCCATGGAGCGGCTGTAATCACCCGCGGCAGATACGCTGACGCGCTTGGACAGACGACCAGACACTCCCAAGCCAAGCTGCGTCCATGTGCTGCCAGCTTTCGTCTCCATTGCTACCGGGTGCTCTCCGGAAAGGTCGGAGAAAGTGGCGCGGCTGTTCGGCCCGAATTGTTGCCACAGATTCACGCGCAGCCAAGTGGTTGCCTCCCCGCCCTTGCGGTTGTCAAGCTGGTGGGTCAGCCGCGCACCGGCTCTGGCATAGCCCGTGTGCGTATCGTCGAACTTCACTCGTCCATAATTGTCCTTGGCGTCGTCCATCGACACGTACTGATAAATCACCTGAGCTTGCGGCTCGAGCGCCCATTGCGGAGCCAGGGGGATCGGATACCCCGCTTCCAGTGAAGCTGCGCCGCCATATCCGCGAGTGCTGGAGCGTTCCCCCCCAACGGACCTGGTCTTCACGTCGGGGTAATAAGTGCCCTGCAATACGCCATCGACGTATGCCCCCGATACGCTCTTTCGCGTCCAGTATCCGCCTAGCGACAGACCGGACATCGACGCAGAACCCGCACGCCCTCCAATGGCTGCATCTACGTCCGCCGAAGCGGCGGCCGCGCCCAGATACAAGCCAGCGATGTCTCGCGTGCCTGAAGATTGCTCGCGACGGTACATATCCGCTCCCGCCTGAAAGCCTGCGATGTCATAGTCGAATGAAGGACCTTGCTTGAGCAGAGCATCATGCCCGCCCTTGCCAACGCTGGCCGTCTCCCCAAACACGCGACCCCATGTGGCTGTCTTGTGCGACTCCGCCGGCGCCAGGTCTGCATAATCCTCGCCATTCCGGTCGTGATACGTGCCCAGCATCGCCAAGCCATATTGATTCGCCAGCGTGGGAACCGCCATGTTCAACGGAACCTCCACCCGGTAATTGGGCGTGGGGCGTCCCGGGTCTACAGGCTTGCCTCCCGACTCGCCTGGTTCAACAGGCTTGCCTTCCGTCCCGCCTTCAACGGGAACCTCGTCAAGGCTGGAGCGCAAGAACCACGCGTCGGGGTTGGCGCTACCGCCACGGTAAAGCCGATACTCATAGGCGCCGGCGGCAACGCGCCCTGCCAGCGAGAACGAACCGGCTTCAGTGGAGGCACCATTGATGGCATCGACAACCTGGATTCCGTCGCCGCTCGTCAGCGCTCCGCCCCCGCCGCTATTGCGTATGGTCATCGCCGTCGTGCCGCTGGCCTGACCGCCATTTATGACCACTTTATCGGAAGCGGATCCGCTTCCTCCCAGCCACGTATTGAGTGCAATACTGCCACCGGTCCCGACATAGTTTCCAACCGTCAACGTCTTGTATTGCGTCGCATCGGCAGGATTTGGCGGCGCCATAAAGTTGATGTGGCTCGCCGTATTGGAAAGCGATGTCAACGACGAGGACCCCGTGACATCCCATCGGCTGTCGCCGGACAGGCTCAGATGCGACACACCCGTTCCTTGATCCGTCAAGGCTGCGCCGGAAATGTGGGATTGATCGTCGGCGGCCATGTCCAGACGACCGATCACATTCAACGCCACGCCGTTGGCACCAATCAGGGTGGAGCGGTTCATGGACACCTGCAACGACCCGGCGGAAACTTCAAGCGCGCTGCCCGAGGCCTGGACGACACTATCGGTCATGCTCACCGAGTTGTCGGCAAACATCCCCTGAATCCCTTGCGAACCCGCGCCCGTCGTCGTGACCTTGGTCTGATTCAGCATGACACTACTCAAGGACCGCAGCTGGACCCCCGCGGCCGCAGGCCCATCGGTGCTGATCATGGACGCAGTTGCGTCTATGGAACTGGAGCCGTCGGCGTACAAACCAGTAGCCCCTGCACCATGGGTCGCGACGGCCGCATTCTGAAGACTGATGGCCCCGCTGTAGTAAGCCCGGGCGCCGTAAGCCGTTTCGCCCTGCGTCGAAATGCGGGTCCCATCCGCATACACCTTTGCGGTCGCTTCCGCCGACAAGCCGTGGGACTTTTTGCCGTGGCTCTCCACCGACCCACCGGTCAGCGTCACCGTCGATCCTTGTTGAAACGCCGCCGCGCCCGCCGAGACGTCGCCGTGCGTGACGATATCGACGTTGTTCGCAACAGCTGTCGCCTTGACCCCCGATGCATTCGCTGTCGCCATCAAACCCGCCGCATTGGAGCCCAAGGTCGTGATCGCGCCCTGGTCCATATAGAGCACACCGCCGGCCTCGGCGCGAGCACCCGCAGCGCCGTTTCCTGAAGTTCTGATGTTGCCAAGATTGAAGTTGATCGCGCTTTTCGAATGCGCATAAACCCCATGCGCGTTCGACCCCGACGTTTCCACGGAGGTATTTGTCGCGTCGATGCTTGCCGCGGCCACCGTCGGCGCATAGGTCGAGAACAGACCGTAGGCATACGCTCCTGCAGTCTTCACCGCTGTCGAATCCAAGGTCGCGAGGCTGCCTCCGGCAACCCAGACGCCAAAAGCCGACAAAGATCCGTTGCCGTCCAGCGCCTTGGTTTCGATCGAGCCGCCGTCAAACTGCAGCGTGCTGGCGGAATCCACCTTGACCCCGGTGGACAGCGAACCGCGCGTTTCGACGTTGGTATTGGACACCGTCGCGGTCGAGCCGACGCCGGTCCCGTTGCCCGTGACCATCAGGGCCGGCGCATTCGCGCCGATGGTCGTCAACGCACTGTCGGATATGTTTATCGTGCCCCGCTGGGCACTGACCGCGCGAGCACCATCTCCCGTAGTAGTGAGTGTCGCGCGGGTCAAGTCCATGGCCCCCTTGGATGCGACCATCGCGGCATGAGCAGAGGCGCCAGCCGTGCTTACGGTCACATCGCGGGCCAGAATTCCGAGCTGCCCGGGAGCCGGGTCCGTGTAGGCATATAGACCATAGGCAAAGGCGCCGGAAGTAGACACCGACGTCTCGTAGAGCTCCGCCAGGCCCTTACCTGTCACCCACACGCCATAAGCGGCGGCAGAGCTGGTGCCGATAGCGGTGGTCGTCTGGATCGAACCGCCCGTCAGGGTGACCTTGCCCGTTGACTCAAGCTTGATCCCGGCTGCGCCCTGCCCGCTGGTGCTTACGGTCAATCCGTCGGCTTGGACAACGGAGTTGGCGTTTCGCACCAGTACGCCGATGCCCGCGGTCGCGTCGGCGCTGGTGTTCAGGTTTGTATCGGCCGCGAGCACATGCGTCTGGCCGTCCGATACTGACAACGCCTGCGCGCGCGCGGCCATGGGGAACGTAACCAGCATACAAGCCGCTGTGATGGCTTTCAGACGAAAATCGGATGGGGAACTCATGGTGGTGCCTTTTCAGCCTGGGGTCGCAAGCGTTAACTTGTCCCCGATATCGAGTGGATATGGCTTCCAAAGACAGAACACCTCCGAGGGCAGTCGCCCCCCGCCGCTTTTTCCACCAAGGGTTAACCCCAACGATAGCGACAGGCAGCGCTTCGACACATAAGAGGATTTCTAAAAGAACACCGCCTTTACAATTGTTGACCTTGCCCCGATTTTCGATGACTTGTTATCGAAAACCCAGGCAGCAGCGAACGCTGCGCCAAGGCAGGCTTGGCGGATTCCGATAATTGACGCTGAAAGATCGGCAATGGTAGTTTCCGCCGACTGGTCTTGACAGAGGAATGCCATGAAGCTGCTCGTCGCTTTCGCCCCTTTCCTCTTATTCGCTGTGCTCGAGCACAGAGTTGGACCACACCTTGCCCTCGTGGCGGCGACGGCCGCCTCGGCCGTGCTGGTCATTCGAGACCGGTTCGTCCGTCATGTCACCCCCAAGACCCTGGAGGTGGGATCCCTGATATTGTTCGGAGCGCTCGCGTTCGCAACACGTTTCGAGGAGTTTGCGCCTTCGGTGTTGAGCGTGCGGCTATTGGTGGATCTGGGCCTGCTGGCAATCGTCCTCGGATCCATTGTCGTCGGCCGCCCGTTTACGCTGCAGTACGCTCGCGAGCACGTGTCTGCGGAAGTCGCCGCCAGCCCCGCCTTTCAAAACACCGCTCGCAGAATCGCCCTTGCGTGGGCAGCCGCTTTCGCGGTTATCGTGCTGGCCGATCTCGCCATGATGTACATACCTGCCTTCACCCCGATCATCGGCACTGCCGTCATCCTCGCCGCATTGGCCGCGGCAGCCTGGTTTACCGCAAGGCTGCCGAAAACCGTGAAACGGTAGCTCAAGGAAGCACATCCTCCTTCCCGCCGTTTGCACTTGTTCCGCAACACCCCTAGCGCCGAGGGAGATCGTTCTTGCAGGGGAATGCTTCCCGTGCCGCTTTGCGCACTGCAACAGTCGAAGTCGTCTTCGGTTCATATGTAGAGGCAACGAATTTCTCCGCGACCGCGAACACGAGTTGGCTTGTGGTCGTGCCTGCGGGAGCGCAAGGCATCGTCGCCGCTCTCCCCATCGCCTGCTCGAAAATCGGATCAAGGGTATTCGTCGTTGCCTCCGCGAACGACTTCAAGAAAACACCAGCCGAAAATTCGCCGTAGATATATCCAAGGATATAAGCCTCACATCGGGCGTAGGCCAAAATGATTCCGGCGTCTGACGCGGTTCTCGGCGTCATTGATAATCCCTTGGCGCACTCTTGCTGAAGAACGGCGGCACGCGTTAGCGGACCTTTCGCGCTATCGGCGTTTGCGCTGTTGGCGGCAAAGAGACACAACGACCCAACAAACAGTTTCCGCATTTCCATCTCCGGGGTCCGTAACGGGAATGGAGAGCATAGCGGCGCAACGCCGTTTCCCGCCGCAGCTCATCCGTCAGTCGTAGTCCGTTCAGTTTCCGTAAGTTCAGAAATCATCGGGCTTTTTTTGCGCCGTATAACCAGGCAGACAGAGAGCATCGGCCCAAGTCGACGCGTGTGAGCTGTCGGCAAGGCATCTTCGACTGTGCGCGGGAACTGCTGGAGTATGGGAATGGGAGGGGAAAGCAGCTTCGCAGGGAAGAACTGCAGGCCGCGTTTGACCGTTGAAGGATGCGGGCAGAATTCCGTTTCAGAGGGGAGCTACAGCGCTGAGGCATCCCGCAGGTGCACGCCGTCAAGCGAGGCGCGGTTGAGGGCTTGCACCATCACGCGGTCACAGACAGGATCCAGCCCGCTGTGCAGTTGGCGGAAGATGTGCGCCCCTGCCACCACGCGCCGCTTGAACGCCAGCGAAGCCCCACCGGCCATGCTGTAGAACTTGACGTACTCGCCGGTCAGGTGGTCGTGCTCCATCCTGGTCTTGACCCGCGAGGCCTCCTCGTCCAGGGCGTCAAGCGAGCGGGTCACATTGCACAGGTAGTACCGCGGCCCAGCGGAGCCATCGGCCAGCGTGAAGTCGCACGCGGCGAACGCGAAGCCTTGTGGATCCACGGACTCGAACACGTCCTTCAGCGCCTGCGACACGATCCAGATACTGCCGAACACCTCGAAGTCGCGCGGCAAGCCGCCTTCTTCCGGCACGTGCACCAGATGCGGCCATTCTGCGTACTGGGCCGGATCGCCGTTCGGCGGGTCCAGGGTATGCATGC
>RCUK01001155.1_pt1 | contig 17857 bp, 12 predicted proteins | sample 2166381 | NCBI WGS metagenome assembly RCUK01 (sample SAMN09932809, study PRJNA488358) | compost metagenome | isolation source: compost soil in an enriched community | place: Germany: Experimental Botanical Garden | reverse complement strand
GACGGCTGCCGTAGCGGCCGATCAGCCAGCCGATGTTGCGGATCTTGCGCAGCAAGGGCGCGGCGGCGCTGCGCAGGTCGCCCCCGCCAACCACGGGCGTATCCACCGCGTCCAGCGCGCCGTGACCCATGGCGTCGAACACGCGCGCCGTGTGGCGGGCCACGTCCACGGTGACCACCACAATGGCGCAGGGCGACTCGGCCATGATGCGGCGCGTGGCTTCCACCCCGTCCATGACGGGCATGATCAGGTCCATCAGCACCACGTCGGGCCGGTCGCGCGCGCACTGCGCCACCGCCTCTTCGCCGTTGGACGCCACCCACGCCACTTCCAGCCCCGGTTCCAGCGCGATGGCGCGCCGCAGGGCCTCGACCGCTATTTGCAGATCGTTGACGATGCCGATTCTCACGTCAGTGCCTTTCCGATCAGGTCTTCGACGGCGTCCAGCAACGCGTCGTCATGGAAACTTCCCTTGGCCAGATAGTAGTCAGCGCCGGCATCCAGCCCGCGCCGCCGATCTTCTTCGCGGTCTTTGTACGACACCACCATCACCGGCACGCCTTGCAGCCTGGCGTCGGCCTTGATGCGCGAAACCAGTTCGATGCCGTCCATGCGTGGCATGTCCACATCGGTAACGACCAAATCAAAATCCTCGCTGCGCAGCATGTTCCAGCCATCCATGCCGTCGACCGCCACGGCCACGTCAAAGCCTCGGTTCACCAGCAGCTTGCGTTCCAGTTCGCGCACGGTCAGCGAATCGTCCACCACCAGCACGCGCTTGCGGCGGCGCGTCTGCGCGACCTGGCCCGCGCCGTCCACCCGTGTCAGGCGGCCGGCTTCGATCAGCTTCTGCACCGACAGCAGCATGTCTTCCACGTCCAGAATCAACAGCGGCGTGCCGTCGTCCATCAAGGCGCCCGCCATCACGTCCTGCACCTTGCCCAGCCGGGGGTCCAGCGGCTGCACCACCAGCGTACGCTCGCCCACGTAGCGGTCGACCGCAATGCCGTAGCGTTTGTCGTGATCGCCCACCACCACCACCGCCACGGATTCCGCCGCGGGCGCGGGCTCGCCGCCCCGCAGGATCTGCCGCGCCGACACCAGGCCCACCTGCCGGTCCATGAACCGAAAATGCTGATGGCCTTCCAACTGCTCGATGTCTTCCCTGCGCACCTGCAAGGCATGGCTGACGTAGGCCAGCGGAAACGCATAGATCGCGCCCTGCACCTCAACCAGCAGGCTACGCACCACCGACAGCGACAAGGGCATTTCCAGCATGAAGCGCGTGCCCTGCCCGCTGGTCTGATGAATGCGCACCGCGCCGCGCAACTGGCGCACCATGGTCTGCACCACGTCCAGGCCCACGCCGCGCCCCGATATCTCGGTCACTTCGCCGCGCGTGCTGAAGCCGGACAGGAACAGGAATTCCAGCAGTTCGGCTTCGCTCAGGCGCGCCGCGGTGTCGGCCGTGGTCAGCTTGCGCTGCACGACTTCCACGCGCAGCCGATCCAGCGAAATGCCCGCGCCATCGTCGCTCAGTTCCACCACCAGCATGCCTGCGGAATGCCGCGCCGACAGCTTGATCAAGCCTTCCGAGGGCTTGCCGGCGTCCAGGCGGTCCATCGGCATTTCGATGCCGTGATCCACCGCGTTGCGCAGCAGATGCATCAGCGGTGCGTCCAGCTTTTCAAGAATGTCGCGGTCCACCTGCGTGGTGTCGCCCTCGATTTCCAGCCGTACCTGTTTGCCCAGCGAGCGGCCCAGGTCGCGCACCATGCGCGGCATGCCACCCACGCCGTCGCCAAAGGGCCGCATGCGGCAAGCCAGCGCGGTGTCGTACAGGCGTTGGGCCAGATGGCTCATGCGCCAGCCGAATTCATCGACTTCGTTGGTGCGCTGGGCCAGTTCCTGCTGGCATTGCTCAACGATGCGCTGGGCGTCGTCCAGCGCCGCCTGCGCGCGGGCGTCCACCTGCTGGCCGGCCAGCGCCCCGCGCACGCCGTCCAGCGCCTGCGCCGCGCCCGCCTGCAAGCGCCGTAGCCTCAGCATGGAGGCGCCGAACGGGCCGACCCAGTGCGATTCCACCAGCGTCTCGCTGGACAGACCCAGCAATTTGTTCAGCGTGTCGGCGGTGACGCGCAACACGCGCTCGCCTTCGAAGATGCCCTGATGATCGGAACTGCGGCGTGTCGCCGGCTGGGCGGGGGGTACTGTCGGCGGCGGCGTCACGGCCAAGCTCGGGCTCGGGGTCGGGCTGGCAGTCGGGAGTGCACTCGAACCCGCAGTGGGTGCCGCAGTAGATGCCGCGGTCGTTGCCGCAGTCCGGCCCGATTGCTGGACACGGGCCGACGCCGGCAAATCATCGAAGCGCTGGATCGGCGGCAAAAAATCCGACGGCCGGGGCGGACGGGGCGGCGCGGGCGGGACAGCCGGCGCGTTGCTCAGGCGCACCACCAGGTCATCGATCTCGCCGCCCAACTCCGCGCCGGGCGTGGCCACCCGTTGCAGCAGGTCGGTGCCCAGCAGCAAGGCGTCGATATCATCCGCCTGCAAGCGCAGCCGCCCTTCCTGCGCGGCCACCAGGCAGTCTTCCATGGCGTGCGCAATACGCACGGCGGGGTGCAGGTCCACGATGCGGGCCGCGCCCTTGAGCGAATGCGCCGCGCGCATGCAGGCTTCAAGCTGGGCCGCCGACGTGGGGTCGTGCTCCAGCGCCAACAGGCCGTTGTTCAGCACCTGCACCTGGGTGCGGGTCTCAAGCTGGAACAGCTCAAGCAAGGAGGCGTCGCGCATCTCGTCCGGGTTCACGCCAGGCTCCGTTCCAAAGCTTGCATCAGCAGGGCTTCATCCAGCACCCCCACGCCGCGGCCGCCGCACTGGGCCACGCCGCGCGAATACTTCAGGCTGGCGCCCTCCACCGTTGACGGCAGCGGTTCCAGTTGGTCCAGGTTGACGGCATGGATGCCTTCAACCTCGTCCACCGGCAGCACCACGGCCCGGCCCGCGCCGCCGAAAATCAGCATGCGAGCAGCGCCGGGGCGCTCGCGCGGGTCATCCACCGCCGCGTCCAGCCCCAACAGGCGCGCCAAGGACACGCACACGGTCAAGGTGCCGCGCACATTGGTCACGCCCAGCACCGCCGGGTCGCGGCGATGCGGCAGCGTCAGGATCTTGCGCGTGGCGGCCACCTCGTCCAAGGCCCGTGTCGGCAGCGACAGCCATTCCGCGCCCACGCGAAACACCAGCAGCGAAGACAAGCGAACGTCTTGCCGGGGCTGCTCAATATCGCTGTCGGACGAATCAAGTTGTGGCGGCAACCGGTCCAGAATGCGTTTGGCGGCGGCCGCATAGACCGGGCAGTTGCGGCAATGCACATGCGTGGGCAACTGGTCGCAGCTTTTGTCGCCACGGATACCGATGCGGTTCCAGCAGTCGTCAATATCGGACAGGCGCGCAAGGGACTCAATCACGTCGGGCCTCCTGTCGCGCCGCGCGCGCCTGCAAGCGGCGCGCGCCTTCGATGTCACCGGCGGATGCGATCAAGGCAGCCAGATGCAGCAGCGCTTCGCGGTGCGTCGGGTCCAGGTACAGCGCCTTGCGGTAAGACGCCTGCGCCTGGCGCGCGTCGCCCGCCGCATCTTGCAGCAGGCCCAGCAGATGCAGCCCATCGGCGCTGACGCCGTGCAGGTCTATGTGCGCGCGGCATTGCGCCAAGGCGTCCTGCACGCGGCCGCGATCCGCCATCTGCGCAATCTGGCGCAGCGAGGTCGTGGCGCTGGTGTGGCCGATTGCCGTGCTGGTGTTGTCGTTTGCCGCGCTGAGGTCGCCATTGCCAGGCGCCGGGGCGATTGACGCATGCGCCAGCGGCAGGCGCGCGGCAGGCGTCTGCGCCACGGGCCGCCTGGGCGGCGACCAGGCGTGCACGATCGGAGTGGCCCCATTGGCCCCCATCGCCCCCGCCGTGCCCATGGCCCGCGTCGCGGGCTCGGGCGGCGCGGGCAAGGCCTGCGCCCGGAAGGCAAACGAGCGCGCCAACGGCAGCGCGGGCAGGCGGCGCTGCGTCAACAGGCTGGTTTCGGCCGGCCCGACAAAGATCACGCCGTCATTGCGCGTGAAGCGCCGCAGCACCTGCACGGCGCGTTCCTGGGTCGGCCCGTCGAAGTAGATCAGCAAGTTGCGGCAAAACACGAAGTCATACGGAGCCGCGCCCGCCAGCAGGTTGCCGTCGAACAAGTTGCCGTGCTGAAAGCGGACCCGCTCGCGGACCTGCGCATTCAGTTGATGGCCGTCGGCCGCTTCAACAAAGTGGCGGTCGCGATACGCCAGGTCGTCGCCACGGAATGCGTTGCGGCCATACACGGCGCGCTGCGCGAACTGCACCATGCGTTCGCTGATGTCCACGGCGTCCACCTGAAAGCGCGCGGCGGGCACGCCCGCATCCAGCAAGGCCATGGCGATGGAATACGGTTCTTCGCCGCTTGCGCACGGCACGCTCAGTATCCGCAGCACCCGGCTTTCCCGCACGCCGGCCGCGAACAAGCGTTCACGCGCCAAGCCGGCCATGGCGGTTTGCGATTCCGGATACCGGAAGAACCAGGTCTCGGGCACGATCACGGCTTCGATCAGTTGCTGCATTTCGCCCGGAACCGTGTGCAGTTGGCGCAGGAACTCGTGTTCGTCCGCCACGCCCACCGCGTTCATGCGGTGGCGCACGGCGCGCTCAACCGCGGCCTGGCCGATGGAGCCGCTGTCCAGCCCCATCTTGCGCTTGAGCAAGGCGCTGAATTCATCGATGAGCATCATGGCCGGGCCTCGCCATCGGGGTCTGCCGGGTACAGCATCGCGCGCACGGACGGCGCCAGCAGGTCGTTCACGCCCACCGCCTGGACCATGCCGTGCGCATCGCTCAGCACCGGCCCCAGGTAGCGGGCGTTGGGGTTGTCCAGGCCCGAAGGCTGGAACGCGGCCGGGTCGTAATGCAAGGTCTCGGTGGCGTGTTCCAGGATCAGCCCCAACACATGGTCGGACGCGCCGGGGGCAACCGCAGTTGCTGACGCAGTTGCAGTGGCAGCCGGAGTTGCAGTCTTAGCCGCAGCCCCAGCCGGCCGGTAATGCACCAGCGCCAGGCGGGTGCTGGTGACCCGGGCGGCGACGCCCTGGCCCGCCAACGCGCTCATGTCGATCACCGGTACCGGCGTGCCGCGCCTGTCCAGCATGCCCGCCACCCACGAGGGCGCGCCAGGCACCTGTTTCAGCGTACGCAAGCCCAACACCTCGATCACCTCGCCCGCATCCAGCGCATAGCGGTCGCCGCCGATGCGAAACAGCAGATACAGCCGCCGCGCGGCAGAACCCGCGGCGCCGGGCTGGAAAGAGGGAGCAAGTTCCGCCATGACGGGATTCAGATCTTGAAGCGAGACACGCCGCTGCGCAGGTCGTTGGCCACCACCGTCAGCTCTTCAATCGCCAGGCTGGACTGGCGCAGGGATTCCACCGTTTGCTGGGCGGCGTCGCTCAACTGCTGCAAGGCCTGGTTGATCTGTTCGGCGCCCGTCGCCTGCGCCTGCATGCCTTCGTTGACCATCTGCACGCGCGGCGCCAGCGTCTGCACCTGCTGGATGATCTGCGACAACTGGTCGCCCACCTGCTGCATGTCGGCCATGCCCCGGCGCACTTCCTCCGAGAACTTGTCCATGCCCATCACGCCCGCCGACACCGACGACTGGATCTCGCGCACCATCTGTTCGATGTCATACGTGGCCACGGCGGTCTGATCCGCCAGACGGCGAATCTCGGTCGCCACCACCACGAAGCCACGGCCGTACTCGCCGGCCTTCTCGGCTTCGATGGCGGCGTTGAGCGACAAGAGGTTGGTCTGGTCCGCTACCTTAGTGATCGTGGTAACCACCTGGGTGATATTGCCGGCCTTCTCGTTCAGGATGGCCAGCTTGGCGTTCACCGAGCCCGCCGCGCCCACCACATTGCGCATCGTGTCTTCCATGCGCGCCAGCCCGACCTGCCCGCTGCCGGCCAGCGACGCGGTCTGCTCGGCGGCGCTGGACACTTCGGTCATGGTGCGCACCAGCTCGCGGGATGTCGCGGAAATTTCACGCGAGGTAGCGCCGATTTCGGTGGTGGTGGCCGCCACCTCGGACGCGGTGGCTTGTTGCTGCTTGGACGTGGCCGCAATCTCGGTCACCGACGTCGCCACCTGCACGGCCGAACGCTGGGTCTTGCCGACCAGCCCGGTCAGTTCGTCCACCATGCCGTTGAAGCCGGTTTCGATGGCGTTGAATTCGTCTTTGCGCGCCAAGGCCAAGCGGCGGGTCAGGTCGCCGCTGCCGGTCGATTCCAGGGTCTTGACGATGGTGCGCATGGGGTTGCCGATGGCGCGCATCAGCAGAAAGCCACACACGATCGCCGCCGCGATCGCCAGGCCCAGCGACAACAACATGCCGTATTCGGCCGCATCCACAGCCTTCCTGATGCTGACGGCGGCCTCGTCGGCCTGCTTCTTGTTTTCCACGACCATCTTCGCCAGGATGTCGCGCCCCAGGTAGAAGGCAGGCCGCAATTCGTTCTTGACACGGTTCTTGGCCCCGAGCGTATCGCCCGCCATCGCGCTACCCAGAATATCGGCGCGAATGCGCTTGTAGTCCTGCAAGGCCTTCTCGAAATCGGCGAACATCGCGCGGTCGTCGTCGCGCGCAATCGTGCGGCGGTAGAAGTCGATGTTCTCTTCCAACTGCTGGTCGCTCTTGGGCAGCGCGTCGAGCACCGTGCGGCGCTCTGCATCGGAATCGCTGTTGAAGGCGTCCTGCACCACCACGAACCCGGCAAACCACGACGCGCGTATCGACGTGCTGTAGTAGATGCCCGGCACGGCGTCCGTGTTGATCATCACCACTTCGTCTTCAATGTGCAGCAGGCGCCGGTAATCAACCACCACCATCAACGTCATGATGGCCAGGATGACCATGAAGCTGGCCAGGATGCGTTGGCGCAGAGTCAGATTCTTCATTCAGGTAGACCTTTGTGCAGGTTCAACACGACAACGCCCGACCCACCCATTACCGGATGTGGGGAAATGCACTGATTATTGCAAAGGCGGGTTCGGCGAGCCATGAAAAACTAGGGAAATCCCCGTAAATTTGGGGATGTCCGTCAGAAAAACGCAAAGTCCGCTTACAGGAACTTGTGTTTTTCCGTGACAGTGCGTACCGCAGGCGTGGCTAGGCCGCTTGCCACAGCGACGCTGGCGGGTGGGCTTGTACCCAGTCGCACGCCTGGTCATAGGCTTGCGCCAGCCGCAACACATCCAGGTCGCCCTGCGGCGGGCCGATGAGTTGCATGCCCATCGGCAGGCCCTGCGGGCTGAAGCCCACCGGCACGCTGATCACCGGGCAGCCCGCCAGCGTCCACGGCGTCACGGTCTCCATCCAGCGGTGATAGGTATCCATGGCGCGACCGGCAATGTGCTTGGGCCAGTCCAGCGTGGCGTCAAAGGGAAACACCTGCGCCGACGGCACCGCCAGGAAATCGACCTCTTCAAACATGCCCAGCACCGTCTGGTACCAGGCGCTACGTTCCTGCGTGGCCTGATAGACATCGTGCGCGGTCATACCGTCCAGGCCTTCCACTTCCCAGATCAGCGCGGGCTTGACCAGCTTGCGCGTCTGCGGGTCTTGAACCAGCGCATGGAATTGGCCGCCCACCATCAGGTGACGGTGAGTCAGCCACATGCGCCACAAGCGGTCGCCCGCGAACGGCACCTGGTAGTCGATGACGTCGCAGCCCACGGTATCCAGCGTGGCCAGGCCTTGCGCGCACACGTCCAGAATGCCCGGCTCCAAGGGCAGGTAGCCGCCCCAGTCGCCCAGCCAACCGACGCGCTTGCCGCGCGGGTCGGAGTCTGAGACGGCATCCAATGCCGTGGCGAACTGCGCGGGGTCGTCGCGCAACGACAAGGGCGAACGCTTGTCGTGCCCCGCCATCACCGACAGCAGCAGCGCCACGTCGCGGGGCGTGCGGCCCATCGGGCCTTCATAGGACAGTTGCTTCAGGAACACTTCGGGCGATGGCCCGAACGGCACGCGCCCCGCCGACGGCCGCATGCCGTACACGTTGCAGAACGCCGCCGGGTTGCGCAGCGAGCCGCCGAAATCGCTGCCGTCGGCCACGGGCAGCATGCGCGCGGCCAGCGCCGCCGCCGCGCCGCCGCTGCTGCCGCCCGCCGTCTTGGACGGGTCGTAGGGGTTGCCCGTGGTGCCGTAAACCTGGTTGTAGGTATGCGAGCCCAAGCCAAATTCCGGCACGTTGGTGCGGCCGATGAAGATGGCGCCCGAGGCCCGCATGCGCTCGACGATGATCGAATCATGCTGCGTGACCTGGTCCTTGTAGACCAGCGAGCCCATCGACGTGACCATGCCGCGCACGGCCGTCAGGTCCTTGGGCGCCTGCGGCATGCCATGCATCCAGCCCAGCCATTGGCCCGCATCCAGTTGCGCGTCGCGCTCGGCGGCTTCGCGCAGCAGCGCATCGGCGTCGCGGCGGGCGACGATGGCGTTGATCTTCGGGTTGACGCTGTCGATATGCGCCAGGTAGGCGCGCATGACCTCGACACAGGACAGCTCGCGGCGTCGGATCGCATCCGACAAGGCATGCGCCGGCATGGCGACGATGGGGTTCAGGCTGACGGCGTCGGTCGGCGTGGCGAGGGGCATGCGAGGGTCTCCGGAATGTCTTGGTCGTTGTCAGGCTGGCGCGTCGGCCAGTGCACCCAGACGACATACTACGCAACCTGGGCGGCCCGCGGCCAGCAGCGCGTGGCGCAACCGGCTTCGGCCGACGACACCAGGCGCCCGTCCGGCAAGCACCTGCCCCTACGGAAACAAATGCTGCGCCAGGTGATCGATGAACACGCGCAGCTTGGGCGAAGCGTGACGGCTTGCAGGCCATAGCGCCCACATCGTGCCGCCGCCGCGCGTGCGGTCTTCCATCACCAGTTGCAGTTGCCCGGCCGCCAGCTCGCGGCGGATGGTGAAGTCCGGCAGGCAGACAATGCCCTGCCCGCCCACGGCCAGCGCAATCCGCGTTTCCACGCTGTTGCACACCAGCGTCAAGGGCAGTTCGGGCGCCTGGGCGTCCGGCCCCAGCTTGAACGGCCATTTTTCCAACCGGCCCGTGGCCGGATAGCGGTAGTGCAGGCAGGCATGACGCAGCAGGTCGGCCGCGCGCTTGGGCGTGCCGTGTTGGCGCAGATAGTCGGGCGACGCGGCCAGCACCCGGCGAAACGCCCCCAGGCGGCGGCGCTTCAAGCCGGAGTCGTCCATGTCGCCGGTGCGGACCACGGTGTCATAGCCTTCGCCAATGACATCCACCATCCGGTCAGTGAAATCCAGGTCCAGCTCCACAGCGGGGTATTGCCGCATGAAGCTGGCGATGCTGGCGTCGTACAAGCCGCTATAGCGCGGCAGGCTCACCCGCAGCCTGCCCTGCGGCGCGTCGGACGCCGCCGACAATTCCAGTTCAGCCGCTTCGACCTCGCACAAGATGCGGCGGCAGCGATCCAGGAATTTCTCGCCTTCCGGCGTCAGCGCAAGCTGGCGCGTGCTGCGATGAAACAAGCGCACCTTCAAGCGCGATTCCATCCGCGCAATGCTCTTGCCCACCGCCGACGGCGACACCCCCAGCACGCGCCCCGCCTCAGCAAAGCTGCCCGCCTGCGCCACCAGCACAAACACCCCTATGCCACTCAGGCTATCCATCCACCACGCTCCAATGCGGACACTACTGTCCGGAATGACGGGAATCCTAGCCTATTTTTCTTTTATGCCCAGGCTCATAAGCTGGCCATCCCTTTGTGCTCCCTGATGTGCGTCATGCCTACCCCAGACCTTTCCACCCCTTTTCCGGCCCCCCGCCACCGTTGGCTGCAACTGCTGTCGGCCTGCCTGACCGCGCTGTTGATACCGCTATGCTTCACCGGCCCCGCCGTGGTGCTGCCGTCCATCAGCCACGACCTGGGCGGCACGCCCGTGCAACTGAATTGGATCTTGAACGGCTACATCCTGGCCTACGGCAGCGTGATCATGGTGGCGGGCAGCCTGACCGATCTGGTGGGGCCTCGACGGGTATGGCTGCTGGGCCTGGCGGTGTTTTGCGTCACGACCTTCGCGATTGCGTTCGTCCCCACGACCGGCTGGATCAACTTCCTGCGTTTGATGCAGGGCGTGGGCGGCGCGGCCGCGTTCGCCGCCGCCATGTCGTCGCTGGCGCCGCTCTTTCACGGGGTGGCGCGCACCCGCGCGTTCAGCCTGTTGGGCACCACCTTCGGCATCGGCTTGTCGTTCGGGCCGCTGGCTTCCGGCTGGATGGTGCAGGCGGCCGGCTGGCAGTGGGTGTTTCTGTCCACGGGCGTGGTGGGCCTGCTGGGCGCCGTCATGGTGGCCATCAGCGTGCGCCCCACGGCAAGCGTGGCGCAAGGCCGGCTGGACTGGCCGGGCGCCATCAGTTTTACCGGCGCGCTGGGGCTGTTCACCTACGGCATCTTGTTGGCCCCCGAGGCAGGCTGGACGGACGCGCACGTCGTCGGCGCGCTGCTGGCATCCGTGCTGCTGGCCGTGGCCTTCGTGCGTATTGAACGCCGGGTCGCCCGCCCGATGCTGGACCTGAGCCTGTTTCGCAGCCCGCGCTTTGTGGGTGTGCAGGTCCTGGCGGCGTCGCCCGCGTTTCTGTTCATCGCACTGATCGCCCTGCTACCCGGCCGCTTTATCGGCATCGATGGCTATAGCGCCCTGGAAGCTGGGCAACTGATGATCGGCCTGGCCGCGCCCTTGCTGGTCGTGCCGTTCCTGGCCGCGCTGCTCACGCGCTGGTTCCGCCCCGGCCTGCTGTCAGCCATCGGCCTGATCGCGGTGGCGGCCGGCTTGATCTGGCTGGCCAACGTGATGGCCGCGGGCGCGGCGGGCCTGTGGATGCCCATGCTGTTGATCGGCTGCGGCATCGGCTTGCCCTGGGGCTTGATGGACGCCATGGCGGTCAGCGTGGTCGACGCGCGCAACGTCGGCATGGCGACCGGCATCTTCAACACGGTGCGCGTGTCGGCGGACGGCGTCGCCATCGCGGTGCTGAGCGCGCTGCTGGCGCTGTTGATCCAGACGCAGTTGTCGGCCACCCTGCCCGACGCGCAGTCCGGCACCGTGAACGCACAAGCCCTGGTGATGGCCGCCAACCGCGCGGCGCTGGGCCAGTTGGATGAAGCTGCGGCGCAGCTACCGCACGCCCAGGCCCAGGCCATGCCGCTGCTGCATGACGCCTATGACGCCGCCTTTCGACACGTGCTGCATGCCCTGGCCGGCATCGCCGTGCTGACGGCGCTTTGCATCACCCTGCTGCTGGGCCGACGCGAAACGCTCGCGGCGCGGCTCAGTCCACCCGCCACCAGCTAGGCAGCAGCCCGCGCACCTTGGCGCGGCGGTAGCGGTCGTCAATCAGGTGCACCGTACCCACATCGCTTTCGGTGCGGATCACGCGGCCGGCCGCCTGCACCACCTTTTGCATGCCGGGGTACAGATAGGTGTAGTCGTAGCCGTTTTCTTCGCCGTAGCGCAGGTCCATCGCGCGCTTCATGTTTTCGTTCACGGCGTTTACCTGCGGCAACCCCAGCGTGGCGATGAAAGCACCGATCAGGCGCTTGCCGGGCAGGTCCACCCCTTCCGAGAACGCGCCGCCCAGCACCGCGAAGCCCACGCCCTGGCCAGCTTCGGTAAAACGCGCCAGGAACGCCGCGCGGCCCGCCTCGTCCATGCCCGGCGTTTGCAGCCAGATGGGCACGTCCGGATGGCGTGCGCGCATCAGGTCCGACACCTGGCGCAGGTAGTCAAAGCTGCTGAGAAAGCCCAGGTAATTGCCCGGGCGTTCCGCGTACTGCGTGGCGATCAAGTCAACAATGGGCGCCAGCGAACGCTCGCGGTCGCGATAGCGGGTGGACACATTGCCCACCACGCGCACCGCCAATTGCTCGGCCTGAAACGGCGCGGCCACGTCGATCCACGGCGTTTCGTTGGGCAGCCCCAAGGTATCGCGATAAAACTGCTGCGGGCTCAAGGTGCCCGAAAACAGCACAGTGGCATGCGCCGCCGCATAGCGCGCCGCCAGGTATGACGCGGGTATCACGTTGCGCACGCACAGGGTGGATGGCCGCGTCTTGGCGCTGGCCACGCCCACGTCCGACAGCGTCACATCAAACAAGGCGTGCGAGCCGAACTGTTCGGCCAGCCGCATGAATTGCAGCGCCTGGAAGTAGAACGTCAGCACCGGGTCGTCTTGCGGCAAGGGAGATTCGGCCATGTATTCCATGATGGCTCCCACCGCTTTCTGCACGGCCGCCAACACACCCGGCGCCACCGCGTCATACGCTTGATAGCGTTCTGCCTGCTTCTTGTTCAGCGCATTCCAGGACCGCTGCAAGCCATCCAGCGGCTTCTTCAAGGCCTTCGGCGCGGCATAACGCGCCGCCGACAACGAGGCCTGGTCCAATTCCCCTGTGTACATGCGGCGCGCGCGGTCGACCAGGTTATGCGCCTCGTCCACCAGCACCGCCACCTTCCACTGATAGGCCTGCGTCATGGCGTACAGCATGGCGGACGAATCGTAGTAATAGTTGTAGTCGCCCACCACCACGTCGCTCCAGCGGATCAGCTCCTGCGACAGGTAATACGGACAGACCCGGTGCTCGCGCGCGGTGGCGCGAACCGCCGGCGCATCCAGGCGGGTGTGCGCCAGCGCGGCGGCGCGCGCGGCGGGCAGACGGTCGTAAAAACCCTGGGCCAAGGGGCAGGAATCTCCATGGCAGGCCAGGTCGGGATGCTCACAGGTCTTGTCGCGGGCCTGCAGGTCCAGCACGCGCAGCGCGGGCGCGGCGGGCTGCGCATTGATCGTGTCCAGCGCTTGCACGGCCAGCCCGCGCCCCGAGCCCTTGGCCGCCAGGAAGAAGATCTTGTCCAGGCCCGTGCCGGGGCTGGCCTTGAGCAGCGGGAAGATCGTGCCCAGCGTCTTGCCGATACCGGTGGGCGCCTGCGCCATCAGGCAGCGGCCATCACGCGCCGTGCGGTACACGGCCACGGCCAGATCGCGCTGCCCGGCGCGGAATTCACCATGCGGAAACGCCAGCTTTTCCAGCGCCGCGTCGCGCGTCTGGCGATGCGCAAGTTCGGTCTTGGCCCATGCCAGGAAACGATCGCACTGTTCCTGGAAGAACGTTTGCAGGGCCGCGGCCTCGTGCGTTTCCACAAGTACCGTTTCTTCCTCGGTGACCACGTTGAAATACACCAGCGCCACGCGCACCCGTTCCAGCCCGCGCGCCTGGCAAAGCAGATGCCCGTAAACCCGCGCCTGCGCCCAATGCACCACGCGATGGTTCTCGCGCACGCTGTCCAACTGGCCGCGATACGTCTTGATCTCTTCAAGCTGATTGGCCACGGGGTCATAGCCATCGGCGCGCCCCCGCACCAGCAGGCCTTCATGCTGGCCGGACAAGGACATCTCGGTCTCGTACGCGGGGCCGCGCCGCCCGGTCACGACCGTGTGCCCCGCCATGCCCTCTACCCCGCTTGGCGCGGGCGTGAAGCGCAAGTCCAGGTCACCGGCCCGGGCCGTGAATTCGCACAGCGCGCGCACCGCCACGGCGTAGCTCATGCCGCAACCTCCTGCCACGTAACGTGGCAAACACGCACCGGCATGCCGTGCGCCACGCAGTACTGCAACCATCGGATCTGGTTGTCTTGCAGCTTGTCGCCGGGGCCTTTGACTTCGATGAGTTCATAGCGGCGCTCGGCCGGCCAGAAGCGGATCAGGTCCGGCAGGCCCGAACGGTTGGTCTTCACGTCGCGCAGCAGTCGGGTAAAGACCAGCTTCAAGTGCGCGGCGGGCAGGCAGTCCAGCGCCTGCTTCAGCAAGGTTTCGGACAAGGCGCCCCAGAACACAAACGGCGACTGCACCCCCGCCTTGTCGGCGTAGCGTTGCAGGATCAGGTCGCGATAAGCGGGCGTGTCCAACTGCGCCAGGCAATCGGCGAACAGCGCCTGGCGTCGTTCGTGAAAATCCGGCGCGTCCAGGTCGGCCGGGCCGCGCTGGAAGGGATGAAAGAACGCGCCCGGCAAGGGCGCGAACACGGCGGGCCAACACAGCAGGCCGAACAGGGAATTCAACAGCGCGTTCTCCACGTAATGCACGGGTGCATCGTCCTGATGCAGGTGGTCGCGCGTGACGAACTCAACAGAAGCCGGGTTGGCCGGCCGTTGCAGCGTGAGGTCGGTACGCGGCAAGGCGTGGGCGGGCACGCGGGTGGACCGAACCTGCCCGACCGCGCGATACAAGCGAGGCAACATGCGCGCCACGCGCTGGCTTTCCTCTTCGCTTTCGGGCGCATCGCGCGCTTGCAGCGCCAGGCCCAAAGCCTCGTCATACCGCTCCATGCGCTCGTGCACACGTATGCGGCGATGGCGCGCGCCGGGGTAGGCGCAGTGTTCGTAAGCCGCTTTCGCCGCCGCCCAATCCTGCGCGCGTTCACACGCCTGCCCGATCCGCAGCAGCACCTTGGCGCGGCGCTTTTCCAGCCAGGCGTTCTGGCTGACGCAGCCTTGCACCGTCGCCAACAAGGCTGCAATGTCCGCGCCGTCGTCCAGCGCCGTGCGGCACGCATGCAGCACCAGGTAGGCATCCACGTCCGCCCGCGTCTGGAACGCGCGTGACGAGGCATCAAACGGCACGGTCTCGTACTGGAACACGCCCAGGTCAGCCAATACGAATTCCGACCAGTCCTGGTGCAGGTTGCCGAAGAACATCAACCGAAAGCGTTCGCAAAGATCGCCCACCATCACGCGCCAGACGGGTTCTTGCGCACCCGGGAACCATTCGGCGTATGGCCGGGGGGTATCATGCGCGACGCGCAGGACATCCAGGAGGTCGGCTTTGCGGGCGGAGGGTTTAAGCGGCAGTTCCAACGGCAGACCAGACGCCGCGCCAGCAAACAACCCGCAAAGCTCCGGCTTGGTATGCAAGCCGAACAGTTCGTCCAGCGACATCGGCGCCAGCCCATCCAACCAACCCAGCGCCGCGAGCGGCGCGGCGGCATCCACCGCGCTGCCGATTTCCTCATAGACCAGCCGGCCGGCCCGAAACCAAGGGCCACGGCGCATCAGCATGCGCACCATCAAGGCCTGCGAGGCTTGCGGCAAAGCCTGAAAGTCAGCCAGGAAACGGTGCTCGTCAGCGTCCAGCAGGTCGGCATAGCGTTCGCCGACCCACGCCAAGGCGCGCTGGAAATTGTGCAGGTAGTAGTAGCGGTGCGGGGGAAACATCGGCCGGGCCGGATAGCTGGTTTTTTATCCAGTAATCATAGCAGGCGGCCCGGCGTCGCACCGGGCCATTTTTGCCACTATTTTCAGCCTTGCACGTGCGGCACGATGTTCAGCCCTTCCTCTGGACCCGGTTCGACAAAGTAGGCGGTGATGGCGTCGTACTGCTCGTCCGAGGTGGAAAACGCATGGGTGCCTGCGGCATTGCGGGCGCGCAACCGCGCCTTGCACAGGGCATCAGACGCCTGCAGGTAATGCAGCTGATGCGGGCAACCCGCTTGCCGCGCCACCTCAAGCAACCATTGCCGAGCCGGGCGCGTGTTGGCGGGAAAGTCCAGCACCACTGACAGCCCCGCCCCCACCAAGGCCGCCACATGGCCGCCCATGGCGTCGCGCAGCCGCGCGGCGCAACGCGCGTAGTCCGCGATGCCCTGGATCTCGCCGGGATATAGCGCCGCCAGCCAATGGTCTTCGCTGATCAACAGCGTGCCGGGTTGCGCGGCAAGCGTCGCGGCCAATGTGGACTTGCCCGCGGCGATCTTGCCGCACAGAAAGTGCAAGGTGCCGGGTAACGAGGACGATAGTGTCATGCAAGGCTCTCCTGGAGCGTGTGCCTGGCGAGCCAACAAAAAACCCGCCGGTTGGCGGGTTTGTGTAGCGATGTGCCGATGCGCGCTAACCCACCTTGGTACCAAGGAAGGTAATAATCGCGGCGAAAGGGGTCAGGGGTCGGCACATAGGCAAGAGATTGCGCCTGGCGCAAATGCTTGTCAATGGCCGCTCCCCCCAAAAAACTCGCTACCGCGCCGGCTGCGCCGCCGCGCCCACGTCCTTGCGGACCTTGGCCACATCTGACGCGCTGACCGCCGCGCCCTTGTTGCCCCAGCTCGACCGCACGAAGGTCACCACATCGGCGACTTCCTTGTCGGTCATGCGCCAGTCAAAGCCCGGCATGGCGTAGGCGGTGGGTGCCGCCGTCGTACCCGGCATCTGCGCGCCCTTGAGCACGATGTGGATCAGGGACGTGGGGTCCGCCGAATTCACCGTCGAGCTCAGCGCCAACTGCGGGAACGTTTCCGTGTAGCCCTTGCCGGTGCTGCGATGGCAGGCCGCGCAGTTGTTCAGGAAGGCCATGGCGCCGTCGCCCTTGTCCTTACCGGTACGCAGCGCCTGCGCCACGGTCTCGTCGTAGGCCAAGGGCTTGTTGGCGGCGTCCTTGTTCACCGGCGGCAAGCTCTTGAGATACACGGCGATGGCGTTCAGGTCGTCGTCCGTCAGATGCTGCGTGCTGTCTTGCACCACCTGCGCCATGCCGCCAAACGCGGCCGAATGACCGTTGCGGCCCGACTTCAGGAAGACGGCGATGTCTTCCTTGGTCCAGCTACCCAGGCCGTCCACGACGTCGCCGCGCAGGTTCTTGGCCAGCCAACCTTCCACCACGCCACCCGACAGGAAGGCCGAGCCGTCCGCGTCGCTTAACGCCTTTTCCTGCAAGGCGAAACCGCGCGGGGTGTGGCAGGTGCTGCAATGCCCCAGCCCTTCAACCAGGTACTGGCCACGCAGCAGCGCCGCGCGGTCCGCGCCCTTCAGGTCGCTGGCGGCGGGGCCGTTCACGACGTCGGGTGCGAACATCCAGCGCCACACGGTCAGCGGCCAGCGCATCGACATGGGCCACGAAATATCCGTGTCCTTGTTTTCCTGCTTGACCGGTTCGACACCGTGCATGAAGTAGGCGTACAGCGCCTTCACGTCTTCGGGCGTGACCTTGGCATAGGCGGTGTAAGGCATGGCCGGATACAGCGAATGCCCATCACGGGCCTTGCCGTGGCGCACGGCCTGGTCGAAGTCCTCGTACGTGTAGTTGCCGATGCCGGTTTCTTTATCGGGCGTGATGTTGGTCGAATAGATCGTGCCCAGCGGCGATTCGATGCCCAGGCCACCGGCAAAGGGCTTGCCGCCCCCGGCCGTATGGCAGGCAATGCAATCACCGGCGCGCGACAGGTATTCGCCCTGCTTGATCATCTGGGCGTCGTTCGACGCGGGCGTGCCGTCCGCCGCGAAAGCGGTGCTGGCGACCAGGGCCGAGAAGGCCGCAACAATGGTTTGCTTCAACATTGTTCCGTCTCCTTACGCCTGAACCAGCGGGCCGGGGTTCTTCAAGTACTGGTCGCGGATCGCCTGCGCGGCCCAATAGGCCAAGGCGCCCACCAGCCCGGTCGGGTTGTAGCCCATGTTCTGCGGGAACACGCAGGCGCCCATCACGAACACGTTCGGTACATCCCAGCTTTGCAGGTACTTGTTGACCACGCTTTCCTTGGGGTTCGAGCCCATGATCGCGCCGCCCGTGTTGTGCGTGCTTTGGTAGACGCGCGTGTCATAGCGCGCGCCCTTCTTGCGTACCCCGACGAAGTACTTCTCGGGGTTCATGGCCTTGGCCACGGTTTCCATGCGCTTGCCCATGTAGCCCAGCATGTCGAACTCGTTGTCGTGCCAGTCGA
>RCUK01001153.1_pt1 | contig 17915 bp, 17 predicted proteins | sample 2166381 | NCBI WGS metagenome assembly RCUK01 (sample SAMN09932809, study PRJNA488358) | compost metagenome | isolation source: compost soil in an enriched community | place: Germany: Experimental Botanical Garden | reverse complement strand
TAATATTGGAGTTCCGATAGGACATACAATTATTGCCTTTGAAGCAACATTGAAAGGTTTAAATAAATTACTGTTAAACGAGGCTAAATTTGCTGAAGATTTAGAGAAAAACTGGGCAGTTGTTGCAGAAGCTATTCAAACGATTTTACGTCGTGAGGCTTATCCAAATCCATACGAAGCATTGAAAGGTTTAACAAGAACAAATGAAGCTATTGACAAAAAAGCAATTCATAATTTTATTGCGACTTTAGAAGTTTCTGATGCTATTAAGGAAGAATTAATGCAGATAACACCTGCAAATTTCACAGGAATTTAAAGAAAACCTAAAATATTTTACTAAAAAAAGCTATCTTTAACGATAGCTTTTTTTATTCCCTATAAACCCGATTGGGAACTAGCCCAGATTACAATGGAAAGCCTTTTGTGAAAAAAACTATATTTTTTTGTAGATACAGAGCGACCAACAGAAGCTCCTGTAACTACTTTAAACATATGTTTTTTGAATAAAAGCTTGAAATGGAAAGCTGGATTAGCTCCTGAACAAAAAATACCACTTTATGATTTCCTTATACGCTGCTGCAGAAACTACACACCATTTGAGACCTTTAATTAGTGACTTGGGATTGATCCTGATCACTGCCGGAATTGCTGTATTACTTTTTAAAAAAATGAAACAGCCTTTGGTTTTAGGTTATTTGATTGCCGGGTTTTTAGCAGGAAATCATTTTGATTTTTTTCCCTCTATCACCGAAATGAAAAGTGTGGAAGTTTGGGCCGAAATTGGTGTGATCATTTTATTGTTTAGTTTGGGACTCGAATTTAGCTTTAAGAAATTAATGAAAGTCGGCGGTACGGCTTCTATTACAGCTATTACCCAAATTATCACCATGGTCATTATTGGTTATCTGGTCGGGCAATGGATGGGATGGGCTTCTATGGATAGTATTTTTCTTGGTGTTATTTTATCGATCTCCTCTACTACTATTATTTTAAAAACCTTTGATGAATTGGGCGTTAAGGCGCAAAAGTTTGCCGGAATTGTTATTGGATCACTTATTGTTCAGGATATTGTGGCCATTTTGATGATGGTTTTACTTTCGACTATTGCGGTAAGTCAGCAATTTTCCGGAAGTGAATTGATGATGTCTGTTTTAAAACTGGTTTTCTTTTTAACCGTTTGGTTTTTAGGCGGAATCTTTTTTATCCCAACATTGCTAAAAAAAACAAAGCATTTGTTAACAGATGAAATGCTATTGATTATTTCATTGGCCTTATGTTTGATGATGGTTAGTTTTGCTTCGAATGTTGGCTTTTCGCCGGCTTTAGGCGCTTTTATAATGGGATCTATTATTGCCGAAACTACGCAGGCGGAACATATTGAACATTTAATAAAACCTGTAAAAGATTTATTCGGGGCGATTTTCTTTGTATCTGTCGGAATGTTAATCGACCCGAAAATGTTATATACACATGCGCTTCCGGTTGCTATTTTAACGCTTGTTACTATTGTGGGACAATCTGTAAGTTCAACAATTGGGGCCTTACTTGCCGGTCAGCCATTAAAACAATCTGTACAAACCGGAATGAGTTTATCGCAAATTGGGGAATTCTCGTTTATCATTGCTACGTTAGGAATGACACTTAATGTTACAAGTTCGTTTTTATATCCGGTTGTGGTGGCGGTTTCTGCCATAACAACGTTTACAACTCCCTTTATGGTGAAATATGCAGTTCCTTTTTCAAATTTTCTGGAACGTAAATTACCACGAAAATGGGTCAAAAACATTAACCGTTATAGTGTCAATGCGCAAGCTATAAAATCAGTTAGTATTTGGCAAAAAGTGCTAAATGCTTACATTATACAAATCGTTTTACACACGGCTATAATTGCAGCTGTCATTCTATTATCATCCAAATTTGTAGCACCTTTAGTGGCAGACACCCGATTTGGAAATACATTGGCAGCCCTTATCACATTAATTATTATTGCTCCTTTTCTATGGGCTCTCTCACTGCGACGCATTGCTGACGAAGAAGTAGAATTACTTTGGGAAGAACGTAAATACCGTGGCGCACTGTTGATGATGATTTTGATCAGAATGAGTTTAGGATTATTTTTCATTGGATTCTTACTGAATATTTTCTTCTCACCATTAGTTGCTTTTGTTGCCTTGATAATTGCGATTGCGGTATACCAAATATTCCCTAAAAAACTAAATGAACAATATCATCGAATTGAAAGCCACTTCTTAAAAAACCTCAACGATCGTGAAAATAAAAAAATAGACAGACGTTACGCCAACCTGATGCCATGGGACGGTCACATGTCGTTTTTTGATATTGGCAAAGAATCCAATTTGGCTGGAAAAACGCTGGAAGAATTGCGCATTCGTGAGCAAATGGGAATTAATATTGCCTATATAAAACGAGGCGATGTTATGATCTCTATTCCCACTAAAAATGAACGTTTGTTTCCTGGCGATGAAGTATGTGTAATTGGTACGGATGCCCAAGTTACTGAGTTTACCAAATATTTAAATCAAAACGAGGTTGAAGCGCCTGCATCCGTTGAGGAATCTCAAATTGTATTACGTCAATTGGAAGTTTCACAAGAAGAATTTATTGATAAAAGCATTGGTCAGTTTAGAGGAAAAACGGGTGGAATGGTTGTTGGAATTGAAAGAAACGGAAACCGAATCTTAAACCCGGAATCCAATATCGTATTAGGAAGAAATGATATTATCTGGGTTGTTGGAGATAAAAAAAGAATGAGTGAGTTGATGAAGAGAACTTAGGAAAAAGGTTCTAAGGGACTAAGATTCTAAGGTTTTGAGTTTTTACTCTTTGAAAACCATAAAATCTTAGTTCCTCAGACCTTAGTATCTTAGCACCTTTTATTTATTCGGTTGCGGTGTCATACGCAAATAGGGTTTTATTGGCGTGTGCCCTTTTGGGAATTTCGCAGGAATATCACTATCCGGAACTGCCGGAGTAATGACTACATCTTCGCCGTCTTTCCAGTTTGCCGGAGTTGCTACGCTGTAATTTGCTGTTAATTGCAAACTATCAATAACACGAAGCAATTCGTCAAAATTTCTTCCTGTTGAAGCCGGATACGTTAAAGTCAGTTTGATTTTTTTATCGGCACCGATTACAAAAACAGAACGCACCGTAAATTTATCGCTTGCATTTGGATGCAGCATATCATATAAAGTGGCTATCTTTTTATCTTCATCTGCAATGATCGGGAAATTTACTGTTGTATTTTGAGTTTCGTTAATGTCTTTAATCCACTCTTTGTGTGACTCTAAACCATCAACACTCAAAGCGATAACCTTTGTATTTCTTTTTGTAAATTCCGGAAGATAATTGGCTACTGTTCCCAGTTCTGTTGTACAAACTGGAGTGAAATCTGATGGATGCGAAAATAAAACTCCCCAGGAATCTCCTAACCATTCGTGAAAATTGATTGGTCCTTCAGTGGTTTCTGCATGAAAATCCGGAGCTATATCGCCTAATCTTAATGTTGACATAATTATATTTTTTTAGTTCCTCTAAAATTACTAAAAAATATAATTAAAAAAACTAAACTCTACTTTTTCTATCAATTTTATTCTAAACTATTAAACTGGATTAAAATATCTTATATAAAGCCAACAATAAAATACCAAATGGCCAGGGTTATAAAAGATATCGGGATTCCGAAACCAATCATCATGCTGCTTAATTTTGGTTTTAAACCATAGGTCGAAGCTAATATTGCGCCTGTAATCATTGGTGCCATTGCGATTTCTATTATAGTAATTTTAATTGCTTCCGAATGTTGATTGAAAATGAAAACATATAAAACCATAATAATGAATGGTGTCACGATCAGTCTGAAAAAAAGCCCTAATCGCAAAAACCGCCAATGCTGACTTTTTCTATCAAAATTTAATTGCAATCCGACAGAAAACAAAGCTAGTGGCGTAACCAAACTTCCCACTTTCAATAAAACAGATTGAAGATCTAAGTCTAAATCATATTGAGAAACATTCAAAGAGCAGGCTACCACAAACGTTATGAAAGGTGGAAAGAAAAGTACTTTCTTAAGAATACTCCACGCATCCGGACTTCCTTTAGAATAAAAAGCTGCCACAAAAACACCTAAAGTTGAAACGACAACAAAGGTTCCTGGCTGATCAACCAAAATAGCAGTTTCTAAACCCTTTTTTCCAAATAACGCTTCCACTATAGGATAACCTAAAAAAGAGGAATTACTCAATCCTGCTGTCAGCACTAAACAACCAATAAGTTTATTTGACCAGCCCAATCGTCGCCCTAAAAAATGAAAGAAAATAAATGCCAGGAAAAAACTAATCCACCCCGCTCCTATTGGAAACAATAAATCATTGTTCCATTTTATTTTTGGGATATGGTATAAAGTAATGGCCGGTAAGCATATATAAATGACAATTTTATTGATGGTCTTGTAGATATGGGTTGGAAACCGCTTTACATTTTGCAAAAGCAATCCTAAAAACAAGAAGAAGAATATCTGAATAAAGTTGTTCATATCGTAGGTTGATCGCAAAAATAAGGATTTATAATTTAGTAATTAGTGCTTAGTCGTTAGTAATTAGTCTAGTCATTTTTTAAAGATAATTTCACTAAAATCCCTAGACTAATTACTTATTCACCAAAACTCATTACTAAGAGCTAATGACCAGGAACTAAAAAACCGTTAAAATATTTTTTTTGTTCAATAAAACACTTTATATTTGTAATATATTTTATTACAGTATGATTTCAGGTAAATTTGCCATAACGATTCACATTCTTACTTTACTCACGAAATATCCAAATGATTATTTATCATCTGAATATATTGCGGGAAGTATTAACCTGAACCCTGTTTTGGTGCGAAAAGAAATTGCCAATTTAAAAGCACATCATATTGTAGAAAGCAAAGAAGGTAAAAATGGCGGAACAAAATTAGCTATAGATCCGTCGAATATTTCATTAAAAGAGATATTCGAAATGACTTTTGAAACCATTAATCTGGGATATGCTAAAAATCAGCCGAATCCGGATTGTCCGGTTGGAAAAAAAATCAATCAAAATTTAGCCGCTTTATATGCGGATATGAATCAAAAGGTTAGTTTGCAACTAGAAGGAATTTCTTTAGAAGATTTTTCTAATCAGTTCTAAGCTATTTTTTTTCACAAAACTGTAACATTTTTTATTACTAATTAAAATTATATATTATGAAAATCGCACTTATTGGAGCAACAGGATTTGTAGGCTCAGCCATTTTAAATGAATTAACAAGCAGAAATCACGAAATTACTGCTATTGCAAGAAATCCGAAAGAAACTGCAAATGTAAATTGGGTAACTGCAGATATTTTTAATTCAGATGCATTAGCCGAAATATTAAAAGGAAATGATCTTATCATTAGTGCTTACAACGCTGGATGGACCAATCCAAACATTTATGACGATTTTATTGCTGGTTCAAAATCTGTTCAGGAAGCAGTAAAAAAATCAGGAGTAAAACGTTTTATTGTTATCGGAGGTGGCGGAAGTTTATTTGTTGCACCCGATTTACAAGCTGTAGATACACCCGATTTTCCGAAAGAATATTATGTTGCTGCGACTGCTGCACGTGATTACCTGAATATTATTAAGGAAGAAAAAGAATTGGATTGGGCATTTTTTAGTCCGGCATTCGAAATGCACGCCGGAACGACAACAGGAAGAACCGGGAAATACCGTTTAGGATTAGAAAACCCAGTATTCAATGACGAACAAAGAAGTATTTTATCTGTAGAAGATCTGGCTGTTGTAATTGCTGATGAAGCCGAAACTCCAAAACACCATCAAGTTCGATTTACTGCTGGGTATTAATTTTTTTGTTTGCCACCAATTACACGAATTTTCACTAATTCGTGTAAATTCGTGTAATTGGTGGCAAACTAACTTTTTGAAACTGTTTTTGTTTTCAGTACTTTTACAATACCAAAAAATGTATTTTGTCAACTCCAAAAAAACAATCCAGCAGTTTACAAGAAAAAGCCGGTATTTCACCTCCTGAAATTATCAATGTATCGGCTATTAGTCAAATTCAGAAAAACAGGCGAAAGCAACCTTCTTCAGAAGAGTTAATTACAGGAATCCTGGATGGAAACAGAACTGCATTAAGTCGTGCCATAACATTGGCAGAAAGTACCAATCCTGAACATGCTGAAAAAGCAAATGAAGTTATTAAAGGATGTTTGCCATATGCCAATAAATCCATCCGCATTGGAATTACAGGTGTTCCCGGCGTTGGAAAAAGTACTTTTATTGAAGCTTTTGGAACGTTTTTAACGCAACTTGGAAAAAAAGTAGCGGTGTTGGCCGTTGATCCGAGCAGTTCACTTTCGCATGGCAGTATTTTAGGAGATAAAACCCGAATGGAAGAATTGGTAAAAGATGAAAATGCTTTTATCAGGCCAAGTGCTTCCGGAGATACTTTAGGCGGAGTAGCGAGAAAAACCCGTGAATCGATTATTTTGTGTGAAGCCGCTGGTTATGACACCATCATTATTGAAACTGTTGGTGTTGGGCAAAGTGAAACTGCTGTTCATAGTATGGTGGATTTTTTCTTATTACTGAAAATTTCCGGTGCCGGCGATGAACTTCAGGGTATTAAACGTGGTATCATGGAAATGGCCGATGCTATTGTCATCAACAAAGCAGATGGCGACAATATTAAAAAGGCTAATCAGGCGAAATTGGAATTCAACAGAGCTTTGCATTTATTTCCTCCCAAAAAATCAAACTGGCAGCCAAAGGTTACCACTTGCAGCGCTATCACCAAAGAAGGCATTTCAGATATTTGGAATACCATTTCTGATTATGTTCAAATGACAAATGAAACAGGTTTCTTTTCAGAAAAAAGAAAAGAACAGAATCATTTTTGGATGATGGAAACTATTAATGAACAATTGAAATTAAATTTCTACAATCAGCCTGAAATTATTTCGCAATTAGAAGAAAACAAAAAAGCAGTGCAAAATGATGAGATTTCACCTTTTGCAGCTGCCCAGCTTTTGTTGAAAATGTATTTTAATAAAGGTTCGAAGTAGCAAAGGTTCAAAGCGACAAAGCTTTTTACACTCTGTTTCTTTGAACCTTTGTTCCTTTGTTGCTATGAACCTATTTTGTTCCTCTCAATTTATACTTATTCTCTTTATATAAATTTCCTGCTGTAATCACATGCGCCAAAGCATCTTTCGCTAATTCTTCATTTAATTTCATCGGAATTAAAGTTGTATCATTTTTAATTTCAAACTGCAATGGTTTCAAATTAGGCTGCATAATTACAACCTGATTTTCTACTCTGAAGGCATTGATATCATTAAACTGCATAATTGATCTTCCCTGCGTTTTGGCATCTAACTTATTTAAGTTTCTACCAACCATTGGAGTTTCAAAAGGAATTCCCAAATAGCCTAATAACGTTGGCGGAATATCAATCTGGCTTGCCAAATTACTATAAACAGTACCTTTCTTCACTCCTGGTCCCATTATTAAAGCCGGAATATGGAATTTATTAATTGGCACTAAATTTTTACCGTATGTTCTTGTGTTATGATCAGCAATAACAATGAATATAGTGTTTTTAAAATACGCTTCTTTTTTAGCCATTTCGAAGAATTTTCCAATGGAGAAATCGGCATATTTCATGGCGTTATTTACAGTAGCCGGCGTCTTATCAAAAGGTTGAATCCTTCCTGCCGGATATTCAAAAGGTTCGTGATTTGAAGTCGAAAACATTAAAGAAAAGAATGGTTTATCTCCTTTAGCTTTAAAATAACTATTTGCTTTAGTAACCAAATCTTCATCTGAATAACCCCAGGTTCCTTTAAAAGCATATTTGTTTCCATCTGACTCAAAATCTTCCTGATCAACAATATCCTGAAAACCATTTCCGTTAAAAAAAGAAGCCATATTGTCAAAATTTGCCATTCCACCATAAATAAAACTGGTGTCGTATCCTTTTTGTTTCAAGGCATCAGCAAGTGTGAAAAAACCTTGTTGTGAGTTTCCAAGTTTCACTACACTTTCAGAAGGTGAAGGCAAGAATCCGGTTACAACCGCTTCAATTCCACGTACGCTTCTTGTTCCTGTACAATATAGATTGGTAAACAATAAGCCTTCTTTTGACAATTTATCAAATTCCGGTGTCAATGGTTTTCCACCTAAAATCCCAACATATTCTGCACCAAGACTTTCTTGTAAAAAAATAACCAAATTATAAGGTTTCTTCTTAACAGAGTCTGGTTGTTGTACATGCAGAAATGGAATTTCCGCATCGGTAAAATCATTTGGACCGGCAATCATGTATTTCTTTACACGCGCGATTGCTTCAGCTTCATCCATTTTTCCGTACATCTTGGTGTTTCCTTCGTTTTTAATGGAATACGCAGCAAATGCAACGGTATAAAATGAATTTAACCCTAAAGTATTTGTTAACTGATCTGTTGAGAAAACAGCATTACTGGCATTTATTGGACGTTTTGAAGTCAGACTTGAACGCGCTCCGAAAAACAATAAAAAGGCCATTAACGGAAAAACCATTAATTTGAATTTATAATCAGCAAGTGAAGTATAGAAATATTTTTTCCCATTTTTGAAAGCAAAATAGATAACCCCTCCTAAAATCAGGAAAGTAACTATAATTGAAGTCAGGTAGCTTTTTAAAAGCATTCCGACAACTTCCTTAGGGTAAATTAGATAATCTAAGAAAATTTTATTCGGACGCGTATCGTATTGTTTTACAAAATCCGGAGAAGCTAATTCTACAAATAGAATCAGAAACAGGAATAAGAAACTATAAATTACTAAAAACTTATTAGTAAACTTCAACCACTTATTCGGTAAAAAAGTAATTAAAACAGCCGGCAGAAAAGACAAATAACATAATAAAATTAGATCCATTCGAAGACCGATTGGGAAGATGTACCAGAAATTTGGTGTTTCGACAACTCTATCTTTAAAAATAAAAAATAAAAATATTCGACTTAGAGTAGTAATTAGCAATCCGATTGCTATAAAATTGAAAATGGGTTTTAAAAAACTTAATTTTTTCATTAGAAAGATTTAGAACGTAAAAAATATCAAAATTAGTAAAGACACATAGTAGTGCGTCTCTACTCTTCGTAACGATTTACTTCCCTGTCATAAAATTCATTTGCTTTTTCTATTAATCCTTCCATTTCAGCATTTAATTCGGCTTCATCCAGATCTTCTGCCTCTTCTAAAAATTCAACCTCATCGTCTTTTAAATTGATTATAAAACGTGGATAATCAAGATGAACGATGAAAATATCATCCGGAAAATCAGTGTTGTCTCCAAGTAAAAATTTAGGTAATTCCATTTTATATAGTTTATGTTTTTATTTTATTATTCTTCTACCGATTTCACAGATTAAAAATTTCGATAATAATCTATCAAATTTGCAAGCCGACGATATTGAAAAGGTGAAGCAAATCTGTGGCTATTTTTTATTGTTCAAATTTAACTGTTTGAAACTGAATTATGCATTAAATTTTTGCCTAACTAATGAAATCAGTTTTACAGAATAAAATTAACTTCTGCATATCTTTTATATAATATCTATTAAGGTTTGCTACAACCAAGCTGCTACATTTAATTCTATTCTTTTAAGCCGGCAAAGATAATCAGAAGCTTTGGATTCTACAGTATTATTAAAAAAGATAAGACAATATTAAAAATTCAAAGAAATAATTCCAGATTCCTAAAAACTCGAAACATAGAAAACAAAGCCCTTTTTAAAATTATATAACAATTTCGGAAAATTATATAACGATCCCAAAACACCTCACTACTACTTTTACATCATTAATAATTTAAAAAAAATACCTTATGATCTCAAGAAATTTTAAATTTATCTGCCTAGCTGCTATAGCTTTTTTATCCGCCAACACAACTTTCGCTCAAGATACTGCAACTGCAACATCAGAAAGTGAAATTAAAAATTACGATCAGGGGTTTAGACTGGGATTTGGTTTAAACGGAGGTTTGCCAACTGACAATGCTTACGATTGGTCTCTTGGTGGAGATGTTCGTTTACAATATGATTTGTCTAAAAGAACATCGTTGACCTTAACCACTGGTTTTACAAACTTATTTATGGGAAAAGATGACAATGGAGTTGATCAAAATGATCTTGGATTTATTCCTGCAAAAGCAGGTTTCAAAGCCTTCGTTTGGGAAGATCAATTTTATGTTTTAGGTGAAGTTGGTGCGGGATTTGCCGTTACAAATGGATATAACGACACCACTTTTTTATGGGCGCCAGGAATTGGATACGCCAACAAGTATATCGATATCAGTGTCCGCTACGAGGACTATAATAAATTCAAAACCAATCAGGTGGCCTTACGTCTTGCCTACGGATTTGATTTATAAAAATACGTTCATTTATTCTTTTGTTTTTGGTATGAACCCGACAGATCCTCATAGTCTGTCGGGTTTTGTTGTTTAAAGCAATTAGTAGTTTAAAAAAAACATCTGCAAAAAACAAACCCGACAAGTTTTTAAAAACCAATCGGATTTAATATGATCAAAAAATTATCTAATTGACACATTTTCACATTATCTAATTAACCACCTAACTCCTTTTTGTACAATTCGATATTGGCTTTAATCTTATCGTCTAACTCTGGTTCTTTAATATCGGTATGTTTTTGCATTTCTTCCCAAATAATTTTAGCAACTATATATCGCGCCATTTCTTTATCATCAGCAGGAACGATATACCACGGCGCATGTTCAGTCGAAGTTCTGTTAATAGCCTCTTCATAATATTTTTGATATTCATCCCAGTGTTCGCGTTCTTTTAGATCTCCGGGAGAGAATTTCCAGTTGTGTTTTCCTTCTTCCAAACGACGTAGTAAACGTTGTCTCTGCTCTTCTTTGCTTAAATGGAGAAAAAACTTCATTACAATTGTTCCATTCTCAGCGATATGCTTTTCGAAATTATTAATTTGATCAATTCTTTTTTTCCAGAATTTTGGCGTAATATCCTTAACCGAATTAATTCCAGGTAAATTTTCCGCGAGAATAAATTCCGGATGTACACGGGTTACCAAAACATTCTCGTAATGTGTACGGTTAAAAATCGCAAACTTTCCTTTTTCCGGCAACGCAATATAATGACGCCATAAATAATCATGTTCCAATTCGGTCGAATTGGGTGTTTTAAAACTGTGCACCACAACCCCACGCGCATTAAATTCCTTGAAAACTTCCCTGATCATACTATCTTTCCCGGATGTATCCATTCCCTGCAGGCAAATCAAAACGCCATATTTATTATGCGAATACATTACATCCTGCAAATCGCTTAATTTCTTCTGAACCTTATCCAGCTTTTCCTCTTTTTCATCGTCATTGGCCTCAATATTGAGCAAAGTCGAAATCTTGGCTAACTTTATTTTATCTGTAACTTTAAAATCATTTGGATCTATCGATTTCATATATGTTAAATTTATTTTTTATTGGTCATATATGTTATCGCCTTTTATGCCTTATTGTTTTTAGACAATTATTAATATGGCGATTTCATATTTTTCCATTTTTATATTATAAATATACTAATTTTACGAAGCATATTCCTGCTATTCATTGCAATACTTTTTCAATAAATTGTTTTTTTACAAGCCATACCAAGAGCTTCCGTTGGTCGCTTTGTTCTGCCAGTAAAAAATACAATTTCTTTTCAAAGTATTTTCATTTCTATCAGGGCTAGGCATTCTTTTTCAAAACAACATACATGGAAAAATTCACATTAGAAATATTATTTCAAATCATCGGAATCGGATCAGCATCAGGATTATTCTTCAATAACAATTCACTTTATATCATTGGTGATAACAGCGGATTTTTATACGAATATAATATGCAGAATCAACAATTAAGTCACCATCCTTTAATTGACAATCCGTCACAAAATATTCCAAAAAACATAAAACTGGATTTTGAATCGGTAACGCATCACAATGATACTTTATATGTTTTTGGTTCCGGCTCAACAATAAATCGAAATAAAATGATTGCCTTCGACCTCAAGTCGAAAACCATTTTACAGAAGAATGATTTAGTCGATTTGTATGCCTTAATGCAAAGTTTCGGCGAAATAAAACCGGAAGATTTCAATTTGGAAGGCGCTATTTTTGATGGAGAAAACTGGTATTTATTCAATCGCGGTAACGGAATATCCAACAAAAACACCATTTTTACCATTCATGCCAAAAGCCTGGGCGAAGAATTTGCTTTAATAGCCACCAATTATAAATTACCAAAAATAAAAGGCGTTCGTTCCAGTTTTACCGATGCTATTTTGGTTGAAGATAAAATCTATTTCTTATCAACTGCTGAAGATACTCAATCAACCTACGATGATGGAGAGGTTCTGGGAAGTTTTATAGGAAGAATTGATCTCAAAACAATGAAAATCGATTTCACTCAAAAAATCACTTCAACCAATAAATTTGAAGGTTTGACTTTTTATAAAAAAGAAAATGGTAAAATTGAGTTTTTGCTTTGCGAGGATAATGATACAGAATTGTTGGAAACTAAGATTTTTAAGTTGACATTGCCGGTTAAGTAATTAACACATTTCACTTTGCGCAATTTTGCGGATTCTTTGTAATCTTTGTAATCTTTGTGTAATAGCTTTAACACAGAAATTCACAAAGAAATAACAGAGAAACACAAAGACTAAAAATTTATAAACTATTATAAACGCCATTTCTAAACTTTTTTTCATAGCCTTCCCAACCTTTTTCATTTTTAAGCTCTCTTTAGTATAAAGACAACAATTGTGATAAACGAAACCATCATTTCTAACTGCAAAAAAATGCATCGTGATGCCCAGCGTCAGGTGTATGAGCATATGGCTCCAAAATTGTATCGCGTTTGCAAACGGTACCTAAAAAAGGAAGAAGAAATTGAAGAAACTATGGCCGATGCTTTCTACACTGTTTTCACTAAACTGGATCAGCTTAAAGAACCAAAAGCTTTTGAGGCCTGGGCGCGAAAAATAACCGTCAATCACTGTTTGGCAACTATCAAGAAAAACACCAATTTCAACATGTATCTTGATGATGTCAAATTGCTGTCACAACCTTTTACAGATGAGATTAACTCACTGGAAGAAGAAGATTTACTCAATTTACTAAACCATATTCCGGACGGCTGTAAAACTGTTTTTAACCTTTTTGTTATTGAAGGTTTTGGGCACAAAGAAATTGCAGCGATGCTGAATATTTCTGAAGGCACCTCAAAATCACAATTGAATGCAGCTAAAACCAAGCTGAAGGAATTAGTAAACAAATTGTATTATCAAAAAGCAAAGTAGTCATGGACAATCAAGATAAAATATTCGATAAATTTAAAGAAGCCGCGCACAACTCGGAACAAAAAGACTTTCCGGGAATGGACAAGGTCTGGGCCCGCGTTGAAGAGAAACTGGACAAAAAAGAAGATAAAAAAGCCATTTCATTATGGAAAAAAATTGCCATTGCCGCTTCTCTTTTATTACTAATTTCTTTAGGGGCACAATTTTTAAAATCAGATCAGAATACTTCAGTTCCAACTTCAAAAGTTGTAGTAAATGAGAAGAATGAAGAAGCAATTCAGAATGCAGAAATTAAGAAAGATGCAGTTGCTGTCGAAGATTCAAAACTAGTTCCGAAAGCTGAAGCAGTCAAAATTTTAGACAAACAAATAAAAGAACAGCAAACTACAGTTGCCAACAATGAACAAATTTCAGTTGCAGAAGCGGTAGGTTCAGGAACAGCTTCTACGCCTGTTTATGAAGAAGTAAGCGCACCAATTTCAGAATCTGTTTCTTCAGGTTATATTAATGAGGACGAACGTTCGGTCGAAAAAGATAAAGTTGCTGATTTTGGTTATTCAAAAAAGGTAGAAAGAGAAGCTTTTGCAGCAAAAGCTGCCGGACAACAAGCAGAACGAGCTAAAAAAAGCACGCCATTGGTTATCTTAAACGGAAAAGCATTGTCTCATAGCAACGATGCAAAAAGAGATGAAATGATGCAGGCCGAACTTCCAAACTTACAACCCGAAAACGTAGAATCGTTAGTAGTTTTAGACGAACCTTTATATATTATTGATGGTGTTTATTATTCGGAAAATGATTTATTCGGAGATAATCCTACGAGTCCGTATGCACCTTTGAACAAACAGGAAATCAAAACCATTACTATTCTTCAGGACTTGGAGGCTGTTGCAAAATATGGCGAAAAAGGTAAAAAAGGAGTTGTAATTATTACAACCAAAAACGGAAAGCCAGCCGACAAAAAATAATCTTACTTAGAAATCTTTGTCAAAGTTTCAGACTTTGACAAAGATTAATTCCAACATCAATCTTAAAAATCACTTTCATGAAAAATGTAAAAATTCTTTCATTAGGCATTGCTATGCTTATTTGTTTCATAACTCACGCACAAGAGAAAATAAATCCTGATACAATTTCTAAAGAAACTAAAGCTACCAGAATCATAATTTGTGCTCCGTCGAGATCTGTTATTAATGAACCTTTATATATTTTGGATGGCGTTGTAATAAATTCTAAACAGTTTTCTAGAATCAATCCAAATGATATTCAAGAGATAAAAGTTCTAAAAGATGCTCAAACTACTTCCATTTATGGAAATCAAGGCAGAAACGGAGTTATTATTATTACAACAAAAAAGAAATACAATCAAAACAATAACGACGAATAAAATTCATTTAAGCATCTAATTCATCTCGATTATTAACCAATATTTATTTACATTTGGATTCCTTTTGAAAAATCATTCAAAAGTCATTCTAGTACAAATCAATTTCAAACAAAATTTCATGAACCCTATTTTAAATCAGAATTTATTTCTTGTAAAAGAACACGTTGGAATGTTTAAGGCCGCTAACAATTATGATATTTATAATCCTGAAAGCAATCAAATCATAATGAATTGCAGAGAAAACAATCTGGGATTTTTCACTAAAATGCTTCGCTTTACAGATTACAAAAGAATGACTCCTTTTGATGTTGAAATCACAACAGCTTCTGGTGAAAAAATAATTGCTGTAAAACGTGGTGTTGCAATCTTCCGTTCTACCGTTGAAATTTTTGATGAGAAAGATCGTCTGGTTGGAACATTCAAACAAAAATTCTTTTCTATTGGAGGCAAATTTGAGATTTTAGATAAAAATGAAAGACCAGTTGCTACTTTGCAAGGAAAATGGACGGGTTGGGATTTTAAATTCAGCCATGAAAATAAACAGCTTGCTCAGGTAAGTAAAAAATGGGCAGGAATGGGTAAAGAGTTTTTTACCAGCGCTGATAATTATGTTCTTCAAATAGAAGAAACTGTAGCGCAGGATAGCCCGCTTAGACAATTAATTTTAGCTGCTGTAATGTGTATCGATATGGTTCTGAAAGAATAAAAAAGTTGTTAAACTTAGATTAAGAAAACATTTAAAGCATTATTTTAGGAAGCAAAAACTGTATTTTTGTGTTACTAAAATGATGCTTTCTGCATTTCTAAAAATACTACCATGACAGACTTAAAAAATAAAAATGCCTTAATTACAGGAGCCGGAAAAGGAATTGGAAAAGCGATTGCACTTGCCTTAGCAAAAGAAGGCGTAAACGTAATTTTAGTTTCAAGAACCCAAACCGATATTGATCAATTGGCAGATGAAGCATCGAATTTAGGCGTAAAATCATTAGCGTTGGCTGCAGACGTTTCAGATATTAATTCTATAAATAGTGCGGTAGAAAAAGCATTATCAAAATTTAAAACAATAGATATTTTAATTAATAATGCCGGAATTGCTTCATTTGGAAAATTCATGGAATTAGAACCAGCCGAATGGGAAAAAATCATTCAGGTGAACTTAATGGGAACCTATTATACAACCCGTGCCGTTATTCCAAATATGATCGAAAGACAAACTGGTGATATTATTAATATTTCATCAACAGCAGGGTTGAACGGAAATGCATTAACAAGTGCTTACAGCGCCTCAAAATTTGCCGTTTTAGGATTGACGGATTCTTTAATGCAGGAAATGAGAAAACACAATATTCGCGTTTCAGCATTAACCCCAAGTACCGTCGCAACCGATATGGCTAAAGATTTAAATTTAACAGACGGTAATCCAGAGAAAGTAATGCAATCTGAAGATATTGCAGAATTATTGATTGCTCAGCTTAAATTAAACCGTAGAGTTTTCATCAAAAACAGCAGTATTTGGTCTACAAATCCTTAAATTTAAATTTCAAACTTTTAAATTCCAAATTCCAATGGCAGGTTGAAATTTCTTTTAGAAATTTTAAAAATAATCATCTCGCACGAATTGGAATTTAGAATTTTATTATTGGAATTTAAACAAATAAAACTAACAAATGGAACAATATTTAAGACAATTAATTGCAATAGAATTCACAGATAAAAAAGAAATTTTTACTGGATTCCTTATTGATTATTCTGATGACTGGATTTTACTTCGAAATAATCCGGTTGATTATATTTTAGATGGTTTTGTGATTCTGAAAAATAAAAACATAGAAGCCATCCACAGAGATGAGGATCTTGCATTTACTGAAAAAGTAATCCGCTTAAAAGGGTTAAAAACAAATGCAGAAGATATTATCCCGATTAGAGATTTATCTACGATTGTAAATTTCTTAACCAATAAATATGGCATTTTTCAGATTTCAAAAAAATCGGCTAAATCAGCTTATTTAGGAAAATTGCTTGAATTAAATGATGAAGAGCTTACCATTGATTTCTTAGACACAAGAGGTCAGTTTGGAGGTGAATTGAGTTTTAATCCGGAAAAAATCAGAGTTATTGAATTTGATACGGATTATATTAATTCTTTGAAATTGGTAATTCCGGAGAATCAGAAGTAGAGTTTATTTATAAAACAGAAAAGCCCTTTTTAAAAAGGGCTTTTGTTATTTTTTGTCATTCGACAAACTATATGCTAAGCTTCCGCCAATTTATTTAAAAACTCTAAACGAACACTTCCGTCTTCGTCGATTTTTGTCAAATTGATTTCTTGCAATGTATTAATCAATTCTGGGTTCCAGGGCGTTTTTACTTTTACATAATTCTCTGTGAAACCATGAATGTATCCTTCTTTATTTTCACTTTCAAATAAAACCGTTCTGTTCGTTCCTAATTGAGTTTCATAAAAAGCACGACGTTTTTTAACGGATAGGCCACGTAACATTTTGCTTCGTTTTGCACGAACATTTGCAGGAACAACACCTGTCATATTAGCGGCTTCCGTATTGTCTCTTTCGGAATACGTAAAAACGTGTAAATACGAGATATCCATTTCATTTAAGAAATGATAGGTTTCTAAAAAGTGCTCATCTGTTTCTCCAGGAAAACCAACAATAACATCAACACCAATACAAGCGTGCGGCATTACTTCACGAATTTTGCTTACACGTTCCGTGTAAACTTCCCGTAAGTAACGACGTTTCATCAATTTCAAAATATCATTGCTTCCTGATTGTAGCGGAATATGAAAATGTGGTACAAAAGTGCGGCTTTTAGAAACGAACTCTATAGTTTCGTTTTTCAATAAATTAGGCTCGATTGATGAAATTCGTAAACGCTCGATTCCGTCAACCTTATCTAAAGCCTGAACTAAATCAAGAAAAGTATGTTCGTGTTTTTTATTCCCGAATTCTCCTTTTCCGTAATCTCCAATATTTACTCCTGTTAAAACAATTTCTTTGATGTTTTGAGCTGAAATTTCTTTAGCATTTTGCAAAACATTTTCAAGAGCATCACTTCGTGAAATTCCTCTTGCTAATGGAATTGTACAATAAG
>RCUK01001147.1_pt1 | contig 18068 bp, 13 predicted proteins | sample 2166381 | NCBI WGS metagenome assembly RCUK01 (sample SAMN09932809, study PRJNA488358) | compost metagenome | isolation source: compost soil in an enriched community | place: Germany: Experimental Botanical Garden | reverse complement strand
GCCGTTTCAAAAGTTTGGTGTACCGGAGGCGGTTGGTGAACACGTCCCGTTATAGGTTCAAAATTGTGAATCGAGAATCCGTATGGAAAGTTATATCCGTCCCAGCCCACAACGTCAAAAGGATGCGTTGCATAAACCACTTCGTGAATCATGCCTTCTTTTTTGATTTTAATTAAAAAATCACCTTTTTCGTCGTGTGTTTCCAATTCACTTGGTAAAATAAAATCACGCTCGCAAAAAGGAGAATGTTCTAAATGCTGGCCTGACTGGTTTTTATAACGTTTTGGAGTGTAAAAAGGAGAATACGATTCTACATAAAATAAGCGGTTGTCTTCTGTTTCGAATTCGATTTGGTAAATAATGCCACGCGGAATAATTAAATAATCACCATATTCAAACGGAATATTTCCTAACATGGTTCTTAATTTTCCTTTCCCTTTATGGATGAAAAGCATTTCATCGGCATCGGCATTTTTGTAGAAATAATTTCGAAGCGATTCTTTCGGCGCGGCTAGACCAATAATACAGTCTTTGTTGAGTAACATTGCTTTGCGGCTGTCAAGAAAATCATTTTCAGGTTTCAATTCAAAACCTTTAAAAAGAAGTGATTTTATATTTTTTCCGATTGCAATTTTAGGTTCAACCGAATAAGAGTTTAAAATTTCTTTAACCTGTGTAGGTCTGTGTACGTGATAAGATAGCGACGAATGTCCGTGAAAACCTTCGGTGCCAAACAATTGTTCGTAGTAAAAACCGCCATTTGGTTTTTCAAATTGGGTGTGTCGCTTTTGAGGAAAATCCCCAAGTTTATGATATAGTGGCATGGCTTTTCAATTAGATAATTAGTAAATTAGATAATTCGAAAATTTGAATTGCAGAGATAAATAATCAGTTCAATTTTTACAATTGACTAATTATTTCAATTCGATAGAGCCATTACTCAGGATTTCTCTTGATGAGGAATTGAAGATACTCTAATAAACCTGTCCAATTTGTTTTCATTATAACAAATGTCGTAATTTTTTTGGAGTAAAAATAAAAATTATATTATTTATAACTATAAAATAACTTAGTTTTTTTGATATAAATTTTATGAAGTAAAAAAATTGGCAGAATTTATTGAAGTATTCTCGGTTATACTACTAAAATTGAAACCCAATGCTAAACCACGTAAAGCTTTTTGACATTTCTGGAGACCAAGATTGTTTTACTTCGATAGGACCAATAATGGTTTCTAAACCATAACCAACGGCATATCCTGTATATTTTGGCATAGAAATCCAATCGACAGAAGAAAAAATATCATCTCCTAAATTTGCAAAATTAGCAGATACATTGATGTGATTTTTTTTGAAGATTTCGTAATCAATATTAATATCGGTTTTAATATAACTGTTGCCAGCAATACTAAGAAAATCATATCCGTAGAAATAATTGAAATTATTTATTTTGTTGTAACCATAACCTCCAAATATGAAATCAAAAAACGGCACACTATCGCTGCCAATATTAAAACCAGCATCGGTTCCAAATTTTATGGTTGCTTTTCTAAATAGTGGTCGAACAATTGACACCTCGGCTTTTGCAATCGAAAAAGGTTTAAATTGTTTGGTATAATCTGATGATGCCATATAAGTCTGGACATCTGTAGAAAAATATAATCCAGAACTTGGGTAATATTTTTCATCTAGCGAATCGTATTTTAAATAGGCAAAGGCACTAAGATAATTGCTTTTTTCAATTATGTTGTCTTCGTTGGTGAGTGTCGGTGAACTTATTTTTAGATACTTATATTCTAAACCACCGCCCATTAAAAACTTCTGCACAAAAATAGTCTGGAAATAGGCTTGATTGGTTATATCCATAAAGTCAACATTAATAAGATTGACATTTGGATTTTCTTTAAGTACACCACTCAAACTAGTAGTTACGTTTCGATTAAATTGATTCAATCTCGAGCGAAAACCAAAGCTGATGTTAAATCCGTTTTCTATATAATAATTAAAATCGTATCTGAAATTATCGCCCAAAATAATATCCAGAGAAGTAACATCATTTTTTAAGAAAGTCTTTTTATGCGTTAGATTTAATAAAACGGCACTTTTGTAAAGTCCATCATAATGAAGCCCAAGTTTTAAATACGTCTGAGTTGGGTTTTCTCTTAAAACTAAATCCAGATCGTCTTTATCGCCATCTGGTTGAAGGCAATATGAGATTGTACTAAAGTTTTGAGTTGCATTTAAGTTGTTTATTCCAGCCTTAAGTCCATCATAAGTTATGGTGCTTCCTGGTTTAAAACGAAGTTTGCCTCGAATATATTCTTTGGTGTAGTTTTCTAATTTGTCAGTATTTATATCTTGAATATGAAGGGTATCTGAAGCCAGTTTTAGTTTTGGTTTTTTGTAGAAATTATTTTCATCTGTCAAGGTTTTGAGTTTTTCATAAACAGCAAAAGCTGCTTCTTCTCCTTTTCGGATAATTTCTTCTCCTCTGTCAAATGAAATGACACCAAAATCACGAATATCTGGTTTTATATAAATATCAGTATCCTTTCTTTTGTTTTTCATTTTTTCGATAGATTGCAGATTGGTAATCTGAACCAAGATTCTAGTGGCATTTTTGAGATTTTTTCTTTTTAGCAAATCGTCCTGAACGTCAACCCCAATAATAATATCAGCACCAAGATTGCGAACTTCCTGTATTGGGTAATTATTTACAACACCACCATCAACCAACAGATTTCCATCAATTTCTACGGGAGTAAATAGGGAAGGAAAAGCCGCACTCGCCATCATGGCCTGAACAAGATTTCCTTTATTCAGTAAAACTTCTTCACCAGTTTCAATATTAGTTCCAATGCATAAAAATGGAGTTGGCAACTTATTGAAATCACGAACATGGCGTACGTTTCTAGTTAAACTGCTCAATAAATTATAATTGTACATTCCTTTTGAAAGAGCTTCAGGAATACCGATTCTGAAATTACTAAAAGGTAAAACAACGGCATATAATTCGTCATTTTTTTTACCATAAAAGTTTTTGGATGAACGCGGAATGTAGTCGTTTATTAATTCGTCAAAATTGGTTTGTTTGAAAATAGAATCGATTTGCGAGGCATTGTAACCAGAAGCATAAAGTCCGCCAATTACAGATCCCATGCTCGTTCCGCCAATATAATCAATTTTGATTCCTGCTTCTTCCAAAACTTTTAAAACTCCAATATGAGCAAAACCTTTGGCGCCGCCACCGCTTAGAACCAAACCAATTTTCGGTCTTTTTACGCTGTCTTTTTTTATTTCCTGTGAAAAAGATTTTTGCGAAAACAGAATTGACAACAATAAGACAAATAAGAATGCGCACGAGGAAGCTCCTTTGAACCAAATTTTTGAAATGTACAGTTGGAATGAACGCATAAAAACTTTAATTGGTTTTGTAAAAGTCGACAATTTTTTTGGCTTTGGAAACACCTACAACAGCTGAAATTTCTTTTTCTGTGGCCAATTTCAATCTTTTAACACTTTTGAAATGTTGTATTAATGTGGTCATGGTTTTTTCGCCAATTCCCGGAATGCTTTCAACAGAAGAATTAAGTGCCGATTTACTGCGTTTGTCTCTATGAAATGTGATTCCAAATCTATGCGCTTCGTTTCGTAATTGCTGAATTACTTTTAAAGTTTCTGATTTTTTGTCTAAATAAAGCGGAATTGAATCGCCAGGATAGAAAAGTTCTTCGAGACGTTTTGCAATTCCGATAATGGCAATCTTACCGCGCAAACCTAATTCATCAATACTTTTTAAAGCCGATGATAATTGTCCTTTTCCACCGTCAATGATTATTAACTGAGGCAAAGGCTGATTTTCATCTAATAATCTTTTATAACGTCGATACACAATTTCGGTCATCGACGCAAAATCGTCTGGACCTTCAACAGTTTTGACGTTAAAATGTCTGTAATCTTTTTTACTCGGTTTTCCGTCTTTAAAAACTACACAAGCCGCAACGGGATTTGTTCCTTGAATGTTGGAGTTGTCAAAACATTCTATATGTCTTGGTTCAACAGGAAGACGCAAATCTTTCTGCATCTGCGCCATAATTCGGTTCACGTGACGATCTGGATCTACAATCTGTAATTGCTTTAATTGTTCGATTCGATAAAATTTAGCATTTCGGATTGACAAATCTAAAATCTGTTTTTTATCTCCAAGCTGCGGAACAGTTACTTTAATGTTTTCGCCTAAATCCAATTCAAAAGGAACAATAATTTCTTTTGATAATAATTGAAAACGCTCGCGAAGTTCTACAATCGCCAATTCCAGCAATTCTTCATCGCTTTCATCCAGTTTTTTCTTCATTTCTAAAGTATGGGAACGAATAATCGAACCGTGAGAGATCTGAAGGAAATTGACATAAGCAGCGCTTTCATCAGAAATAATTGAGAAAACATCAATATTGGTAATCTTCGGATTAATAATGGTAGATCTAGATTGGTAATTCTCCAGAACTTCAATCTTTTCTTTGATTTTCTGTGCTTCTTCAAATTGTAGATTCTGCGCATAAGCGTTCATTACTTTCTTAAAATCTTTCAAACTTTCTTTGAAGTTTCCTTTCAAGATTTCGCGAATCGCGTTAACCTGTCTTTGATATTCTTCCAAAGGTTCCAAACCTTCGCATGGGCCTTTGCAGTTACCAATATGATATTCCAGACAAACTTTAAATTTTCCTGAATTGATATTGGATTCGCTCAAATCGTAATTGCAAGTTCGTAACGGATATAATTCTTTAATTAAATCTAAAATAGTGTGTACTGTTTTGAAACTGGTGTATGGACCAAAATATTCAGAACCATCCTTGACCATGTTTCGAGTTGAAAATATTCTCGAAAATGGTTCTTTTTTAATGCAGATCCAAGGATACGTTTTATCATCACGAAGTAAAACATTGTATCGCGGCTGAAGAGTTTTAATTAAATTGTTTTCTAATAAAAGCGCATCGGTTTCGGTTGGAACTACGATGTGTTTTATCGTCACGATTTTTTTTACCAATACGTTGGTTTTGGCAGTATCGTGAATTTTATTGAAATAGGAGGAAACCCTTTTTTTTAAATTTTTAGCTTTTCCGACATACAAGATTTTCCCGTCTTTATCATAATATTGATAAACGCCTGGATTATCAGGCAGTGTTAAAATTTGAAGATCTAAGGACGGTTTTTGCATTCTATTGTGTTTCTGAAGATGTTCGAGAAGCTTTTCAAAAACCATTCCGATTTCTAAAATAAGCTTAACATTGAATTAGTTTCAAATTTACAAAATCAAAAGAATAATTTCTATATTTAGATTTTATAATTCACATGAAAAATAGTGCTCCATTGGTTATTTTCGGCGAATCGATTTTGCCGGGAGAACACAGAACGATAAACGTCGAAATTGCTCGGCTTCATACTACAACAAAACTAAATATTCCTGTTATTGTTCGTCGCTCCAAGCACGAAGGACCAACCGTTTTATTTTCTGCAGGAATACACGGAGACGAAATTAACGGTGTTGAAATTGTTCGTCAGATTATCAGTAAAAAAATAAATAGACCAGCTCGCGGTACAATAATCTGCATTCCGGTGATCAATATGTACGGTTTTGTCAATAAATCTCGCGAGTTTCCAGACGGACGTGACTTAAATCGTGTTTTTCCAGGGAGTAAAAAAGGTTCGCTTGCCAGTCGATTTGCCTATCATATTGTCGAAGAAATTTTACCGATTTTAGATTATGCAGTCGATTTTCATGCAGGAGGTGCAAGCCGTTTTAATGCTCCGCAAATCAGAATTACCGAGAATAATTCTGAACTGAAAGTTTTGGCCGATATTTTTAATGCACCTTTTACGCTTTATTCTAAAAACATAAACGGTTCTTTTAGAAAAACTTCTGAAAGTGCCAATGTAAAAATGCTGCTTTTTGAAGGCGGAAAATCGTTAGACATCAATAACGAAATTGCGAATCAAGGTGTTTTAGGAACCAAACGTTTACTTCATTATTTAGGAATGTTGGATTCTAAACAAATTGTTGAACCAGCATTGACGCCTACAATTTACATTAAGCAGTCTGTCTGGCTTCGTGCAAAATGTTCAGGTTTGTTGCATGATTTTAATTTGGTTGGAAAATTTGTAACCAAAGGTACTATCTTAGCCATTATTACAGATCCGTTTGGAAAGTTTGAACAAAAAGTAAAAGCGCCACACGATGGTTATGTAATTAATGCCAATCATTCGCCAATTGTTTACGAAGGCGATGCTATTTATCATTTATCTAAAACCCCAGACGATAATGCCGACGAGTAAAAAAGAACTCCGACTAGAATATAAAAATTTACGTAAAGCACTTTCTTTTGATGAAATAGAAGAAAAGAGTCTGGCAATTGCCAACCAATTAATCCAAATGCCAATTTGGGATAAAATTTATTACCATGTTTTTCTTCCAATCGAAGAACATAAAGAAGTCAATACCGAATATGTCTTGCATTTGCTTTCTGGAAAAGACAAAGAAATCCTGATTTCTAAAAGTGATTTTGAAACCAGAAAAATGACGCATTTTCTTTTAACGGATAATACCAAAATCAAAAAAAACGAATACAACATTCCAGAGCCTGTTGACGGAATTGAAGTTCCTTCGTCTAAAGTTGAAGTGGTTTTTGTACCGCTTTTAGCTTTTGATATACACGGAAACCGAATTGGTTACGGAAAAGGTTTTTATGATAAATTCCTTGCCGAATGCAAACCCGAAACTATAAAAATTGGACTTTCGTTTTTTGAAGCTGTAAATCAAATCGACGATGTTTTTGAGTCTGATATCAAATTGGATTATTGCGTTACGCCTGAAAAGATTTATCAGTTTTAAATTTCACATCGCATATTCTGTAGAGACGCACTGCAGTGCGTCTACGTCTAGTATATCGACAAAAGTTGTGTTAGACGCACTGCAGTGCGTCTCTACAATTCAAACGCATAAAAAAAATTATGCCACAAAAAATTAATCCATTCAATCATTTTAATCTGTGGCAAATAAATCTTCGCATTCAAAAAAAATATTCCACACGAAATCCCTTTAAAAATCAGGGTTTCTCATTTTATTTTCACGTAAGAAAAATATTTGTAAAAAATTTGGCACGATTTTGATACTCGACAAAATGCAAATAATCGCCTCTAGTAAATCCGGAATGCTAGTCCTTATTTGAAGCCTATAACCTTTTATTAATTTTTTAAAAACTTACTTTATGAGAAATCTTAATTTCTTTATGATGGCATTCCTCGTACTTACTATTTTCGGCTGTAAGAAAGCTGATTACGCTGCAGAGGAAAGTATTGATTCTACTGCAGTTGCAGTAACTACAGATTTAGTGGAAGAGGAAAATTATATTCCAGAGGCCAACACAGAAAGCTACGCAGAATCAGAAGAAAATCCGTTTGCATCTCCACTAAAAGAACCGCTTTCTACTTTTTCTATCGATGTTGATAATGCATCTTATACTAATATCCGAAGATTTATAAACGAAGGACAGAAAGTTCCAAAAGATGCTGTTCGTGTTGAAGAAATGATCAACTTCTTTAAATACAAATATCCACAGCCAGATGGTGAGCATCCGTTTGCAATTAATACAGAATACAGCGACTGTCCGTGGAATAAAAATAGCCGATTGCTAAAGATTGGTTTACAGGGAAAAGATGTTCCAATGGCAAATTTGCCGGCTTCTAATCTGGTTTTTTTAGTTGACGTTTCTGGTTCGATGGATGAACCAAATAAATTGCCGTTGCTGAAAGAATCGATGAAAGTTTTGGTAAAAGAACTTAGACGCATTGATAAAGTTTCGATTGTGGTTTATGCAGGATCTGCGGGAGTTGTTCTAGAACCAACTTCGGGTGCAAATAAAGACGAAATTATGGATGCTTTTGATGATTTACACGCAGGCGGAAGCACGGCTGGAGGAGAAGGAATTGAACTAGCATACAAACTAGCACAGCAGAATTTTATCAAAGAAGGGAACAATAGAGTAGTAATAGCTACTGATGGAGATTTTAATGTTGGAGCTTCTTCTGACGATGATATGCTGAAATTGATTGAACAAAAAAGAGAGTCTGGAGTTTTCTTAACTGTTCTAGGTTTTGGAATGGGGAATTACAAAGACAGTAAAATGGAAATTTTGGCTGATAAAGGAAATGGAAATTATGCCTACATCGATAATATTCAAGAAGCAAATCGTTTTCTTGGAAAAGAATTTAAAGGATCAATGTTTGCTATCGCGAAAGATGTAAAAATCCAAATTGAGTTTAATCCAAATCATGTTCAAGCGTATCGATTGATTGGTTATGAAAACAGAAAATTAAATGCAGAAGATTTTAAAAATGATAAAATTGATGCGGGTGAATTAGGCAGCGGACATTCGGTTACGGCTTTGTACGAGATTGTTCCCACTGGTGTAGAAAGTGATTATGTTACTTCTGATTTAAAATATACTAAAACGCCAAAAGTAGCTGAAAATCATAGTGATGAGTTGGCTACGGTGAAATTTAGATATAAAAAACCTGATGGCAACAAAAGTAGTGAAATTGTAAATATTATTGCAGACAAGAAAACAGACTTAGAAAACAGTTCTCCAGATTTCAAATTTACAACTGCTGTTTCTTGGTTCGGATTAAAATTGCGTGATTCAAAATATATCGCCAACAGTTCAAGTTCGGATATCAAAAGATTGGCAAAATCTGGTTTATCAAATGACGAAGATGGTTACAGATCTGAATTTGTTAGATTGGTTGAAGCAGTAAATTAATTTAAAATTCCAAAAATAAAAAATTCCAAACTCCAACTTAAAATTGGAATTTGGAATTTTTTATTTGAGTATAAATTATTGCAATTTAAAATATTGTAATTTTTGATTGCCACAAACCAATTCTGATATTCCGTCTTCATATTCTTCTCCAATATAAAAAGCAACCAAATTACCTGAAGTTTCATCAATATAATAGCGCCAAACTTGTTTGTTTGAGTAGACTATTAACAACGGATCAGAAGTTAAACTTTTTTTATCTGAAAAGATGATTTTTTCTGTTTTGGCTAAGTTCCATTTTTTTGCTTTATCATAAAGTTCATAAAACAATATTTGGTCAGGATCAATAGTAATCATTTTTCCAACGATAGTATCAGAAGGATCTCTCATTGCCCAAGAGTCAGGAATAAGCAGTTTCCAATTGCCAATAATTTCTTGTTTTTGTTCTGCTCTTACAATGACTTTTAAAGAATCAGTCTTTTTTCTCGATTTGGCTATAATTTCTTTGTCTGGACAAAAACCAGTTTGAGCTAAGGAGAAAAAACCGTGGGCGCGGTAAAAATTCTTTTCTTTTAGAGCTTTTTGTCCTTCTTCAAAAAAATATTTTTGTCCTTTCTCCAGATTTAATTTTTCTTCTTGAGAATAGATTGAAGAAGATAAAATTAAAAGTATAATTAAAAGTTGTTTTTTGATCATTTGAATGTGATTTTAAATTATTTCCAATTCGCATTCTAATAAAAAAAACTATTTCACCTCTTTAATAGTCGAAGAATCAATCCAACCTTGCGTTCCGTCTGTCAATTCTATTTTTTTCCAGCCAGCAACACTTTCTAAGACATAAACTTTTGCTCCTTCGTGCAATAAAATAATTCCATTTGAAGATTTTTGAGGTTCATGTCTCACTTGGCTTAATTCAGAAAAAATAATGGCAACACGATCGTTTTCAAAATGACTTTTTTCAGACATTCCAGCTGAAATGCTTAAAGCAAAAGCAACTAGGACAATAAACATCCCAACAAAATAAATTCTTTTTGCTAGTGTAGCATTCGAAAAGTAATACCCAATAAAACTCAATAAAAATACAAAACCAAGCACAACAGAAATTTTAGCCCAAGTGTTATAATCAAAAATGGAAGTAAAATTCTGGATCAGTTTTGCAAAACCTACTTTCGGTACTTCTTTGATTTCGTCAATCGTTAGTTTTTTTGCAAATTTTAGATTATTTAAAGTCTCAGGATCATTTGGTTTAAGAACCAAAGCCTTTTCATAATTATAAATTGAAGGCGCAACCTGATTTAGTTTGTAATAACAGTTCCCCAAATTAAAATACACTTCAGCAGACTGTAATTTGTCTTCTTTTATAATGTTTTCATAAACCTGCGCAGCTTCTTTATATTGCCCTTTTTGGTACAATGCATTGGCCGATTCAAAGCGACCTTGCGCAAAGAAAACCTGCGAGATGAATAAAAAGAGATATAGTATGTTTTTCATTTTCTTTATAATAAGATTTTCAACTTTGCGAACTTAAATTCGACTCAATCTAGATCAATTTTCTTAGCTCCCGATAGCTATCGGGATTGTGGTAAAAAATTAAACAATCTGTTTTTCTAATTCAGAAATAATCATAACCGCTTTATCATAATCCTGCTGAATAGAAGCGCTTGATGCCGGAGCATAACGTGCAAACTCGCAATTTTCGGTCAAAGCAATAAAGTTCTGAACCGTTTCTGCATTTGCATTTCTAGACAGTAATAGCTCTCTGATATTGTCCTTGCTCATTTCTGAAGTTTCAATATGCAGTTTTGCCTTCAAGAAATTATGCATTGCTTTTTCTAATGCGATATAGAAAGGCTCTTTGTTGTTAAGATGTTTTTTCGCTTGCGATAAATATTTTTTAGCCAGCTTATTGTTCATTCTAATTCTGTTTCCAGTAACATCACTATCCATAGCTTCTTTTTTCTTTCTAGCTAAAATGATGATCGGAATAATGATAAATGGAGCAAGCAATAATCCTAAATACAGATTTGAATCATAAAAATCTTTTTTCGCAATTGGAATTAATGCTGTTTTAGATTTAATGTTTTTGAATTGATCTGCTTTTGCCACAACATTTTTAGATGCCGTTCCTGTATTTGCTTCAGCAGGCGTTGGTCCGTCCAGAACATCAATCATAATTTCTTTTGAAGTGATGGTTTTATACGTTCCTGTACTCAAATCAAAATACGAAAATTGCATTGGTTTGATGGCATATTTTCCTCTGTATTGCGGTACAATAGTGTATTTATCTGTAATTCTTCCAGACATTCCAGTCAGAGAAGTGGTTACGCTTTCATCATGAACAGGATCATACATTTCCAATGCATTTGGCACAACTGGTTTTGGAAGTGTAAATAACTTCATGTTTCCAGTCCCCTGTGCACTCACGATTAGATCAAGACCTTCACCATTTTTAAGTGTTGTTTTTGATGGAGTAACGGTAAAATTAAATCTTCCGACAGCACCAGTAAATCCTTCCGGTTTGTTTGCCTCTGGAAGCGGTCGCACATTGATTGTTCTTGCTCCGGCAGAAACCACTTTATTGTCTTCTGCAATAATCATTTGACCAAACATGTCACGACGATTTGTTGGTAACTGCACTCCAATATCTAGTGAAAGAGGTTCAATAGTAAGTTTACCCGATTTCTGCGGATATAAAATGGTCTTTTTTAGGATTACGTAATAAGCCTGCTGACCTTGGTAAGAACCTTGTTGTACAGAGAGCTGTTTAACATCAATGTTCTGATTCCAGAAATCATTGTATTTAGGTTTTGCTAACTCTTTAAAACCAGTAACACCAATATTATTGAAATATAGTTTGTAAACGACTGTAATAGGTTCGTTTAGGTACGGATTTGTTTTTGATATTTCGGCAACGAGTTCCAATAACTCATTTCCAGATCCTTGCGGTCTGTCATTTGGATCTCTTTCCTGAGCCACGGCGTTGGTAACTGTAACTTTTATCGGATTGGTTTTATAAACCTGTCCATTAAATTCTATCGCTGCCTGTTTTATTGTAATGGCACCTTTTCTCTCAGGCTGTAAGATATAAGAATATATTTTTTGAAAAGAGCTTCGGCCATTTATCCAAGATTGGCTAATCTGTTGGCTTGGCCCCGCAACCATTCTAAATCCCTCAAAAGAAGGTTGCTCGAAATTGTCTCCGTCCACATTCATGATGAAGTCTATACGAAGTCTTTCATTTATTCCAAGCGAGTTTTTGCTGACTCTGGCTTCAAATTGTACTTGAGCCATAAGTCCTTGAAAAGTGATTAGAAATAGAATTAAATATCTTTTCATTACTTGTTTTAGTCGTTGTTTTTTTAGCTGTTAAACTTTTTAACCGTTTAATCGTTTAACTGCATATTCGATTAAACAAATAAACAATTAAACGATTAAATTTTAAATCCTACCAGTCTTTTTCTGTTTTCTTAGGACTGCCTTTTACCTTTTGAGCGTTTACTTTGTCCTGAATTTTCTTTTCTTCATTATTAACCGCATCTAATAAATTCTGAACACGTTCTTTTGATATTCCGCCTGGCTGTGGTTTTGGCTGACCTTGATTGTCAGACTTGTCATCTTGCTTAGGATCGTTTTTACCGTCTTTTTTGTCTTTATCTTGATCGCCTTTATCGTCTTTTTTATCCTTGTCTTTATCTTTATTGTTGTCCTTGTTTTTGTCTTTATTTTTATCCTTATCCTTGTCTTTGTCCTTATTTTTATCTTTCTGATCGTTTTTAGGAGGATTCTCTTTTAGCTTTTGTTTGGCATAAGCATAGTTGTAACGCGTTTCTTCATCGGTTGGGTCGTTACGAAGTGCTTGTTTGTATGCTTCAACTGCTTGCGTGTAATCTTTCTCTTTCATGAAAGTATTACCAAGATTATGATAAGCCTTATGTTTTTCAGGTCTTGTTTTGGCATTTTTTATCGCTTTTGCGTAAGCAAATTTAGCTTCCGAAATCTGATTTTGTCGATAAATGGTATTTCCTAAATTGTAAGGCGCTGCTGATTTTTTAGGAAATTTTGATTCCGAAATTCTATAGTTTGCCTCAGCATCAGTAAATTTATTCTGTTTATATTCTTCATTACCAGCGGGCAATGTTTTGTCTTTTTCTTGCGCAGAAACTGCAAAAGAAACCGTTAGTAAAATATAAAGGAGTAAATTTTTCATTCTAGTTTTATTTTTTTTCGCCACGAATTTCACTAATTGGCACTAATTTTTTTATCATTTTTTTTGAATTTCACAAATTAAATAATTGTCTTTCGTGTAAATTCGAGTAATTAGTGGCTGACTTTTTTATTTCTTTTCATTAAATAAATCCAACTCTTTGATCCAGTTTGTTTTTCTTTCTAATAAGAAAATGTCTAGGAAAAGCAGTAAAAATGCAAATCCGATAAACCATTGAAACTGCGATTGAAACTCGGCCATTTGTGTTGCTTCAAATTCTGTTTTCTGAATATTGTTCAAAGCATTTTTTACATATTCTAAGACTTCTTTTGTACTTCCGCCGTAAACATAACCACCTTTGGTTGCTTTTGCAATAGTTTTTAAACCTTCTTGATTTAATTTGGTGATTACAGTTTCTCCGTTTTGATCTTTTTGGTATCCTCTAACTACACCATTCTCTTTTAACGGAATTGTTCCTCCTCTTTCTGTTCCAACACCAATTGTGATGATTTTCATTCCTAATTTATTGGCTTCTTCTGCCGCGGCAGTTGCACCTTCAGAATGATCTTCACCATCAGAAATCAGGATTAATAATTTGCTGGTTTTACTCTTTTCGTCAAAATAAGTCGAAGACAATCTAATCGCTTCATCTAAAGATGTTCCTTGAGATGAAACCATTCCTGGGCTCATGCTCTGTAAAAACATTTTCGCAACGCTATAATCTGATGTGATTGGTAAAACAGGGAAAGCGCTTCCTGCATAGGCCACGATTCCGATTCTATCACTTCCTAAATTGTTGATGATCTGCGAAACTAACTGTTTGCTTTTATCCAAACGGCTAGGAACAACGTCTTCGGCAAGCATACTTTTAGAAACGTCGACAGCAAAAACAATATCAATACCTTCTCGTTTTACGGTTTCCATTTTGGTTCCGATTTTCGGATTAACCAAACCGATAATCAAACAAGTTAGTGCGAGAAGAATCACTACGATTTTTAATACAGGTTTAAAAACCGATTTTTCAGGACTCAATCTTTTCACCATTTCTAAATCGCCAAATTCGCGCTGTGTCCTTCTTTTCCAATACATATTGAAAAGGAAAATACACACCACAATAGGGATAAGCAGTAAGAGATATAAATATTTTTTTTCGTCTAATTCCATAAATGTTTTTAAATTCCAATGTTGAAATTCCAAATCCTCTATCTAATTTTTAGTCTTTAAATCCCAAATTCCAATTTGTTATTTGGAATTTTATTTTTGGAATTTTTTAATTTTTTCAAAATTAAATGAAGCTTCTGTAAACTGTATTTCTTAATCCAACTTCTAGTAACAGCAAAAAGCCTGCAAATAAAACAAAAAACCTGTATTTTTCATCATAATCGTAGAATTTCAATTCCTGAATTTCTGTTGTTTCAAGCTTATTGATTGAGTTGTATATTTGTGCTAATTTGTCGTTGCTTGTTGCTCTAAAGTATGTTCCATCTGTTTTCTGGGCAATACTTTTCATTAGCCTTTCATCGATTTCAACTTTCTGCATTTTGAATAAAAAACCGCCATTTGGAGCATATGCGTATGGAGACTCTGCCATTCCGTTTGTTCCAAGACCAATTGTGTAAACTTTAATTCCGTATTGTTTTGCAATATCAGATGCTGTTTCTGGTTCAATAAATCCAGCATTATTTACACCATCAGTAAGCAAAATGATAACTCGGCTTTTTGCTTTACTGTCTTTCAAACGATTTACCGCAGTTGCCAATCCCATTCCAATTCCTGTACCGTCTTGTAAAACATTATCGTATTTAATGCCTTTTATGGCTTCAAGAATTATGGCTTTATCGCTTGTTACAGGAGTTTTTGTATAGGCTTCAGAAGCATATAAAACCAATCCGATTCTGTCATTTGGTCTTTCTTCAACGAAATCTGCAGCAACTCTTTTCAAAGCTTCCATACGGTTTGGCTTTAAATCTTTTGCCAACATAGATCCAGAAACGTCAATTGCCATTACAATATCAATTCCTTTTGTGGTTTTTGTCTGGTTACTAATGTCTACTGTTCTAGGTCTTGCCAACGCTATAATCAAGGAGCATAAAGCTAGAATTCTGAAAACGTATAGAGCAGGTTTGAATTTTGTCCAAAACGATTCGCTCTTTTGGAATCCTGCTGTCGAACTCATTTTTAAGGTAGCCGACTGCTGGTTGCGTTTCCAGAAAAACCAGATTATTGCAATCGGAATTAATAGAAACAACCAAAGAAACTCTGGATTTAAAAAAGTGATCTTGCTCATTAGTTGTTTGCTCTTTGAAGTTCAACAGAATTTAGTATTCGGGTCGTGATTTCATTTGCATAAGTATCGCCTTCTTCGTGCAAAATCAGGATTTGCTGTAAACCTTGATCTTGTTTGAAAAGCAACAATTCATAATATGCTTTTGTACTCGTTTTGGTTGCTGGATTCAAAACAGTCATTGTTCCGTAACCTTTTACTCCCTGAATACCTTCGTTTGTTTGAAAATCTTCTTGTTTTACAATGATATTTTGTCCGCCTTGAGCTTCAATAATTTTTAGTGTGCCCTCAAGGGTTTTGCTCAAATCAATATCGGTTGGCTGTTTAAATTTAGATGTTGAAACAGTTACATAAAAATTGTCAATCATGCTTCCATATGCAAAAAGCTGCATTTCCTTGATAAGAGCCATTGCTTCTTTTGGCAGCACTTTTTGAGCATCCATTCTTTTTAAAACCTTTGGGGTTTCAATAAGAACAGCTGGACTTCCGTAAGCACTTTTTACCCATTCGCCTTCTAGTAATTCTTTTGAAGGGTGGCCAATTACGTTATCTTTTACATAATTGAACCCTTTGGTAACAACAAAGAAAGTTGTTGTAGCAAACAATAAAAGTATGATAGCTGCAACTGCATAACCAATTCTTGCATTACGCTGTTTTTTAAGCTGTGCCTGAATCTGTTTTTGTCTTTGGGCTTCGTTCAATAATTGATCTTCTATATCCTCTGGAACTTCAGTTGGAATAGCATTGTCAAGAGTTAAAATTACTTTCTGGATTTTATTTTTATCTTCTTTAATTTCAAATTCAAGCGGTTTTGATTTTGCAAATTTCACTAAATCGGCCTGACGTAAAACTCGTTCCAGATTTTCAACGGTTTCTGGTGTAAGTGTCATTTTCTTTTTAGTAGAAGCGTCTCTAATTGCAGCGATTAACTCAGAAGTTGTGCTTTCCATTGCTGGAATATGAATGGCTTCTTCAATATAGTTACGAGCAATATCAGTTAGTTCGCTATAATATTCTTTAATTTCGCCTTTTTGAACCAGTTCTTTTTGTTCTAGGTTGTTTAATAAGCTTGTAGCTTTTTCGATAGGTGTTTTATAAACTTCTTCTTCGATTTTCTTCAGCTGGCGTTTTTTAACATACCAATATACAAAAGCTCCGATTCCGATAATTACAAGAGCAATTAAAACATAAATCCACCAATTGCCGATTCCTTCGTCAACAGTGGAAATATCTTTAATGTCGTACATTTTCTGCTGTAAAGTATCGACTTTCACAGCGGCAACTTCAACTTTAATAGAATCAGAGTAAAAAGGTTTTTTATCTATTAAAATTTTGATGCTCGGAATTGTATATCGGCCAGAATCAAATTGAGTTAGACCATATTTTTTTATAAGTTCGTAATTAGTGGCATCTTTCTTAACCGTATCAATTGGGTAAGACTGAATAACTTCTAACGGACCAATATTTTTAAGTTTTGGAAATTCAACTTTTGCTGTTGAAGTCACAACTGTTTTAACGGTCAGTTTGAACTCAGCACCAATCTTATTTTTGGTAGTATCAATACTTGTTTCCACTTGTTTCTGCTGGGCAAAAATCATAGTAGAAAAAAGCAATAAAAATATATAAAGTTTAAATTTCATTTGATTTATGATTGAAGATTAACGATTTTTGATTTTTGATTTTCTCAAAGATTGTCAATAATTTTTAAAATAGTAATCTTTAATTTTTATGAATTATTTTTTGATGTTTTAATGCTTGAAACGAAAATTGATATTAACTGATTTGCTTCTATTTTTACTTGCATTAAACTTTCTCTGTCTGTTGATAAATTTGCTTTTTCTATTATTTTCAAACAAACAAATGTTTCTCTTAATTCTTTTAGACAAATTCCCATTTTATGAATAAAATCTTTTTTACTCTCTGCGCTTTGCGCTTCACCGTAATTTAACGCTGGCGATGTTCCCGATCGAATTATTTGACCTGACAAATGATTTCCTGCGTAATTTTTCTCAAACTTACTTGCTATAATTATAATTGTTGCTGCAAAATCAATCAATCTATTCTCTAATTCTTGTTTAGTCATTTCTTAAATACTTCTTTTAATCGCAAATCGCACACATCATAAATCAAAAATCGTTAATCAAAAATCAAAAATCTTTATCTCGATTTGAAATAGCCTAATAATTTAGTAACGTAATTTTCGTCTACTCTGGTATTTACAATTCCTGCTCCAGATTTACGGAAGGTATCTTTAAAGTAATTCAGTTTCTCTTGATAATGCTTTTCATAATTCATACGAACAGCTTTAGAACTTGTATCGACCAATTGTATCTTTCCAGTTTCGGCATCCAGCATGTTTACCATTCCTAAATTCGGAATTCTTTCTTCACGGATATCATACACACGAACGCCAGTGATGTCGTGTTTCTTTGACGCGATTTTTAAAGTATGCTCGTAAGAATCAGACATAAAATCGGAAATCATAAAAATGATGGCTTTCTTTTTTTGGGTTCCAGATAAAAACTTCAAGGCTTGAGCAATGTCTGTTTTATGACTTTTTGGTTCAAATTCGATTAATTCACGAATGATGCGAAGTACGTGAGAACGTCCCTTTTTTGGCGGAATATATAATTCTACTGTATCAGAAAATAAGATTAAACCAATTTTGTCATTATTCTGTGTAGCCGAAAAAGCCATCGTTGCCGCAATTTCGGTGACGATGTCTTTTTTAAATTGATTTTTAGAACCAAAAGATTCAGAACCCGAAATAT
>RCUK01001142.1_pt1 | contig 18104 bp, 15 predicted proteins | sample 2166381 | NCBI WGS metagenome assembly RCUK01 (sample SAMN09932809, study PRJNA488358) | compost metagenome | isolation source: compost soil in an enriched community | place: Germany: Experimental Botanical Garden | reverse complement strand
GCTTTTCAATTAACTCCCTCTCCTTCCGAGCGGGTTGCAAAGGTAGGAAAAATTACAAACCCCACAAATGGTTTTGCAGGTTTTCTGAAGGAATTCGGCTAAACAATTGGTTTACAGAAGGAAATAATATTATGGGATACCAAACAATTGGAGATTTAGCTTGTTAGGCAGGCTTTGCAAGGTACTTTTTAACCACAAAGGGCGCGAAGAAAGGCACTGAGCACGCGAAGCCATTTCCACGATTATAGGCCCTTAGCTCCATGCACTATGCTTTTTTTTCATCATTAAGCAGGTAAAAGAATTAAGGTTTAAAGGCGGTTTTTGCTTTTTGTGCGCCATGACGACCTGTCTTGCACCGCTCCAGCCACCTAAACCCGGCCGTAGCGGAAAACCCGCATCCCGATATTTCAATCGGGAGAAGATTTGAATCAAAGGACGGAAACATACCTATATAGTAGTACAGACATTGCTTTTCGAATAAAGGAAAATGAATTATACTATATAAAGCATAAATATAAAAGCAATACCGAAAAGAATAAGCTAGCACATTACGAACCATACTATATATATGTTAAAAATTGTTAACTGTTTATTTGTACTGAATTGCTTTGCATAGCTTAGCGGCGAATTGTTTTTATTGATGTTATCGTATTATTAATTATCTTTGCAGAATGTTTAAAGTTAAACACTTAATTATTTTAGTATTTGTTGCCGCTTTGGGTGTGGCAGGTTGTAAAAGTCGTTTCGAGAAATTGAGGGCGAGTAACGACGTGGCTAAAAAATACCAGGAGGCGCTTCGTTTGTATAATAAAAGGGATTACAGCAAGGCATTGGTGCTTTTTGAGGATCTTTCTCAGAAATACCGTGGCCGTGCGGAAGCTGAAGATCTGAACTATTATTATGCTTATACCTTATACAGATTAAGTGATTATACTACGGCCAGATACCAGTTTAAGAGCTTTGCAGATACTTATCCTGCAAGTAAAAATGCTGAGGAAGCCAGGTATATGGGCGCGTATTGCTATTATTTAGAATCGCCAAATTTCTCTTTAGACCAGGAAAACACTTATAAGGCGATTGATGCTTTGCAGCTTTTTATCAACTTATATCCTACCAGCGACCGTGCAGCTGCTGCCGGCAAGTACATTGCCACTTTAAGGGGTAAACTGGAAGATAAGGCTTTTGAAAATGCTAAAATGTATTTAACTACTGGCCCTAGTAATATTGATAATTACAGAGCTGCAGTTATTGCTTTAAAAAATGCACAAAGAGATTACCCGGATATTAAATATGCCGAGGAAATGGATTTCCTAATGATTAAGGCGCAATATTTATACGCTAAAAACAGTTTGGTTTATCGTCAGGAAGACCGTTATAATGAAGCACTTGCTTTATATACCGAGTTTACAGAAAACCATCCTGAAAGTCAGTATACCAAAGATGCCAAACTATTGAAAGAAGATGTTGAGGCTGGTATTGTAGCTACCAAACAAGAAATTGCCTTGTACAACACCGAACAGGAAAAATACAAGAAAATGCTGATCAGAGCTGGTAAAATAAAAGATACCGCTGCTGCAACAAATAAAACGGATATTAAAAACAAGTAATACATGAATACTAACAAACCTGCTGTACCAAATACTACAGTTACCAGAAACGTACACGATTTAGATAAAACTACAGATAACTTATACGAATCTTTAGTTGTGATTGCTAAAAGAGCAAATCAGATTTCGAACAACGTTAAAGAGGAGTTACACGGTAAATTAGCAGAATTTGCATCGAGCAACGATAATTTAGAAGAAATTTTCGAAAACCGCGAGCAAATTGAAATCAGCAAGCATTACGAACGTATGCCTAAGCCTGTTTTAGTTGCTATTGATGAATTTTTGAACGAGAAAATTTATCACAGGAATCCTGCTAAAGAACAAAAGTAAAAGCATTGATAGCGTTTGGAGCATAGCGTTTTTTATAGCATTACGCTCTATGCTCTATGCCCTGTGTACGCTGCATTATGCTAAAAAATAAAAATATAATCCTTGGCGTTTGCGGCAGCATCGCAGCATATAAATCGGCCTTTCTGGTTCGGTTGCTTGTAAAAGCTGGTGCAAACGTAAAGGTTATCCTTACCCCTGATGGTGCTAATTTCATAACACCACTTACCCTTGCTACGCTTTCTAAAAACCCCGTTTATACCCAGTATTTCGAAGAGGAAACCGGCGTATGGAGCAACCACGTAGAATTGGGCCTATGGGCCGATCTGATTATCATTGCCCCCATTAGCGCCAATACCCTGGCCAAACTGGCTACCGGAATTTGCGACAATCTGCTAACTGCAGTTTATCTTTCGGCGAAATGCCCGGTTTATGTTGCCCCGGCAATGGATTTAGACATGTGGAAACACGAAAGCACACAGGCCAACATTACAAAAATTAACAGTTACGGCAATATCGTAATTGCCCCCGGAAGCGGCGAACTGGCTAGCGGTTTATATGGCGAAGGTCGTATGGCAGAGCCTGAAGAAATTATCTCTTTTCTGGATGAGGCGATCAAAAAATCGATGCCACTCTACGGCAAAAAAGTAATGGTAACAGCCGGACCGACTTACGAAGCAATAGATCCTGTTCGTTTTATCGGCAACCACTCGTCAGGTAAAATGGGTTTTGCCCTGGCAGATGAACTGGCCAGATTAGGTGCCGATGTAACTTTAATAGCAGGACCAACTGCTCAAAAATCGGGTCAAACGGTAAAAAGAACAGATGTGGTAAGTGCGCAACAAATGTACGAAGCCTGTTTAGCTGTATTCCCTGAAACCGACATTACCGTTATGTGTGCCGCCGTGGCAGACTACCGACCAAAAATTGTAGCTACAAATAAAATCAAAAAGCAGCATAGCAGCCTGGTGCTCGAACTCGAAAAAACAGTCGACATACTGGCTACCCTGGGCAAAGCGAAAAAGGGAAACCAGATTCTGGTTGGATTTGCTTTAGAAACCAATGATGAAGAAAATTATGCCAAAGGTAAGCTGGAAAAGAAAAATCTCGATCTGGTAGTTTTAAATTCTTTAAACGATAAGGGCGCAGGTTTTAAATCAGATACCAATAAAATTACTATTTTTAACAAGGCTTTAGAACGCAGTGTTTTCGAAATGAAAGCGAAGGCCGATGTTGCTAAAGATATTTGCTCAGCTATTTTAAAAATTGCAAAATGATAAAAAGGATTTTTTGGATATTGGTATTGCTAGCCGGCTTTGGTAAACTACAGGCGCAGGAATTAAATGCGCGTGTAACTGTACTGGCTCCCCAGGTGTCGAACATTAGCAAACCAACGCTTGATGCCCTTCAAAAAACAATCCGCGATTTTTTAAACAACAACAAATTCAGCAACGAAGCTTACAAGCCGCAAGAGCGTATCGACTGTAGTTTTATCATCACCATCAACTCCTGGGATGGCGGATCGGGATATACGGCCGAAGCCCAGATTCAGAGCAGTCGTCCGGTTTTTAACAGTTCGTACAACAGCACCTTGCTGAACATGAGCGATAAAAACTTCGATTTCAATTACCTGGATGGCTCTACTATCGATTTTTCTGATCAGAATTATATTTCGAATATCAGTGCCCTCCTTAGCTACTATGCCTATACCATTATCGGGATGGACAAAGACAGTTTTAGCAAAATGGGTGGCACTCCTTTCTATAAAAAAGCACAAAATATCATTAACCTCGCACAGGCCTCGGGCAATACCGGCTGGAAAGCAGCTGACGGTTTACGTAACCGTTTTTGGTTTAACGAGAATGTGCTGAACCCGATTTTTGGCGAACTGCGTAGCTTTATTTACAGTTATCATTTAAGTGGGCTTGATCAGCTAACAGATAACGATAAAGGGTTAACCCAAATTGTGGCGGCACTCCCTGCCCTGCAACAAATGGATAAACAGAAACTGGGATCCATTTTCCCTAACGTTTATTTTGCCTCAAAAGCTGAAGAAGTAACCAACGTACTCGCCAAACTGAATGTACAGGAGCGTTTAAAAGCCTACAATATGCTGGCTGAAATCGATCCGGCGAACATTGGTAAGTATGAGGGTTTAAAGAAAAACTAGTTTAATGGTTAACTGGTTAATTGTTTAAATCGGTTAACTGTTGGTTAGTCCTTCAAAACAAATTGACCCTTTACGGGATATATTCGTACAGTTAACCAATTGACCAGTTCAAACAATTAACCTATTACTGATTATACTCTCAAAGTTAACCAATTAACCAGTTTAAACAGTTAACCCCTTACCAGATCTACTCCCACAGTTAACCAATTAATCAGTTCAACAGTTAACCTCTAACCAGATGCAACTTTCTTCCCTCTCCTGCGTCTTATACTCATTAACCCGGCACAATAGTTAAATTTTTGTTAAAACATTTTGATATTACGAATATCTTCGTACATTTGATTACGAAATAATTCGTACAACCTGTAACATATGGCGAATAACAACATCAAACCAACAGAAGGCGAAATGGAAATCCTCCAGGTGCTTTGGCATAAGGGGAATGCGACGGTAAGAGAAGTGCATGAAGCATTGAACAAAAAAGACTCAGGCTACACCACTACGCTAAAGCTAATGCAGATTATGCATGAAAAAGGAATGGTAGAAAGAGATACTAACCAAAAAACACACATCTATAAAGCATTGGCTAGTCAGGATAAAACCGAAAAGCAATTGGTAAACAAAATGATCGACAATGTATTTAACGGATCGGCAGCAAGATTGGTAATGCAGGCTTTAGGTAACCACAGCGCAAGTGCAGATGAGATTGATGAAATTAAAAAATATTTAGACAGCCTTAAATAAGGCCGAAAGTTGAGGGTTGAACGGTGTAGGGTATAGCTCCCTAATTGAAATGATTATTCGGGTGTAACCCGTTAAAAAAAATTAAAACCACCATTATGGAAACTTTATTACAACAATTCATCAAAGCATTTGGCTGGAGCATTTTAAACTCTTTGTGGCAAAGTGCGATTATTTACGGTGTGTTATTTATCGTAATGCTTAGCTTACCTAAACTGGCAGCAAAGCACAAACACAATCTTGCTTTTAGTGCCATTATTTTAATGTTTATTGGCTTTGGTTACAATTTTATTAGCCAGATGATGCTGAGTACCAATAGCCAGGCACCTGCAATCAACCCGCAGAATATTCAGGTTTATCAATACTTTAACAACCTGCCACCTAGCTTTAGCAGTAAGGCCGAACAGTATTTCCCAATTGTAGTAGCTTTTTATATCATCGGTATTTTACTTCAACTCTTTGTAATTGCTAAAGGCTACAATCAGTTGTCTAAACTAAAAAAAGATAGCTTAAGTGCTATTCCCGAAAGCTGGAAAGCAATTTTCGAACAGGTAACAGCGCATCTTAAAATCAAAAAAAGTATCCAGTTCCACTTGTCGGCTATTGTAAATGTGCCTTTGGTTATCGGTTATTTAAAACCAGTAGTACTGTTTCCGGTAGCACTGGTAAACCAGCTGGATAACGATCAGGTAGAAGCGATCCTCATCCACGAACTATCTCACATCAGAAGAAACGACTTCTTACTAAACCTGATCAAAACAGCGATAGAAACCTTGCTTTTCTACAACCCATTTGTGTGGATGGCAGGTCGTTTCATCCACATTGAACGCGAACATGCCTGCGATGACCTGGTACTTAAAATTACCGGAAAGCCATTGAACTATGCCCATGCCCTACTTAAACTGGAACTGCTTAAAGATAAAAACAGTCCGGCCTATGCGTTGGCGGCAACCGGCAAAACCCAGAATTTATATCAACGTATTAAAAGAATAACCAACATGAAAACAAATTATTTAAATGCCAAACAACAAATGGCAGCCCTAACGCTTGGTGTAGCCTGCTTGTTTTCTATAGCCTGGATCAATCCCACAGAAAAGAAAAAAGAAACCAAGAAACCAGCCAAACAGGAAATGGTGAGATTTGTTGCCTCAGCTCCAACTTTTAACCATACTTTCTGCACCGATACCACTAAAAAACGCAAAATTAAAATTATTACAGTTGATGCGAACGGCAATAAAACCGAATACAACTCGGTAAAAGAAATGCCGGATAGTATCCGCAAAGATTTTTACAGGGATGAACTTTTTGGTGGAAGAAATGCTTTCAGAATCCAGATGGATAGTGGCTTTAAATTCAAAGATTCGTTATTCAGGGTTAAAATTGACCGTGAGTTTAATTCGCCTGAAGCACAGGCTAAATGGAAAAAATTTGGAGAAGATATGGCCAAACAATACAATTCGCCGGAAGCACAAGCCAAATGGAAAAAATTCGGAGACGATATCGCCAAACAATATAACTCGCCAGAAGCACAAGCTAAGTGGAAAAAATTTGGAGAAGATATTGCTGCAAAAGTAAATACACCCGAATTTAGGGCACAGGTAGATCGAATTAACTTAAGCATTGCAAAAGATATTGATTTGTCGAAACTATCTGCACTTAGCAACCTACGTAGCGATTCTCTGGGTCAAAAGTACAGAGATGCCCATATTCTATACTTCGACAACAGCAACAATAAAGTAAAACAAACCGAAGAGTACAAAAAGCTGAGAGAAAAATTTGATAAAGAAGTAAAAGAGCTGCAAGAGAAGATCGAAAAAAAGGAGAAGACAGAGAAAAAGGAAAAAGTTGAAGGTGGCAATAAAGGCACCTATGTAATGCCGGCTGTGATGCTTTACAACAACAAGAATTTCACAAGCCCGGTTAAAGCATTAAATACAGAAAATGCCCTGGTAACGTATAAAGACACCAATTTTAAAGTTGCCGACCAATTGGCATTGAAAACTTTTATCAAAACTGACAATATCAATCTATTGGATAATAATAACATCAATATTGCAATTAAATAAAAAGAGGCTAAACCACACAAATTTAATTGAGCAGCGAAGAGATTATTCTTCGCTGTTTTTGTTTTGCATTGAATGTTGAAATATCTTTTTAGTATTTTCGCAAAGCTATGCTTCAAAAACTTTCTATACGTAATTACGCATTAATTGATAGCCTCGATATTGAGTTCGATCGCGGCTTAAACATTATAACCGGCGAAACTGGTGCCGGAAAATCGATCATTCTAGGTGCATTGTCGCTAATTTTGGGCCAAAGGGCAGAAAGTAAATACTTTTTTAACCAGGATAAAAAATGTGTAATTGAAGGAAGTTTTGCACTGGCTGACGAGAACCTGAAAGAACTTTTTGAAGAAAATGATCTCGATTTTTCTAAAGAAAGCCTTTTGCGCCGCGAAATTTCTATAGATGGGAAATCGCGCTCGTTCATTAACGATACCCCGGTTAACTTATCCATTCTAAAACAGATTGGCGAAAAACTGATCGATATCCATTCGCAGCATGCCACACAGGAAATAAACGATACCGATTTTCAATTGCTGATTGTAGATTCGCTTGCCAGTCACCAGTCACTTTTGACCGACTACCGTAGCGGATTTAAAAAACTGAAGCATGACAATAACCTGTTAAAAAAACTCGTTAGCGAAGCGAACGAGGCCAGAAATAGGCAAGATTACGAGCAATTTTTGTTTAACGAGCTGGAGCAGGCCAAACTGCAGGAAGGCGAACAGGAAGAACTGGAACAGGAACTCGAACGCCTCACTCATGCCGAAACCATTAAAAGAGCCCTGCTTACTGCTTCAGGTTTAATTAGTGAAAGCGAGCCTTCTGCCCTTCAGATTTTAAAAGAAGCATCGTTACAACTGCAGGGGATAGAAAAATTCGATCCGGCCATTAATGTGTTGTACGAGCGTTTGCGTTCGTCGATTATCGAAATTAAAGACATTACCGATGAAGTTGCAAGCATTGAAGAAAACACCATGCACAGCGCCGATCGTCTGGAAATTGTAAACCAAAGACTCGATTTATTTTATTCACTTCAGCAGAAACACCGCCTGGCCAACAATACCGAACTTCTGGCCTTTCAACAACAGCTGGAAGATAACCTGAACCAGCTTTTATCTTCTGATGAGCATATCGAAAAACTTCAAAAAGAGATTTCGCAGCTTCAGCAGGAACTGCAGCAAAAAGCGACGCAATTAAGCGCCAATAGAAAAAAAGCCATTAAACTGGTTGAAGAACAAACCGGTCTTACCCTGAAAAAAGTAGGCATGCTGAATGCCAGGTTATTTTTAGACCAGAAAGTAGTAGCCGAACTGAATAAAGACGGTTTAGATGAAATCAACTTATTATTTACAGCTAACGCCGGTCAGGCCCCTGCCCCGGTTAGTAAAGTGGCATCGGGAGGCGAATTATCCCGCTTAATGCTGGCCATTAAAGCCTTGCTGGCTCAACATACCTCACTTCCAACCATTATTTTTGATGAGATTGATACTGGTATTTCTGGCGAAACTGCCTTAAAAGTCGGCGAAGTTATATCCGATCTGGGCAAAAACATGCAGGTAATTTCCATTACCCACCTGCCGCAGATTGCAGCCAAAGGCGAATCGCATTATTTTGTACATAAACACGAAGATAGTGGAAAAACTACCACAGGAATTCGTAAATTGAAGCAGGAAGAGCGCATTGGCATTATTGCCGAAATGTTGAGCGGTAAAAACCCAGGGGCATCGGCTGTAGAAAACGCAAAAGAGTTATTGGCATAATCTATTTGTGCTGTCAGATGGTAGAATCTGACAGAGAGAAATTTTTAGCGACCTAATACCGTGTGTCAGATAGAAATGTCTGATGCGACCAAAAATTTTCATTAAGCATCATTAAAACTAAATAATTAGTTTATATTTAATCGATGAAATCATTATTAATTCTACTCTCGCTTGTTATCGCTGGCACATTGTGTTCTGCGCAAAATTATACCCTTACCGGCATAGTGAAGGATAAGCGTGGAGAAGCATTACCCGGTGCAGGTATTTATGTGAGTGGTTACAAAATTGCTACTTCTTCTGATAATAACGGAGCTTATAAACTCCTCTTAAAGCCCGGAAACTACGATATCCTGGTGCAGCTACTTGGATATAAAGCGCTCAATAAAAACGTAGTCGTTGCCGATAAAGATGTTAAGCTCGACCTGATTCTTGAAGAAAGTGTTACCCAACTGGAAGAAGTAACCATAAAACCCGATCTGAATAGGGCGCATTATATTGCCATGTTTAAGGATTTCTTTGTCGGAACAACCCCTAATGCTGCGCAATGCAAACTCATTAATCCCAATGTGCTGATTATCGATTACGACAGGGAAAATGCTTTGCTTACGGTTAAGAGCAATCAGTTTCTCATCATCGAAAACAAAGCACTCGGCTACCGCATCAAATACCTAGTTAATAATTTCGAATACAGCCGAAAAACCAATATTATTTATTACGAGGGCTACCCTACTTACGAGGATTTAAAAGGCTCAAAACGCCAGAAACAAATCTGGGATAAAAAGCGCTTAACTGCTTACCTGGGTTCACCGCAGCATTTTTTCAAATCCTTATACCATAAAAAAGCTGCAGAAGAAGGTTTTATCATCAATAAACTGCAAAGTGTTCCAAACCGCGACAGGCCTAAGGATAGCCTGATCAATGCCAATATTAAGCGTTTTAGTCAAGCACAAACTTTTACGGGCAACATCCACCTCACCATGGGCGATTCGTTAAATTACTGGACCAAGAAGAAAAACCTTCCGAAAGAGATTTCAGTACTAAGTAAAGCTCCGGTATTACAAGATACTTTGGCGCGGCCAACCCCTGAAGCTGCCATTAAGGCCATTAATTATACCGATAAACTTTATGTGGTTTACACCAAAGAAACCGAAGATCCATCCTTTACAGAGCGGCTTGGCTTTTCGATTAGCAGGCCACCCGACTATTTTGGCTATCAGATATCAACTGTCACTTTACAGGTAGCACCGGTATATTTTTACGAAAACGGAGGCATTTACAATCCACGGTCGATGCTTTTTTCGGGCTACTGGGCCTGGGAGAAAATTGCCGACAGCGTACCTATGGATTATTTGCCACCCCGACCGTAAAAAAGCCGTGGTTAAGTGTTAAAATTGTTAAAAATATTTTTGCTTTTTAATAAATATTAAGCCTTTTGGTTACATTCGTCTCCATGATTAAAAGCCTTTTGGTGTCACTATTATTCCTGATCTGGGGCGCTAATGCTATTGCTCAAAATACCTACACGATCAGCGGTTTGGTACGCGATCAGAAAGATGGCTTACCCGGTGCAAGCATTTATTTAAGCGGGTATAAAATTGCTACTGTTGCCGATAACGACGGCCGTTTTAAACTGACGAATCTTAAACCAGGCAGTTACGATTTGCTGGTGCAGATTGTGGGCTACCTTCCCTATTCCAAAAGTGTAATCATATCTGATAAATCGGTGCAGGTAGAATTAGTCTTGAAAGAAAATGTTGCCCAGCTTGATGAGGTAACCGTTAGGGCCGATCCGAACCGGCAGAAATACATCAACCAGTTTAAAGAGTTCTTTATTGGCAAAACACCGAATGCCCTTCAGTGTAAAATTCTGAATCCGCAGGTTTTAAATGTTGATTTCGATATTACCAAAAGTACCTTAACTGTTTCTACCACCGAGTTCCTGATTGTAGAAAATAAAGCGCTGGGCTACCGTCTGAAATATATGCTCGATCGTTTTGAGTATAACTCGCGTACACACATTATTTACTACTCCGGTCACCCGTTTTTTGAAGAGTTAAAAGCTTCTGCTTCGAAAAAGAAAAAGTACATTGGGGCAAGAGAAGTGGCCTATTACGGCTCGTCGCAGCATTTCTTCCGCTCACTTTATGCCAATAAAGCACAGGAGGAAGGCTTTATCATCAATAAAATGGTTAAGGTACCCAATCCAAACCGTTATCCGGAATATGTAATTAATACCAATCTGGAGAAAATAAAAGCGGTGCCCGAAAAAACAGGTATCAGGCAAACTAAAGGAAAGGTTGATACAGCCTTACTCGCTTTCTGGACCAAGCAAAAGGAAATGCCGCGTACCATCAATAAATTTTCGCGGGCAGATGTACTTACCGATACGCTTGTACACTATTATAACCAAAACCTGAAATATTTGAGTTATACCGATGCCCTGCTGATTCAATACACCAAAGAAAAAGAATCGCTGGCTTACTCTAAAACCGGTTTCTGGATTTTCAGGCCGTTGGATGTGCCGGAAAATGAGATCTCTGTTGCCAATCTAACTGGTGAAGGTGTTCGTTTCTACGAAAACGGTGGCATTTACGATTCGAGATCATTACTGTATGAGGGTTACTGGGCTTACGAAAAAGTAGCTGATATGGTACCTATGGATTATATTCCGCTGGCTAAAAAGTAAAACCTTCTTGTTTGCAATTGTGGAAAAGTGGCCACAATGCAGCTTTCAAATTACTAATATTTTTAGTAATTTTATCATATGATGAGCGGAGAAGAAAAACAATATTTTAAGGGGCGGGGCGCACAGGTTAATCCGCACAATCGTTTTTTGAAAGATGTGTACGTAAAAGAGCACGATGAAGGGATAGACGATTGGAAAGAAAGCGACCGCAAAACCTCGTTCATTTTTGAGCATTCGAAAACCATTGTAAATAAGGTTGACAGTCCGGATGTAGGCATGGCTTATTCCCTAAACCCTTACCAGGGCTGCGAGCATGGCTGTACCTATTGTTATGCCCGCAATTCGCATCAATACTGGGGTTACAGCGCAGGTATAGAATTTGAACGCAAAATTATTGTAAAACAGGATGCTCCTGCCCTCTTTAAAAAATTTCTAGAGAAAAAAGGATGGGACGCTACTACCATTTCACTCTCAGGCAATACCGACTGCTACCAGCCTGCCGAAAGAAAATTTAAACTTACCAGGCGGTTGCTCGAAATTGCCCTGGCTTATAAACAGCCCATTGGCATGATCACCAAAAACTCGTTAATCTTACGCGATAAGGATATTTTGCAGGAAATGGCTAAACTGAACCTTTGCATGGTTTATGTTTCCATTAACAGTTTAAACGAAGACTTAAGGCAGGTAATGGAACCCCGTACCACCACTGCCAAGCAAAGGTTAAGGATTGTTGAAGAATTGAGCCAGGCCGGCATCCCCATGGGGGTTATGGTTGCACCGCTCGTACCGGGATTAAGCGATCATGAAATTCCTAAAATATTAAAGGCCGTTGCCAATGCTGGTGCCATAAAAGCAGGCTATACGGTGGTGCGGTTAAATGGTGCCATTGCGCAGATATTTGAAGACTGGCTGCGTAAAAATTTCCCTGATCGCTTTGATAAAGTTTGGCACATGATCCAGAGCTGCCATGGTGGCCAGGTAAACGACAGTCGCTTTGGCGACCGTATGCGGGGTGATGGGAATATTTCGCAAATGATCAGAGACAATTTCAGGCTGCACTGTCGCCTGAACGGCCTAAATGTAAAAGATATTATTTTAGACCACAGCCTTTTTAAAATTCCTAGCGATCAGATCAGTTTGTTTTAATCAAAATATTAACCGGTTAAATTCATAATTTGCTATAATTTTGTGCCATGAATATTGCATTAGTTACCTATCTGGATAAAGGCGCTTACGATAGTGCCACTGTTGAAAGTGAAGACGATAAACTCTTAATTTTTTTAAAGGAGAAAGGATTAAGCATTGAAAAAGTAATTTGGAATGATCCCGAAATAAACTGGCAAGATTATGATTTAGCAGTATTAAAATCTCCCTGGGATTATTTTGACCTCATAAACGATTTTTACCAATGGCTTGAAAAACTGGCACAGCTAAATGTAAGGCTACTTAACCCCATTGAACGGGTAAAATGGAATTCCAATAAATTATACCTGCAGGAAATTGAAGCAGCTGGATTAAAAATTACGCCAAGTACCTTTATTCGCAAAGCGGAAAGTGTTAACCTGAACGATTTCTTCGCGAAATTTGGAGTAGATAAACTGATTGTAAAACCCTGTGTAAGCGGCGGAGCTAAAAATACTTTTAAGGTTACAGCTGATAATGTGGCAGCAGTAAACCACAAACTAAATGAGCTACTGCAGGAAGAGGACTTTATTGTACAACCCTTTTTGCCCGAAATTCTCGAAAACGGAGAATGGTCGTTTATTTTCTTTAATAGCGTATACAGCCATTCGCTGGTTAAACAGGCAAAACCAGGCGATTTTAGGGTTCAACCGGCTCATGGCGGTTCAGTTCATCCGCAAAGCCCCAGTAAGGAGCAAATTTTTATAGCACAACAATACATAGATTTATTTGCGAAAAACGCGCTCTATGCACGGGTTGACGGCACTTTTGTTAACGGCCAATTTTTATTGATGGAACTGGAACTTATTGAGCCTTTTCTATTTTTAAATACCGACCCGCAAAATTATGAGCGGTACTATCAGGCCTTGAAGGAGTTAATGTAAAGATAATCGTCATTTCGAGCGGAGTGCACGCTATCGGTGAAAACTGGCTTGCTTCATCCGATAGCTATCGGATCGAAATGACGATCGTATTTTTATTTTGAGGCAAAAACCTGTGCCCAGTAATTATCCGTTCTGGCAGCCCCCATTTCTTTAAAAGATGCAGTCATCATGTTTTTGCAATGGCTTTCGCTTGCCAACCACTCATTAAAAACCTGTGCTTCTGTAGTTTGCCCCGATGCTAAGTTTTCGCCAACTGTTGTCCAGTTATAACCTGTTGCAGTAACGCGTGTGCCAACCGTTTCTCCATTTGCAGAGGTATGCACCAGGCTTTTTATAGATGCGGTATATTTACTCTGATAAATAGCGGCCGAAGCCAAATTTACATTCCAGGTTAGTGCAGCAACCGGAGGCATGGTGGTGCTACCACATTTACAACCCGCCAAACGTGTATCATTAACCAATTTTAACAACGCATCGTTATTGATATTGGTGGTCGTAGAAATTTCTATTTTTAATGTTGGAGGTGTCTCTGTAGTGGTAGAATCAGTTCCTTTTTTACATGACATGAGTGCACAGCATAGCGCTAAGCACATTAATTTGGGGACGATAGATTTCATGACTATGGTTTGTTTAGCGAAAGATACATTGATTTTTTAAAAAATAATCGTCCACCATAATCTTTTTCTTACTCTATAAACAGCTATCAGACATTAACAGGCCGTTTTAAACAAAAAAACTCCCGATTTTCATCGGGAGTTTCAAGTTATTTAGCTGAAGAATCTTCTTCTGCTGATTGTTCTTTCTTCTTTTCGCCTTTTTTGTGATTTACTGAGATCAGATCGGCTGTTTTATCGTAATCGATTTCCAAAACATCTCCTTCAGTTAATTCACCTTTAAGGATTTCTTCCGCAATCGGATCTTCCAGATATTTCTGGATAGCCCTTTTTAAAGGGCGGGCACCGAAGTTACTATCGAAACCTTTATCGGCAATATATTCTTTTGCATTTTCAGTTAAGGCAATATCATAACCTAAAGTATGTACACGACCGAATAAAGCTTTTAATTCGATATCGATAATTTTGAAGATTTCTTCTTTACCTAAACTGTTAAATACCACTACATCATCAACTCGGTTTAAGAACTCAGGTGCAAAAGCGCGTTTTAAAGCACTTTCAATTACACCACGACTGTGCGATTCTGCCTGATTGTTTTTAGCTGAAGTAGAGAAACCAACACCCTGACCGAAATCTTTCAATTGGCGTGCACCAATGTTCGATGTCATAATAATGATTGTATTTCTAAAATCAACTTTACGGCCTAAGCTATCTGTTAATTGTCCTTCGTCTAAAACCTGCAATAAGATATTGAATACATCAGGGTGCGCTTTTTCAATCTCATCCAATAAGATCACAGCATAAGGTTTTCTTCTAACTTTTTCAGTTAACTGTCCACCTTCTTCATAACCTACATATCCCGGAGGCGCTCCTACTAAACGCGATACTGCAAATTTCTCCATGTACTCGCTCATGTCAATCTGAATCAGCGAATCGTCGCTATCAAACATGAAACGTGCCAGTTCTTTTGCCAATTCCGTTTTACCTACACCAGTTGGACCTAAGAAAATAAACGAACCAATTGGTTTTTTAGGATCTTTTAATCCGGCTCTTGTACGTTGGATGGCTTTGGTTAATTTCTTAATCGCATCATCCTGACCGATAATTTTCTCGGCCACTTTATCGTACATGTTCAACAGTTTCTGACTGTCGGTTTGTCCAACACGTTGCACCGGAATACCAGTCATCATGGCTACCACTTCTGCTACGTTATCTTCTGATACTTCGTAACGTTTGGTTTTGGTTTCAGCCTCCCACTCAGCTTTAGCTTTATCTAATTCTTCAATTAAATTTTTCTCTGTATCGCGGAGTTTTGCAGCTTCTTCGTATTTCTGACTACGTACAACCTTGTTTTTCTCTAACTTGATATCTTCAATTTTAGCTTCGATATCAATAATGTTTTGAGGAACATGGATATTGGTTAAGTGAACCCTCGATCCCGCTTCATCTAAAGCATCAATAGCTTTATCTGGCAAGAAACGGTCAGAAATATAGCGTGAAGTTAACGTAACGCAAGCCTGAATGGCCTCATCGGTATAAGTTACACCGTGGTGCTCTTCGTACTTATCTTTAATACGGGTTAAAATCTCTACAGTTTCATCAGGAGTTGCAGGCTCAACCATCACTTTTTGGAAACGACGGTCTAAAGCGCCATCTTTTTCAATGTACTGACGGTACTCATCTAAAGTAGTGGCACCAATACATTGAATTTCGCCCCTGGCCAATGCTGGTTTAAACATGTTCGAAGCATCAAGCGAACCCGATGCACCACCTGCGCCAACAATGGTATGAATCTCATCAATAAATAAAATTACATCAGTAGATTTTTCAAGCTCGTTCATTACTGCTTTCATACGCTCTTCGAACTGACCACGGTATTTCGTACCGGCCACAAGCGAAGCCAAATCTAACGTAACTACACGTTTGCCAAAAAGCACACGCGAAACTTTACGCTGTACAATACGCAGGGCCAGGCCTTCTGCAATTGCTGATTTACCCACTCCCGGCTCACCGATCAAAATCGGGTTGTTCTTTTTCCTGCGGGATAAAATCTGAGATACTCGCTCAATTTCTTTCTCGCGGCCAACAATCGGATCTAAACGACCTTCTTCTGCTGCCTTGGTTAAATCGCGACCGAAATTATCTAAAACAGGTGTTTTAGATTTTATATCTGAAACTTTTTTAGGTGTACTAAAGCTTTCTTCTTCACGATAATCGTCGTCGCCACCTGTAGAGGCGCTGTTCGAAATATCGTCTCTGAAGCCGTTCTTATTTACTTCTACTTCTTGCTTAAAAACATCGTAAGTAACACCATACTGCAACAAGATTTGCGAGGCAATGTTATCATCATCTCTCAAAACCGATAACAATAAATGTTCGGTGCCAATTAAATCGCTTTTAAATATTTTAGCTTCTAAGTAAGTAATCTTTAAAACTTTTTCGGCCTGTTTCGTCAACGGGATATTGCCTAAGTTTACTGTAACACTCGATGTACCGCGAACGGCATCTTCAATTGAGCGGCGCAATTTACCAGTATCAACTCCTAACGATCGTAAAATTTTTATTGCCATACCATCGCCTTCGCGGATGAGGCCTAATAATAAATGCTCGGTTCCGATGTAATCGTGCCCTAAGCGGAGCGCTTCCTCCCTACTAAAAGAGATTACATCTTTAACCTGTGGTGAAAATTTTGCTTCCATAATACCTTTCTTAACAGCTACGTCCCTAAACTATAAAATAAATTATAAAAAGAGTAAGTGCTGTTTTCTTTATTTTATCAACAATTGCGCCATCCGGGTGGATAAAGAGGCCTATACACGCCTGAAAGCCTTAAAATCAATGCAAGAATACCGTCGTGATAAATAATATTTTATTTCTATTTATCTACGTATTAAGTGTTATAAAGGTTTTAAAGGGACTTTTGCCAAAAACATCCGCTTCAAATAATTTTATTGTCGGTTTATTGTAAGTATTTCCCAACGCTTAGAAACTGACAAATTGTATCTATTTATATAGGCAATTTACAAGTTTTGACAGAAAAATAAAAGGAACATGCCATCATTTAACATTTTCATTAGATAAAAATCAATAACCTAATGAAACCTTTACCCGCCATCTAATAATTTCTATACGAGATGAACATAAAATTGGTTGTTTTTGTTTGGGAAAATGTAACAGAACCGCTCTTTACATTTCTCCAAAAGCTAAGTATGCGCAACAGAAACAAACGTTTGCGTACATATAACCCCATCGCAACTGTCATCATAATCTGTCGTAACGGTAAAAGGAGTTAAAAAGCCCGGTATTATCTTATTTACACCATGTTTCAGGCAAACGTTTGCGCTGCATTAATCGTTTGATGTTAATTTTTAAGGTAATAGTTTAGTAATAACTGGTTAAATAAAAGTACAAAACATGAACATGAGAGTAACCTTTATCCCTCCTTAAACGCGCTCACCGCTCCGAAAAACAACAAACCTAAAAACTAATCTAACCTGAAAAACATGAAGAAATTAATTTTAATAATTTCCCTTATGGCCTGTGCTTTTTTGTTAAAGGCACAAAATCGCGCCATCACTGGTACTGTCACTGACAGTAAAAAGCTTCCACTTCCTGGCATAACAGTAACTGTACTTGGCACTAAAACTGCCACACAAACTGATGCAAACGGAAGATATTCTATCAACGCCGACAATGAGAGCAGCCTGGAGTTTAAAGCATTGGGCTTTAGCACTCAAACGCTTAAAGTTGGTACAAACACCACGCTCAATGTTTCTTTAACAGATGAAACGACTAATCTTGATGCCGTAACAGTTGTAGGTTATACCACTAAAAAGAAATCGGAAATTTCGAGTGCGGTTACAACTGTAAGCGGTTCGCAACTAAATGATGTAACTTCGGTAAACCTGGGTAATTTGCTACAGGGTAAAGCACCTGGCGTGGTAGCGAGCTCGGCCTCTGGCGATCCAACAGCCGGCTCAACCGTTGTTGTTCGTGGGGTGGGTACCATTAATGCAGGTATCGGACCACTTGTTGTGGTTGACGGAAATATTGGCGGTACCTATAAT
>RCUK01001138.1_pt1 | contig 18126 bp, 15 predicted proteins | sample 2166381 | NCBI WGS metagenome assembly RCUK01 (sample SAMN09932809, study PRJNA488358) | compost metagenome | isolation source: compost soil in an enriched community | place: Germany: Experimental Botanical Garden | reverse complement strand
ATCAAACAACTAAACAATCCAAATAGGTGGAGACATGAGCACCCTATCCGTTGGTGGTTCCAACCCCAACCTGGCCGCTGCCGACAAAGAAACCCTGGTCCCCGATGCCGAGCGCCGCCGCGCGCTGATGGGCAGCGCGGTGGGCAGCACCATCGAGTGGTACGACTATTTCCTGTACGGAACCATGTCGTCGATTATTTTTGCCAAGCAGTTTTTTCCCAGCGACAACGCGTTGGTCAGCCAGATGTTGGCGCTGGCCACCTTCGCCCTGGCCTTTCTGGTGCGCCCGCTTGGGGGCGTGATCTTCTCGCACATCGGCGACCGCATCGGCCGCAAGAAGACGCTGGCGATGACGCTGTCGATGATGGGCTTGTCGACCGTGCTGATGGGGCTGTTGCCCAACTACGCGCAGGTGGGCCTGGCCGCGCCGATCATGCTGACGCTGCTGCGCTTGATGCAGGGCCTGGCGTTGGGCGGCGAATGGGGCGGCGGCGTGTTGCTGGCCGTGGAATATTCGCCGCGCAAGAAACGCGGCTTCTATGGCGCCGTGCCGCAAACCGGCGCGGTGCTGGGCCTGGCGTTGGGCAACATCATCACGTCGCTGCTTAGCGCCAGCATGAGCGAAGAGGCGTTCCAGTCCTGGGGCTGGCGCATTCCGTTCGTGGGTTCCATCGTGTTGGTGATGGTGGGCATGTGGATCCGCAACGCCGTGGGCGAAACCCCGTCGTTCAAGAAGATCCAGGCCACGCGCAGCAGCGCTCGCATTCCGCTCAAGGAGACCTTGCAGCACCACTGGCGCGAAGTGCTGATCGCCATTGGCGCGAAGGTCGTCGAGACGTCCACCTTTTTTCTGTACGCCACCTTCACCATCTCGTACATGATGGATCACGGCTTTGCGCGCTCGACCATTCTGAACATCGTGCTGGTCTGCGCCTTGATCGCGTTTCCGTTCATGCTGTTCTTCGGCCATCTGTCTGATCGCATCGGCCGCAAGAAGGTGTTCATCGGCGGCAGCGTGGCCTTTCTGTTGTGGATCTTTCCGTACTTCTGGCTGCTGGATCAAAAGTCGGTGTGGGCGGCGGGCCTGGCTATCGCCGTGGGCTTTGGCGTCATCTGGGCCAGCTACGGCGCCATGATCGGCACCTTGTTGGCGGAAGCCTTTCCGCCCGCCATCCGCTACACCGGCATGTCGCTGGGTTACCAGATTGGCGCGGCGCTGGTGGGCGGCCCCATGCCGCTGATCGCCACGGCGCTCATCGCCTACTACAGCGGCAGCTACGTGCCCGTGGTGCTGTTCCTGGCGGCCTGCGCGGCGGTGTCGATCATCGCGGTGGCGGTGGCGCGCGATCGCAGCGGCCAGCCGCTGGACGACTGATCACTGCGTGTCGATATCCATCCCATCTGACTCTTATCCAAGGAATTCAATCATGCAGATCACTGGAGAAATGCTCATCGGTCATGCCGCCGTGCGTGGCACCGCCGGTACGCAGCAGGCGTTCAACCCCACGTTGAATGCCGACATCGCGGAACCACGCTTCGGCCTGGGCACACCCGCTGACGTGGAACGCGCCGCCAAGCTGGCCGCCGCCGCGTTCGACCCGTATCGCCAACTTCCGCTAGCTCGCCGCGCGGAATTTCTGGAAGCCATCGCGGATGAAATCCTGGCGCTGGGCGACGCGCTGATTCAGCGCGCGCACCACGAAAGCGGCTTGCCCGTGGCGCGTCTGACGGGTGAACGTGGCCGCACCATCGGCCAACTGCGCCTGTTTGCCCAGGTGGTGCGTGACGGCCACTTTCTGGGCGCCATCGTTGACACCGCGCAACCCGAACGCCAGCCGTTGCCGCGCGCGGATTTGCGCCAGGCAAAAGTCCCGCTAGGCCCCGTGGCCGTGTTTGGCGCCAGCAACTTCCCGTTGGCGTTTTCGGTGGCGGGCGGCGATACGGCGTCCGCCCTGGCGGCCGGCGCCCCGGTGATCGTCAAGGCGCATAGCGCGCATCTGGGCACGTCCGAACTGGTGGGCCGCGCCGTGCAAAAGGCCTCGCAACGCACGGGCATGCCCGAAGGCGTGTTCTCCTTGCTGATCGGCGCGGGACGAACCATCGGCGAAGCGCTGGTCGCGCACCCGGCCATCAAGGCCGTGGGGTTCACGGGCTCGCGCCAGGGTGGCCTGGCGCTGGTCAACATTGCCAACCAGCGGCGCGAACCCATCCCCGTGTATGCCGAAATGAGCAGCATCAACCCCGTGTTCGTACTGCCTGCCGCGCTGGCGGCGCGCGGGCAAGCCATTGCGCAGGGCTTCGTGGATTCGCTGGCGTTGGGCGCGGGCCAGTTCTGCACCAACCCCGGCCTGGTCATCGCCATTGATGGGCCGGAGCTGGATCGCTTCATCGCCGCCGCCAGCGACGCGCTGGCCTCCAAGGCCGCGCAGGTCATGCTGACGCCCGGCATCTGCGCCGCGTACAACAAAAGCCGCGAGCAGGTCCAGTCCGTGCCGGGCGTTGAGGCCGTTGCGAACGGCAGCGCCGCGCGCGATCAATCCAATGCCGCGCAGGCCGCGCTCTACGTGACTAGCGCGCGCAATTTGTTGAACAACGAGGCCTTGCAGGCCGAGATGTTCGGCCCCGCATCCGTCATCGTGCGTGCGCAAAGCTGGGAAGAGGTGCTGGACGTGGCCGAGCATCTGGAAGGCCAGTTGACTGCAACGCTGCAAGTGGACGCGCCCGACCATGCCGCCGCCCGCATGCTGCTAAGCGTGCTGGAACGCAAGTGCGGCCGCATCCTGGCCAATGGCTTTCCCACGGGCGTGGAAGTCAGCCACGCCATGGTGCATGGCGGCCCGTACCCGGCCACGTCGAACGCGATGCACACGTCCGTTGGTGCAACCGCTATCGACCGCTTCCTGCGTCCGGTGTGCTATCAGGATCTGCCGGATGGGTTGCGGCCAGACGCCTTGCAGCAGGACAACCCCTTGGGGATCTGGCGCCTGGTGGATGGGGCGCCGGTGCCGCCCGCGGTGCCGCAAGCCTAGGGCGCGGGGAGGGCGGCTGAGGTTCGCCGCCTTGTTGGCATCCGGTGTCGGCATTCGCTGTTGGCATCCGGTGTTGGCACTTTTTCTGGCGCTGCACGGTGAACTTGATATGAGCCCTCGGCCTTCGCCGGGGGCATCAGCCATCGAGTGCCAGCATGAAACCCGCTACGCCCCTGCCCAGCCAACCCGCGCGTCGTCCTGTATCCGCCACCCCGTCCCAACGGAAATGGTGGTTTGCCCTGCATAGCTGGGTGGGGTTGAAGCTAAGCCTCTTCATGGCGTTCATCTGCCTGACCGGCACGCTGGCCGTTATCGCCACCGAGCTGGACTGGCTGGCGCAGCCCGCCATGCGCGTCGATCCGGCCGCGCAGCGTGCAAGCTGGGGCGACATGGTCCAGGCCGCGCAAGCGGCGCGCCCCGGCTGGGCGCTGCAATCCGTCACCGCCGCGCACGGTTCGCACTTCGCCGCGCGGGCCTTGATGCGCACGCCGCAAGGCGAACAACGCTTCGTGTGGATCGACCCGTACCGCGCCATCGTCACGGGCGACACGTCCTGGTTCAGCATCCAGCGCTGGCTGCGCAATACGCATCGGCATCTGTTTCTACCCACGCGCTATGGCGTGCCCTTGGTGTCGGCCTTGTCGATACCGCTGCTGTTGCTGGTCACGACGGGGTTGGTCGTCTACAAGCGCTGGTGGCGCGGCTTTCTGGCGTGGCCACGGCGGGGGAAGCGTCGGCTGGCGTGGGGCGATACCCATCGACTGCTGGCGGTGTGGAGCCTGTGGTTCAGCACGCTGATTGCGTTGACCGGCCTGTGGTATCTGGTCGAATCACTGGGCGGGCATGCGCCGCCGTTGCCCGCCATCACCACCCCAAACGCGCCGCGCGCCGCCGCGCCTTTCACCGCCCAGACGCTGGACGCCGCCGTGGCGCGCGTGCATCAAGCGTGGCCCGATCTGGACATCCGCGTCTTGCGGCTGGATGCCGATGGCCGGGCCGGCCAAGTGGAAGGGCAGACGCAGGCATGGCTGGTTCGCGACCGGGCCAATGCCATCCGGCTGCCGCTGTCCGGCGATGCTGCCGCCCGCCGTGACGCGGCCGACCTTGGCCCGCATCAGCGCTTGTCTGAAATGGCGGACCCGCTGCATTTCGGCTCGTTCGGCCCGTGGCCCGTGCGCGCGATCTGGTTCGCTTTCGGCGCGGCGCTGACCACGCTGTGCCTGACCGGCGCCTATCTTTACGGCCTGCGCATTGCGGGCGGCAGCGCCGCGCTCAGGGCAAAGGCCGGGCATGCCAGCGTACCGGCCACGCCCGCGCGTGAAGCATGGACGGGCATGCGCCCGTGGCGTTGGGGGTGGGTGGCGTTGTTGTTGGTGTCGCAGATGTTGTTCATCGGCGAGGCCATGGGCTGGATCAATCTGTTCGGATGAACCGGGTGCGGTGGCATGGGTTTCCGTTATTATTAACGTTACTCATTATCAATACGACATCCCGCGCCGCCTCCCGCTCTCATGTCCCAATCCACCGCGCCTCGTCGGCTGGCCCTTAGCGGGCTTTACGCCGACCACCATCAATGGCTCTACAGTTGGCTGCGCAAGCGGCTGGGCAACGCCTGGGATGCGGCGGACCTGGCCCACGACACATTCCTGCGCGTCTATTCCAGCAACCGCGCACTGGAAATGCCCGAGCCGCGCGCCTTCCTGACCCACGTTGCAAAAGGCCTGGTCGTCGACTTCTGGCGGCACCGCAGCGTGGAACAGGCCTACGCCGAATCGGTGGCGGCCTTGCCCGCCGAATCCGCGCCGTCTCCCGAAAGCCGGGCATTGATCCTGGAAGCCTTGCACTGCATCGACCGCATGCTGGACGCGATGCCGGGGCGGGTGCGCGGCGTATTCCTCATGTCGCAACTGGACGGCCTGACGTATGCGCAGATTGCCGCCGACACCGGCTTGTCGGTGCGCACGGTCAACCGCCATATGCAGCAGGCGTATCTGGCGTGCCTGACCGCCATTGATCCATGAACGCGCCGCACGTTCCTGATGCGCTGTTGGCCGAGGCGGCGGGCTGGATGGCCCGCTTGCACGATGCGCCGGATGACCCGGCCAGCTTGCAGGCCTTGTCCTGCTGGATTTCCCGCAGCCCCGCGCATGCGCAGGCGTGGGCGCGGGCCGAGCGCGTGCTGGGCGCCTTCGGGCAAGTGCCGCAACCCATGCGCGCGCAGGCCCTGAAAGGGCTGGCAAAGCCGGATCGACGGCGTCTGGCTGCGCGCCTGCTGGGTCTTGCGGCGGCGGGTCCCGTGGCTTACCTGGCGTGGCGCGCCACCCAAGCGGACCTGGAAAGCGCCACCGGCCAGATCCGCCAGGCAACGCTGGCGGATGGCACGCGGATGACGCTGGATACCGGCACTCAGGTCGACGTGCGCTACTCGGCATCGCAACGTTTGCTGTCGCTTCGGGCGGGTCGGATCTTCGTGGCGACGGCGGCGGATACCCACTTGCCCGCGCGTCCGTTTCTGGTCCAGACGCCGATGGGCAGCGTGCAGGCCATTGGCACGCAATTCACGGTCAGCCTGGAACAAGGCGATGCGCTGGTTGCCGTCTACGAAGGCGCGGTGGATGTACGCCCCAAAGACGGCGGCGGCCAGATCGTGCGCGCGGGCCGGCAGGCCAGGTTCAATACCGCCATGACCCAGCCCGACACGGCCTTGCCGGAAATCTCTCCCGCATGGACCAACGGCATTCTTACGGCGGACAACATGCGCCTGGCCGACTGGACACGCGCCCTGGCCCGCTACCGCCCGGGCTTTCTGCACTGCGCGAGCGAGGTCGCGAACCTGCGCGTGTACGGTTCGTTTTCACTGCGAGACACGGACGCCAGCCTGGCGTTGCTGGCTCGCACTTTGCCGGTGCGCGTGGCCACGCGCACGCGGTACTGGGTGCAGATCCAGGCGAGTGGCGCGTAGCGGAAGGTCGCTAATCAAGTGCGTCAATCAAGCGGGCCAATCCGCATCCGCGGTATCCCCAGAATCCCCGTTGGCATCTTTTTCCGCGTCGTTCGGTGTACAGGATAGAGGCCCTGAAACCCTGCCGGGATCGGGCCGCGGCGTTACCCCTGTCTGTTCCCCGAAAACTCTACCTCGCGGTGCTTTCTTCATGTCCCAATTCCGTTCTTCCCCGGTCCGCGCGGCCGTGCTGCTGTGCTTCTCGGTATTGCTGCCTGTCGGCGCGGTGGCGCAAACCCAGGAACCCGCCGCCCAGTCCGTCACGCGCGACTACCGCATTGGCGCCGGCCCGCTAGGCTTGGCCTTGTCGCAATTCGCCACCCAGGCCAACGTGCGCTTGTCCTTTCCGGGCACCCTGGTGCAAGGCATGCAGTCATCGGGGCTGAACGGCAACTACTCGGTGGCGGAAGGCTTTGCCGCGCTGCTGTCGGGCTCGGGCCTGCGCGCCGTTCCGGCTGGGACCAATGAATACACCTTGTCCGCCGTGCCCGCCAATGCCGTGACCCAGTTGGAAGCGGTGACGGTGACGGGCGCCTATGCCGGCGGCTTGATGCCCGCGTTTGCCGGCGGCCAGGTGGCCAGCGGCGCCAGCGTCGGCATGCTGGGTGAACGAAGCATCATGGACACGCCCTTTTCGGTAACGGCCTACACCAGCGCCTTGATGCAGCAACAGCAAGCGCAGAGCGTGGCCGACGTGGTGTCCAACGATGCCTCGGTGCAGAACACCAACCCCAGAACCAGCCGCTTCGACCAGTTTTCCATTCGGGGCTTTCCGGTCCTGAACAGCGACATCGCCTTCAACGGCCTGTACAGCGTCTTGCCCACCTATGCGCTGGCCGTTGAAAGCCTGGAGCGCGTTGAAGTGTTGAAAGGCCCCAACGCCTTGCTCAACGGCATGGCGCCGTCGGGCGGGGTGGGCGGCGCGATCAACGTGGTGCCCAAGCGGGCGGAAGACACGCCCACCCGGCAAGTCACCGCCAGCTACGGCACGCACAACGTGGCGGGCGGCCACGTGGACCTGGGCCAACGCTTTGGCGACAAGGGCGAACTGGGCATCCGCGTCAACGGCGCCTACAAGGGCGGCGACACGGGCGTGGGTTCGCAACACACCACGCGCGGCTTGATGACGCTGGGGCTGGACTACCGAGGCGAACGCACGCGCTGGTCGGCGGACGTCGGCCACCAGGACCGCAAGGTGGATGCCCCGCAAGAGCGCGTGGGTGTTGCCGCCGGCGTGCCCGTGCCGGACGCCAAGCGTGTGGACCGTGGCTACGCACCCGACTGGACCTACGCCAATTCCCGCGACAGCTACATCGCCTTGCGTGCCGAACACGACATCACCGACCGCACGATGGTCTACGGCGCGTTTGGCGCGCGCGAAGGCGACTACAAATTTCTGCGCATGAACGTCACCGCGCGCGACGCCGCCGGCAATTTCTCGGCCAGCCCCACGTATTTCCTGCGCGACGAAAGCGTACACACGGGCGAGATCGGCGCGCGGACCCGCTTTGCCACGGGCGCGGTGTCGCACGCCGTATCGCTAAGCGCCACGCAATTCCAGAAGACCTTCGGCAACCTCAGCTACGACTTCGACCCCGTCCGCTCCAACCTTTATTCGCCGCTGCCCACGTCCGCGCCTTCCCTTGCGGGGCTGGACACCGACATTCCCAAGTCCGGAGAATCCCGGCTGACCAGCGTGGCCCTGGCGGACACGCTGTCGATCTGGGACGAACGCCTGCAACTGACGGTGGGCGCGCGGTCGCAGCGCGTCGTCACCGAGCAATATGACGAAACCGGCAACCGCACCAGCCGTTACGACAAGCGCAAAGTCACGCCGGCCATCGCGCTGTTGGGCAAGCCCACGCAGAATGTGTCGGTGTACGCGAACTACATCGAAGGCCTGAGCGAAGGCCCCACCGCGCCCATCACCGCCGTCAACGCCAACGAAGTGTTCGCGCCGATCAAGTCTGAACAGGTCGAAGCCGGCGTGAAGGTGGACTACGGCGACATCGGCGCCACCTTCAGCGCCTTCCAGATCCGCCGCCCCAGCGGGCTGACGGACCCGGTCACCGGCGTGTATGCCGTCAACGGCATGCAGCGCAATCGCGGCCTGGAACTGAACGTGTTCGGCGAACCCGTCAACAGCGTGCGCCTGCTGGCCGGCGTGATGTATCTGGACGGCCGCCTCACCAAAACGGGCAACGTCACCACCGAGGGCAACGTGGCCCCCGGTACGCCGCGCTACAGCATGAACGTGGGCGTGGAATGGGACACCCCGTTCGCGCCCGGCCTGACCGTCTCGGCGCGCGCGCTGCGCACCACTTCGCAATACCTGGACGCCAGGAACACGCAGGAAATCCCCGCGTGGACGCGCGTGGACCTGGGCGCGCGCTACGCCTGGCGCGCCGGCAACACGCCCGTCACGCTGCGCGCCACCGTGGAAAACGTCTTCAACAAAGCCTACTGGGCGTCGGCCTCGTCCAACGGCCTGACCATCGGCGCGCCGCGCACGGTGCTGCTGTCGGCAACGGTGGACTTCTAAGGGGGGAGGGCAGCCTAGAAGCTGGCGCCGAAACAAACGCCACACAGTTCCGACACCGAGTGCGACAGTCTTCCTTTTGAGTCGTACACGCAGGCATTGCACGCCAATGCAATGCCGAACTTGCATTCTGATGGAGTGGTGGGGTGGCTTTCACGCACCTCCTTGCTCATGGCGCTCGTCGTCGGTCTGCAAGATTGAGTCAGCGCGCCGTTGCTCATTTGGCGCTCGCTGCATGAGGCCAGGGTCAATTGCGAAAACAAGATAAAAATCGCGGCCATTCCAATCCTGCGCACCCCGTTGTGTGGACGCTTCACAGTTTCACCTCCTGCACCTCGGCATTCCATCCGGCCTTGAAGATGCCCTCGACGCTAAGCGCGCTTTCTTCCACGGCAATGCGGCCAAACTGTATGCTCGGCTCCGTGATGGTAAGTTTGACGCCACTGGTTTTGGATGGGTCCGAGACGGCATTTTGCAGTGAGGAAATAATCGCCTGTTCGTCCTTGCGCAGGTCGTAGTAAGCCGCTTCAGTGATCGCATTGTTGATCTGCCCTTCGAATATTGCGGTCAACACCTTGAGGGCTTCGTTGTCGATCTTTCGATGGATGGCAATGTCACTCAGCCGCAGCGACTTGCCGTCCGGACTGACCTGCGGCTTCGCTAGAATCCAAACCGTTCCTCGCGTGTCGAAAATCCCGGTCGGGGCCTCGGCTTGGAATTGCACGCCAACGGCGACCCGTTCCCCGCTTGGGAAGAACTCAAAGTCCTGCAATTGCACTGATATTTTTCCTGCGTCCGTGTCCTTGTCGAAGTGCCGGGAGGACAACGCTTCCATCAGAACCTCCCTCAGCTTGGTGTAGTCAATCCTGATGGGCACGGCAAGCTTGAGTTGGCCGGATTGCGCCACAATTTTTTGGTGCATGGGTAGATCGCCCAAGGGTGTTGTCTTGCCCGGAGATGTCTCGATCAAAGCTTTTCCGCTCATCATAAGAACGATGCGTATGCCGTTGTCTTCGGACAAAAGGCCAGAGCTTCCGACTGTCTCGGGCCAGGCGTTCAGGTACAGCGTAGGTTGGCCTTGCGCGGTGACCGGCACACTGTATCGCTTCCAGAACTTTGCTACGTCGGCGCGCACCGGTTCGCAAGGGATGGCATGGCTGGCTTGTTCGGCTGCGAGTTTCAGGGCGGCAAGGATAGGCCCGGTGAGATGATGGCTAACGTTCAGGTGTTCGGGACCAATCTGAAACACGCCAAAGACCTTGGACTTGCCGATCACTTGCACGCTCGCTTCCTTGGTCCAGGAAAACGCGGTGTTTTTTATGGTCAGGACTGGGCAGAACCTGTCGTCCAGTTCGACGGACAACGATGCACTGACAACGGCGGCGCCGTCGATCGTCTTGTTGCTCACACTGAGGGCCTTGGCTATTTCACCTCCAAAGCCCGCGCCGCCTGTAAAACTGACGGGCAAGGTCACCTTGAGCAGGTCGCCCGCCTTGGCGACGTCGATACTTCCGGCTTGGTATTGGACGTTCCAATTCGCGGTCAGGCATTCTTTGAATTTCGGAATGCTGCTACTCACACACTTGACCTCTTCGCTTCCGTCCTTTGCCCCCGCCAGTTTGGCGGCAATACCATTCAACATCGCCCGCAAACTGGTATGGGACACGAATATCGAGGCCACCACAGCGCTTTCCTGGGGCAGCATGGGCTGCGTGACAGCCGTCTGATCGGGCCGTTCCGAAAGCCTCACGTTCGCAACCTGATAGCGCTCGTAGCCCAGGTAAAGCCCGGCAACTACCAAAATGGCGATAAGTGCCCACAGCTTCGAAAGGCCATGCTGGCGGTAAGCACCAAATTGAGGTGTCGGGCTGGCGGCGCAAAAAATCGGGTTCATGATGGCAGGCTCCGAATTGCTTCCGACGGAAGACGACAAGTGTTGGGCGAACTTGGGGAGGCCATCGTAGGGGAGCAGGCCGACAAGCACATACTCTGTTTGAGGTATGTGCCGCCGATGGAAGCCGCGGCTTGGCTCGATGGACGGCCCTAGACCCTGCGAATGCCGGCCACGCCCGCGCGCGGCGCATGCAGCGGCCGATGCACCGTCTGCGCAATCAGCACGCCGATCAGGCTCATGCTGCCGCCGATGACGTGATAGGCGTGCATCTGTTCGCCCAACATCGCCACGGCCAGCACGGCCGTCAACACGGGCAGCAGATTGATGAAGATGCTGCACCGGTTCGGCCCCAGGTGCTTGACGCCTTGAATCCAGAAGAACGACAGCAGAATGGATGAGCCGATGCCGGCGTAGGCGATCAGCGGCAAGGTGCGCGCGTCCAACGACGCCGCGCCCGCCGGCAGCATCAGGAAGAACGGCAGCATGAAGACCAGCGCGGCCACGGCTTGCAGGTATACCGCCTGCCATGCCGGAATCGTCAAGCGCCAGCGGCGCAGCAGCACGCCATACAGCGCGTACGACAAGGACGCCAGCAGCATCAGCAGATCGCCCACATGCACGCCGTTGCGCGCGATGGCGGCGATGTCGCCTTGGCCCACCACGTACAACAGGCCCGCGAACGACAGCACGCCGCCCACCGCCATGCCTACTGTCACCGCTTCACCCAGCACGATCACGCTGAGTATCGCCGTCAACAAAGGCACCAGCGCGGTGACGATGGCCATGTTGGTGGCCGTGGTGCTTTCGGCCGCGCGGTACGACAGGCTCTGGAACAACGCCATGGCCAGCAAGCCGCTGACTGCCATCTTGCCCAGGTGCGGCCGCACCGACGCCCAGTTGCGCCGCAGTGACGGCAGCACGAAGGGCGTCATCAGCGCCAGCGCCAGGATCAGGCGGTAGAAGGTGATGGCCGTGGGGGAAATCGCGGACGCGGCCAGCTTGGACACGATGACGTTGCCCGCCCACAGCACGATGGCCATGAACGGAAAGAGCAGGGAAGTGATGGACATGAAGGTCTCCAGAACGAGCCTTGCATGGTGCCGGCCGAGCCTGCGTCCGTCTGGCGCTACTATGTCGCCAGTTATCGCAAAACTGCCAATATGGATGATTCCCCGTTCTACGCCGCGTTCGCGGCTTCCGGCGCGCCCGCCGCCGCCTTGGCGGTGGACCACCCCGACGGCCACGTCATCGCGCCCCATCGCCACGACTGCGCGCAATTGCTGTACGCCATCCAGGGCGTGATGACCATCGACGCCGAAGGCGGCAGGTGGGTGGTGCCGCCCACGCGCGGCGTCTGGCTTGAGGCGGACGTGGCGCACTCCGTGCGCATGCACGGCGCGGTGCGGGTGCGCACCGTGTTCGTCGATGGCAGCGCCACCGCCCACCTGCCCGCGCGCAGTTGCGTGCTGGACATCTCACCCTTGCTGCGGGAACTGATCGTGGCGGCCGTGGACGTGGACCTTGTCGCGCCCGCCAGCGCCGGGTCCCGCGATTGGCACTTGCTGCACTTGCTGTTGCAGGAGTTGCGCAGCTTGCCGGTACTGCCCCTGTATCTGCCGATGCCGTCGGACGCGCGCCTCAGGAAATTCTGCGACGCCTTGATGCGCGAGCCCGATGCGGCGTTGACGCTGGACGAGTGGGCGGCCCGGCTGCACCTGTCCACCCGCACCTTGCACCGGCAGTTTCAGCAACAGACCGGCATGCGGCTAGGGCAGTGGCGCAGACAGGCGCGGCTGCTGCTGGCGCTGGAACATCTTGCCAGCGGGGCGCGGGTAGTGGATGTGGCGCTGGAACATGGCTACACCAGCCAGAGCGCATTCGCGGCCATGTTCAAGAAGCACTTCGGCGTGTCGCCGGGGGCGTTTTATCGGCGGGGATGAGGGGTAGGTTTCGCAGCAACCGTGTCGGGACAAGCGCGTTCAGATGTTCCCCCGGCTGACGCCCGGAAGCGCCAGCCGGTGCCGCGCTAGAACCGGTAGTTCGCGCTGAGCTCCACCCGGCGGCCCTCGCCAACCAGCCATTGCGTTTGGTTGTAGTAGGCCGTTTCGGCGTACTGGCGGTCAAACACGTTGAACGCGCGCAAGGCCAGGCTCAGGTCGCGCCGGGGTTCCCATTGCAGCGCCAGGTTGGTGGTCGTGTAGCCCGCCATCTCCAGGCGATTGGCCGCATCCGCATAGCGCTTGCCCACGTAGCGCACCCCGGCGCTGGCGGTCCATTGCGGCGCGAACTTCCAACTGAGCCAGGCGTTGGCCACGCGCTCGGGCACATCGGTCGGCACATTGCCGTTGCGCGACACGGCAACACCGCCGACGGATTCGTTGAAGTCGTCGTAGCGGGCGCGCAGCGCCACGGCGTTCAGGTCAAGCCGCCAGGCGGGCGTCAGTTCCACGCCCAGCGTGGCCTCGACGCCGCGTGACGATTGCTCGCCCACCTGGATGCGCAGCGCGGGGTCGTTGGGGTCGCGCGTGACCAGGTTGTTCTTCTTGATGTGATAGGCCGCCAGGGTCCATTGGCCCCTGTTGTCCCAGAACGTCTGCTTCACCCCGATCTCCAACTGCTTGCCCTGCGACAGCTCGTAGTTCTTGTTGGCGGGGGACAGCAAGAGCAGGCTGCCGATCGGGTCGGCGGCCTGGGCGTATTGTGCGTAGACGGACACGGTGGGCAGCACGTCGTACACCGTGCCCACGCGCCAGCCGACATTGCTGAACGTGGTGCGAAAGGCGGTTTCGTCAGCCACCAGGTCGCGCCGCTTCAAGTCGATATGGTCGTAGCGCAACCCCGCCAGCAGCGACCAGCGGCTATTGAGCATCAACCTGTCTTCGGCAAACAGGGCGTATTGGCTGGCCGTGTTGCGGTAGCGCGGCGTGGTGCCGGCGACATTGATGAAGCGGCCGTGGTCCACGTCATAGGCATCCACCACCGACGTGCCGGAGTACGGCGAATTGTTGGTGTGCTTGAGCGAGGCACGGTTCAGCTCAAACCCCACCGCTACCTTGTTGGCCAGGCCGAACAGATGCCCGTCGAAGGCGGCGTCGGTGACGGTGCCCGTCTGCTCCTGGTCGTGGCCGATCTCGGTGTAGCCGCTGCGTTCGATCAGGTTGCCGGGCAGCCAGGTGTAATTTTCGGCGTCGCGGTAGTCGCGATTGCTGCCGATGTAGTAGACGCGGCTTCTGACCGTGGTGGCGGCGTTTGGCGACCATTCCGCTTTCAGTTCCGTCCGGCTGTCGCGATAGATGATCTTGCTGTCGGCCACGTTGTAGTTGTGCCTGGCCAGGCCGTAATCCATCGTGCCGTCGGCCAGCGGCGTGCCGAAGTAGCGGGTGGGTTCTTGCCAGGCATAGGCTTGGGTCAGCGTGAAGTTCAGCTCGGGCGATACGTCCAGGCGCAAGGCCGCGGTGACGGCGGCATCGCGCGAGTCCCCCAGGCTGATCCCGGAATCCGTGTGGTTGCCGCTGACGTCCAGCCGGTACGACCATTTGTCGTCCAGCGCGCCACCACTGCCAAACCCGAAGCGCTGGGTGTCGTGCGTGCCGATGGTCGTCATCAACTCGTTTTCGATGGGCCCGCGCGTGGGCTTTTTGGGGATTACGTTCACGACGCCGCCAATGGCGCCTTCGCCATACAGCACCGACGCGGGGCCGCGCAGGACTTCGATGCGGTCCACGGCCCACGGGTCATACATGAAGGTCTGGCCCACGCCGCCGTACTGGCGTACGCCGTCATACAACTGGGCAACCGAATTGGAATCGGCGAACCCCCGCGACGACAGGGACGACCCGCCGTTGCCTGGGTGGCGCATAGCGCTGATGCCCGCCGCCTGGGTGATGGCGTCGGTGACGGTGGTGGCGCCCCGCGCGCGCAACTGCTCGTTGCTGATGATCTCGATGCTGGCGGGGGTCTCGAATGGCGTCAGGCCCAACAGGTTGCCGGTGGCCGAGGGCTCCAGCAAGGTGGGGGACGGCGTATCGCCCGACACGGAGATGGCGGGCAGGGTGGCGACGGGGGCGGGTTGCGCGTGCAGCGCGGGGGTGATGGCAAGCGCGGTGGAGGTAGCCACGCCCATAGCGATGCGATTGGCGACGCGAACAGGCGCGGGAATAGACACGCGAACAGACACGCGAACAGACGCGCGAATGGCCACGCGAATGGCCACGCGCCGCTTCAGGGCGCCGCGCGCCCTGGCGGAAGAAAAAGTCATGAGGTTTCTCGGTAAGCGAAGACAGGCCGCGCGAAGGCGGCAAGGGAATCAGCTAAATACCGAGACGAGAGGCGGGGCACGCGCGCCCAGCGGCGCCCCAACAAGCGAGGGATGAATCGGTGCGGGCGGCGCGCGTGCCGCCTGCGGATGCACCATGACGGCGGCCATCGCCACCAGCAAGACGGGCGAGGGCGGCAGCGCCACGGCGGCAAGCGCCATGCCAACCGGACACGTTGCGGCTTGCGCCGCATGCCGTTCGTCGGGCGCCGGGTCTTGCTTGGACGGCCCCTGCACCCAGATGGGCCCGGCGGCGGAACACAACTGAATCAGCGTGCCGCCCTGATGGGTGGCGGGCATGAAGCCCTGCGGCACAATCGCCTTCAGCGCAAACAGCACCAGCACCAGCCAAAGGCCGGCGTTGCCGCGGTTCAGGAAAGACGAAGTTGCGCGCATGATGTCGCGCATTCTAGCGGGATTTTTCCGGCTTCCGGCTGCGAAGGCACCGCACGCATCCTCCGTCTTGCCCGCCGACGATTGTTGCGCGCCAGGCAACACCATGGTCCCTTGCCCGGGTCTACTGCCGCCCTGCCGGCGGACCTACGATTTGGGCGTCGTTCAAGCACGCGCAACCGCCGGCTAAGCCCAGCCGAGCCGCGCCAAACTATCCAGGGAAATCACCATGAGTCAACGTCTTAACGCCTTTGCGGAATCGCCCGAGCTGTTCAAGAAATTTGTCGAATTCGGCATGCTCTTGAAGAAGAGCGCGATTGAATCGTCCATCCTGAGCCTGGTCGAGATCCGCGCGTCGCAGATCAACGGCTGCGGCTTTTGCCTGGACATGCATGTGAAAGAAGCCAAGATCCACGGTGAAGGCGAACTGCGCCTGCATCATGTGGCGATCTGGCGCGAGTCCACCGAGTTTTCGCCGCGTGAACGCGCCTGCCTGGCCTGGACCGAGGCGCTGACCACGCTGGGCGCGCACGGCGTGTCCGACGAGATCTATGAGCGTGTGCGCGGCGAGTTGTCCGAAAAGGAAATCTCGGATCTCAGCTTCGCGGTGATGGCCATCAATGGTTGGAACCGCCTTAACGTCGGCTTTCGCACCGTGCCCGGTTCGGCCGACAAAGCCTATGGCCTGGACAAGGCCAAGTTCAGCTAAGGACGCATCATGAAAATCCTAGTCATTGGCGGTACCGGCCTGATCGGCTCCAAACTCGTCAAGCTGCTTATCGAGCGTGGCCATGAGGCCATTGCGGCTTCGCCCGCCACGGGCGTGAATACGGTGACCGGCGAGGGCCTGGACGATGCGCTGGCGGGCGTGGACACGGTGGTTGACGTGGCCAACTCGCCATCGTTTGAAGACGCGGCGGTGCTGGCGTTCTTCCAGGCCTCGGGGCGCAACCTGCTGGCGGCCGAAGCCCGGGCCGGCGTGCGCCACCATGTTGCGCTGTCGGTGGTGGGCACGCATCGCTTGGCGGAAAGCGGGTACTTTCGCGGCAAGATCGCGCAGGAAGATCTGATCGAAGCCGGGGGTATTCCGTACACCATCGTGCACAGCACGCAGTTCTTCGAGTTCCTGGGCGGCATCGTGCAGTCGGGCGCGCAGGGCAATGAAATACGGCTCTCGCCGGCCTATGTGCAGCCGATTGCGTCGGACGATGTGGCGCTGGCCATGGCGGACGCCACCTTGGGCGCGCCGGTGAACGGCACGGTGGAAATCGCCGGCCCGGAGAAGGTGCGCCTGGCCGATCTGGTGCAACGCTACCTGGGTAAAATCGGCGACACCCGCCGCGTACAGGCGGACCCGGGCGCGCGCTATTTTGGCGCATTGCTCGATGACGACACCCTGGTGCCACGATCGACCCCGCGCCTGGGCAAGATCGACTTCGATACCTGGTTCAGTCAGTCGGGTGCAAACTCCGGCGCAAAAACGTAGCGGCGGAAAGTCGCGGCGCAAACAAGGACCACCATGAGTAAACTGCGGCCGCCGCCCCAGGACCTTCTGGACAAGTACCGGGGAGGAGACTTTCACCCCCTCTACACCACCAGTGTGACGGTGCGTGGCGGGGAGGCCGCGCATGGCCGCGCCTCGGGTATCGCCATCTCGGATGACGGCGAATTATTTGTAGAGCTGCGCTTGCCGGTTGAACTGGGCGGCAAAGGCGGTGGCACCAACCCCGAGCAATTGTTCGCGGCCGGCTATGCGGCGTGCTTTCATGGCGCGCTGAGCATGCTGGCCGAGCGCTCCGGCCTGTCGCTGCCGGATGCGTCGGTGACGGCCACCGTGTCGTTCGGCCGCGACCCCGTCGATGGCTTGTTTGCGCTGAAGGCCGAGGTCAACATCCATCTGCCCGGCGTGGCCCGCGACGTGGCCGAAGAATTGGTGCGCAACACCGAACGCCTGTGTCCGTACGCCAAGATGGCCCAGGGCGGCATAGAAAGCGTGGTGGCGCTGACCCAGTAACGGCCCGGGTTGTCGCGGTTCAGGCTTTTTTGGGCAGCAGGCTATCCAGAATCTGCAAGTCCATGGCACGGATGCGTTCGGTCATGTAGTCGATGAACACGCGCATGCGTGCCGGCAGATGCTGACGGCTTAGAAAGCACAGGTAATGCCCGCGGTCATCGGGCGCATGTTGCGGCAGGCAGGCCACCAGCGTGCCCGCGCGCAAGTGGTCGCAGACTTGATAAGCCGCCATTTGCGCGATGCCGTGCCCGTCCAGCACCGACTGCAGCACCAGGTCGGCGTCGTTGAAGGTCAGCATGGCGGGCGGCGCCACCTTGCGCAGATAGCCCCCTACCTTGAATTCCCATTCATACACGCGGCCAGACGCCAGGCGGAAGTTCACGCACTGGTGCTCGGGGATGTCGTCAACGCTGGCCGGCAAGCCGTGCTTGGCGGCATAGGCCGGCGAGGCGCACAGCAGCATCTGCATGGGAATCACTTTCTTGGCGATCACCTGGCTGTCTTCCATGCGGCCATTGCGAAACGACACGTCGACGCGGTCCGTCGTGAAATCGGTGGGGCCGTCATCCAGCAGCAGTTCCACCGAGATACCCGGATTGTCTTCGCGAAAGCCGCGCAACAGCGGCGCGACGATCTTGCGGCCGAAGCCCACCGTGGAGCACACGCGCAGTTGGCCGGAGGGCGGGCCTTCGCGCAGCTCGCGCATGTCGTCCAAGGCCTGGATGATGCGCGCCACGCCCGGATGGCATTGCTCGTAAAAGCGCTGGCCCTCGGTGGTCAGCGAGGTGCTGCGCGTGGTGCGCACGAACAGCCGCGTGCCCAATTGGTCTTCCAGCTTCTGCACGCTGCGGCTGACGGCCGAGCGGCCGATGCCCAGCCGGTCGCCCGCCTTGGCGAAGTTGCCTTCGGTGGCAACGGCAAGAAACGCCACCACGCCGGCA
>RCUK01001126.1_pt1 | contig 18278 bp, 9 predicted proteins | sample 2166381 | NCBI WGS metagenome assembly RCUK01 (sample SAMN09932809, study PRJNA488358) | compost metagenome | isolation source: compost soil in an enriched community | place: Germany: Experimental Botanical Garden | reverse complement strand
CATGCATACCTGGGGACCGACTTTAGGACATATTGATGGGTTATGGTACAATGCTTATGCTGGAATAAACAGTGCTAATAGAGCCATGTATCAAATCGAAAACTTAGAAGGTATTGAAAATAAAGAAGTCTATATCAACGAACTTAGGGCTTTACGAGCTATGTACTACTATTTGTTGTACGATAACTTTAGAAGAGTGCCGCTGGTTACCACTTATGATTTGCCTAAAGGATATTTACCAACCCAAAATACAGATAAGGAAGTGTATGATTTTATCGAAAAGGAACTCCTTGAAACTATGCCAAGTTTAAGTGAGGCCAATACACAGGCAACCTACGGCAGGATTACCAAATGGACAGCAAAAATGACGCTGGCAAAGTTGTACCTGAATTCTGAGGTATATACCGGAACAGCAAAATGGAATCAGGCATTAAACCAGGTAAATGATATAATCGCAAGCGGAAAATTTAGCCTGGCCAGTAATTATTCTGATCCTTTTGTAATAAAAAACGAGGCATCAGTTGAGGAAATATTTACAATTCCTTTTGATGATAAATTTGCAGGAGGATCTTATTATCCCTATAAAACCCTCTACGGGGCAAGTCAGGCCACATTTGATCTGTCCGGATCACCTTGGGGAGGAAGCGGTGGAATTCCTCAGTTTATTGATACCTATGACTCCGATGATGAACGTTTGAAAGATTCATGGCTTGGAGGCCTGCAATATACTAAGTCTGGAGAACCTTTGATTTTAGAAAGTGGACAGCAGTTGAATTATATCAATTATATGTCTGATGTAAACGGTACAGAATACAATGAAGGATATCGTTTTGTAAAATATGAAATTGGGTCAGGTACTGTTGCCAGTACTGCAAATGATGTACCTTTTTACAGGTACACCGATGCACTGATGATAAAAGCGGAATGCCTCTTAAGAACCGGCAATGCCTCAGGAGCCGCGGCTATCGTTACCGAAATAAGACAGCGTGCATTCAAGAGAACAGATCCTGCAAAAGCAAGCGTTTCGGGAGCTAAATTATTGGGAGGCAGTGTTTACAAATATGGAGAATATTCCAATGGAACTATTACAAAATTAGAAGGTGGAAGTGATGTTCAATACGGCGGTTTCCTTGATGAATTAGCATGGGAATTTGTCGGTGAGCATCACCGAAAACAAGATTTGATAAGATTTGGTGTATACACTAAAAAATCATGGTTTTCTCATAAACCCAACGGTCAGTTTAGAATTATATTTCCAATACCTCAAAGCCAAATGGACTCCAATCATAATTTGACCCAGAATACAGGATATACAAACTAAGACTAAAGAATATAAAAATTTTACAAGTTGGTTGCTTGTAATTATAAGTGTGTGAAAAGCTATTCCTATTCAGGGATGGCTTTTCATTTTAAAGTCATCTCATTATGAAATATAAAATACAAAATATTTAGGCTATGCAAGCCCTCAAATTGATCTGGGCCTGATAAAATCAAATGCAAAAAAGAGGATTTTACAGAAAGAAAAGTTGAAATAACAGAGTAGCCCTTCTCTTCCGAATTGCAGTTAGAAATCAGAAAATCTATTTTTAAATTCTAATTTAACTAATCTGGGCACGATAATGTGAAGGAGATATTCCCTTTAGCTCCTTAAACTTTCTGTTGAAATTGGCAATGTCCTGAAATCCGCAAAGCTCAGATATTGAGGCTATCGAAAGATCTTTTTTATGGTGTAGTAATTTGCAGGCATTTTCAATTCTGATTTCAATCAAAAACTGGAAAAAAGTCTTATTGGTGCGTTTTTTAAAATAACGGCAAAATGCATTTTTACTCATACTAGCCTTTTCTGCCACCTCGTCCAAAGTAATATTCTGATGATAATATTCGATTGCATATTCAAATACGGCGCTCATTCTGCGGCCTTCATCATCAGTATATTTCTTTTTGTAAACAAAGGATGAAAGAGGTGTTTTTTCTGAAGTAATAATAATGTTTATGATCTTTAAAAATGAAGCAATACGCTGTATTTTATTCTGTTTTCTTAGCTTGGTAAAATGATGAATTATTTTCTTTTGGTTTGATAGTATTTTCATACCATATTCAGATTCCTTAAAAAAATCTTCGAGACTGCTCATATCATTAAGACTGAAAAAATCTTTTCCAAAGGAGGTTTTGGTAAAAAACAAAGTCAGCATCACAGATTCGGGACTGGCCTCAGTATTACTTCTAAAAACATGGGGAACATTCTCACCAATTACCAAAATATCATCTTCCTTATAATCGTTTATCGAATCTCCAACAATTAAAGTTCCTGAACCTTTTGCAATATAGCTAATCTGAATTTCTTCATGCTGATGCAGCTGGTCATAGAAAACGCGCTCAATATCTTCCTGATAAATAAGGGCTTCTCTCTCGGTTTTAGGTATTTTAAATGGCAGGATTTTCAACGGAATGTTTTTAGTTATGTAAATATTATCAAAAAAATCAGATTATACAATAGATGGGGTAATATAGTCCTGATATAGGCTAATAATGACAAAGGAGCTCTTTTGTATAAGCTTTATTTTTGATAAAAATTGAGAATATGAAAATAAATTGGGAAGGCGTAATGCCGGCTGTAACAACAAAGTTTACAGCAGAAGGTCAATTGGACCTGGTAATGTTCGAAAAGAATATTAAAGCACAAATTGATGCTGGAGTTAATGGAATCATACTAGGGGGAACTCTTGGGGAAGCCAGTACATTAACCAAAGAAGAAAAAGAGGTTTTAATAAATAACACTTTACGAATAGTAGAAGGGAAAATTCCCGTTATCGTAAATATTGCAGAACAGACTACAAGTGAAGCGATAACTTTGGCAAAACGCGCTGAAGAATTAGGCGTAAATGGTCTTATGCTCTTGCCGCCAATGCGATACAAGGCAACAGATCATGAAACAGTGGTCTATTTCAAAGAAATTGCAAAAAGTACTTCATTACCTATTATGATTTACAACAATCCTGTAGATTATAAAATTGAGGTAACCCTTGACATGTTCGAAGAACTTTTAAAACTGGAAAATATTCAGGCAGTCAAAGAATCAACAAGGGACATCAGCAATGTAACAAGAATAAGAAACCGTTTTGGAGACCGATTAAAAGTACTGTGCGGAGTGGATACCCTGGCTCTTGAAAGTCTGGTGGCCGGAGCCGATGGATGGGTTGCCGGTTTGGTAGTGGCATATCCGGCAGAAACCGTTGCTATTTATAAATTGGTAAAAGCCGGAAAGATTGACCAGGCTTTAGCTATTTACAGATGGTTTATGCCATTACTTGAACTGGATATTTCGCCGCAGTTGGTACAAAATATCAAATTGGCAGAAGTAGCAACAGGACTTGGAACAGAAAATGTAAGAGCACCAAGATTACCGTTACAAGGAGCTGAGAGAGAACGCGTATTGGCGATCATTGGTTTTGCAATGAAAAACAGACCCGTTTTGCCAGATTACAAAAACATTTAATTAAACTTTAATAGAAAGCGATGACTACAGGAAAAAATTATATTGGAGATGTGCTTTCCGCAAAAGGTAAAACGACATTCAAAACCATCAATCCCGAAGAGAATTCGGAGAATGAAACTCTTTTTTTTGAGGCCGCTGAAGATGAAATTTCTCAGACCGTAGCATTAGCCGAAGAAGCTTTTAAAATTTATGGAACCATTGAAGACGTAAAAAAAGCAGATTTTCTGGACGCTATCGCCGAAGAAATTGAAGCGTTGGGTGAGGAGTTATTAGCAACTTACATTCAGGAATCAGGTCTTCCGGCTGGAAGAGCCAACGGTGAGCGAAGTAGAACTACCGGACAACTCAGGGCATTTGCAACAATGCTGAGGGAAGGTTCCTGGGTAGAAGCCATCATCAATAAAACAGAAGGCAAACCAGATATCCGAAGATTACAGATTCCAATTGGGCCTGTAGCTGTTTTTGGAGCCAGTAATTTTCCTCTTGCCTTTTCTACAGCTGGAGGAGATACTGCAAGTGCACTGGCAGCCGGCTGCCCTGTGGTGGTAAAATCACATCCGCTGCATGCTGGAACGGGAGAATTGGTTGCCTCGGCAATTATTAAAGCAGCTAAAAGAACAGGAATGCCAAATGGTGTTTTCTCCAACCTCAACAGTAGCGGTATAGAAGTCGGAGTAGCTTTAATAGAACATCCTTCAATAAAAGCGGTTGGTTTTACGGGAAGTATAAAAGGCGGAACAGCACTTTGTAAAATTGCCGCCAACAGAACTATTCCAATTCCGGTATATGCCGAAATGGGAAGTATTAATCCTGTGCTTGTTTTACCCTCTGCCTTAAAAACAGATGCTGAAAAATGGGCTAAAAATTATGCGGCATCAATTGCGGCCGGTACTGGACAATTTTGTACAAATCCCGGGCTTATTTTAGGAATAAAAAGCAACGAGCTCGACTATTTTATTACTATTTTAGCTTTGGAGATTGATAAATTAGAACCAGCTTGCATGTTGCATCCCAATATCAAAAAGCAATATGAAACCCTGAAATCAGAAGTGCTTGGTCAGAAGGGATATGCGCAGCAAACGACTTTAAACAGGGAAATAAAACCAAACTATGCATTGCAAAACGTAATTTCAGTCGATGGTGATATCTTCTTAAAGAACAAAACATTTCATAAGGAAGTTTTTGGCCCTTTTTCTGTTGTCGTTAAATGCGATAATATGGAGCAGCTTAATGAAATTATTCTGGACCTGGAAGGACAATTGACTGGCACTATTTTAAATGCTGATGTAAAGGAATGCGAAGATTTCAAAGAGATAATTAAAAATCTTAAAAATAAAGTCGGACGATTAATTTTTAATAATGTTCCTACTGGTGTAGAGGTTTGTTCGGCAATGACACACGGTGGACCTTTTCCTGCAAGTTCAGACAGCAAATTTACCTCCGTAGGATTAACTGCAGTCAAAAGATGGGTTCGTCCGGTAAGTTTTCAGGATTGGCCGGATGAGTTGCTTCCGCAAGCATTGCAGGATAAAAATCCGTTAGGAATTAATAGAGTAGTAAATGACATAGTAACCCACAACACCATTTAATATATGCCTAGAAAAACCTTTTTTTGCGTAGATGCCCATACCTGCGGAAATCCCGTAAGAGTTGTGGCTGGCGGTGGTCCCAATTTGATTGGAAACAACATGAGCGAGAAACGCCAGCATTTCCTAAAAGAATTCGACTGGATTCGTAAAGGACTTATGTTTGAACCCCGGGGTCATGACATGATGAGTGGCAGTATATTGTATCCGCCAAGTGATCCTGAAAATGATTTCGGAATCTTATTTATAGAGACTTCCGGTTGTCTGCCCATGTGCGGGCACGGAACCATTGGAACGATTACTATTGCGATTGAAGAAGGTTTGGTTATACCGAAGATTCCGGGAAAAATTAAAATGGAAGCGCCTGCGGGATTAGTTCAGATTGAATATCAGCAGACCGGTAAAAAAGTAGATTGGGTACGCTTGACCAATGTAAAATCGTATCTGGCTGCAGAAGGTTTGACTGTTGATTGCCCGGAATTGGGAGAGATTGTTTTTGATGTGGCTTATGGCGGAAATTATTACGCTATTGTAGATCCGCAGCAGCATTTTTCCGGCGTTCAGGATTTTACAGCCGGAAAAATTGTGCAGTACAGTCAGGAAGTTCGAAAACGCATTAATGAGAAATATCCAAATCTTTTCATTCATCCTGAAAATGATACCATCCGTGATGTGAGCCATATGCTCTGGACAGGAGATCCTATTGATCCGGCTTCATCCGGTAGAAATGCAGTCTTCTATGGCGACAAGGCCATTGACCGTTCGCCATGCGGAACCGGAACTTCAGCCAGAATCGCGCAGCTTCATGCCAAAGGGAAACTCAAAAAAGGAGAAGACTATATTCATGAGAGTTTTATTGGAAGTAAATTTATTGGCAGGGTAGAAGAAGAAACTTCAATAGGAAATATTAAAGCCATAGTACCAAGTATTCAGGGCTGGGCAAAAGTGTACGGTTATAACAATATCATTATTGATGAAGATGATGATCCTTACGCATTTGGTTTTCAAGTGATTTAAATAAAAATGATGCTATAAAAAAGGCATTGGTTTACAGCATATTTTAAGCTAATGAATTTTTAAATTTATAATAATAATGAAAAAAGTCAGTATAATTGGCGGAGGGATAATAGGTCTGTGTTCAGCCTATTATCTGGCCAAAGAAGGGTATGAAGTAGTTGTTTTTGATAAATCAGATATGAATGACGGCTGTTCTTACGGAAATGCGGGAATGATTGTTCCTTCGCATATAATTCCCCTGGCACAGCCCGGTATGATTGCACAGGGAATCAAATGGATGTTTGATAGTCAAAGTCCGTTTTATGTTAAACCCCGGTTGAGTATGGATTTAATGAAATGGGGATTGCAGTTTTACAAACATGCCAATTTAAAACATGTCGAAAAAGCAATGCCGGCGCTTTGTGATTTATCTCTTTTGAGTAAAGAGTTGTATCAGGATTTTGCAAAAGAAAACAACTCCTTTTTTTATGAAGAAAAAGGACTTTTAATGCTGTATAAAACCGATAAAACCGCCGAAGAAATTCATCACGAAGGAAAATTGGCAGAAGAATTAGGTTTAGAAGTTGATTTTTTGTCAAAAGAGGATGTTTCAAAATTAGAAACAGGAACGGCTACAAACGTCATCGGCGGTGTACATTATAAAAGCGATGCGCATGTTTATCCGCAGAAATTCATGCAGTTTTTAAAAGAACAATTAAGTCAGTTGAAGGTACAAATTCATCCTTTGACAACGGTAAATGATTTTGTTTTAAAGAATAATACCGTTACTGAAATCATCACTGATAAAGGTAATTTTGCAACAGATGAGGTTGTTTTGGCAACAGGGTCGTGGAGTCCGCATATCGCTAAAAAATTAAATGTCAATATTTCTATTTTACCCGGAAAAGGCTACAGCTTTACATTAAAAGATCAAAACCACAAACCTTCAATTCCAAGTATTTTGTGTGAAGGAAAAGTTGCCGTAACCCCTATGAATAACGATATTCGTTTTGGAGGAACAATGGAAATAACACACACCAATGACACCAAAATTAATCAAAACAGATTGCAGGGAATTGTAAATTCCATCAATGATTTTTATCCGGATTTAAAAATTGAAATTCCAAAAGAAGAAGATACCTGGTTCGGATTCAGGCCTTGTACGCCTTCCGGAATGCCAATAATTACCAGAGATAAAAAGCTTAAAAACCTAACTCTGGTTACCGGACACGCCATGATGGGATTAAGCCTGGCACCGGCAACAGGAAAAATTGTAACAGAGATTATTTCTGGAAAAACTACTTCAGTAGACATGCAAATGTTTCAACTCTAAAAATTCAGCTTCATTTTCTAACCAAAATTGAAGCTGAATTTTTTTATTTAAATAAGATTTTCATTTGTATTTAAAGTTTGCCAGCGATAAAGAATATAAATGGTTTGTTCCCGCAGATTTTATTATGAAATATATTTATTAAAAATCTGCTAAATCTGCCAAATCTGCGAGAGAAAAAAAACGCCACTAATTAACCACATTTAAAATTAGAAAAAACAGATTACCACATTTCTAAACAAAAAACAACCAAAAAACAAACCCAAAATGACAGATAATAATCAGGAAGAATTTAAAAAAGAACTCGGACTTCTCGACGGAACCATGCTTGTTGTAGGTTCCATGATTGGATCCGGAATATTTATTGTAAGTGCCGATATTGCGAGACAGGTAGGATCGACCGGATGGCTTATTTTGATATGGCTCATTTCAGGAATCATTACGATGATTGCCGCAGTAAGTTACGGAGAATTAAGCGCCATGTTTCCCAATGCCGGAGGACAATATGTTTATCTTAAAGAGGCCTATAACAAATTAATAGCCTTTTTGTATGGCTGGAGTTTTTTTGCCGTTATCCAAACCGGAACCATAGCAGCAGTTGGAGTGGCATTTTCAAAATTTGCAGCTTATTTGATTCCGGCTGTTAGTGATGAAAATGTTTTATATGAAATAGGCAGTTTTAAACTTAATGTAGCACAAATAGTTTCTATTGTAACGATTATTTTTCTGACCTATTTAAACACGCGAGGAGTAAAAAACAGCAAAATTCTGCAAACCATTTTAACCATTATAAAAATAGTATCCATTTCAGGACTAATCATTTTCGGATTTACCCTGGCGGCCAAAGCTTCTATTTGGAATGCCAACTGGACAGATGCCTGGACACCACATTCTTTTAATACAGAAACAGGTTCGTGGATGCCAATTAATACTACAGCCTTAATTTCTGGAATATCGGCTGCTATGGTGGGAACCTTGTTTTCAAGTGATTCCTGGACCGGGGTGACTTTTATTGCAGGGGAAATTAAAAATCCAAAAAGAAATGTGGGTTTAAGCATGTTCCTCGGAACTTTAATTGTAACCATTATTTATGTACTGACCAATTTAATGTATGTAGCGGTTATTCCACTTAGCGAAATTGCAACAGCAAAATCTGATAGGGTAGCAGTGGTCGCTTCCGATTATATTTTTGGAGATATCGGAACGCTTATTATTGCGCTAATGATTATGATTTCTACTTTTGCCTGTAATAACGGATTAATTATGGCCGGAGCCAGAGTTTATTATACAATGGCAAATGATGGTTTGTTTTTTAAAAAAGCAGCAGTATTGAATCAGGCAAGTGTTCCCGCCTGGGCACTTTGGGCACAATGTATTTGGGCTTCAGTATTATGTCTTACAGGTAAATACGGAGATTTATTAGACTTTGTAATTATCATTGTCCTGATTTTCTACATCCTGACCATTTACGGAATTATGCGTCTTCGTAAAAAAATGCCAGATGCAGTTCGCCCTTATAAGGCAATCGGATATCCATTTTTACCCTTATTATATATTCTTATTGCATCGGCTGTCTGTGTTTCTTTATTGTTCACAAAATTTTCAACCTGTGGCTGGGGCGTTTTAATTATGCTGATGGGAATTCCGATTTATTATTTAATCAAAGAAAAAACTTCAAATTAACTTTTAGTTTAAACCTGACAGATTTTAAAAACCTGTCAGGTTTAATTATCGAAAGAATATTTAAAATTTACTTTTTCTTATTTTTATGCTGCTAAGAAAAACTTTATTTCAACCCATAATTAGTATTTAATAGCTGATTTCCCTCACATTTCATTTTCAATGGATAATATAATATTACTATCTGTTAATATTAACCCATAGATGTCAATCAATATTATATATTTTTATTAATATTTAAATTATGAAGACAACTAGCAAAAAAATAAGTGTAATTTTAACACTTTCGTGGTGTTTGATCAGTCACGCGCAAGGTACATTGAAGGAATACAAAAGAGCAAACGCCGTAGATTCTTTATTCAAAAATAAGGTAGCCGACGCTCCCAAAGAATTTCATTGGATTGGGAATGATTATGTTTGGTATAGCAATAATCTGTTGAAAGGAAAAGAATTTCTTTTGGCTGATACCAAACAGCAAAAACAAACAGCTGCTTTTGATCATAATAAATTAGGGCAGTCACTTTCAAAAAATTTAGGAAAAGAGATCAAGTCCAAAGATCTTCCGATCGAGAATTTAGAGTTTGATAAAAACTTGTCAACATTAGTATTTATAACAGACTCACTTAAGTTTTCCTGTAATTTAAATACATACGAATTAATTAAAATAGGAGTCTATAAAAAGCCATTGAAAAAAGAGGATTATTGGGGAGGTAATTTTGATGAATTAGGAAATAAGCCTGTTGGTTCTCCGGATTCTTTGCAAGTAGCCTACATTAAAAATTATAATTTATATATAAAAGACAAAAAAACAAAAATAGAAACCCAGTTAAGTTATGACGGCTCAAAAGGATTTTATTATTCGTCATACCTGCAGTGGTCACCAAATAGTGGTGAGATATTGGCCTATAAAGTGAGACCTGGTGAAGAACATAAAATTTATTTTGTAGAATCAAGTCCAAAAGATCAGTTTCAGCCAAAGTTGCAGACCAGGGATTATTTAAAACCCGGCGATCAATTGCCTTTTAAAAGTCCGCAATTATTTGTTGTGGCTTCAAAAAAACAAATTCCTGTTGCTACAGATTTATTTCAGCAACAATATGACCTTTCGGCATTTGAATGGAAAGATAACAGCAGTGCTTTTACATTTGAATACAATCAAAGAGGACATCAAGTGTATCGGGTTCTGGAAGTCAATTCCGCAACCGGAAAAGTAAAAGTTATTATTGAAGAAACCAGTCCGACTTTTGTAGAATACAGCGGAAAAAGATACCGCTACGACATCAAAAAAAGCAATGAAATCATTTGGGCTTCAGAGCGCGACGGATGGAATCATTTATATCTATACCATGCCATTACCGGAAAAGTAAAAAACCAGATTACTAAAGGAAACTGGCCAGTTAGGGAAGTAATAAAAGTTGATGAAGAGAAAAAACAAATCTATTTTACCGCAAGCGGGTTAGACAAAGATCAGGATCCCTATTTGCTGCAGTTTTGCCGAATCGATTTTAGTGGAAAAAACTTCACAAGATTAACCACTGAAAATGGCAATCATAAAGTGACCTTTTCACCGGATTATAAATATTATGTCGATCAATATTCCAGAGTAGATGCCGCGCCTATTACGGTTTTAAAAAGTATAGATTCTCAAAAAACAATTGTAGAAATGCAAAAGGCCGATATTTCGGCACTACAGAAAACAGGCTGGACGGCACCGGAAGTTTTTACAGCCAAAGGAAGAGATGGTAAAACGGATATTTGGGGAGTTATTGTTCGTCCAACTACTTTTGATCCCAATCGTAAATATCCAATCATAGAATATATTTACGCAGGTCCCCAGGATTCATTTGTTCCAAAGAATTTTCAGCCTTATTATTGGGCGATGTCATCCCTGGCTGAATTAGGATTTATTGTGGTTCAGATTGACGGAATGGGAACTTCAAATCGTTCGAAAGCTTTTCATGACGTATGCTGGAAAAATTTAAAAGATGGGGGGTTCCCTGATAGAAAACTTTGGATCAAAGCCGCCGCTGCCAAATATCCTTATATGAATATTGATAAAGTGGGAATTCATGGAACATCAGCAGGAGGACAAAATGCTGGAGCTGCTTTGGTATTTAACTCTGATTTTTATGATGTAGCCGTAGCATCTTGTGGCTGTCACGATAACCGAATGGATAAAATGTGGTGGAATGAACAATGGATGGGCTACCCGGTTGGACCAGAATATGAAGCATGCTCCAATACGGCCAACGCGGCACAATTAAAAGGAAACCTGATGTTGATTTTAGGAGAATTAGATGATAATGTTGATCCGGCTTCAACAATGCAATTTGCAAATGCCCTGGTAAAAGCCAATAAAAATTTCGAATTAGTGACCGTTCCCGGAATGGGACATTCAGCCGGAGGAGATTTTGGAGAACGCAAACGCAGGGATTATTTTGTAAAGCATTTGTTAGGAGTTATCCCGCCAACCTGGGAGGAAATTTATAATTAGAAAATTTCTGAAAAGAAGAAAAAATAAGATTTTGTAAATCAGAAGAAAAAGAATTAGTGATGAAAAAATATCAGTTATTTATTTGTGTCTTACTAAGTTTTTGGGCATTGAGTACAACAGTACAGGCTCAAAATGGTGATCAGATTTTAGACGGAATTGGAGAAACAGGATTGATTGCCCGCTATGTTTTTGACGGCGATGCAAAAGACTGGTCACGAAATAACCTGCATGGTAAAATTGAAGATGTCAAAGCCAAATTCGTAAATGACGAGCAATTTGGCACCGTGCTTTCTTTGCCAGCAGACAGTAAAGCTTATGTTTCGATTCCTGGTGACGGATTAATTGGAGAAGAATCACTAAGTATTTCGGGATGGATTTATTTGCGATCTGCACAAAAAGGACAGCGATTTTTTGATTTTGGAAAAAATGTTAATTCGCACTTATTTTTTGCGCCCGCAGGAACAGAAAAGGAAGGAATTCAGACTGAAGTTGCTACGGAAACGGGAGTGAAATACAACACAAAAGCACCAGCTTTAGAAACCGGCAAATGGAGCCATGTGGCGGTCGTAATAAATATTCCTTCAAAATTAATTAGCACTTACGTGAATGGAGTATTGGTGAGCGAAACCAGGAATGCAGCACTGGATTTGGCAAAATTATTCGATTATAATTCGGCAGAAAAAAATATACTTTACATCGGGAAATCGCTTTCAGAAGAGAATATTTATTTAAATGCTAAGTTACACGATTTCAGAATTTACAGAGTTCCTTTAACTGACAAACAAATTACCAGAATCTATAACAATGCTTTGAAAGAAGGTCAGGAAGAAGAATCAGGAGAAGAACAAATAGCAGATTTACCAAAGTTTCCTAAAACAACTCCACAGCTTTATAATCAGTTCCTGAAGAGCGTCTCTGAAGTAAAAGTAGAAACAGTTTTGGGAACACTTCCAAAATTACCGACTTATATAAAAGGAGTTTATACGAATGGAATTGAAGGGCCTGAGGTAAGAGTGATTTGGCCTTCGCCGAAAGATAATAGTGACGTGCTTAAAAGTGGACAATATACAATAACCGGAAGCATTTCGGGCACAGATTTAAAGCCAAAAGCAATAGTAAATGTTAAGGAAGCGAAAGAAAGTGCGACGCCAGAGCGTAAACTCGAAGTTTTCAAATTAGATCAGGTGGTTTTGAATGCTTATCATGAAGGACACCAAACCAAATTTATAGAGAATCGCGATAAGTTCCTGACCACACTTGCAACAACAGATCCGGATTCTTTTCTGTATATGTTTCGTAATGCTTTTGGGCAAGAACAGCCAAAAGAAGCAGAACCACTTGGCGTTTGGGATACTCAGGAAACCAAATTGCGCGGTCATGCTACAGGACATTACTTAACTGCAATTGCTCAGGCTTATGCGAGTACAGGTTATGATAAAACACTTCAGGCTAATTTTGCTAATAAAATGGAGTATATGGTGAATACGCTGTATCAATTAGCACAGCTTTCCGGAAAGCAGAAAGAAGCAGGAGGAAAGTTTGTGTCAGATCCAACAGCTGTGCCACCAGGACCAGGGAAAGCAACTTATGATTCAGATTTGAGTCCGGAAGGAATTCGTACCGACTATCAAAATTGGGGAAAAGGATTTATCAGTGCTTATCCTCCGGATCAATTTATAATGTTAGAAAATGGAGCAACTTACGGGGGACAGAAAACTCAAATTTGGGCACCTTATTATACGTTACATAAAATTCTTGCCGGATTGATGGATGTTTACGAAGTAAGCAGAAATGAAAAAGCACTGGAAACGGCTAAAGGAATGGGAGATTGGGTTTATGCCCGTATGAAAAAACTGCCAACAGAAACCCTTATCAGTATGTGGAACCGCTATATCGCCGGAGAATTTGGCGGAATGAATGAGGCTATGGCAAGATTGTACAGAATCACAAAAGATCCTCATTATTTAGAAGTAGCGCAATTGTTTGACAACATCAAAGTATTTTATGGTGATGCCAACCATTCACACGGCCTGGCAAAAAATGTAGATACTTTTAGAGGATTACACGCTAATCAACACATTCCGCAAATTATGGGAGCGCTCGAAATGTACCGTGACTCTAATACACCGGACTACTATCGTATTGCTGATAATTTCTGGTACAAAACCGTAAACGATTATATGTACAGTATCGGAGGAGTTGCAGGGGCACGTAATCCGGTAAATGCAGAATGTTTTATCAGTCAGCCCGCGACGATTTATGAAAACGGTTTTTCATCAGGAGGTCAAAATGAAACCTGCGCGACTTACAACATGCTTAAATTAACCGGAGATTTGTTTCTATATGATCAGCGTGCAGAGTTAATGGATTATTATGAGCGCGGTTTATACAATCATATTCTTTCTTCGGTAGCAGAAAATAGTCCAGCAAATACGTACCATGTGCCGCTTAGACCAGGATCGGTAAAACAATTTGGTAATGCGCACATGACAGGATTTACCTGTTGTAACGGAACTGCTATTGAGAGCAATACAAAATTCCAAAATTCAATTTATTTTAAAAGTGCTGATAGTAATGCGTTGTATGTAAATCTGTATGTTCCATCAACCTTAAATTGGACAGAAAAAAATATAACTGTAGAACAAACAACAGATTTTCCTAATGAAGATTTTACCAAATTGACCATCAAAGGAAATGGCAAGTTCGACCTTAAAGTGCGCGTTCCACATTGGGCAGCCAAAGGATTTTTTGTGAAGATAAACGGCAAGTCCGAAAAAATAAAAGCACAGCCCGGAAGTTATCTTACTTTGAATAGAAAATGGAAAGACGGGGATGTAATTGAGTTACGCATGCCATTTCAATTTCATTTAGAACCAGTTATGGATCAGCAAAATATCGCCAGTTTATTTTATGGACCTATATTATTGGCAGCTCAGGAAACTGAACCACTTAAAGATTGGCGAAAAGTAACTTTAGATGTTAAAGATATAAGCAAATCTATACAAGGAGATCCTAAAAAGCTGCAATTTATAATTGACGGAGTTACGTATAAACCTTTTTATGAAACTTACGGACGACATTCGGTTTATCTGGATATTACATTGAAATAATTACAATTTGTATAAAAAATTAGCCACGAATTATTACGAATTTAATTAGTGAAAATTAGTGCAATTCGTGGCAAAAAACATAACATTTAGAATCATCAAATCAATACTATGAAAAAATATTTTATAACTCTTTTTTTATTTTTTGCAATGGTAACGCCTTCATTTTCCAGCGAACTTATAGACGTTGTGAATACTTTTCAGGCAGATAAAACAGCGCTGCAAAGTTTTTATTCCAATAAAGAGTCGGAAGAATATTATGTACGGTTTTCTAAATTTTATGCCGATTGGTCAAAAACAGTAAAAAATATTGACTTTAAAAATTTATCCAAAGATGGAAAAGTAGATTATTTATTATTGAGAAATCTGATAGACAAAGAAAATTATTTTTTACAAATAGAATACAAAGGCTATAAAGAAGTGGCTTCGGTTTTAGATTTTTCAACTGATATTTCGCTGTTTATCCAAGAAAGAAGAAGAGGGAAAAAACCGGTTTCCAATCAATTGGCCAAAGCGTTCGATGTTGCCGGAAATAGTATTGATAAAAAAACAGAGTTATTAAAAACTAAACCTTTTAAAGATTGGTTTGCAGCAGATAAAGCTGCAAGAGCTGTTGCTTATTTTCAGCAATCTTTAAAAGAAGCTTATGCATTTTATTACAGTTATGATCCTGATTTTACCTGGTGGATGGAAAAACCGTATAAAAAACTATCGGAGAAACTCAAAACGTATGAAGATTTTTTAAAAGCAAACTATTCCCAAACAAGTATAAAAGATGATGGAAGCGGGATCGTAGGAAAACCAATTGGAAGAGAAGCCGTCATCAAAAGTTTAGCATACGAATACATTCCATATTCTCCGGAAGAATTGATTGCGGCAGCACAAAATCAGTTTGAATGGTGCAAAAAAGAAATGATCAAAGCGGCTACAGAATTAGGTTATGGAAATGATTGGAAAAAGGCATTAGAACATGTTAAAGATACTTATGTTCCGGCAGGCGAACAGCCACAGGCAATTACTAATTTGTACAATCAATCGATAAAATTTATAGAAGACAAAGATTTAATTACGTTGCCGGATTTGACGAAAGAAACCTGGCAGATGATTATGATGACACCGGAACGACAAAAAATAAATCCGTTTTTTACAGGAGGCTGGGAAATCAGTATTTCTTATCCAACCCAAGATATGGATCAGAAAGATAAATTGATGAGTATGCGAGGTAACAACCCCAATTTTTCTTTTGCAACGGTGCAGCATGAATTACTTCCGGGACACAATTTGCAGTTTTTCATGAACAGCCGCTACAAATCGTATCGTCAGCCTTTTGATACTCCCTTTTGGATGGAGGGCTGGGCTTTGTATTGGGAAATCATTCTTTGGAACAAACAATTTCCGCAAAATCCTGAACAAAAATTAGGAATGTTATTCTGGAGAATTCACCGTTGTGCCCGAATCATATTTTCATTAAAATATCATTTAGGAGAAATGACCCCACAGCAATGCATCGATTTATTAGTAAATGAAGTAGGACATGAAAAAGCAAATGCAGAGGCCGAAGTAAGACGCTCGTTTGCCAGCGGCGACGCGCCATTATATCAGGTAGCCTATATGACGGGAGGTTTGCAATTTTATGCTTTGAGAAATGAATTGCTGGCCAAAGGATGGACAGAAAAACAGTTTCACGACCGCGTTTTAAAAGAGAATATCATGCCGGTAGAAATGTTACGGGTTTTACTCGAAGATTTGCCAGTTTCAGAAGATTATAAAACGAATTGGAAGTTTTCGACTGATTTTGAATAATTAGAATACACTGAAATTTATCTGTAAAAAGTATAACAAAGACGCTGAATAAAGTCTATTCAGCTCTTTAAAAAATAATAAGAATTATGAAAAAAATAAAACTTTTGACTTTGATGATTTGTTGCTTCATTGCTTCAAATAATTTGCAGGCACAAGAATATTGGGATAAAATTAAAGCGAAAAAATCAACGCTTGAGGTAGAAAAAGGATTTATTAATTTGAATACAAAATCTTTTGAATTAAAATTATTGAAATCTTCTCAGACTATTGCGGCTTTGTCTCCTCTTACAGATAAGAGTTTTGATTTTACGCCTGGAGAACGACTCTCTATTCGTGATAAAGATGGTCTTTATCAATTAGGAGATATCAATCTTAGAATTAAAGCCGCAGACGGAAGCTGGAAAAGCTATTCGACCGCTGCCAAAAGAGCTGCGATTACGACCTTAAATGTTTCAGGAAATGTTTTGGCAGCAGCTGATCTTTCGAATACATTACCAGCCGAAATTCCTTTAACCATAAAACGTTTTTACGAAGAAAAAGAAGGGAATTTAATATTGCGTTTCGAAATTGCAAATAAATCGGCTACGGCTCAGGAAATAGGTGCATTAGGCGTTCCGATGGTTTTTAATAACATTTTGGAAGGAAAAACATTAGACGAAACACATCTTCACAATGTATTCTTTGATCCTTATATTGGTAAAGACGCAGGTTATCTTGAAGTAAAAAGATTAAGCGGTCATGGTCCGGCATTGTTAGTGCTTCCAGAGGCCAATATGCCTTTTGAAGCCTATCGTCCGTTATTGGATGATGATACTCCACGAAGTATTGTTTTTGAAGGTTTCCATGAATGGATGCCAATCAGTAAAGCTTACGCTGATCAGGAATGGAAAACGGCTGAACAATGGAATACGCCAACTTCATTGGTACTTCAGCCCGGAGAGGCTAAAAGTTTTTCATTGAAGTTTGTATTGGTGGATCAAATTGAAAATATTCAATCAAGTTTAATTCAAAACGAGCGTCCTGTTGCAGTTGGCATTCCTGGTTATGTTTTGCCTCAGGATGTAGACGGTCAACTTTTTCTGAAATATAAAAAAGCGGTTAAATCTTTTAAAATTGAACCGGAAGGAGCTTTGACAGTAGAGGAAAAATCAAAAAATAAAAATGGTTATTTTCAATATGCTGTTCACGGAAAGAAATGGGGAAGAGCAAGATTAACGGTATTTTATGATGACGGATTAGAGCAAACAATCAATTATAAAGTGATAAAATCAGAAACAAATGTAGTAGCTGATTTTGGACATTTTTTGACAACTGCCCAATGGTTTGATGAAAAAAATGACCCTTTTCATAGAAACCCTTCGGTAATCTCGTATGATTATGAAACTAAAAAACAAGTTGTTCAGGACAGTCGTGTCTGGATTTCAGGTTTAAGCGACGAAGGTGGAGCGGGAGGCTGGCTTGGCGCTATCATGAAACAATTAATAGACCCGAATAAAGAAGAAATAAAAAAATTAGAGCAGTTTGTTGATAAGACTTTATGGGGTGGAATTCAATATAACACAGCTGACACGCTTAAATACGGAGTTAAAAAAAGTGTTTTTTATTATGAACCTAAATTAATGCCAGAAGGAACGTACAGTAAGGATGTTAATTATAAAACATGGGCAGCATGGGACAAAAAAGGTGCTGATGATCCGGGAAGATCCTATAATTACCCACACGTTGCAGCCGCATATTGGACGATGTATCGTTTGGCAAGATATCATGATGGTTTGGTTACGAATCA
>RCUK01001122.1_pt1 | contig 18320 bp, 22 predicted proteins | sample 2166381 | NCBI WGS metagenome assembly RCUK01 (sample SAMN09932809, study PRJNA488358) | compost metagenome | isolation source: compost soil in an enriched community | place: Germany: Experimental Botanical Garden | reverse complement strand
GTGCGGGAGTGGGATGCGACTGTATGCTCCGTGCAGTGCTTGCGGTTCTCCATGTGCCGAAGATGGCGCGTCGCCGGCGCGCCAGGCCCCGAGAGGGGCCATTGCAACCTCGCTAGAAGAGCGACATCTGGCCAGCGGCAGCCGCTTGGCGGATGGCTTTCGGAATGGCCTGCAGCGGCGCATCGATCTCGGCCGATCGACTGTCGGTCTTGGCCTGGTCGACGTGGATCTCGTCCATGTCCGCCGGCGCCTGCAGGAGCGCTCGAGCGCCCTCCTCCGCTTCGCGACGGCGAAGCCGCGCGCGCCAGCCGCCCAGGATGTGTGCGGGCGTCAACCATTGCTCTCGGCACTCGCCCGTGAGGCCGTTGCCATGAATCACCACGGCCGGCACGTGCAAGAGCGCCAGCTGGATGAACGTCATATGCACGCAGCGCTGATCGATGTCGATTGCAGTGGCGTGCATGCACTGTTGATAGTTCAGCTGCGCATCGTGCATCGCGTGCGCCGCCGCGATCAACATGCCGCCAGCGCCGCAGGCAGGTTCCAGTATGCGCACGAACCCCTGCGCGCCCGTCTTGTCGACAAGATCTTGGCCGTTGCCCATCATCATGTTGCCCGTCAGGCGCGACACCTCGTACGGCGTGAAAAACTGGCCGGCGCCAGCGTTGCCCATATCCAGCATCATGAACGTGCTCCCGAGCACGTCGCCAAAATCTGCTGCCTGAACACGGACCTCGTAGGCCATGACCAGGTGCGAGAACGCTTGCACCAGCAGGTCCAGCTCGGCCCGCTCGTACTGAGCGATTACCTGCAGGTAGCGCTGCTCGCGCGTCTCGCGCTGCGCGAGATCGGCACGGGCCAACGCGATCGCGCAGATCTCCACCCAGTCGCTCCACACGCGGTCGATCCCACGCGTACGTGCGACCTGGCGGATGAGGCTAACGATTTCCTTCTGGTGGGCGTCGGCGTTGTTCAGGAAACGGCGTTGTTGTGCATTTGAGGTTTTGGCCATGTGGTCTCTCCGGTTGCCAGGGCGGGAATGCCCGGAACTTGAGAGGCACGGCGCAGCGCGGCGCTCAAGTGTCGAAGACGGCCGGCGGCCGCAAGCGGCTCGGGCGTAGCCCGGGCCGCGCCGCACTTGAACGCGAGAACGACGTGGCACCCTGACCGGGAAAGCAGACCCGCCACCCCGTATGGCTTTCCACGGTCCAACTTCAAAGCGCAGCCGTCTCCCTGCAGCGCCACTTAGCAGGGGCTGAGCCACGATGGCCTGATGACGCGCAGAAAAAAAATGGCCCGCCGAAGCGGGGCGGGATGGCGTCAATCGATCGCCGCGAAGATGGCGTTTGCCTCGGCGTCTTCGCCGGCGAAGTCGCGCAGAGCGTGGTACTTCTCGGCCAGGTCGTCGCTACGGTATTGGCTGCACAGTTCGCAGAGGGCGTACAGCGTGGCCACGATGCCGGCGGCGTCAGCCGACATGTCCCGTTCGAAGCAATTCATCGGCCACACGATGCGAAGCTTGTCGTAGTCTGCGGGCGCCATGTAGAAGCCGTTGGGGATCTCGTAGTAGTGCCAAAAGCCGCCGCTGTATTCCTGCGACAGGCGATCCAGCCAGTTGTAGACGCTGATTTCTCCTCGCAACATCAGGCGACTACCGAACGCCTTCGGAAGAAAGTTCATGCGTTCGCCGTCGGGAACCAGGCGTGCGATGGAAAGAGTGGCTTGGGTCATGTCGTGCTCCTCAGAAGTAGGGCCCGGCGGGGTGGCGGGACGGGAGCACTGGCGCCCTGCGGAACAAGCGCCGGGGGCAAGGGGACGTGGAATATAAAGCGAGCGCAGCGAGCGGCTATATGCCGCGAAAGCCCCTTGCGCCTGGTGCGCGCAGGGCAAAGATGCGCCCAAGGCCTGACACCAGCGCCAGGCCAGGCGCTGCAGGTCAGGGCATGATGCCCTTCTCTGCGAACGAGACGATCCTGCTGCCGGCCACGACCAGGTGATCGAGTACGGTGGTGCCGACCAGAGCGAGCGCATCTTTGAGCTGACGCGTCATGCCGATGTCGGCCGAACTCGGCTCGGCATGTCCGCTCGGATGATTGTGCGCCAAGATCACGCTCGCCGCGTTGTGCGCCAGCGCAGCTTTGACGATCTCGCGCGGGTAGACAGGCGCGCTGCTCAACGTGCCGCGGAACGGTTCTTCGTATGCGATCAATTCTGCGCGCGGGTTCAGGTACATGATGCCGAACACTTCGTGCTCCAAACTGAGGTTCAGCCGCAGCTGCAGGAACTCACGCACGAGCTTTGGCGAATCCATGAGCTGGCCCCGCTGGATCTCCTGCAGGACAACCTCACGCGCCGCAGCGAGGATCTCTTTCGGCGCAGCCGGGCGCACGGCGCCAGCGGAATCCTGTACGAAGAGCGCGCCGGTGGCGTGATCGTTGGTATTGAACGCGATGGAATACTGCATTGCTGGATCTCCAGTGCCGGGCGGGATTGCCCGGCGATCCTGGGATACGCTGCAGCGGAGCGGTCAAGTGGCCCGCCGGCCCCTGGCCGCAGCGGCGCCGGCACCGCCGGCGTTGCGCAGCACTTGACGGCGAGAACAGCGTGTCACAATCGCCAAAAACGCAAGACTGCCCTCTCTCCCCTGGCGTTGACCTCCTGCCGTACACCACGCACGCGCCTATACTGGTCAGACATCTGCATTCACAGGGGTGATTGATGTGCGGTCGAATCGTTCAGAAATCAGGTCCGATGGACTACGTTGAGCGGATCTTCACCAACCAGAGCCAGATCTTCGCGGACCCGACGGGGCCGCGATTCAACATACCGCCGGGCACGCGCCCGCTCACTTTGCATCGCCTGGCGGAAGGCACCGAGGCGATGGCCAGGCTGCCGTGGGGTTACAAACGTCCCGACTCCAAACACTTCATGAGCAACGCGAAGCTGGAGACCATTCTGAAGAACGGATGGCCCTGGCGCTTTCTCATCGGGGCCGGCCGCATCCTGGTGCCGGCAGACGGCTGGTACGAATGGCCTATGCTCGCGGACGGCACGAAGCAGCCCCACTATATCCACGGTGATGGCCCGCTCTATTTCGCGGCGTTGACGGCGTGGTCACCTGGCGAGCCGCTCGATGCCGCTCATGGCTTTGCGATCGTGACCAACGACACGAAGGGTGGGATGGTGGACATCCACGCGAGGCGCCCGGTGGCATTGCCGCCCGCGATCGCGCAGCGTTGGGCCGATCCAGCAATCTCGGTCGCCGAAGCCCGCGATCTGCTCCACGAGGGTGTACCCGAGGATGCCTTCACCTGGGATCCCGTGCGGCAGGAAGTCGGCAACTCGAAGTATCAGTTGCCGGACGCCATCGAACCAATCTGATGGTCACGACCGCGGCTGGTGGTCAAACAGGGCGAGCGCGGCTTCAAACGATGCGCGCATGCCGACCAGCCGCCCCGAGTCCCCTCGGCTGTGCCATAGCTCGTGCTGATAACGGCCGTCGACCCAAACGCGGCAGATGGTCCACCCCGGCGGTCCTGACCAGTAGTAGTCATCCATACGCCGCCAATCTTCTGGATTGCTCATGGCCGTGCCCCGGTGTTGCCCCTGGGAAATAGGGGCGCTATGGCGCGGATTCTAGGCCTGTTTATACTGTACGTCCATACAGTAGTACAGCATCATGCCGTTCAAGCCTCCGCTTCGCATCGCCCAGCTCCGCGCCATCCAAGATCGCCATCGTGGTCCGGACGGCAAGATCAGCGACGCCGACCTCCTGGCCCTCCTGCAGGAGGTCAAGCGGTACCGCTCGTTCATATTGCGCACCAAGCAACTGTCCGGTGGATTCAAACGGCCGTCCGGGGTGCTGGGGCCGGTCTACGACGAGTGGTTCGAGATCCTGTCAGCCGAGCCGTGCGTTGCCGAGCAGGAGGAGATGGTCCGGGAGCTGCTGGAGGCGCCGGACAAACTACGCAAGGGAATGGGGCCGCGATAAGACTACCCGCCCAGTACAGGGACACCATTGATTCGAACGACGTTTAATTGGCATACTGGACTCCCGCAACTTTTGGAGGGCGAGGTCATGCTCGACGACATCCAGAAGCTGGGCGCAGAGGCGGCCCGCAGGGGTTTGAGCCTCTTGGACTGCCCATACCTAAAGGCGCACGCGATGCCTGGTCACACAGGGGAATCTCCTGGCGAGTGGCTCAAGCGAGTGAATGCCTGGGAAGAAGGCTGGAAGAGAGAGTCGGCGCAACGCGGGGCCAAACGATCCGCCAGTCCCTTTGCAGTCTCCGTCGCCAAGAGGCGACCGGACAGTTGCCTTCCAGCCAATTAGCCGGCCGACAGAACCAGCGCCCCGAATGGGGCGCTTTCGTTTGGGAGATGTTCGCAGCGTGTTTAGCGGCTAAACACCAGCCAAGCGGTCGCGCAGATCCTCCCCACATCGACCAGGTCAGGACGCGTCCTTTGTGTTTAGCTGCTAAACGATGCTGACTTCGCCGCTCCGTAGGCACGCCAGTTGCTGCGCGTTGGGGTCCCACACGAGAAGGAGGTTTTCATGTCGGACGATCTGAAAAATCGGGGTGCGCAGGACCGGTCCCGTATCAATGTGAACGAGGCCCACGAGCTGCGTTACTGGACCAACGAGTTGGGCGTAAGTGACGAACAGTTGCGCAAGGCTGTGCAGGCCGTCGGCGTGTCAGCAACGGCGGTGCGCGAACATCTGAAGAATCAGGCCGGCGCCAAGCGCTCTTGAGTGTCGTGGTGAGGCAAGACCGTGGGCAACGTCCGAAAATTTATCGTTTATCGGTCCTTGACTCATCACGAACGGTTCGAGCTTCAGTTGGAGATGGGTGAGGACATGCGGCGCTGGACAGTAATCAACGGAATCCCGCGTGACCCGAAGGCGAGACGCATCGCGGTGGAGCATCCGACAGTCCCTTCGGTCGGGCGGAAGCGTAGAGGACGTACTGCGGTATCACCGCTTACCGGGGAACCGGTATCTGTGTGGGACGCCGGAGAGTGGTACCTGGCGGGCGATGCAGGTGGATACGAGGCCGGCCATCTGAGATTCCGCCTACATGGCGCGCTCCTGCAGGGCCGCTGGGCCCTCGTGCGGATGTCTGGCAGCGGAGCCGTGGAAAGGCCTCCTTGGCTACTCATCTTCACCTCGGCTCGTGACCGGTAGCGGAACTGAACCATGTCTACGCGGCTTCGAAGTGGGAAGGCACATGCCACCGGCCGCTCCGACAGCGGAGCAGCGTCCGCTGCATCAGAACTTCCGGGCCTCGAGGCAGATCTGCCACCTTCCCTAAAACCTCAATTGGCCACCTTGGTCGACGGCGTTCCCAGGCACGGAGATGATTGGCTTTACGAGGTCAAGTTTGATGGCTACCGGATGCTGGCCAGGGTCGAAGATTCGACGGTCCAGATGTTCACGCGAAATGGCCACGACTGGAGCGCCAAGGTTCCACACCTGGTGGCGTCGATCCAGCAAATGCACGTTCCCTCCGCGTGGATCGATGGCGAAATAGTCGTACTGGCGGATAACGGTGTGCCAAGTTTCCAGGCGCTGCAGAACGCCTTTGATGGAAAGCGCACATCGAACATCATCTACTACGCCTTCGACCTGCCTTTCATTGCCGGGCGGGATATTCGCGGCGAGCCACTGCGCCTACGTCGTGAGCTGCTCGCCCAGCTGATCGCGGCGGGCCAGGACGATCACATTCGTTTTAGCGAGGCATTCAGCGCTGCTCCTGCGGACCTGGTCGCATCCGCATGCCGCATGGGACTCGAGGGAATCATGGCCAAGCGCCAATCGGCAAGATATGTTTCGAGTCGCACGGATGATTGGGTCAAGATCAAATGCGCCCAGCGGCAAGAGTTCGTCATCGTGGGGTACACCGCGCCCAAGGGCGGGCGCGTCGGGTTCGGCGCCCTTCTGCTTGGCGTTCACGAGGCGGCGGGAGGCCTGCGGTATGCCGGCAGCGTGGGCACGGGCTTTGATGACCGTGGTCTTTTGGATCTTCACAGAAAGCTCGCCGCGCTGATCCAGAAGGCCACGCCTCTCAGCGCCGGAAAGCCGAAGTCGTTGCGGGACGTGCAGTGGGTAGCGCCAGTCCTTGTGTGCGAGGTGTCGTTCGCAGAATGGACCGAGGGCGGGCATGTCCGGCACGCGACCTTCCGCGGCCTTCGAACGGACAAGCCAGCACCTGCGATTACCAGGGAACGGGCCTTGCCGGCCAGCTCGGTCGGACCGAAGACCGAGCCGCCGGCACCCGCACCGTCAAAGCCGGCTCAGCGACCACCATCCGCGCGAGCAAAGTCTGGCAAGCTATCCAACCCGGATCGCGTCATCGACCCGTCGACCGGCCTGACGAAGCTGGACATCGCACGCTACTACGGCCTGGTGGCGCCCCTTCTCGTGACGCACTTGAAAGCCCGGCCTGTCTCCTTCGTGCGTGCGCCGGGCGGCATTCAAGGGCAGCTCTTCTTTCAAAAGCACCTTGACGCTCCGATCCCGGGCGTTACCGCCTTGCCGGAGGGGCTACATCCTGGCCACCCCGCCCTGCTCGAAGTTCCTACGCCAGCCGCAGTCATGTCGGCCGCGCAGATGAACGTGATCGAATTCCACACGTGGAACGCGGTGAAGAACGCTATCGAGAAGCCCGACCGACTGATCCTGGACTTGGATCCCGGGGAAGGTGTGTCCTGGCCAGCAGTTCAGCAGGCTGCGCAGCTGGTGCGCGTCCTCCTGCACGGGCTCGGCCTGGAGGGGTGGCTGAAGACCAGTGGTGGAAAGGGTCTCCACGTGGTGGTGCCGTTGCGAAAGCAATACGACTGGAACGTTGTAAAAGGCTTTTCGGCGGCCATGGTGCGCCACCTGGCCAGGACACTGCCCCGGCTTTTCGTCGCCAAGAGCGGCCCAAGCAATCGCGTGGGCAAGATCTTCGTGGATTATCTTCGCAACGGTTTCGGCGACACCACCGCCGCCGCCTGGTCGGCACGGGCTAGACCCGGGTTGGGCGTCTCAGTGCCACTGTCTTGGGATGAGCTGGGCGACGTCACTGGTGGCGCGCAATGGACGATTTCGAACATCCAGGATCGGCTGGACGTGGCCAACTCACCGTGGGACGACTACACGCCGCAAACCATCAGCAAGGCCATGAACGCGATCGGCTACAGCCCGGAGCGGACAAAGAGTTAGCCCGCCGTCAGAACGCCCATGCTGCAGCATTAGCACTGCTGTTTTGAGGTTCTGTATCTCATGGTTGGCAGATGGGAGCCGGTGGGTATGTGGGTGAAACTCGGGAAGCCGGTGGGCACACCCTGTGGTCAAGCGCGTGGTCAGGCGGAGCCTGTCCACCGTTTGTCCATCAGAGGTTGTCCATGGGCCGAGCGCAGCGAGCGGAGTGGTCGCGCAGCGATCATCCACATATCCACGGGGTCGGATGAATGTCTTTTGAAGAGGTGGATTAGCCGCTAAACGCGCGTACGGCAAGCCAGCAAAGGATTCAGCCCAGGCTGTTGTATTGCTCACGCGTCAACCAGGCTGGCGACGAAATCGCCGATCTTTCGGTCACAGCCAACCATGGCCGCGCGACAGGTCGCTTTCCTGGGCCACTCCAACGATCGATTTCGGCACCTTGAATCGCCTGATAGCCCAAGCCGGCGGCGACTCTCACGATCTTTTCAATCCATCCGCGAGTCAAGTTTTGACCTGCGAGCTTCCGCAGTCGGTCTCCGCTCAGCTTCAGGTTGAATTGCGCTTGCACCTTGGCCATGTTGTCAGCCAAAGTCTCGGCCAAAAGCGCAACACTGTCTCCTCGCCGGTTGTCAATGGCATGTCGCATCACATCGCCGGTAGACCAAGCGTCACGCCATATCTGATCGTCGGAAAGCCAAATGCAATGTTGCGCCAGCGGGTGGCTATCACGAAGCGCATGGCGCAGATCGCTACTACCTTGGCAATTGACGGCAGGCGTAATCAGCCGCGTTCCAGGGTTAAGCGTGACAGTGCAAATCCGCTTGCCGGCAGCCTTTGCATAGTCTAGCTCGGACGTGAAAAACAGCCCAGAGTGCGCCACGTCGCGCCGGCCATGAGTAGGCGGGGGAAACTTCCAATCATCAAATCGTTGACTGTGTTTGGTGCCGTGATACCAAGTCGTGCGGTACGGATCCCCAAGCTCAGCCGGGACCACGTCACTACAAACGTATTGATTAATATCCACTGTTCAATTGCCTAATATATTCTCATGTGTGTTTTTAGTTGCCGAGCCCTGCATCACCCTACTTTTTATAGGGCATTTCTGCTGGCACGAAGTTCATCACTTCACTCTTTTGGCGTTGTGTCGATGACTGCTCGTCGTCTTGGCCGGAGCATCCGAGCAGACTCAGCGCGGAGAGAAAAATCAATCTGGCGAGTTTCATATTCTGCGATCGTTCCTTTGACGTAGAAACAACGCTGGCCGGCCCACGGGTCAGCGCTAGCGTGCAATACCGAATAGAAGACTTCGGCTGCTAACGACAGTTAGGTAACGGCAACATTCAGCGCATTTTTAGAGCCTCCGCGTGATTTGTCGCTCCGCATGGCCAGCGGGGAGCTAGAGCCTTGGCGTCATAAACCGCGCATGAGACCCGGAGATCACCTCGAGCCGGCTGTTTGGATTTTCATCTTTCAAAATGAGATTTGATGAGAGCCGGTGGGTATGTGGGTGAAACTCGGGGAGCCCGTGGGCACACCCTGTGGTCAAGCGTGTGGGCAGGCAGAGCCTGTCCACCGTTTGTCCATCAGCGGTTGTCCACGGGTTGAGCGCAGCGAGCCGCGTGGTCGCGCAGCGATCATCCACATATCCACGGGTTCGATGAACGTCTTTGGACTTGATGGTTTAGCGGCTAAACACGTGGCACAACTGTCCAAGTGTGTTCTCCGCGCTTACCAATTTGGGTCTTGATCGTCTCCGTCGGGGCGGTCTGCCCCAGGGCTTCGACTGACTGGCTGGACTGCGGGCGGAGCACCTGTCTGCTTTCGGCCAGTAGCAGTCGTTACGGATCCCCCAGACCTCTTAAGCAATGCCGATTTGGATAATGGTCATGGAATGCCGGCTGGTTAGTCGTGAACTTTGATTGATTCCACACTCTGCCCAGTCGAGCGCCAGGCCTCTATCCCTCCGAGCAAATACCTAGCGTCGATGCCCATTGCACGGAGGGTCGCAGCCAGCCCCTGGCTTAGCTCATGACCGTGGGCGCAATAGATGATGACGGGTTGCGTGGCTGGGATGGTGTCTTTCCATTCCAGCCACAAGGCGGGATCGAGCCATTGGCCATTGGCAATCGCCACGCCATCCTCGTTGCGCCTGAGCTTGCGGCGCACATCTATTAGCGTATGGGGAAACTCCGCATTACGCCAGAGTGCAAGTTCGGGAACAGATATGCTTTGCATGAGGGTCTCCCAAAGATGTTGTTGCTCATTCTGGGATCGCGCCTTATGTCGTCGGCATCGCCGGTGGCCATCGATGCGTTTCTCCTTGGCACGACTGGCACCATGCGTACAAGGCGTCGTACATGACCATGCCATGGCCGAGCATGACGTGGTCGTCGGTGTAAAGGTGCGACAAACCCAGCGACAGTGCGTACAGTCCGCCTGACTGCGGGGTCAGGTCCAGGCGCGAAGTGTCGGCGCCGCGAACGATTCCGGCCATTTGCTGCAACGGCGGGTTATCTGCCAACCGGTACTTATCGAGAAAAGCGTCGAAGCTGCACAGTTCTCCGACATGCGATAGTTCCACGCCTGGGATGTCGTAGGGAATCGCGGCGGTTTCCTTGGCAATGCGTAGAACGTCGCCTGCCGGAACGTAGAGAAACTCTGGCGTTTCGTCGATAAAACGGGCGATTAGCCACGGGCAGGCGATGCGGTCGATCTTGGGCCGTTCACGAGTGATCCATTGCATGATGGGCTCCTGGAAAAAGAACTTAGTGCACCAGTGGATAAACCGCCAAGCCAATCAACGCCGCGCCAGCAACGATCATCGGCTCGGACAGTTTTTTGAATCGCAACAGCAACAGCACTGCTGCTATTGCCAACATCAATGTCGGCAAATCGACGATCGTGCGTCGGGCGATAACGATGACCGCGCCCACGATGGCGCCGATCGCCGCGGCCGTCACGCCATCAACGAATGCGAGAATACTGGGCAGCTTTCCGTACTTCTTGAAGTACGGCGCTGGAATTATTGTGAACAGATAGCAAGGCAAAAAGGTGGCCAAGGCCGCCACACAGGCCCCGGGAAATCCGGCGACCAGGTAGCCGATGAAGCCCACGGTGATGACCACGGGTCCGGGCGTGATCATGGCTACCGCTACAGCATCGACGAACTGCTTGTCGTTGAGCCACTGGAAGTCGGTGACCACGCCGCCATATAAAAATGGCACGATGGCCAGCCCTGAGCCGAAGACGAAAGCCCCTGCCTTGGCGAAGAACACGCCGATCTGCCAGAGCAGTGGCCAGTCCAGCGTGCTCAGCGTAGCCCCGGCCGGTACCGAAACCGCTGCGGCGGCCGACAGATGTCCGGACTTCAGCCACTTGGGTGGCGCGCGCCAAAACCAGACAAGCAGACCCGCCGCGAGAAACAGCCAGGCGATTTCAGATTCGGTGATGACAGTGACGATGGCCAGCGCCAGATAAATGGCCCACAACAGTTTGTCCTTGCCCACGCTCTTGGTAGTGAGCTTGTAGCCGCTGATGGCAATGATGCCGATCACGGCGGCACTCACGCCGTAGAACACCGCTTGCATCCAGGTCAGGCCGCCGAAACGCACGTATGCCCATCCCAGGGCCACGACCATGAAGAACGATGGCAGCACGAAGGCCATTCCCACGAGCGTGGCGCCGAGGATACGGTAATGCACATAACCGAGGTAGATAGCGAGCTGCGCGGCCAGAGGGCCAGGCGCGAGTTGAGCGAGCGCCAAACCTTCCTTATAGTCGCCGTCGGTAATCCAGCTTCGCCTGTCCACCAGATCGCGATGCATATAGCCAGCCAGGGCAACCGGGCCACCGAAGCCCAGCGTCCCCAGCCGGATGAAATACCAAACGAGCTGCCAGAGGGTATAGGCTGGTTGCGAGAGGAGTGGCGCCGCGCTATCGCTGGCGGATTCTTGAGTGGCGTTCATGGTTGCGCACTTGAACGGAAAAGAGATTAGGCCTTACGCCCACTGGAGAAGTGGGCATACAGGGAGTCCAGCACAGTGCCGACTTCGGCCAGCAATGCGTCGTCATCGGGCAGGCGTTTGCGCGCGCCGGCCAGCATGGCCTCGAAACCGGCCGCCTCCGGCGCAGCGGCGCCGCCTACGTCGAGCGCATGCACCATTGCGCCGAGGCGCGCGAGGCCGCGATTCTCGTCTAGGCCGAAGCTGGCGAGCAGGACCTCGAACGACACCCTGTCGCCCACGTGCGTGAAGGTGGCGCCGTCGAAATCGAAGCCCAGGGCATCGGCGGGGCACTCCGCCGGGGTCTCCAGCCATAGAAAGCGCGCGGACGGGTCAATGAAGCGCTGGATCAGCCACGCGCAGGCAACGCGGTCCACCCAGATATGGCGCCGGGTCGCCCAGAGCCGTCCCCGGTGATGCATGGGATCACGGCGTGCGATGCCTCCCTGGGCTGCGTGGGGCTCGCCGGGCGACAGGAGGGCTTCGATGGCACTGGCGAAATCGCGCTGCTGCGCTTGCGCGCGCAGCGAGGTTTCAGCCGGGAAGAAATCGATCCGGCGCAATGCCTGGTAGCTGCGATCGTAACGGCGCAACAGGCGGTTCAGTTCCGTCGCGTTCAAAGCGGCTAGCGTCTGGCGCGCCTGCGCCAGTTCCACCAGCCAGGCATCGTAGTCGGCCGAGCGGTCGAACAGGGCCTGGAACGAGGCGGACTCGTCGTTGTCCTGGGGCTGGACCCGCAGCAGCCAGGCCTGGCCGCCTTCCTCGGTTGTTTCGGCAGCCAGATCGGCCAGCTGGGATGCCTGCTCGGCGTGCGCAGGCAGCAGATAGGCGCCGTCGCGCAAGGCGGCGCAGCCCAGGACCTTGAGCTTGCGCCAGATGCGCATGCGAGCCGTGGCACCGCCGGTGGGCAGGCTGACAATAAGCAGAAACCAGGAGGATGCGAGTGGGGTGTCCATGGGGAGCAGAATAAGAAAGCGTTGCGATCTCTGCAATCATGTAGATATCACTACAGCAGACTTTTTTTGTTTCCCCGAATGGCGGCATGGTTTCTCGCGTCATATCCCCCGGGGGGGGATATGATTGCCACATGAACAAGCCCGACCCTCACCATCACCACGACGCCGTGGCCAAACGTCTAAAGCGGGCGGAAGGACATTTGCGCAGCATTCTGTCGATGATGGAAGAACACCGCCCCTGCCTTGATCTGGCCCAGCAGTTGCATGCGGTTGAGCGTGCCATTTCCCAGGCCAAGAAGATCCTCATTCAAGACCATATCGACCACTGCCTTCAGGATGCGGTGGGCGAGCTGGACGAGGACAGGCAGCGCGCGATCGACGAGTTCAAAGAAATCACCAAGTACCTCTAAGAACACTATCCATGTTGTCGTTTTCCGACCTGATCGCCCAGGGTGCGTCGCACGCCTGGCTGTTTATTCCAAGCGCCATTCTGCTGGGTGCGCTGCACGGGCTGGAGCCCGGCCATTCCAAGACGATGATGGCGGCGTTCATCGTCGCGATTCGGGGCTCGGTGGGGCAGGCGGTGCTGCTGGGCATCACCGCGACCATTTCGCATACCTTGATCGTGTGGGGGATCGGCCTGGGCGGCATGTATCTCTGGCGCGGGGGCGACGCGGAGGAACTGGAGCCCTATTTCCAGCTGGCGTCCGGGGTGGTCATCGTGCTGATCTCGGCATGGATGTTCTGGCGAACCTGGCGGGATCAGCATGGCGCGGGCCATGACCATCACCACCATGGCCACGATCACGGCCACAGCCACGGGCATGAGGGCCATTCCCACGGCCTGGAGCGGCGCGAGATCGATACCGGGCACGGCCTGGTCGCGCTGGAGGTGTTCGAGGACGGTGTTGTGCCGCGCTGGAGGCTGACCAGCCTGCGGGGCGGGAACTGGCTGGCGCAGGACGTTTCCGTGACGACCGAGAGGGTCGACGGGACGCGCCACGAATTCCGATTCGCGAAGAAGGACGGCTATCTGGAGTCGCTCGAGGAAATTCCCGAGCCGCACGAGTTCATGGCGCGCCTGGCCCTGGGCCACGGCGGGCACGCCCACAGCTTTGATATCGCTTTCATGGAGCCGGACGAGTTCCAGCATGACCACCTTCACGAAGAACTGCGAGGGCTGGATGTGGCGGGCGAGGGATACCAGGATGCGCACCAGTTAGCCCATGCCAATGACATTCGCCGACGTTTCACCAATCGGAACGTGACCAACTGGCAGATCGCCTTGTTCGGCCTGACCGGCGGGCTGATTCCGTGCCCGGCGGCGATTACCGTGCTCCTGTTGTGCCTCCAGTTGAAGGAGTTCACGCTGGGCGCTGTGCTAGTGCTGTGCTTCTCGATCGGGCTGGCCATCACGCTGGTGACGGTTGGAGCCGTGGCGGCGCTCAGCGTGCGCCAGGTCAACAAGCGCGCGCCGTGGTTTAGCGTGGTGGCCCAGCGGGCGCCATATCTCTCCAGCCTGCTGATTATCGCCGTGGGCATTTACGTGGGGATGAACGGATGGCATGGCATCCGCGGGTAGTGTCAGAGCCAGGACTCTAGGCTCAATGACTGCTTTGGGTCGCAATCGGCCGGTCATACCTCAGCGGTCGATTTCGCGAGAGTTCTCGCGCTGCCGGGCGAGCTCGTGCTTTGGTCCGTCGACTGCCTTCTCTACTAGGCCAACTCTTCCGTGGGGATATCGGATTTCCACCGCCTGGCCGGGCACCGCAAGCTGCGCGTTCACAAGAGCAGTTCGACTGTGAAGGACCATTTCTCCGCCACGATCCGTCACTTCTTGGAGGATGTATCGTTCAGTGGATCCCACGACCATGCCATCGTATGTCTGGCCCTGAACCGCAAGGACGGGCTGGGCGTCGTTTCCGAGCACGGCTCTGGCTAGATCCAGCGCAAACTCGCGGTCAAGATCACGCAAGCCCGAAAGGATTAGAGACGCCATGCGACTCGAATCACCCTCGTAAGCTTCGATTGAGGCGCGGGTCATCGCCGCCCGGTCGATCGCTTGCCAGTAGATGCCATATCCAGCGTCACGTGCCAGCTGACCGATGAACTCACGAATACTCCTTCCATTCCCTTCTCTGAACGGATGCAGCACGTTCAACTCGCCGAGGTAATGGCCGGCCCTGCTGCTGAATCGCTCGGGTGAAAGTCCCTGCAGGCGCTGGTCACGCGCGAGCGGGCGTGTGATCTGAGGTGCATAGCCTGCGATCTGCTGGTGGCTCGCAAAGCGTGTGGTGCCCTTCGAAATATCAGCAGTCCTCAGCTGGCCCGCCCAGTCATACACGTCTCCGAAGAGCCGCCTGTGGATCTGTTGAAGGTGCGCCAGATCAAAATCGCCAGGAACAGGGTTGATCGCGAGCTCATAAGAGCGCACGGCCGCAAATGTCGCCTCCACCCTATCGAGTTCAGCCTGGTCGCTGATCCCGAGCCGGTTGCGAAGGACACCGATAGTAGGATCGACATATGGATCCTTGGCGTCGCTGGGATATTTGGCCATGGGCGAAGAAAAATGGCCACCTAGAAGGCGGCCATTGCTATTCGTCACTCGCTGGGGTGCGAAAATCGCCCGCAGCGATGCGGGAGCGCAGTGTTTGGATCACGTCCGAAATGCTCAAGGTGCCCTCAGCAACGCGTTCCAGCTCCGCGATTGTCTTCGGGTCGGGCTCCAGGCCTTCCAGACGCTGACTGGCGACCGCGTTCAGGACGGCGCGGCGACGTTCGTTCAGATCAAAGGCAGTCGGCATTGGCGTATCTCCAAGCGTTTCATTTTACCGCAGGGCAAATTCCAACAGGGACCGCTTGTTCAGGCTCGTCTTTGGGTCTCAAACCCGAAAGTCCACCCGGTTGCGGCCTGCCTTCTCGGCCAACGTCAGCCAACGTGGGGCACGGCCGCGGCCGCTCCAGGTTTCACCCGATTCGGGATTGCGGTACTTCGGCGCCACGACGCTTCGAGAATCTGACCGACGCTGGACGTCGCGGCGCTTAGCGCGCGCGGGCCTATTTTTCGCATAGGCGGCTTGGATTTCTTCCGGCGAGATCTGGAACTCGTGCATTTGGCGCAGGATTTTCTGTAGCGCCGACGCCTTGTGATTTATGCGAAGCGTGTCAGCCCGGCGCTGCAAGGTCTGAATCTGAGCATTGATTTTGGCCAGAGACTTTTCCATCGGTGGATCCTCTTTCGGTGTTTAGCGGCTAAACAATCTGTCAGGCGTCGCACAGTGCCGGGCGCCAAAGCGCCACGAGTGCCTTGAACTGTCCATGAATCTCGGTCCCAAGGGTATCGGGATATGCGCGTGTTTGGCGAATCAGACCAATCACGACGAGCATGTCTTCGGCAATCTCCGCGTCGACGCTCCAGAAATCGGTCAGGTCGAAGCCGCCGCAGCTGGTCGCGTTCCACCACGACAGGAGAAAGTCCGCCACACTTTTGCTTTGGCCAGTATCGCACTGTGCGATGTTGATAAGGCGTGCCAGGGCATCGGTCCCCTTCTTTCGAAGCACCGGGTTTTCGGTTTCCCGTCGATGCTGCTCGAGGCGATCCATGCCTCCTTGACCTTCCGGGCCAACCGTAGGCGGTAGTTCGCCTCTTTCGGGCGGGGTGCTCGGCTCTTTTGCAAGAAATACGTGGGTCGAACATTGCGCCACTACGGCACGGGCAGTCTCACGCGATGACTGTAGCGTCTCATCCGGCAGTGCATCTGGCGACGTTCGCTTCGCACCTCCGGCTTTCCGAATCGCCTTCACCGCCGACCGCGTAGGCTTGGCCTCGGTCGCGGTCAACAGATCTGCGACGGCCTCCGGGTGCTCACGGTGCGCGACGGCCAGTTCATTGGCGAGCGTCACATCGGTCACCTTCCCCGCCGCAACTGCTTCGGCGACGGGTTCGGGTAACGTGAGTAGACCCGCATGATGGCTCACCCAGGCCTTGGATTTCCCGAGTTCACGCGCCAAGTCGGCCTGGGTCCAGCCGGCCGACAGCTTCCCGCCGATAAAGTCCGCGATTTCACGGAACGTCAGATTCTCGCGCTGCACGTTCTCGACAACTTGGTCCACGTCATCAAAATCAGGATCCTCAAACCCCGGTACAGACGTGAATTCAGCGACCTTCGCGGCGCGAAAGCGGCGATGCCCATGATTGATGATGAAATCTCCTGGAATGGTCGGGTGCGGGCGCAGCGACAAAGGCGACTTGATGCCGCGCTTGCCCTGGCGCTCGCGACGTTTGAACGATTCCGCAAGTTCGCGGATGCTCTCCTCGCTGTAGCCCGGATTGTCTTCGCCTCGCGAGTTCCGCTCATCCTCATGAATGCGACTGATGTCGTACATCCCGGGCTCTCTCGCCTGGGGCTGTGCTCCGTCCAGCATCGCGGCCAGATCGCCCAGGCCGGCCAAGTCCAGGCCGCCGGCATCACCGTGTTTAGCGGCTAAACTCATTTCGCCACTCCCATCGTTTGCAGGACGTGATTGCCGAGGGCGCGCATCTCCGCGCCTGCTGCCCGTGCCGTTGTCTTCCTGCTCTTCCAGACGGGTTCACCCGCCGCCAATGCCTCTGCGACGCTAGTGCGCAGGCCCACCACAACTGGGGCCAGAAGTTTGCCGTGCGCAGCTTGTACCTCGGCAAGATGTTTGACCTGACGCGGGTTACGGCGGTCAACCCGGTTCGGCACAATACCCAGGAAGTGCAGCTTCGGGTTGTGCTGCTTGGCCCCGACGATCACTCGCATCATGTCTTTGATGCCCTCGATGCTGTAGTCCTCCATCTCGACCGGACTGATCACCGCATCCGCCATGCGCAGTGCAGTAATGGTGGCGATGCCGATGCTGGCGGGCGTGTCGATCACGCAGAGATCGAAGCCTCGCTTTTCAAACTCGCGCAGATTTACCGGGAAATTCCGAAGCGCACGTTCGGCCGGCATGTAGATGACGTTGGCCAAAAGCCGATCTGCGTGCAGCAGTGAAATGGGGCCGGTGGCTTCAGGTATGACTGGCACCTCGTCGAGAAACAGGGCGCTTGCCGGCACTTCCAGGCGGTGCTTCCGCATGGTCTTGGAGAGGTTTCCGGTATCCAGATCCACGACGAGCGTCTTGAACCCTTGTTCGGCGGCGTGAAATGCGATGTGGACGGCGTCAGCGGTCTTGCCGACGCCACCCTTATTTTGCGCAACGACTGCGGTTTTCATACTCATGAATGTTCCCTCGTAGAAAGGATACGGGTGTCGTTCAGCGGCTAAACGCTGTGAATCACTGTGATGTATTGGATTGAGGCTGCGCGGGCTCGGGCAAATCTGGCCAAGCGAGCCAGTAATCGTGCGGACGGAGCGTTTGTCGCGATACTCCCGTTATCCGCTCGATCGCCACCCCCTTCCGAGGGCCCACCAGCTTGTAACCGTAGGCAATCTGTCGAAGGTATTCCCAGCTCGTGCGCCGGGCTGTACATCTCGCCCTGGCTTCGTCTAATGGGGTTTTTCGGAGCCACTCAATCAAGGGCTCTATGCGGGGGTAACGTTTGGAGGCGCTCATATGTACTAAATAGTACATTTAAACAGTACAGTTGTGTTGTACTTTTTGGTAAAGCGGGGCTTGCTAATGCAGAATCCGCGCCATGGACGCCGCTGCGCAGGAAATGCAGGTCCGCAGAGACCGCTTACGTGCGTGGATTTCCGCGCACTATCCCAACACGCGCGCGTTCTGTTTGGAGCATGGACTCAACGAGAGTGAGATTTCCCAACTCCTGCGCACGAAGAGTTTCGGTTCTCGTAGAGCGAGGAACCTAGAAGCTCAGGCGGGCATGCCGCTGCGATATTTGGAGGGCGTTCAGCAAACGGCTGAACCGAGCACTGCCGGCCCCTCCGCTACCGTGAAGGCTCCGCCACAGTGGCCCTTTCGCCACTCGTCATACGATGATTACCTACATCTCAGCCCCGAGAAGCGGGCAGAACTGGACATCCGTGTATCCGAGTTCATCGCGGGCGCGATTCAGAAAAAAAGAACTGCCTAAAGCGTATCCGCAACTCGATCCGTGCCATGCCGCTCGGACGAGTGGAGCCACCACCCGCACTCATTTACGACTGGTCTGGTCCATAGAGGACAGTAGAGAGC